>Ga0114967_10000111_pt1 | contig 66610 bp, 53 predicted proteins | sample M_130628_MF_Meta_FD_92639 | JGI IMG/M metagenome (GOLD analysis project Ga0114967, IMG submission 92639) | Freshwater microbial communities from Lake Montjoie, Canada to study carbon cycling - M_130628_MF_MetaG | ecosystem: Environmental > Aquatic > Freshwater > Lake | place: Lake Montjoie... | reverse complement strand
GAGTTAGGTCTAGCCGAAGCACACCAAACATTGGTGAAAAATAAATTACGTGGTAGAATAGTTTTACAAGCTGACGGTCAGATGCGTACAGGTAAAGACCTTGCTGTTGCGTCTTTACTCGGTGCCGAAGAATTTGGTGTTGCAACTGCTGCCTTAGTAGCAGTCGGCTGTATCATGATGCGTAAATGTCACTTAAATACTTGTCCAGTTGGAGTTGCGACTCAAAACAAAGAATTGCGTGCGATGTTCAGCGGAAAACCTGAACACGTTGTAAATATGTTTACTTATTTAGCAATGGAATTGCGTGAAATCATGGCTGAATTAGGTTTCCGTACTATCAATGAAATGGTTGGACAATCGCAAATGCTAGAAAAACGCACCGATATTACACACTGGAAATATAAGAAAATTGACCTTTCTGGTGTTCTTTTCAAAGAACCGACAACTTTCGATGCTGCTCAATATAAACAAGAAGAACAAGACCACGGTATTTCACAAGTGCTTGACTGGCAGATGATACAAGACGCTCAACCAGCAATTTTAAATAGAGCAGAAGTTGAAGCAGAATACTTGGTAAATAACTTGAACCGTTCGATTGGAACAATGACTTCTAACGAAATCTCGAAAGTTTATCAGGGAACAGGATTGCCTTATGGAACGATTCATTATAAATACCGAGGTACGGCTGGTCAATCATTTGGTGCGTTCTCGACAAAGGGCTTAAAACTAGAACTTGAAGGAGATTCGAATGATTATTTCGGTAAAGGTCTTTGTGGTGCTGAATTAGTTGTTTATCCTGATAGAAAAGCGACATTTAAAGCCGAAAACAATATGATTATCGGAAACGTGGCATTTTATGGTGCAACTTCGGGTGAAGCTTATATTAATGGTATGGCTGGCGAACGTTTCTGCGTGAGAAATTCGGGTGCTAAAGTTGTTGTTGAAGGTATAGGTGACCACGGTTTGGAATATATGACAGGTGGTTTAGTGATTATCTTGGGCGAAACTGGACGTAACTTTGCTGCAGGGATGAGTGGTGGCATTGCCTTCGTTTATGACCCAAAGAAAGTTTTTGATGCAAAATGTAACAAAGAAATGGTTAGTTTAGAGACTGTAGATACTGATGATACTGAAATGTTAAAAGCATTCATCGAGAAACATTCGAAAGAAACGAAGAGTGAAGTAGCCGATAAAATATTGGCTAATTTCAATAGTGAAGTATCAAACTTTGTAAAAGTATTCCCAACGGACTACAAACGAGTTTTGTTAGAAAGAAAGAAAAAAACAGAAGCTGATAAACTAAAGGCTTAAGCCCTATACCCTCTAAAATATAGAGAGGAATCAAATTTTTTAGAAGTATTCAAAATCACTATAAAACAATGGGAAAACCTACTGGTTTCTTAGAATTTCAAAGAGAATTGTCCAATAAACGTGCTGTTGAAGAACGTCGTTTGGATTATAATGAAGTTGAAATGCCAGCCGAAGATGAGAATTCTCGCAATCAAGCGGCTCGTTGCATGGATTGTGGTGTACCATTTTGCCATAATGGTTGTCCACTTGGTAATATCATCCCTGAATTTAATGATGCCGTTTATGAACAAAATTGGGAATATGCTTATCAGATTTTAAATTCTACCAATAATTTCCCTGAATTTACAGGTAGAATATGTCCAGCACCATGCGAATCATCTTGTGTATTGGGTATCAATAAGCCACCAGTTGCTATCGAGTATATCGAAAAATCAATCATTGAGCGTGCTTTTTCTAATGGCTGGGTAAAACCAAATATTCCAAAAAAACGTACAGGGAAACAAGTTGCAATTGTAGGATCTGGTCCAGCTGGAATGGCGGCTGCGGTTCAATTAAATAAAGCTGGTCATTTAGTAACGGTATTTGAGCGTGCAGACGAAATCGGTGGTTTAGTTCGTTATGGAATTCCCGACTTTAAATTGGATAAATCGGTTGTTCGTCGCCGTGTTGAGGTAATGAAAGAAGAAGGAATTACTTTCATAACTAACGCAAATGTTGGTGTGAATGTGAAATCTAACGATTTATTAAGAGATTTTGATGCTATTGTTCTTTCTGGTGGCTCAACAGTTCCACGCATGATTGACATCAAAGGTCAAGAATTCAAAGGTATTTATCCAGCAATGGAGTTTTTGAGTCAACAAAACAAACGTGTTTCAGGCATTAGTGTTTCCTATGACCACAAAGGTGAAGTATATCAAAACGGCGAATTATTCGCCACTGATAAAAATGTTGTTGTGATTGGTGGGGGAGATACTGGTTCAGACTGCGTTGGAACATCGAACCGTCACAAAGCAAAAACAATAACACAGGTGGAAGTAATGCCTGAGCCAAATCTTGACGATAAAAAACAGCCATTCTATCAAGTACGTGCAGAGGCTACCCCGTGGCCAAACTGGCCTTTAACAAAACGCACATCTACTTCGCACGAGGAAGGATGTGATCGTTTATTTAGCATCAATGTTAAAGAATTTATTGGTGACGAAAATGGTAATTTGAAAGGAATCTTGATTTCAGAAGCAGCAACTTTCAATGGTAATCGTATTGAAATGAATGAGCGGGAAATTGCTTGCGAATTAGCTTTAATTGCAGCAGGTTTCACGAATCCTCAACAAGATTTACTAGAGCAACTCGACGTTGAAGTTGATGAGCGTAAGAATGTAAAAGCACCAAATTATCAAACAACAAACCCTAAAGTTTTTGCGGCTGGTGATATGCGTCGTGGCCAATCTTTGGTTGTTTGGGCAATTTCAGAGGGTCGTGAATGTGCTAGAAAAATTGATGAGTTTTTGATGGGCGAAACGCTTTTAGAAGCAAAAGCTGTATCAATGATTTCACCAGCTTATGCAGGATCATAATATTTATAAACGAACTACAAAAAACTCCTCTTTAAATAGAAAAGAGGAGTTTTTGTTACCTATTCAAGAAATATTCTTTAAATAAAGCCATTTCTTGCAATTCTATTACGACATATTTTTCAAATATTTTTTCTCCAACTTGGCTTCTCAAAGCTGATATTCCAACATCAATTAAGCGTAAACCAGTATCAGTCAACAAAATATTATCAAACGTCAAACCACCAATATTTGAAGGTCGTTTTAGGTCACGATGGACGAAACCTGCTTTATGGATTTCTTTTAATTTATATTCAAAAACTTCAAACCAAAGTTCCCGAATTTCTACTTCGTATGCACGATACTCAATGGGCTTTATGCGTTCCATTACCAACATTTCAGCCTGCAAATCTTCTTGAAAATCTAATCGAATGAAGTTTACAACCAAATCATTAACTATATTTGCAAATTTCATTTTTTCAGCTTCTGAACCAATATCTGAGCGAGTATCATCAGTAAACAATTTAGCAACTTCCATATCCGATAAGACGATTACGGTATTATTTGCTCCTGATGATAATCTCCTTGGATATTTCATGCTTTTGAATGATAAATTAATCCATTTACGAACGTTTAATAATTTTATTTAAATTCCAAAGTACAATTTAATATTAGATTCAATTCTACCAATAGCGTCCTCTCCAGCTTGAGCTACAAATTTTTCTCCAGAAACATTTTCGTATAACTCAATATAACGGTTTGAAATTTCCAGTACCTTTTCATCCGTCATTTCTGGTACTGATTGTCCATCTTTTCCTTGAAATTTATTAGCAATAAGCCATTCACGCACAAATTCTTTCGATAATTGTTTCTGTGGAAGGTTTGCTGCTAGGTTTTCTTCGTAACCTTCTATGAAAAAATATCTTGAAGAATCAGGGGTATGTACTTCATCAATCAGATAAATTACGCCATCCTTTTCTCCAAATTCATATTTAGTATCAACCAAAATCAAACCTCTTTCAGCGGCCATTTCTGTACCTTTTCGAAATAATGCCAAAGCAAATTTTTCGAGTTGAACGTATTTTTCCTCGGAAACTAAGCCTTTTGCAATAATAGCCTCACGAGAAATATCTTCATCGTGGCCTTCATTGGCTTTAGTTGTAGGAGTAATAATAGGAGTTGAAAATTTATCATTTTCCTTTAAACCTTCAGGTAATTTAACTCCACAAAGTGTACGCAAACCATCTTTGTATGTACGCCAGGCATGACCCACTAAATATGCACGCACAACAATTTCGACAGGAAAAGTTTCGCAACGAACACCAATCGAAACATTTGGGTCTGGAACAGCTAAAAGCCAATTTGGAACAATATCTTTGGTTGCGTTCAGAAATTTTGCAGCTATTTGATTCAAAACTTGTCCTTTAAATGGAATCGGATGTGGTAAAACAACATCAAATGCTGAAATTCTATCCGATGCTACCATCACAACTTTATCTCCAAAATCATATACATCACGCACTTTTCCACGATAAAAGGCGGTTTGTCCTTCAAAATTAAAATTTGTTTCTTTAATTGCGGATTGCAGAACACCACCATCAGAAATTTGAGTCATTATATCGATTTTTTAATTTTTAGAATAAAAAAGATTTTATCACCAATCTTTTTCTATTTTCTCTTTCTTAATTGATTGTTTCTTACGTTGCTGTGCATATTGCAACTCGGTAGTTTTCATTGCTTCCAAGATTTGTAAAGCTTTCTCTATACTCATTTTCTCGGGTGTAGTTGAGTCCAATTCATCACGCTTTTCTTCGGTTTTCTCAGTATCACCGCCATTATTGGCTTGGCTTTCGGAGGTCTGACTTTTATTATTCTTGGGAGGAGATTGAGGCAATTTCTTTTTCAATAATTCATAATTATACCTTGCTACTTTATTTCCATTATCATTTTGCAAAGCAATCTTAAATAACTCTAAAGCACCACTACTATCACCTTTTATTGTTTCAATTACACCCACTTGAATCATCGCATTAGTCGAAATTACAACATTATTGAGACTTACCAATTTCTGATATTCCTCCAATGCTTTTGAAGTTTTTTTTATATTAAAATATGAATGTGCTAAATTTAAGCGTGCTTCAGGTTCAAAATTATAAGAAACATTAGCTAATTCTTCATATTTTTGAATTGCTAATTCATAGTTTTTTTTATAAAATGCTGTTCCTGCTTCGATTTTAAGAGCGTTTCTTTGCGAAACATTCGTAAGTGAACGCAGATTGAGAACCAACAAAATTATATAAAAAAACCAAATATTCATTATCAAATTTTAATTGTACGGACTGTAAATAAAATATCAATTATCATTAAAAACAAAGCCAAAATTACAAGATAATAATATTTATTGTTAGCAACTGTCATTTTTCGGGTATCAATCCAATTACTTTCAACTCGGTCAACTTCTTTCAAAAGATCAGAAACACCATTTACTTGATTTGTCAGTTGAAAATATTTGCCGTTTAGCATTTTAGTTAAATTGATTAGATAAGGTGAATTCAATTTTGAAACTACCTCTTGCCCATTCTTATCTTTCTTATAATCATTACCTTCTCTGATTTGCCCTCCTTGGGGTGTTCCTACGCCAAGAGTAAGTAAATTAATTTTATTTTGCCTAAGTGCATAAATCACGTTTGGTTCGATTTTGCCAAAATCTTCGCCGTCAGAAATAAGTACGATGACTTTGGTTTTTCGATTATTCAATATTGAGCTTGATTGAAATTTTTTCAAAATTAAACAAAAAGCCGCATTCAAATCAGTACCATTATTTAAAAACAAGCCAGTATTAAGTTTTTGAATGAATAATCTAATGGCATCACGGTCGAAAGTTAGTGGAGTATGGGTATAAGCCTCTAACGAAAATACAATTATTCCAATTCTGTCGGATTTGAGTTTATCTATATTTTTAATAAGTTCAAACTTAGATTTTTCTAACCTAGAAGGCTCAATATCAATGGCATCCATAGAGCGAGATAAATCAAATACGAATAAAATGTCTTTTCCAGTCGCCTGAGACTCAATTTCATTGACACCAAATCTTGGCCCTAACAAGCCCAATATACAAAGCCCTAAATAAATACCTCTGAAAATAAATTTAATAATAACCGAACGGGCAGTAGTACCTAATCGACGAGCCACTAAATATAGGCGAACAAAATAGCTGGCATAAACCAACAAAAATATGCCAATAAAGACAGATTCGACTATCGTAAGTGGTTTTATCCAATTCATCCTTAAAATTATCACTGTTTAACGAGAACCCCAACTAAATATTTGCTAATTTAGGGGTAATCTTCCAAAGATGCTATTATGAAAAATTAAGACCCATTTAAAGTCTGATATTTTCAGACAGATTTGCAATGAAATAAAGAAAGAAACAAAGCTACTGCCGAATATTTGCATGTAGTTTTAAAGAAGGAACTTTTCTCACCCAATAATCAAAGCCCTAAAAAACACAGTTGCCGATTAAATAATAACAATTAACTATATTTTTACGTCCTCAAATGAGATCTTTTCTTTTTTATATTCTATTCCTTTCTACTACTCTTTCGGCCAGTGCAAATAAGATGGCCTTCAGTTCTAATTACAATTTTAAGCTTTCTGAAAGTTATTACTTTCCGAATGATTCAACTGATTTTTTGGCAAAAGCCTTTAAAAAAGCTTATTCTAAAAATGAAATTATAAGTATTCCAAAAGGAAATAGACCAAATCCTGCTCTTTACATAAAATGGAGATACCGCCATCGACATCAGCGAAATTTCAGACGTGGAGCATCATTTCTTACCCCCAAGTATATTTTAGAGAAATACGGCATGGCTGTTCTTGGTCGTGAAGACGGTCTTTTTGTTATGTGTACCAAAGAAATGAATATCCTACTTCAAAAAGCTAATGGTAAACTTAGTTATGTCGAAACTGAATTAGGTATTCCTTCTGGTTCATGGCAAAATACAGAAATTATATGAATTGACATCAGAAGACCAAGGAAACTGAATCTAAGATTACCCTATGGAAATGAAAGTGGTGCAAATGCTTTTTGGATTCCAGGTGGAAAACTACCCAATGGCTATTTAGAATCTGTCATTAATCCTGCTCACGAAGGTCAATATACAGAGCAACTGATAATTTTGAAATAAACTCAAAGCAACTAACCTAAAATACTCAAAAAAGGCTATTGATTTTGACTATGTTTTCAATCTCAATATTCGTTGTTCGATTAATTTCCATGAGAGAAAAGCTAAAATTGAAGTTAAAATAGCTAAAAATAGTAAATTCCAGATACTCCCCATGTACCCTAAACTTAACATTGTATTTAAGATTGGCATGTGATAAATATAAATTCCATAAGAAATATCGTTTTCATGCAATAGCTTTTTGCTTAAATCAGTAAACGAAAAAGCAAAAGAAATCGTAAGCAATGATAATATAGAATTAGCCAAAATCCCCAAAAAGCTAATTTCGTAATTATTATCGTAGACTTTGAGCCAAAACTTAAATATCAGTACGTAAACCGCATAAATCACAAGCCAAATGATTGCTTTGTCTTTTAAATATGGTAATAAGGATTCAAAATTTTTGTAAATTGCTATACCTGTCAAGAAGAAGTGAAGGTATATTAAAACAGAATTGTTGAGCAGCTTAAAGTACAATTCATTTTGTAATATAAACTCATTATTATTGACAAAATACTTGATTAAAATCGAAAGAAAAAAAACTAAAAGTATTAATAAATTAATAAACAGTTTATAATGAAAAAGATTGATAACATACAAAATAATTGGTAATACAAAATAAAACTGCAATTCGACTGCTATACTCCATAAACTACCATTTGGATGACCTAATCCCCAAGTTTTGAGAGATTTACTGACGTAAAATTGAAAAAAAGTAATTTGAGCAATAAACCATAAAAAAAAGTCTTTTGAACTACCTACTTTATCAAAACAAATTAGTAAAAGTGCCGTTATAATTGTACAAACCCACAAAGCAGGAAAAATCCTCAGACCTCTATTCTTAAAATATTGTTTTAAATTAAAATTATTCCTTTCCAACGAAAAACTTATTAAAAAGCCACTAATTGTAAAAAATATTGGAACTCCAGGAAAATGATAAATTACCAATAAAATATTATAAAGTCTTTCAAATAAGTTAAAATGAACAGAAGCATGCCAAATCAACACCTGAAAAGCAGCAATGAGACGAATCAGATCAAAATTATTTTCTCTACTTATTTTCATACACTACTTTTTTAAAACCATCATACATTTCTTGTGCTACATTTTCAGGTGAAAAACGTTTGATAATTTCTTTCGATTGCTGACCAAAAGGTATAATTTTTTCAGGATTATCAACAAATTTCTTAAAAACAAATGTAAGTTCATCAATATTGTAAGGGTCAAATGTATATCCATTTATACCTTCCTTCACGACATCGTATGCAGAGCCACATTTATTAGAAACAATCACAGGAAGTCCACATGCCATGGCTTCGTTAACAACTAAACCCCATGGTTCAGAGTAACTCGGTAAAATAAAAACATCGGCAAGAGCCAAAATCTTTGGTACATCAAACCAAGGTTGACCTTCAATGAAACAAATTCCTTCAAGACTATTATCATTTTTATACTTTTTCAATTTCGATTCTTGGCTTCCATCACCTAAAACGATTAATCCCCAATCCGAAAGAGCGAATGGTTTATAAGCAGCCAACAAATTATCCAAGTTTTTTACGTCAATTAGTCTTCCAACATAGATAAAGTTATATTTTCTAAGTTGATAAGAATTTTTAACGATTTCTCTTGTTTTTAAAGCTTCGGTATGGATCTCGGATATTTTATTGTTATCAACCGAATTATTTTCTACTAAGATATGCTCAGGTTTCATTCCTAGTTTCAAAATATACTCAGCAGATTTTGATCCATAACAAAAAAAACCTTGGGCTTTTGAAACCACAAATCGTTTTAAAGCTTCACGCCATCCTATATTTGGATTATCCCCTTCGGTAGAGTCAGCGGAAATAACGACTATAATACCTTTTAATCGACAATAAAAAAGTACAATATTCATGGCAGGCTCATAATACCCTGGCAAGTTAATTACATTAGGTTTAAATTTATTAACCCAATAAATTGAAGCTTTTATACGTTGCCATAAAGTTGTATTTTCATAAAAGTCTTCAAATAATACTTTTAAATTATACTGATGAATACTATAATCTATACTTCCTATTTTAGCTCTCGTAAATTCATTCAATGCAGTTTGAAGTACTAAAAGTTCATCTTCTGGGTGTTTATCAACAACTTTTTGAAGTTCAGTATATATTTTTGCTTTATAATGAGCCCAGAAAAACTGGTGTATTATGAGCATTTTCATTCAATGACGGCGTTTTCGAGTAAAAGATTTTTTTAAGAATAAAGAGTATAAAATCTCAGTATGATGTAAACAGATTCAAAATTAAGAAATTTTAAGGCTCAAATTGTTAAAATTTGAACAATAAACTAAAAATACCAAAACAGAGAGGTATATTTGTATAAAAAAAGTATTAAAATGTTTATTTACCTTGATTGGCTCTTTAATAAATTCAATAAATATCGCCAAAGTATAGGTCTCAGTTTTTTCTTTGGAGGTTTACCACTCGTCTATTTCCTAAGAGACGGACTAAAATTGGCTCGAGGTAACTCAGCATTTACGGCAGGATTTGCAATTTTAAGTTTATTGATTGCTTTTCCACTAAATCCTAAAAAACTTTATCAAACAAATACTTTAGGTTATTTATTGTGTGTTTTTTACGGAATAATTGCATTATCCTATCTAGCAGCCTATGCACCTAATAGAGGCTGGTTTACAAATACCCCAATTGAAGTTGCAAATCAACTTGTGTTTTTAACCGCAATGTTTATTTTTGCTGGAATATCAATCAATAGCCTCAAATCAACATTCCTATACTTTACATTGTTTTTTTGTACTTTAGGAGGCATCAGTTTGCTATATTATATTATTCGAAACCCAGCCTATATGTTTGGTATGCGGGCTGCAATTAGTTTCGGTGATGAAGGTGGAATGTCCTCGATGGGAAATCCACACATATATGCAAAAAGTGCATATATGGGCATTGTCGCTGGAGTAATTTTATTTAGAAGCGAAAATCGAATTTTATGGCGAGCTGCAATCTTAAGTTCTGTACTTTTATTGATTGTTATTGTAGGTCTATGTCAAGCAATGGCAATGGTTCTTATCACAGGAATTTTCTTTTTTATATATTTTATATCAAACATTAAAGTTAACAATATATACAAAGGTTTAAAATGGTTAATGGGCTGGCGAGGATTTATTATTTTTTTGGTTTTGGCTTATATTGGATATTCATTATGGAATAATGCCCATTATAAAGGCTATTTTTTGGTGGCGGTTGACATTATTGGTGAAAGACTCGGAAAAATTATTACCACCTTTTTTACTGATTCTGATTCAGTTTCAAAAGTAAAATCTGTTATTGATGATTCTGCCTCAACAAGAGTTATAAATATCACTAAGGTTTTCACAAACCTTTCAAAAAACGTAGAAAATGGCAACTGGTTTCTAATTATTTTCGGTCATGGTTATCAAGAATATTATGTCGATTCACCGTTCATTGAAATGTTCCATGATTTGGGAATAATCGGTTTTTCTATATTTGTTACACTTCATATCATTATATTGCGATGGATATGGAAAGAAATCTTTAATCCCACCTGTGACTTTACCCTGATGTTAGCATATTTCTTTTTAGCAACTTTTATGCAAAACTTTACATTTGGCATGCCATACGATTATGGCCGTTGGTGTACATTGGCATTTGTAGCTCGTTTTGCACTTAACTATAAAAAAGTACATGTCACAAATATTTTGATTGCAAAAGCTTAATTTTTATTTACTAACAACTTATTAATGAAATTTAGAATTTAAAAATTAACTATAAATACTTCTTCAAATAATTTTACCGAGTATTATGGGTTGTTATTATTTTAAAGTAATAATTTTGAGATTATTTCAATCTTAAAAATGGTGAAGAATTTAAGTTTCAGTGTGGTTGTAACTAAAATAAGTATTTTCTAAAGGCAGAATCTAGTTTGAGCTAATGGAAGAAGTATACTGTTTTATTGTTTGATTTTTAGCACTGTTCCTTGCTCAACAATGGTACTTTTCAAATTATTCCAAGACCACAATTCAGATACTGAAACATTATAATTAACTGCAATTCTGAAAAGAGTTTCTCCTTTTTTTATTGTATGTTTCAAAAATAATTTGTCTTCTTCTATAACTCCTACTTCCTCTGAATTTAGCTGATTTTTAGTTGAATTTTGTTTATTGATAGTTATAATACCTTTTTCATCTTGTGCATAACCTGAACTAACTTGTTGACTATCAACACTATTAAGTATACTTTTATTTGGATAATATTCTTTTTTAATATATTGAGGCTGAGCTAAAGAATCTAAATCAATTTCATTGGGTAATTCATTTTTCACCACAACTAAATCATTTTTATTCAAAACTGGAGCTTGCTGAATTACTTTACCAATTTCCTGAATCGGTGGCACTGTTGTTAAAGCAACCTCGATTAGTGAATCTTTTTTGGTGGCCAGGTCATTTAGATTCACCAATTTCTGCTGTTCCTTTTCAATTTCTTGACTCAATATCAAAAATGATAAATCGTTATCTTTTAGTAAAGATTTTACATCTACAGTGTTAATTGTATCTTGTTTAGCGTAGGTTGTTTTAGAATTTTCTGTTCGCACCGCCGCGATAATATTCTCAACCTCGGCCATTTCTTCAGGCATTTCTATGTATTCAATAGGTTTATTTTTAGGTCGAGTGGCTTGTAACCAAATAACTCTTCCTCTTTGTAAACGCTGAACTGTCTCGAAACGATTAAAATCAAGCAAATTCGAAAGTTGCACACCATATAATTGCGAAATATCCCAGAGCGTCTCCCCTTCTCTGACCACATGAAATGGCACGCTTCCTTTGCCTAATTTTTGTTGAATGTAGTAAACCTGACCGATTGTCAACAAATCAGTTTCCTTCATATCATTGAATTCTACAAAACGATCAATCGAAATTCCTGCTTTGTAGGCCATTGTTACAGGTGAATCACACATATCAGCCATTAAACCTTCTCTATCATTTATCAGATAGAAAACGCCAGCTTTATTTTTTACTTTATCAAACTTTTCCACTCTTTTAAGAATCGGAAAACCTAAATCCTTTGCAGGTAGTCCAATTTTTCTAGTTAATTCGGCGAAAATTCTGATTTCACTATATCTATCAGCAGGCACAACAATCAAAACTTTGCAATCAGACTCTGGTACCCTAGTAGAATTCATCCACTTATTATACTCAAATAAGATTTCAGGTTCAACTTTTAAGTCAAGTGCTATTTTACTAAGTGTTTTACCTTTGCAATATGGATACTCATAAATAATTTTTTGAATAATTGGTTTATAGGCCGGAAATTCTCTTTCAATGGCAATTTTGTATGCTAAAAACTGTAAAATTGCGGAGTAAGCTGGACTATCCAATAATATATAAGGGTTTTCGCCCCATTTTTTATTTACTTCAAGCAAATTTAAAATTTTCTTATCTGCAATATGGGAAAATAGTGTAGAAGCCCAATTTCTATATAAAATGTGATTTCGTTTGAAATAAATAGCTGCACCTTTAGTAGCAGAAATCAAATGCTTTCGTTCATCAAATTGGTTATTGACAATTAAATCAACGTCATCAGCTTTTTCTTTATCAAAACACCAATAAACACCATTTTCGAGAGAAATAGACGTTTCAATGCTTGATTGATATTTATTGTATATCATCAAAAACTTAAAATCATCGGGTACAGATTTTTCTTTGAGAATTGGTACAACTATAGGTAAAAAAAGATTAAATTTATCTAGTTGTTGATGAAGATTGACTTTGTCAGCTTGTATATTTTTTAGTTCTGTTTGAACCAAATACCTCGTGACATCAGTGAGCTGAAAAGTTATATCAGCAAATTTTATTTCGTAATGAACAAGTGGATAATCATTTGGGTGATTAAAAGCCTTAGAATTATGGCTTTCCAGGCAAATGAAAAGAGACACCAAAAAATGGGTATTTAAAAAAGCACGTAAGTCCATTATCTTTGTTCTACTTGGGGCTATTGAGAGAGAGGCGTAAAACTGATTAGTGAAAAACACCTCTCTCAATAGTTGATTACCTTTACTTTTTTGGCTTCAGGTTTGAACTTTCGTTCGGGCACGTGTTATAGTTAATTAGGAAAGCTTATTTGCTTTATGTTTCAAAGATATTAAGCGAAATTGTAATTTCCAAATGTAAACGACATTATTTTTTAATAATTTCCATAATTTTTATTTTTTCAAAAAAATATGAAAACTACAAAAGATTCATAATGGGCTGATATACAATTAATTAATAATAAATAGAGTATTATTTAAAATTAAAAATAAGGTTAAAATACCTTTAAAATATTCAAAAAAACATTTAATATTTCAACATTACTACATTTGTAACATAAAACACCGCTCAATAGATAGAATTAATCAAAAAAAGGCTACTCAATAGAGAAGCCTTTTGCAAAAATTCAAAAATTTCAAAAAGTTACTTTCTCCATTTTTTGTATTGATTTATTAGTGCATTTGTTGAGCTATCGTGACTTTCTATTTCATTACCATGAGTCAATTCAGGATAAATTTTATTAGCCAATTGTTTTCCAAGTTCTACTCCCCACTGGTCGAAACTAAATATATTCCAAATGATACCTTGAACGTAGATTTTGTGTTCGTACATGGCTATTAAACTTCCAAGTACTTTTGGAGTTACTTTTTTTACCAAAATCGAATTAGTTGGTCGATTGCCTTCAAAAACTTTGAATGGTGCAATTTTATTTTTTTCTTCATCAGATTTTCCTGTTAATTCTGCATCAACTTCTGCACGAGTTTTACCATTCATCAAAGCCTCCGTTTGAGCAAAGAAATTTGATAATAACATTTTGTGATGCTCTCCTATTGGATTATGAGAAATTGCTGGTGCAATGAAATCAGCAGGAATTAATTTTGTCCCTTGATGAATCAACTGATAAAACGCATGTTGACCATTCGTACCTGGTTCTCCCCAAATAATTGGTCCGGTTTGGTAATCAACTTTATTTCCACTTCGGTCTATATATTTACCGTTCGATTCCATATCACCTTGTTGAAAATATGCCGCAAAACGATGTAAATACTGGTCATAAGGTAAAATTGCCTGTGATTCTGCACCAAAGAAATTATTATACCAAATACCTAAAAGTGCTAACACAACGGGAATGTTTTTCTCGAAAGGTGTAGTGCGAAAATGTTTATCCATTTCATGAGCTCCAAGCAACAATTGTTCAAAATTTTCGTAGCCAATCGTACAAGCGATTGATAAACCAATTGCCGACCAAAGGGAATAACGCCCTCCTACCCAATCCCAAAAACCAAACATATTAGCGGGATCGATTCCAAATTTCTCAACTAAATTTTGACTTGTAGAAATCGCAACAAAATGTTTTTTCACAAACTCCTCATTCATTGCACTTTGCAAAAACCAATCACGTGCCGAAAGGGCATTAGTCATCGTTTCTTGCGTTGTGAAAGTCTTTGAGGCAATCATAAATAAGGTGGTCTCAGGATTCACTTTTTTCAAAGTTTCTACAATGTGCGTTCCGTCAACATTTGATACAAAGTGAATATTGAGAGGTTCGCCGCCCGTATTCTTCTTAATATATGCCTTCAAGGCCTCTGTGACCATTACAGGGCCTAAATCAGAGCCGCCAATTCCAATGTTTACAATGTCGGTAATTGATTTGTTGGTATAACCTTTCCACGCTCCAGAAATAACTTTCCCAGAAAAGATTTTAATTTTTTCTAAAACCTCATTTACATCAGGCATTACATCCTTGCCATCAACCAAAATCGGTGTGTTTGAGCGATTACGCAACGCAACATGAAGCACAGATCGATTTTCAGTTTGATTAATTTTTTCACCATTAAACATTTGTTCAATCGCACCTGACAAATCGCATTCTTTGGCCAAATCTGTCAAATAACCAATTGTACGGCGATTGATATTGTTTTTTGAATAATCAAGCAAAATATCATTAAACTTGATTGAAAATTTCTTAAATCGATTTTTGTCCTCGACAAATAACTCTTTTAAGTGTTTTTTACTAATAGTACGGTGGTGAGCTTTAAGTTTTTTAAAAGCAGGTGTTTGAGTAAAATCAGTCGATTTAAGCATATTTTTTGATGATTACTGATGAACTGGATACTTGGAAATTGGTTGATTGCTTATTAGTCAATAACCTGTTTAAAAGATTTATCGATGATTTCCTATAAAAAGCCCACAAATTAACCAAAAACTAATTTTCAGACTTTATACAAATATCATCTAAATGACTTTTTGACGCAACAAAAACATTAAAATCGACATTACCTTGAATGCCGTCGACTTTTCCTGTTGTGCTGTGTTGCCATAACATAAGGCGAACTTTATCATAGCCTTTTAATTTTTGACTTTTATAGTTAGAAATCCATAAGGGATATTTATCAAAATTTCCTTTAATATATTCTTTGTAGATGTGACCGTTGGTATAAATTATAGGTTTTACACCAAAATGGTTTTCTATTATATTGATAAAGGTCTTAACATTATCAAGTAGATCAGCACGTACACGCTTGCTTGTCCCTTGAATCTCAAAATCTAGCACAGGCACAAAATCGCCTTCTTCTAATTGTACTGATTCTATAAAATTTTGTGCTTGCTTAACTGGATTTGCTCTAGGAACATAAAAATGATATGCTCCTCTCATTAAGCCTGTTTTCTTTGCTTCTTGCCAATTGTTACCAAAATCTTGGTCTTTTAAATCTTCACCTTCGGTAGCTTTTATGAAGCAAAAACTTATATCTACTTTATCTTCGATGCTATTTTTAACCCTGTGCCAATCAATTTTATTATTATGGTGAGAAACATCAATTCCATGAATAGTGTATCGTAGCGGTAATTTAATACCAAAACTCTCGATATAAGTCCACCTTTGACCATCATTTACATATACTGGATATAAAGTGATCAAGACAATAACTATCAAAACGTAAAGCCCACGTAAGGAAAAAATCTGATTTAGAAATCTTTTCCAAAGACTCAATTTCGTTTTCTTTTTCATTGAACACAGGAGCAAATATGAATCTTAAAATAGTAGCAAATATTGTATGCAATATGCAAAAGTAAATAAAATGCAGTAGGATTAAAACGATTTGAGTGTTTAGTAGCAGAAAGTTATGATTTTGATAATTTCTTAAAAGAAAAATAACAAAGAAGTGTTGCATACCTTTAAGGTTTGCAACACTTCTTTCACTTTCAATTCAAAATTTTACTTATTCGGTTGTGGAGTATAACGTAAGTATGGCTTAACCACTCGCACTCCTTTCGGGAATTTTTTAATTGCATCTTCAGTCGTAACTGATGGAATTACAATAGTATCTTCGCCTTCTATCCAATCAGCTGGAGTAGCTACTTGATAATTTGACGTTAATTGAAGCGAATCAATTACACGTAGCAATTCAGTGAAATTACGGCCTGTTGATGCAGGATATGTCAAAGTTAATTTAACTTTTTTATCTGGCCCAATAATGAATACTGAACGAACTGTTGCTTTTTCAGAAGCATTTGGATGAATCATGTCATACAAAGTTGCTACGTTGCAATCGGCATCAGCAATAATTGGGAAGTTTACTTTTACACCATTAACTTCTTCAATATCTGGCACCCATTTTCTATGTGAAGCTAAATCGTCTACCGAAACAGCTATTACTTTCACACCTCTTTTGTCAAAATCATCTTTTAACAGTGCAGTTTTTCCTAATTCAGTTGTACAAACTGGGGTAAAATCGGCTGGATGAGAAAATAACATTCCCCAAGAATCACCAAGCCACTCGTGAAAATTAATGGTTCCATGTGTAGTTTCAGCCGTAAAGTCTGGTGCAATATCTCCTAATCTAAGTGACATAATTTGATTTAGTTTAAAAATTAAACAAATAATCTACTAACTTTATAGAGAATTGTTTTTTCATAAAAATAGTTCAAAAGTTTGTATAAAAATAATTACTTTTCATTACACCAAAAATTATGTCTAAAAGATTATTTTTTGACGTTTCAACGAAAATATTGTTGTACTAAATGACTGTTATGTAGTATATTTGAAAAACTGAATCAAAAAACCGATACAATGCTTGCTTGCACCGAACTAAGTTTTTCATACGATTACAAAAAGACGTTCAATTTTCCTTCATTTAACTGCGAAAAAGGTGAAACTTTGCTCATATTGGGAAATTCAGGCACAGGCAAAACAACGCTTTTACATTTACTTGCCTTGCTTCTAAAACCAAATTCTGGTTCGATAAAAATAAAAGAAAAAGAATTGGCAATGCTGACGGCCAAAGAAGCAAGCCAAATGCGAGCTAATCACCTTGGAATCATTTATCAGAAACCACACTTTGTAGGTTCATTGAATGTATTGGATAATTTATTATTGGCAAATTATCTTGCCAACAAAACGGAATCGAAAACACAAGCTCAAAAACTGGCTCAGAATCTAGGAATAAGTGAACTTCTTGATAAAAAAACCCCATTGTTGAGTGGCGGTGAACAACAACGCGTAAGTATCGCACGAGCCTTAATGAATAATCCAGATGTGATTTTGGCCGATGAACCAACTTCTAATTTAGATGACGAAAACTGTGAAAAAGTAATACGGCTACTCGAAAATCAATCAAAAAATATTGGTGCGGCCTTAGTAATTGTAACCCACGACCAAAGATTGAAAGATAATTTTAAAAATATTATTACACTTTAACAAATTACGATTTACGAATTTTTGCATCCGTAAATCGTAAATCGTAAATCGGACAAAATGTTATTTAAAATAAGTTGGAAAAACATACTCGACAAAAAACTCAATAGTTTTTTGTGTATTTTGTTGATGACACTTGGCATTGCAATGATTTCTTTGTTGATGCTTTTAGGAAAACAGTTGCAGGATAAATTTGCCAAAAACATCAGCGGCATTGATTTAGTAGTTGGGGCAAAAGGTAGTCCGTTACAATTGATATTATCATCGATTTATCAGATTGACAATCCAACGGGAAATGTTTATTTAGACGACGTAGCGGCGATTGCTCAAAACCCATTGGTAAAAGAAATGATTCCACTTTCGATGGGTGATAATTATCAAGGGTTTAGAATAGTTGGTACAAACAAAAAGTATTTTGAGCATTTTAAGACCCAAATTGCATCTGGAAAAATGTTCAAAGACAATTTGGAGGTAATAATAGGAGCGTCAACCGCTAAAAACTCCAATTTGAAAGTTGATGATACTTTTGTAAGTTCCCACGGACTAGATTCGGAAGGCGAAAAACATGAAGAAAGTAGTTATAAAGTTGTCGGAATTTTAGAATACAACAATTCCGTCGTTGATAATTTAATTTTGACGAGTTTAAATAGTGTTTGGAATATTCACGAACATAAAGACGAAAATCATGAAGATAAAGAGGCAGGTAGTACCGTAAAGCGAGAAATAACAAGTGCAATCATCAAATTTCGCTCTCCGATGGGCATGATGACGCTGCCGCGTAATATCAACCAAAATTCAAAATTACAAGCGGCGGTACCAGCTATCGAGGTCAATCGTTTATTTGAATTATTGGGTATTGGCATTGAAGGTTTGCAGTTTTTGGCAGCGGTAATCATGCTTATCTCCGGAATTAGCGTATTCGTTTCACTATATAATTCATTAAAAGAGCGAAAATACGAAATGGCATTGATGCTTTCTATGGGTGCAAGCCGCACTCGATTATTTTTGATGTTGTTATTAGAAGGTATTATTTTATCTTTGCTCGGTTTTATTGCAGGAATAGCCTTAAGTAGAATTGGTATCTATTTGATTTCAAATGCTATAAGCAAAAAATTTCATTTCGATGTGAGTCAATTTAGTTTACAAACTGGCGAAATATATTTATTTTTTGGTGCCTTATTAGTCGGAATTTTGGCGGCTGCTCTTCCATCAATAGGTATTTACAGAATCAATATTTCAAAAACATTGGCGACAGAATAACTGTTTTAATTCAAAAACTTTACACTTTCAAATTCAATAAAATGAAAAATTTAACCAAAAGAATCATATTCGGCTTTTTCGCTTTATCATTATTGTCTTTTACTTACGCTGATGAGCCTACCAAAATCACTTGGGAAACACTTCGTGACGTAACTTTTAAGAAAAAATGGAGTGCCGAAGAGTCAATGTTTATTCTTTATCCTACTTTCGGCCAAAAAGTAGCTATATTAAAAGACAAAGAAATCATTTTAACAGGATACATGATTCCAGTAGATGTTGATGCAAATGTGTATGTACTTTCGGCTAATCCATATAGCTCATGTTTCTTTTGCGGCGGTGCAGGACCAGAATCAGTTGTACAAATCAAATTCAATAAATCAACCAAACGATTTAATACCGACGACAGAGTGACCGTAAAAGGAACTTTGAAACTCAATGCCGATGATATTAATGAATTAAATTATATTTTGGTAAACACTGATTTGGTTTTATAAAAATATTTTATCATGCCAAAATGAATAGCGTCGAATGCAAATTCTGACGCTTTTTTATTTAATAAAATTAATAAATTTTCGTTTGATAAACAATATTTATATTTTTGGTCTATTCTTTCAATTTGTTAATCAGAAAAAAACAATGAAAAAACTACTTTTTACTTGCATAACTTTTTTAATTTTAGGTGCAAACTCCAAAACTATCGCACAAAATGATTTTAATTGGGCAGTAGGTTTCAGAGTTGGGGAACCACTTGGTTTTAACCTCAGAAAATATTTTCAAAATGGAGAAAAAGCATTTGATGTAAATGTTGGCACATATGGTTTTATTTATAATCGACAAAGAAGCTACAATGCTGGGGAATACAAAACAGCTGGCTTAATGATTCAAGGACATTATTTGTGGCAACTAGAAATTTTCAGAAAAGATTGGGCTCACGTTTATTACGGATTTGGGGCTCAAATAAATAATAGAAGTCATTATGCAGATATTCTAAAGGGACAAAAAACTGACCACACTAAAAAAATATCACTTGGGCCAAGCGGAACGGCAGGTATTGAACTAAAAATACCTGATCAGCCATTGGCACTTTTTGTAGATGCAGGACTTTATATAGAAGCATTACCATCACCTTTTTTCATCAATCCACAGGTGAGCGGAGGTATAAGATTGAATATAATCAAATAATAGCCGAAGGGGCATATAGCATACGCCCTAAAAATTCGAAAAACATGATAGCATATCTCGACGGTAAACTTGCCTATAAAGACCCATCATACGTCATAATAGATGTAAGCGGGATTGGATACCAAGTAAAAATTTCTTTACAAACTTACGCCGCTTTACACAATACAGGCGAACGTTGTAAACTGCATACACTGCTGATTATCAGAGAGGATTCTCATACTTTATTTGGTTTTCACGATGTCGAAGAAAAAGTTTTATTTGAAGACCTTACGACCGTTTCTGGCATTGGGCCAAGTACAGCGTTGGTCATGCTTTCATCTTTATCTTCTCCCGAAATCAAACAAGCCCTGATAAGTGAGGATGTCAAAACTATTCAAAGTATCAAGGGAATTGGTCTTAAAACTGCACAAAGAGCTATTATCGAACTGAAAGACAAATTGAAGAAGGATAATTTGATTAGTGGAGTTACTCCAAATATCTTTAATACTGAAAATGCTAAAGTACGTAACGAATCGCTTGCGGCCTTGGTTATGCTTGGAATACCAAGAGCCACAGCTGAGAAGAGCATAGACATTATTCTGAAGCGTGAAGGAAATGATGTTACAGTTGAACAACTTATTAAACTTGCTCTTCGATAGACCTATAAATAAATTAACGCTGAACTATCAATGAAAAAAATAAATTTAGCGTTATTATTTTGCTCAAAACTAAATAAACAAGCTAAAAATTAGTCTTTGTAGAATAATGGCAAGGTTTTAGTCGTTTAGACCTTGATACTCCTTTTTGAAATTTCTTAAAAACTGTATGTTCAGACAGCTATTACAACTTAATCGTTTTACTTTACTATTACTTTTTTGCTTTTTTGAGTTGATAAGTATCAACGACTTATATGCTCAAATTCGTAAGAAAAGTACAGTTACTATTGAAAAACCAAAGATAGATTCACTTGCGATACCAGAGAAGGATACGGTTTTTTCTCGATCCGGAAGCCGACCGAGTTATCGTTTGAAAGACCGATATTTAAATCGTTATGCCGCTAAAGTTCCCCAATCTCCTTTTTATTTAAAGGATTCCAAAAATATTATTACGGATTTCAAACTTTCGCCAAACGCAAAAGAAATCTCAATTAGTGAAAAAGCAGGAAAAAGAATTGATTACAAATTTCCCCAAGCACTTACATTCAACGAATATTCGAGTATTCAAAACTCCAGTGTTCGCCGAAGTATTTTAAGGGATTATGAAAATCTTCAAGACGGCAAAAGTGCAGTAAGTGGACGTGGACTAAAACCTTTAATAGAAAAAAATCCAATTGTTGATCGAATTTTCGGTGGAAGTCTTCCTGACCTCAAACCTAATGGATTCGTTACACTCGATTTCCAACTAATTAAACAATTTATTGATAATCCTTTCCTACCACTTATTCAAAGAAAACAAACGCTTTTCAACTTTAATGAGCAAATAAATATCAATTTTAATGGTAAAATTGGTGATAAATTAGGCGTTTTAACTAATCTTGACACAAAAGCTGCCTTTAACTTTGAAAATCAATTAAAATTAAATTTCAAAAATCAGCCCGAAGATATACTCCAAAAAGTAGAAGGTGGAAACATCAGTATGCCGGTAAAAAGTCAATTGATTCCTGGAGTTCAGAACCTGATGGGTGTAAAAGCTGCATTTAGATTAGGCAAATTGGATGTGACAGCGGTTGTTGCCCAACAACGTTCAAAAACCGAGTCTATTATATTAAATGGAGGTCAACAAAGTCGAACTTTTGAGGTCCGATGTGATAATTATGAACAAAACCGACATTTCTTTTTAGCTCAATTTTTTAGAGATAACTTTGAAAAATCTCTTAAAAACCTTCCTCTAGTTCTCTCTAATGTCAAAATTACTCGTCTGGAGGTTTATGTTACCAACCGAACCAATAATATTGAGTCGATGCGAAACCTAACAGCATTTACAGATTTAGGAGAACTTCCAAATGCAGATGAAAAATATAACATAATTGATAACAAAGCAACGCCACTTTACGACAAATTAGATAAAAATAAAACTTTTAGAAAAGTAGATAGTACTGGAGTTTTAGCAGGTTTGGGGCTAAAAAAAGGAATTGACTATGAGGTTTTAAGAGGTGCAAAACGTTTAACAGAACGTGAATATAAACTCAATTCAGAGTTGGGCTATATTTCATTGGTAACCGAGCTTCGGAACGACGAAGTATTAGCAGTAGCATACGAATATACCTACAATGGACGAATATATAAAGTTGGAGAATTAACAGAAGACTACTCTTCTCGTGCTGAAAATGAGACAATCATGCTAAAACTCATTAAATCTTCTACCATTCGTAATCGAATAAAAATACCAGACCCCAAGAATCCTTCAAAACTAATTATCAATCCTATGTGGAATTTGATGATGAAAAATATTTATTCACTCGGTACATCAGGAGTTGGCAAACAAGGATTTCAACTGCGAATAATATATAAAGATGACCGTACTGGAATGGATACTCCAAACTTACAAGAAGGACGCAAGTTACAGAATATTCCGCTTATCAGAATAATGAACCTCGACCGGTTGAACCCAAACAATGACCCACAACTACCAGATGGCGATGGTAATTTTGACTTTGTGGAAGACATTACGATTGATACAAAAATGGGCAAAATGATTTTCCCTGTTCTTGAGCCATTCGGTAAAACACTTAAAGATAAGTTTGATGTTGATGAACAAATGTTGAGCGAGAAATATGTATTCAACGAGTTATACGATGCAACTTTGGCTGATGCTCAGCAAGTTACAACTAAAAACAAGTTTTTTATCAGAGGCAGTTTACAAGCGAGTAATGCCTCAGAAATATCGCTTCCTTTGGGAGCTTCGGGGCAATCAGTTAGAATTTTTGCGGGTGGTGTACAACTACAAGAAGGTGCAGATTATACGATTGAGCCACAACTTGGTAAAATAAAAATCACCAATCAGAGTATTTTAAATTCTGCTCGTCAGATTCGTATTGAGTGGGAAAAACCCGATTTATTCAATACTCAGCGTAGAATTATGCTTGGTACAAGGCTCGATTATAACCTTAACAAAGACATTCATATTGGAGCAACCGCTATGACGCTTCGTGAGAGCACCCCAGGTTTTTTGACTAGGGTAGCCATTGGGCAAGAACCTGTTAATAACACAATTCTTGGTGTGGATGTCAATTTAAGAAAAGACTCACGTTTCTTGACAAGAATGCTCGATGCTCTTCCTTTGATTCAAACCAAAGAAATGTCTTCAATTCAATTGACTGCCGAATATGCCAAATTGATTCCTGCAGTAAATGACAAAAGAATTGGTGGCAATGCCATGATTGATGATTTTGAATCGACTCGAAACATCAATGATCTTACACGCCAGCCCACTCGTTGGAGGCCAGGTTCTACGCCCGAATCGTTTCAAGGCAGTGCAGTAAACTATGATTATAATTATCGTAGAGGAAAGATTTCAGTTTATACAGTTGACCAAACTACTTATTTTAGTGGTGGTTTTGGAGCAGGGGTTCTTCCTGACAATGTAACCGCTGATGCCAATAATAACCTCTACGAAAAAGCTTATTCACCGAATCAAATTTTTACCGGTCGTTCGTTGCCTGCTTTCAACTCGTCTATTCCACTAAATATCCTCGACATTAGTTATTTCCCCTCTGAAAGAGGACTCTATAACTATAATACAAACTTGGATAAAGAAACTGGTTTTTTACCAGATCCTAAAAACAATTTTGGATCTGTCATGCGTGGAATCACTGCGGATAATGATTTTGAAAATGCTAATACTGAATATCTAACTTTCTGGATGCTAAATCCATTCGCAGATATCGTTCGTGATGGTTCACCAAACGGCAATAAACGAAACACAAAAGGTGGAAAACTTTTATTCCATTTGGGAGATGTTTCGGAGGATTTTATTCCCGATAGTAGAAATAATTTTGAAAATGGGCTTTTACCAAGTGGAGGATCTTCTTCACAGCCAGTCACAACTCGTTGGGGAAAAGCTCCAAGTGTTCAATTTATAACCGACGCTTTTGATAATCAAACTGGTTCGAGAGAAAAACAAGATGTTGGTTTAGATGGACTTTCAAATGTAGAAGAAAAAAACTTTCCGCACATAAAACGTTATTTAGAAGACATTAAAGGAAAAGTAAGCACAAAAGTTTATGAAGAAATTGCAAAAGATCCTTCTGGAGATGATTTCAAGTTTTTTATAGATGAGGAATATGATGCTCAAAATAAAAACCTTTTACAACGTTTCAAAAATTATTTGGGGGTAGAAAACAACTCGCCCCAAAGCAATACGCAATCCAATAATGTTGCTACTCCTGCAAATTCGGTAACACCTGATAAAGAAGATATCAACGCAGATAATACGGTGAATGACGTTGAAAATTTCTATGAATATGAAATTGACCTCCGCCCTACAAAAATGGATGTTGGGCAAGGTTTTATTGTTGATAAAGTGACAGTGCCTGGAACAGAAGCAACTTGGTATCTTTTCAGAGTGCCTGTAAAGCAGTTTACTCGAAAGTTTGGAGACATTAACGGTTTCAAATCAATTCGTTTTATGCGTACTGTTTTGACTGATTTTGAAGAACCAGTTGTATTACGTTTTGCTTCACTGCAACTCGAATCGAATAGTTATCGTACTTATGATAAAAATTTAAGCAATGCTGGCCTTACAGAAGTTCCTGAGCCTTATGACGCAAAGTTCAAAGTTGGGGTAGTAAGTATTGAAGAAAATGGTTGCTCGGATGACGGACAGAACTGCAATGTAAAAGACGGAAAAACGCCTTACGTTGTGCCACCAGGTTTTATTCGTGACCAAGACGTAACGCAACAACAATTCAACATCAAATTCAATGAACAATCAATTTCGCTCGGAGTGACCAATCTCCGTGATGGCGATTCGAGAGCTGTTTTCAAAAATACGCGTGTTGATATGCTTAATTATAAACGTTTACGTTTATTTATTCATGCAGAAAACGATAAAGATGCAGAAATTGAAGTCGGAGGAGCATTCATAAGAATTGGAACAGATTTAAAAGAAAACTATTACGAAATCGAAATTCCTCAGCTCAAAATGACTCGAAAAGGAGCAATTAATGAGACTGATATTTGGCCAGATGAAAATGCAATTGATGTTGCTTTACAAGAACTTGTTGCGTTGAAAGGTGAAAGAAATCGAATAGCCAAAAATTTATCTGTATTATATTCTAAACCAACTGAAGATAATAAATTTAAAATTTCGGTTTTAGGAAATCCAGATTTAAGTACGGTTTTAACTATTATGTTAGGAGTTAGAAATCAAAAATCAGTGGATGAATCAGCTAATACTTTTTTGGTTTGGATGAACGAACTACGTGCTTATGGATTCGATCAAACTTCTGGAGATGCCGCTTTATTGTCAGCAAATATTAAATTGGCCGATTTGGCAACTCTAACTGTTAATGGCAATTATAAAGGTTATGGTTTTGGAGGAGTTCAAGATAAAATTTCGGAGAGAGCCCGAGATAATGGCACAGGAATAGGCATTGCTTCAAACATCGAATTGGATAAATTAACGCCTGAAAAATGGGGTTTAAAGATACCTTTCTTTATCAACTATGATAATCAAACGGTAAAGCCTCACTTCAATCCACTTGACCCCGATATGCCTTTGGAGGTTGCTTTGGCCAACATTACTAACGATACTACACGGAGTGCTTACCGTAAATTAGTAGTCGACAATAATACTCGCAGAGGATTTAATTTCTCGAATGTTCGCAAAATAAAGACCAAAGAAGGAGCAATATCTCACTTTTATGACATCGAAAACTTTACTTTTACTTACGCTCAAAACAATGTAATTCGGAGCAATATATTGATTGATGAATATGCACTCAATCAGTATAAAGGTGGTTTTACTTACCAATTTCAGCCAAAACAAATAAATTGGGAGCCATTTAAAAATAAAAAATCACTTGACCGCCCGTTATTTTATGGACTAAAAGACCTCAATTTCTCGCCTTTGCCTACAGTGATGGCCTTCAGAACTGATTTTGATAGAAGTTTTGCTAAAACTCAGCTACGCAATTCCGATTTGACCACAAATGGTATTATTCCAATGTTTGAGAAATATTTCTTGATGAACCGAATGTACGATTTGCAATGGAATCTGACCAAAAGTATTTTATTAAATTATTCGGCTTCAATGAATGCCTTGATTGACGAGCCTCAAGGAGAATTGAATACAAAAAGAAAAACTGATTCGCTAATTACAAATTTAAAGAGATTTGGTCGTGCCAAAAACTTCAGTCAAGAAATGAGATTTACCTATCGCGTGCCACTTGATAAATTTTTCTTACTTGATTGGATGACGGCCGATGCAAAATACAATAATCAATTTAATTATCAAGCAGTTTCGTTGAATATACTTGACGAATTTAATATTCCATTCGGTAATACAATTCGTAATGGTCGTGACCGAGGATTAAGAGGAAAAATTGACTTTGTGAAACTTTATAACAAAGCAAAATACCTTCGATTTGCAAATAGTCCAAGCCCAGTAAAAAAACGTTTTACTCGTAACCCTGGTGACGATGAAAACATTGAGGTTTCGACCAGCAATTTGGCTAAAACCTTCACTCGTTTGCTGTTGAGTGTTCGTGGAATTGACTACGATTATTCAATTACAGAAACTTCTATTTTGCCCGGTTTCATGCCTACTCCACGATTCTTTGGATTGGCAACTGAAAATAAATCAGCCCCTGGTTTAGGATTTGTCATGGGTCAACAAGACCCGTTTTTCCAAGAAAAAGCTGGCGAAAAAGGGTGGTTATCTAGAACAACAGAGCAAACCCAAGCATTTACACAAACTCGACAAAAGAAATTTAGTTATCGCACTACCATCGAGCCAAGCAAAGACTTAAGAATACAGATTAGTGGAAACATGAGTCGTGGTGATACTTATCAAGAATATTATACTGCCGATGTTAATGGTGGTTACGGTGCCAAAAGTCCTGTGAGAAATGGAAATTATGGCATGTCGTTTTGGGGATTCAGAACGGCATTTCAACGCATGAGTACCGATAGTGGAAGTAATTATCAATACAAAATTTTTGATAATATGATAAAATACCGCAATCAAATTATTGAAAATCAATTGACCTCTGGAAACGAATATTACAACAAAAACTCACAAGATATTCTGATTCCTGCGTTTTTTGCAGCATATAGTGGCAAAGCCGAGCGTGCAAGAATTGGCTTTAATCCTTTTAATCCAAACAATAGCAAAATTAATCTGCCACTTCCAAACTGGCGAATTGATTATAGCGGTTTGGCAAATTTAGATCCTTTCAAGCGTATTTTTAGCTCAATCACTATCAATCATAGTTATACTTCAAACTTCAATGTTGGTAACTACACATCTTCTTTGGAGTATAATAAAACTGATATTGCTATCAATTTGGCACAAAAAGGCTATCCACTTCCTTCAACTGATGTACTAAATTCATTAGGCCAATATATCCCGGTTTTTGTGATGAGTACGATTACAATTGATGAAAAATTTGCTCCGTTTATTGGTATTCAGTTTGTAACAAAAAGTAAGATTTCAGGTAAATTTGAATACAATAAAGAACGTAGAGCCTCGCTAAATTTATCAAATTCACAAATTGCTGAATATTCGAGTGATGATTTTGTATTTAATTTTGGTTTCAAGAAAAATGGTGTAAAATTGCCATTCAGAGGTAGAGACGGTGCTATCATGACGCTAAAAAATGATTTAAACGTGCAATTTAATCTTACACTGAGAGATATTAAAGGAATTCAGAGAAGACTCGATGGCGACCCACAGCCAACACAAGGAAATTATAATTTCCAATTAGGGCCAAGAATATCCTATCAAATAAATAAAAGAATCTTAATGAATTTCTATATCGACCACTTGGTAAACCGTCCGTTTGTAACCAATTTTTCATTCCCTCGTACAACTACGACTGGTGGATTAAACGTGAGATTTAGTCTCTCTGAATAAACATAAATAGCCCTAACAACTTTGCTCGATTCGACATTTAGCAAAGTTGTCAAGGCAAATATCTCCAAAAACTTTTTAAGCTACATTTTTTCAGTTTTCCAACATTTGCTGTAACTTGCAGACATAAATTAAAACTTTCATCAATAATGAATTTTCCTGCTGACTTACGCTATACCAGCGAACACGAATGGTTGAGAATTACCGAAGGAAATATAGCGGTAATCGGAGTTACTGATTTTGCTCAAAGCGAATTAGGTGACATCGTATTTATAGAAATAGAAACGGTTGGACAGACTTTTGCTGCAAACGACATTTTCGGTACAGTTGAGGCTGTAAAAACTGTTTCAGACTTGTTTTTACCAGTAGCAGGAAAAATACTTGAGGTAAACCCAGCACTTGGCAGTAATCCAGAATTAGTAAATGATGACCCTTATGGCGAAGGTTGGATGGTGAAAATTGAAGTTGCAGACCTGGCAGAAGTAGAAGCATTGATGGATTCAGCGGCTTATCAGAATATTATCTAAGCTATGAACTTTAAAATCATATAATACAGAATTAAATGCCCTCATTAGGGCATTTTTTTTGATTTTTGAATCAAGATTATATATTTGAACCTAATATTCCGACATTCGAGTAATCGTCTTTAGTCTAATTAGAAAATGAAAATATTATTAAAATCAGTAAAAATCGTCGATAGTTCGTCTGAATTTAACGGTCAAACCAAAGATATTCTGATAGAAAATGGTGTCATTCAGCAAATTGCCGATGGGATAGAAACTAGTGCTGACCAAACGATTAGCGATGAAAACCTCCATGTTTCGGCAGGTTGGATTGATATGAGGGTTTCACCAAAAGACCCAGGTTATGAATCTAAAGAAGATTTAAATACGCTTTCGTCAGCAGCTATGGCAGGTGGTTTTACCGAGATAGTGACATTGCCAAACTCAAAGCCAGTTGTTCAGAACAAAGAAGCGATTGCTTACGTAAAAAGCTTTGCACTTTCACAGCTTATAAATATTTATCCGACTGGGGCAGTTACTAAAAATTGTGAAGGAAAAGATTTTACCGAAATGCTCGATTTGCATCGAGCAGGAGCGGTAGCTTTTACAGATGGCGACCATACGCTATGGAATGCAGACATTCTTTTAAAAACTTTACAATACCTATCTCCCATTGATGCTTTGCTAATGAACCGCCCAGAAGAGCCATCAATGACAATTTTCGGTCAAATGCACGAAGGCATCGAAAGTACATTACTTGGTATGAAAGGTATTCCATCAACGGCCGAAGAATTGATGTTGATGCGAGATTTGAAATTATTAGAATATTATTTGGGCGAAAATCTCAATCCAACTAATAATAGTTGCTTACATTTTTCAACAATTTCTACAAAAAATAGTGTTAATTTAATTCGACAGGCAAAAGCAAAAGGACTTCCTATAAGTTGTGATATCGCAGCTCACCAATTGGCATTTACCGATAAAGATTTAAGAGGTTTTGATACTAATTTTAAAGTTAACCCACCTTTTAGAAGTCAAGAAGACATTGAAGCTTTACAAAATGGCCTTGAAGACGGAACAATTGATGTGATTGTTTCTGACCACAATCCACAAGATGAAGAATCAAAAAACCTTGAATTTGATCTGGCTGACTTTGGTATTATTGGACTCGAAACTACTTTTTCAGTTGCAAATACATATAGTAATCTATCTACTGAAAAAATTATCGAAAAATTAACAACTAGTCCACGTAAGTTATTGCGTTTAGAAAACGTTTCTATTAAAGAAGGCAATCAAGCGAATTTAACTATTTTCGACCCAAGTCAAAATTGGATTTATCAGTCGAAAAATATTCAATCGAAATCAAAAAATTCACCATTTATTAATAAAAAGCTTAGAGGAAAAGTAAAAGCCGTAATCAATAAAGGCAAAATTTTTATCAATAAATAACAAAAATGCTTAAATATAAAATTCTCAGGTATTCATTTATTTATGGGTCTATTGCGGCAGTAATATGTATTGCGGTTGCACTCATTCAGTATTATGGCTTAGAAAAAAGTCCATTTGGGCGATATAAATTTCCAGCTTTTGGCATTAATATTATATTTGTTATAATAGCTACTTGGCTTTATCGTGCCAATAATTTAGGAGTTTTGAGCTTTACAGAAGGCTTTTCGGTAGGTTTTATGACAAATTTAGTGGCAGCTATTATTACAGGTTTGGTATTTTTTATTTTTGTCCAGTTTGTCGATAAACCTTACGGAAACAACCACGCAATCATGCTTTGGGTACAAGAAAATATAAAAGGCATTGAAAAAATAAAAGATATCCACATCAAAGATTTTGGCATTCAAGAATACCAATTATTATTAAAGCAAGCACAAGAAATTCCGTCGGCAGGCTACGTTTTGTTAGATGAAATAGTAAAAAAACAACTTTGCATCGTTGGAATAACAATTGTTTCAGTAATATTACGCCGTCATACATTTACTATTTCCTAAATATTTCGTTAAATTTACTAATCAATAACCTAACTCTAAACTTAAATGGAAAAACCATCAACAGCTCGTATTGCCCTCAAATGGGGTATCTTAGGTGCCGTTTTGATTATTATATATACGGTAGCTTTGTACATTTCTGGTTTATTCAAAACTCCTGCACTATCATGGATACCATTCGCTTTTTTACTTTTTGGCATTGTGATGTCTTTAAGAGAATTTAAAGTGATGAATGATAACATTATCAGTTTTAGCGAAGGATTAGGTTTAGGAACTTTAATGAGTGCAGTATGTGCTCTTATTGCGTCAATGTTTAACTACGTCTATATTACTTTTATTGATACAACGATTTTACAACAAATGCGAGAATTACAAATTGAACAATTAGAACAACAAGGATTATCGTCGGAACAAATCGACCAAGCAATGGAAATTGCCAGTCGTTTTGCTACACCAGGACTCACATTCCTGTTCTCTATCATTGTGTATGTAGTTTGTGGCTTTGTATTTTCGCTAATTATATCAGCAATTATTAAAACCTCTAAACCTCAACTTGATTTTTAAGAAAGTAAATAAATAAAATTCAACAATTAAAAAGTACTTTTAAATAATGCTTGCAATATTCAGAAAAGAACTCAATAGCTTTCTTAATTCATTTGTAGCCTACATTGTTATTGGGGTGTTTTTAGTTTTTGTTGGACTATTTACATGGTTTTTCGACTCTAATGTGCTAGATTATGGCTATTCTGATCTTAATAATTTCTTTCAGCTTTCACCATTTATTTTTGTTTTTCTGATTCCAGCAATTACGATGCGTTCGCTATCGGAAGAATATAAAAGCGGCACAATTGAGCTACTCTTTACCAAACCTTTGAGCGAATGGCAAATTGTAATTGGTAAATTTCTCGCAACATTTCTTCTCATTTTTATTGCCTTACTTCCAACATTGCTCTATTATTATTCAGTTTATCAGTTAGGTAGCCCACAAGGTAATGTTGATTCCGCAGCAGTTGCTGGTTCTTACCTCGGTTTACTTTTACTGGGTGCAACATTTGCGAGTATTGGCTTATGGTCATCTTCAATGACTGATAATCAAATAGTTGCGTTCGTAATCTCTGCAGTTTTGTGCTATGTTCTATATGATGGTATTCAGCAACTCGCCAATGTTTTTAGTGGTACTACTCAATTTTACATCAATTTTTTAAGTTTGGGCTACCATTACGAAGCTCTTGGTCGTGGTTTAATTGACTCTCGAAATTTCATTTATTTGTTGAGTGTTATTTTCTCGATGCTTTTTCTGACTAAACAAAACTTGATTGCTAAGAAAAACTAATTTCTATAACTTAATTAACTTATAATGCAATTACCTATTTATCAAGTAGATGCCTTTACGGATAAACTTTTCGGAGGAAACCCTGCGGCTGTTGTGCCATTAAAAACTTGGTTATCTGATGAGATAATGCAAAAAATTGCCTTTGAAAATAATCTCTCTGAAACTGCCTTTTTTGTGCCTAATAAAACAGGCTTTGATATTCGATGGTTTACGCCAACGGTCGAAGTAAATCTTTGCGGACATGCAACTTTGGCAACTTCTTTTGTGATTTTTAATGTTTTGAAATACCCAAATGAAAATATTTTATTTGGTTCGAAAAGCGGGATTCTACAAGTAAGAAAAGAAGATAAGTGGCTTGAACTCGATTTCCCATTGCAGGAAACATTTCTTTCAGAAGCACCTGATGGACTAATTGAGAGCATGGGTAAAAAACCTAAAGAAATCTATCAAGCATCGGATGACTATATGTTAGTTTATGATTCACAGAAAGAAATTGAAGATATAAAACCAAATTTCGGTGCATTAAAGCTTATTAAGGCACGAGGCATTATAGTGACGGCAAAAGCAAAATCGAAGGAAATTGACTTTGTTTCTCGATTCTTCGGACCAGGCTCTGGGATTGATGAAGACCCTGTAACAGGTTCTGCACATACTAAATTAGTGCCTTATTGGGCTAAAGTATTCAATAAAACTGAATTAATAGCCGAACAAATATCAAGTAGAAAAGGATATTTGAAATGTAAACTTTCTAATGACCGTGTTTTAATGGCAGGAAAAGGTAAATTATTTTTAAAGGGTAAAATAAGTATTTAAATTAAATAAGAGTAATTAAACAATATTAATAGAGAAATTGAAATGAAGTAACTTGTTGTTAGATAGTGTTTTATCTCTTATATGAGCCATCTCTTATCTCTAATCTCAAGTCTTTTATCTGAGCACATAACATCATTTTTAGGCAAAAAAAATAGTACAAAATTTTTTTATTGAATATTTTGATAATTATTATAAAACATTTATATTAAAAAACTTGACAGCCCCTACTTCGATTTCGTACCTTTGTACACTTTAACACTTAGGTTAAGCAATTTTTCTTCGCCTAAATTTCTTCATGTCAGATAACAACCACCCCAATACATGAACGAAGTCTAACAATATCTCTGTAAAAATCAGAGTTGGGAATAAAATCACAATGAAACTGTCAGAATTTAAACTTGAACTTCCGCATAGCCTCATTGCCATGCACCCTTATGACCAACGTGATAGTAGTCGTATGATTGTGGTGAATCGTAAAACCAAAAAAATAGAACACAAAATGTTTACAGACATCGTTGATTTTTTTGGTGAAAACGATACCATGGTAGTAAATGATACCAAAGTATTTCCTGCACGTCTGTATGGTTCGAAGGAAAAAACTGGTGCAAAAATTGAAGTTTTTTTACTTCGTGAATTGAACCGTGAAATGCGTTTGTGGGATGTTTTGGTAGACCCTGCTCGAAAAATTCGTGTAGGCAATAAATTATACTTCGGCGATAGTGATTTAGTTGCAGAAGTTATTGACAATACAACTTCTCGAGGACGTACAATTAGATTTTTGTTTGATGGCTCGCACGAAGAAATGATGAAAACTGTGCATGAATTAGGTGAAACACCTCTTCCGATTGACATCATTAAACGACCAGTTACTGAAGAAGACAGAGAGCGTTATCAGACTATTTTTGCTGAAAACGAAGGAGCAGTTGCAGCTCCAACTGCAGGAATGCACTTTACTCGTAATGTTCAACGCCGCTTAGAACTGAAAGGATCTACTTTTTGTCCAATTACTCTTCATATTGGTATCGGAACTTTTCGCCAAGTTGATGTTGAGGACCTAACGAAACATAAAACTGATTCTGAAAACTTCTTTATTCCAGAAGCTACATGCGATATTGTAAATAGCTCAATCAAAAAAGAAGCTAGAATCTGTGCGATTGGTACAACTGCAATGAAAGCAATCGAATCTTCGGTATCGGCAAATAATCATTTGAAACCTGTGAATAACGGTTGGACAGATAAATTTATCTTCCCCCCATTCGAATTTAAAATTACGAATGCCCTTCTTACTAATTTGCACTTACCTGAATCAATTTTATTGATGACAGCATGTGCATTCGGAGGACACGAACTAGTTATGCAAGCATACCATGAAGCTATCAAAGAAAAATACAGATTCTTTTCTTATGGCGACGTAATGTTGATTATCTAAACCTCCCGCTCCTAAAGTGAAGCAAAAATGAATAAAATAGAAAAAAGCTCACCTTTAGGGGCGGCCGCTGTTGCGGCTGGGGGTATTTATGCAATAATAGTAGCCGGTGGCAGCGGTAGTCGAATGAAAAGTGAGATTCCAAAACAGTTTCTTCCACTAAATGGCAAGCCGATTTTAATTCACACTGTAGAAATATTTCTTCAAATACCTGATATTCAAATAATTGTAGTTTTACCAAAAAACGACATTGAGTATTGGAATAAGCTTACGTCTGTAAACGAAACAATTCAGAAGTTCAAAAATTCTATAGTAATTACAATTGGTGGTGCTTCACGATTTCAGTCGGTCAGGAATGGATTAAATACCATCAAAACCGATGGATTGGTAGCAGTTCATGATGGAGTTCGACCTCTCATTAATATCGAAATTATTCAAAATTCTTATACAGTTGCAGCCGAAAAGGGTTCGGCGGTAAGTAGTGTTTGGGTAAAAGATTCTGTCAGACAATATAACGAAAAAGGTGAAAGTGCTGCTTTAGATAGAACTAAATTAAAACTTGTACAAACTCCTCAAACTTTTCAAGTAAAATTGATGAAAAAAGCATTTGAAGTAGATGAACAAGCCTTTTTTACAGACTGTGCAAGTGTTTTAGAGTTTACTGGTGAAAGTATAACGCTCATTGATGGTGCTTACGAAAACATAAAAATTACCACTCCAGAAGATATACTAATTGCAGAAGCCATTCTACAAACGTATCAATAATCTATTCACAGGTATATTCAAATCTCGATTTGCTTGAAATGGCTCTCCCTTGATTTTCTAAAACAATATTCATTTCTGTAGGAAAACCTTGCACATTATAGATAGTTTCTCTGCTTGTACGAATATCAGGTACTTCTTTAAAATCTAGACTTTGAATGGTATAAAACTTAGTTCCAATAATATTGTTACTTCCAAACGGGATAAAATTATAAAGTGGACGCAATAACCAATATAAACCTATATCAGGAATTCCTTCAAAAAAATTGCGTTTATCATCAAAAGTATGTTCGTTAACTGTTGCAGGGCTGCCAAAGTCTGCTCGAGTAATTCTAAACGGATTTCCTTTTGAATCATACTCAATCGAACGATTTAATCCTATAAGATTTAAACTTATGGCTCCAGTGGGTCTATTTTTTTCGTCATATTCCAATATAATCTCATTAGTTTGAAGATTGTTTGTTAGCTGAATCGCTTTATCGACGTTTCCTTTTGCATTATATACAAAATTGAATAAAATAATTCTGGTTAAATTAGATTCATCACGAATCTGAGATAGTTTGCCCAATGCATCAATTACATAAATAATTCTTTGCCGAGCAATTGTATCTATACCATTTTTAAGGTCATAACTATAAACTTTTTCTATTCGATTATTTTTAATCGAAATCAAATCGTGATGAATAAGATTAGTTGCTGGATACTCAGTAATAAACTTATTCAAACGGCATAAAGGAACTGTTTCTGATTTTTGACATGACCATAAGCATAGACCCGCAAAAATAAATATATAAATCTTAGTTTTCATTTATTAGGGTAATTTACTTTATAAGAAATCAGATAATTGCCGATTTCTTGAACAAACTGGTTAACAAATAATTTTTAAATAGCGTACAATAAATGAAGTTTAGCATCAAAAGAATTTGCCTATCAACCATTCGGGTAATAAATTTAACAATAATGCTATTAGTTTATAACGCTTGGTGACATAAACAACTTTCTTTCGAGCAGCGATGGCAACTGCAATCTGTTGAGCGGCTTTTTCTGGAGTTGCGACCCAAAACATACCTTTATTTTGCTTAGTCATGGGTGTATCTACAAAACCTGGACGAATATCGGTCACATAAACATTCGGGTTATATTTAGCCGAACGCATACGTAATCCTGACATATAATTTGCCATAAATGCCTTTGAAGCATGATATTCAGGTGAATAAGCACTGCCTGTTTGTGAAGCCAAAGATGAAACGCCAACTAATTGCCCAATACCTTTTTGAGCAAAATATTTATATGACCATTGAGCCAGTGCCGTAAATCCACGAACATTGATATCAATCGTATTCATTTCTTGCTCATAAGTAGCTTTTTGAAAACCAACCCCAGCATTAATAATGACCAAATCAATTCCATCGAGCAATTGTTCGGCTTCTTGCATTTTTAGTCGAGACTCATAAGTTTGGACCACATCCATTTCTAAAACATGAATATTTGCCATTGGAAATTTATCTTTGATTTCTTGTAGTAAAACAGTTCTACGTCCTGAAATGACCATCTCATGACCGAGTGAGGCATAAAATTCGGCTAACGAACGGCCAATTCCCGTTGAAGCACCAATAAGTACAATTTTCATTGTTTAATACTATATTATGTTGAAAATTTGGATTGAATAAAAGCTGTCGGAATTGTTTTTTGTTTAATATCTTTGTTTTTCAAATATAATAAAATCATCTCAATATTATTATTATTTATGCGAAAACGTCTGACTTCTGAAGAATATATTGCTGGAATAATATCTGGAAATAGAATTATTTTAAGTAGAGCAATTACATTGATAGAAAGTCAGTTAGAAAACGATAGAGCAATTGCCCAAGAAGTATTAGAAAAAATCTTACCTTTTACAGGTAAAGGAATCAGAATAGGAATAACCGGTGTGCCAGGAGTTGGAAAAAGCACCTTTATCGAAGCTTTTGGAAAGTATATTACCACATACAATAAAAAAATTGCAGTTTTGGCAATTGACCCATCAAGTCAGCGGAGCAAAGGCAGCATAATGGGAGATAAAACTCGTATGGAAGAATTAGCACACGACGCATTTGCTTATATTCGCCCCTCTCCCTCTGGAAATACACTTGGAGGGGTTTCCAACAAAACACGAGAAACCATGCTTTTGTGTGAAGCAGCAGGTTTTGAGGTAATTATAATTGAAACAGTTGGAGTTGGTCAATCAGAAACGGTTGTAAAAGGCATGGTTGATTTTTTTTTACTCTTGATGCTTTCGGGAGCAGGCGATGAATTGCAAGGAATCAAACGTGGAATCATGGAAATGGCAGATGCCATAGTAATCACAAAAGCCGATGGAGATAATGGTCAAAATGCAAAAAATGCCCAAAAGGAGTATATTAATGCTTTACATCTTTTTCCACCAACATCAAATAATTGGTTTCCGCCTGTGCATACTTGTTCTGCTTTAGACAAAAAAGGATTGATTGAAATTTGGCAAGTAATAATTGATTTTAAATATCAAATGAAAGAAAATGGTCATTGGAAAAAGAATCGCCAAGAACAAAGTTTAAATTGGATGCATGATTATATCAAACAATATCTCGAAACACAATTTTTTGGTGATAAAAATGTAAAAGAAAACTTCGAAACCATCTCAAACCAAGTACTTTCGGAAATAGTTTTGCCGATTCAAGGAGCTAATTTACTTTTAGAAAAATATTTTAAAGCATAAGTTTTATTTTTTGGCAGAATTCCACAAAAATTAATTAGACAATATTTAAAAAAAACGTAAATTTACACATTGTAGCCTCCATATATAGAATCCTTGAAAATTTCTGACTACTGAAAAACCTTATTTATGTTCTGGTATAATCTCTCAAAACTTATTTTAAAAAATCGTAGGACTTGGTTATTCGTTGTATTTGTTACGACCCTTTTTATGGGTTTTATGGCATCTAAAATTACAATGTCCTATGAATTGGCAAGAATTCTTCCCAAAAGCGACGAAAATTTCAAAATATACGAAGATTTCAAACAACGCTTTGGTGAAGATGGCAACGTTATGGTGATTGCAATCGAATCTGATAAAATTTACGAACTCGAAACCTTCAATCAATGGTATGATTTGAGTAAAAAAATCAAAAGTGTTGAAGGTATAAAAAATGTTTTATCCAATGCAAATTTGTTTGGAATCGAAAAAGATAGTGTTGAAAAGAAATTCAACTTTCCTCCTCTTGTAGCCAAACGTCCAACAACTCAGGCAGAAGTTGATACAATAAAAGAAAAAATAGACAGATTGCCATTTTATAAAGGTGTAATTTACAGCTCCGTAGGTAATGCACATTTAATGGCTGTAACCTTTGACCAATCTAAACTTAATAGTAAAGGTCGAATAACTATTTCAAGAGAAATTGAGGCTATTGCACGAGAATTTGGTGTAAAAAGCAATATCAAAGTACATTTTTCAGGAATGCCATTTATTCGTACAAATTTTATTTCAAAAGTTTCTACCGAATTGATTCGTTTTCTAGGTTTAGCTTTTTTAGTGACAATCGGTATTCTCTATATCTTTTTTCGTTCAATTCGAACGGTTCTTTATACTTCACTACTCGTTATTATTTCGGTAATTTGGTCGGTTGGATACATTGTGTTATTTGGCTACAAAATCACCATTTTGACTGGACTAATTCCGCCGTTAATTATAGTGATTGGTATTCCAAATACCATCTTCTTAGTAAATAAATATCAAGAAGAATTTTTAAAGCATAACGATAAAATGCGTTCTTTGGCTGTTTCTATCGAAAAAATAGGTAAAACTACATTCCTAGCTAATGTCACTACTTTTATTGGTTTCTTCGTGTTTTACTTTACAGGAAGCCCTCTTTTATTAGAATTTGGTTTGGTTGCGGCCATCGCTGTTATGTCAACTTGGGCTATTTCTTTAATATTGATTCCAATATTTTTCAGTTATTCAGCTCCACCAAGTGCTAAAAATGTAAGACACCTTGACAATAAAAATCTTACTGCATTTTTACGTTATGTAAACAAAATCGTACACACCAAACGTGCTAGTCTGTATTGGTTTATCGCAATTTTGGTAGTGGTTTTCACCTTTGGCATGAGCCGCTTAAAAGCTGTTGGCTATATTGTTGATGACCTTCCGCAAAACGACCCCATCTATGCGGATTTGAAATTTATTGAAAAACATTTTCATGGAATCGTACCTTTTGAGGTGGTAATTGATACAAAAAAAGAAAATGGCGTTTTGAACCCACAAGTTTTAAATAAAATCAAAGTGATGCAAAGAGAATTTGCTAAGTATGATGATTTTACAAATCCTATTTCGTTGGTTGAAGCAATAAAGTTAGTTTACCAAGGTTATCGTGGCGGCGACCCTAAATATTTTCAATTGCCTGGAGCCTTTGAATTGCAAAAATTAACAGAATACGTTGGCACGGTCAAAGGCAAAGAAAATTTGGCAACTCCATTTATTGACAGTACCAAACAATTTACACGAGTAAGTTTTCAATGTGGCGATAATGGTACAGTTCGAATCAGAGAATTGGTTGAAACCTTACAACCCAAAATTGATACTATCTTCAATTATGACCGAGAAGCCAAGCAATGGCTACCAAAACAAGAACAAATCGATGCCAAAATCACAGGTAATGGCGTGGTATTTATGAAAGGAAATGATTATTTACTCCAAAATTTGATTGAAAGTACCCTTTGGGCTATTGGGTTGATTTGTATCGTAATGGCTACTCAGTTTTTTGATGCCCGAATGATACTTATCTCAACAATTCCAAGCATTTTGCCACTTATCATTACGGCCGGTGTAATGGGTTATTTTGGAATTCCATTGAAACCAACTACAATTTTAGTATTTAGTATTGCCTTTGGAATCTCTTCCGATGGAACAATTTATTTCCTTACAAAATACAAAGACGAACTCAAGTATCACAATAAAACGGTTTCGGAAGCAATCAATGAAACGATCATGTACACTGGAATTAGTATGTTCTATACCGCCATAATTTTGTTCTTTGGTTTTGGTATATTTGCAGTTTCCAATTTCAAAGGTACAGTTTATTTAGGTAGCCTAATTTCTATTACATTATTAATGGGTATGATTGCTAATCTAATTTTGCTTCCTTCATTATTAATGAGTTTAGATAAGAGAAGAAACAAAACATAATGATAAATTTTCACTCTGAAGCCATCGATTTTAAGGTAGTAAACCCGATTAAAACTAAGCGATGGTTAAAGTCAGTTATCAAGGCTGAAGGTTTTGAGTTATCAGAAATCAACTATGTTTTTTGTAATGATGAGTATTTACATTCAATAAATGTTGAATATCTAGACCACGATACATTAACTGACATTATAACTTTTGATAATTCGGAAGAAGATGAACTAATTGAAGGCGATATTTTTGTGAGTATCGAACGTATAATTGATAATACTAAAGACTTTAATACGACCTTCGAGCAAGAATTTAAGCGTGTAATTGTTCATGGCATATTACATTTATGCGGTTATTGTGATAAAACTGATGAAAACGAAAAGCAAATGAGAGAGAAAGAAGATTACTATCTTAGGCTTTTGTAAAACTACAAAATATTCAAAAAGAGGGCAGAAGATTCTGCCCTCTTTTACTTTAATTACTTGAATGTAACATTAACAATATCATATTACTTTTTGATTGAAACATAGTTCACAAACTTTTTACGCATAATTAAACTTCTTAATCATTAATTATATATTTTTGAAAAAAAATTAATACCTAATCATTTATAAACTAATAATTCAATCATGGCAAACCGAATCGGTGGTTATTTGGCAGGAGCTATACCTGCGAATGTGAAGAAAAAAGAAGCAGGAAAGCTAAACTCACTCCCATCAAAAGTTGATTTAAGAGAACATCTCACTGAGGTAGAAATGCAGGTAGGAAATAGCTGTGTTGCAAATGCTTTTGCGGGTGCTTATGAATACTTAGCCAAGCGAAATAATGGGGATTCTGCAGATATTAGCCGATTGTATATTTATTATAATGCACGTTGGCTGGGTGAAGCTGCTGATAAAGATTGTGGATCGGTGATGTATAATGCAATCGAAGGTTTAAAAGAATATGGTGCATGCTCAGAAGAATTATGGCCAAATGATGACACTATGATTCTTGATGAACCTGATCAGACTGCTTATGATCACGGCTCAAACTTCAAAATAGTTGATGCCGAATATATTGAAACCGACCTCGAAATCTGGAAACACACATTGGCTGAAGGATATCCAATTTCTTTTTGCATCAATACCTTCGGGTCATTTGATAGTGCCACAAAAAATAGAGGTCGAGTACCAATGCCAAAAGCTTCAGACAATGTTCGTGAAACGCATGGCTGGCATGCAATGCTCTGTGTTGGCTATTCTGACCCTGATAAGGTTTTCATTATAAGAAATTCATGGGGAAAAGATTGGGGCGATAAAGGTTATTGTTATATTCCTTATGACTATGTAATCAACAAAGACTATAATGGACATGATTCATGGATAATAAAGTCTGTCGAAAATCTTGATTTTAGCGATGGTGTATGGGATGAATCTGAAGAGTCAAGTTTTGCAATTGATGGAATGGTCTACGTGACAGATTTTTGGATTGAAACTGAAGATTGTGAAGATTTTGCCACAAAATTAGAAGAACTCTGTTTAGAATACGTGGAAAACGAAGAAGATTTTTATTTCGATTATGAAACGAAAGAAGAAGATGGAATTGAATATACTTACATTAATAATTTCGAGATATTGACCGAAATCCCTGATGATTTTATTGCTGACCTAGAAACACTTTGCGTAGAAAATGCAATAGAAGAAAACTATAGCTTTAGTTATGGTGAAGAAGAAGAGGAGGAAGAGGAGGAATAGAAAAAAAACGCCTTTAAGAATCTCTTAATTCCAAAACAGCCATTCATAATAAAAATTTAAATATTAATTATGAATGGCTAAAAACATATCAAGGTTTGGGATATTTCTTTGAAGCATCATCTAATACCAAAACCCAATCTTGACCATACCCCGAAGTTGGTGGATTAAACTGTTTGGTACTATTATTTTCAAAACTTCCAAGTTCTTTAACTTGACCATTTTTAGGACTAAACCAATATCCAATTAGCTGACTACATGAGAGTTTCCCTATATTAACACTAAAAGATTTTCCCAAAGCTGAATAAACAAAAATGTAATCATTACCACGAGTAGCTTGAATACGCTCGTATGCTGAATTGGCATTTTCAAGTATCAATGACTGGTCAGGAACCCTATCCAAAATTGGTCGTGATTCAATCAATCTTCTCAAATGTTTCACTTGATTTGCAGCGGGTAGTTCAAGGGCGGCTTTCCAATATAAGTGTGGACCGTTGACTGGTGTAACATTTTGGCGAAACATTTGCCATACATCATGACAGCCATAAGTAAAGCCAAATGCACCTGCAAAAACATCTAAATAAAGTGCTTTTCTTACATCATAAGCATTAGTAGTGCCTAAATCATTAGCGTTGAAACAAACTGGGTGGTCTTCATAAACTGGTTCACCATCGACAACAGGTTTTATATTTTGAAATTGATATGAGCCTTTGATTAGATTATAAACATCATTATCTCGGCAGTGACCAGTTTGATACATATTGAAATCGAACCAATTGTCATCATGAAACCACTCACTTGCCCCATCTTTATTTGGCTGTGGATGAAAAGTAATTAAAACATTTTCATTCCCTCCAAACGCCTCAACAATTCCGCTTGCCATAGCTCGCCAAATCGCCAAATCTTCTGAACCTTCTCGTGGATTACGGTCGCCCCCTAAAATCCAAATGATATTTTTCCGGTTTTTATACCTATTTGCTATCCAATTTCCATAGATTTTAGCATTTTCAATATTAAATATTTCGGGTCCATTTCCCCAACGGTCTTTAAAAATCTTATCACCCCAAGTTGGTAATAAGCCGATATTTAGACCCAATTCGGCCGCCTTATCTATTACAAAATCTACATGTTTGAAATATGCTTCATTTGGTTTGGTTGGGTCATTATTCACCAAAGGTTTATCTCCGTAAGCATTCGGACTATTCAAACCATCTAATTCTGCCAAAGCGACCGCTTGAATGACTGTAAAACCTTGTGTGGCTCGTTTGCTTAGATAATAGGTAGTTGAATCACGGTCGAGGGCATGAAAAAGCTCCCATGCGGTATCGCCTACCCATAAAAATGGCTTATTCTCTTTTAGCAAATAACGCTTGTTTTCACTGACGGAAAACGTTTGAGCTATGGAATGGAAACAAATAAGTAAAAAAAATAGAGTTGAAAAACGTCTAATTGTTAATTTCATAGGTTGATTAGTTGTAAAATATCAAAGGTAATAAAATATTGATATTTATAATTTATGATTGATTTTTGCTCAAAAACACAAATTCTGAACTTGTTTGTTGAAATTTGTGCCAGAATCATTCTAATATTGTCGAAATTTTTTCGACCAATACTTCATTAATTTTTACGTAAGACTCAAACGTCCAACCAGCTATATGTGGAGTAAAAATCACCTTTTTAGAATCAATAATTCTATCAAATATTGCTTTTTGTTCGGTTGTGAGTTTTTCTAGTTTTTCATTTTCTAAAACATCTAAGCCTGCTCCAATTATTTTGCCTTGTTCAATAGCATCAGCAACTGCTTCAAGCGAAACAATTTCGCCACGAGAAGCATTGATAAAGAATATATTATGCATAAAATTTGACAAATAAGTGGAATTCACCAATTGATTGCTTTCATTAGTCAATGGAATATGTAAACTCAAAACTTCGGCTTTTTCAAAAATATCTTCCATCGACGATTCCTCTACATATTCATCAGAGAAATTAGTTTTATATTTATCGTAAGCCAGCACTTTACATCCAAATGCCCTAAATCTTTTTGCCGTTTCTGATCCGTTATTTCCATAGCCAATTATGCCAACTGTTTTTCCCATTAACTCAAATCCTCTATTTTTTTCTCTTTGCCAAACTCCATTCCTTATTTCACTGTCAGCTATCAAAATATTATTCATCAAACACAAAACCATACCCAAAACATGTTCGGCCACTGCCACACGATTTCCTTCATTTGCAGCAAAAAGTATTATATTTTTCGCCTTCACAATATCAATATCAATTAAATCAAGTCCAGCTCCTGCCCTACCTATAAATCTGAGTTGATGTGCATTTACTAATAATTCTGCATCAACAAAAGTTTTACTTCTGATAATAAGGCCAACATAATTATTTAATTTTTCACAAATTTCTATTCTTGTAATTTTGGGTTGGTAGTCCGCCTGATAACCAAGTTTTTCGAGCATTGTCAATAGGCTAAGATGTATTTCATCTGCTATCAGCACCAAACCTTTTTTCACAATATTGTTTGTATTCACAGGATTTTTTTTATTATACGATTGTCATTAACTTGCAACAAAATTAAGGTTCGTTATCGGGATACACCTAATTTTGTATTCTTTATTTATCAGAAATAATCTTACTGGTCCTAAAATCATTTAAATTCTTTAGCAAAGTGAGCGAAATTCAAAAACCAATTATTGGCATAAGCATCGGAGACTTCAATGGTATTGGCCCTGAAGTAATTCTAAAAGCAGTCGGTGGCAATCGACTAAACAAAATTTGCACACCGGTTATCTATGGCTCTGGTAAAGTAATCAATCGCTATCGTCAAATGCTTGACTTCAAAGACTGGCAGTTTTTTACGATTCATAAAATCGAACAAGTAAATCATAAGCAAGTAAATGTAATCAATTGTATGAGCGACCAAGCCTTGGATGTTCAGCCTGGCGTAGTTAGCCCTGAAGCTGGCAAATTGGCAGTTGAGTCATTAAAAAGAGCAGTTGAAGATTTAAAAGCTGGAAAAATTGATGCTTTGGTAACTGCCCCAATTAACAAGCACAACATGCAAAGTGATGATTTCAAATTCCCAGGACATACTGAGTTTTTGGCTGATGCTTTTGGCGTAAATAAAGAATTGATGTTTATGATTAGCGAAGAGCTGAAAATTGGTGTAGCCACTGCTCATGTCCCTTTAGATCAAGTAAAGAAACATATCAACAAAGAACTGATAATTAACAAGTTAGAACAAATAAAATCATCTTTGATTCGTGATTTTGGCAAACAAAAACCAAAAATTGCCGTCTTGGGGCTTAATCCACATGCTGGTGAAAACGGTTTATTGGGTATGGAGGAAAAAGAAATCATTCAACCTGCTTTAATTGAATACAAAAATAAAGGAAATTTAGTATTTGGGCCATTTCCAGCCGATGGATTCTTCGGAACTGCAGCTTGGAAAAATTATGATGCTATTTTGGCAATGTATCACGACCAAGGTTTAATGCCATTTAAAATGATTGCCTTTGAAAATGGTGTAAACTTCACTGCTGGCTTACCAAAAGTGCGTACTTCACCAGACCATGGAACAGCTTACGATATTGCAGGCAAAAATATTGCTGACGAATCTTCAATGTTAAACGCCATATATATGGCAATTGATATTGCCAAAAATCACAAGGATTTAGCTGATCTAGAAGCTGGTTCGATGAAAAAGAAAAGCCTCATACTAAAAGAAGCAAGCATGGAAGACTAAATTAGCCTGATTTGAAAGATATTTTTTCTTAATGTAAAAACAGGCTGTAATAAAAATAAGACCAATAATATTCTGCAAAATCACTGAGCTTCGGACTTTTTACATCAGCCAAAGTAGTATTCCAATCTTTTTTTAAAACAATCAAGTCTTAAAATCTCCGTCTCCTGCTAGGAGAAGTAGATTTTAAGACTAATATTTCTGATGTTTGGTCAAATATTATGTAGTTTTAATTTTGCAATGAAAACTTTTAAGATATACGTTTGTTTTTAAACTTTTTGGTATAGATTATCGGAAAGCTTAACAAAACTATTTTGTGCAATTAGCTAATCGAAACCAATTCGATTTCAAAAATCAAAGCCTGACCTGCCAAAGGGTGATTTCCATCAAGTATTACACTTGTAGCAGAAACTTCGCGTACAATTACAGGTATTGATTCTTGTCCATTATGCATATTAAGCGTTCCACCAACTTCCAACGGAATATCATCTGGAATATCCAAACGATTGAATGTAAAAATCATCTCTTCGGATGCAGGGCCATATGCCTCCTCCACTGGAATATGTACCGTTTTTTTCTCGCCAATAGCCATGCCAGTTACTCCTAAATCGAATCCTACGATAACCATTCCACTACCAACTTGAAACTCTAAAGGCTCACGCCCTTCCGAACTATCGAACACCGTACCATCAGTTAGCGTTCCTTTATAATGTACCGCTACATTATCGCCTGATTTTGCCATTTTTTTCTTAAATTAAAAATTTATTAATGATGAATGATGAGATTGAAAAGTATAAGAACTAGGATAATCGTTAAGATAATTCATAACTATTAGCTCATAATCTTTTTTAGTATGCTCTAGCAAAAACAACACGCTTGTTTGAAGGGTTTCCTGTAAGTATGCATTTTCCTTCTTCCTCTACCGCATCCAAAGGAATGCAACGGATAGTTGCTTTTGTCAAATCCTTGATTTTATCTTCGGTTTCCGAAGTTCCATCCCAGTGACAAAGTAAAAACCCACCTTTTTCAATTTGTTCTTCAAATTCTTCCCAAGTATCAATTTTAAACATATTATCTTGACGGAACTTAAACGCTTTCTGATAGATGGCCGATTGAATTTCATCGAGTAAATCTCTAACATAAATGGCAACTCCTTCCAATGGGCGAGTTTCTTTGGTGAGCGTATCACGACGAGCAACTTCAATCTGCCCAGCTTGTAAATCTCTCATACCAATAGCCATTCTAATTGGAACCCCTTTTAACTCATATTCGGCAAACTTCCAGCCTGGTTTATAATTATCATTATCATCATATTTTACAGAAACACCATAAGATTTCAACTCATCAATGACAGGCTTTAAGGCAAACTTGAATGCATCGGGTTCTAATTCTTTGTTTGGAATCGGAACAATAACTACCTGATAAGGAGCTAATTTTGGTGGAAGTACCAAACCTAAATCATCAGAATGAGCCATAATTAATGCTCCCATCAAACGTGTACTTACGCCCCAAGAAGTTCCCCAAACGTGTTCGAGTTTACCTTCTTTATTTTGAAATTTCACATCAAATGCTTTCGCAAAATTCTGACCTAAAAAGTGCGATGTTCCCGCTTGTAAGGCTTTTCCATCTTGCATCATAGCTTCAATACATAACGTTTGTTCTGCACCAGCAAAACGCTCATTGGCCGATTTAAAACCTTTGATTACCGGCACTGACATCCATTCCTCAACAAAATTGGCATAAACATCCAACATTTGTTTTGTTTCATCCATTGCTTCATTTTCGGTAGCATGAGCGGTATGGCCTTCTTGCCATAAAAACTCAGCCGTACGTAAAAACATACGGGTACGCATTTCCCAACGAACAACGTTTGCCCATTGATTTATCAAAATTGGCAAATCACGATGCGATTGAACCCAGTTTTTATATGTATTCCAAATAATAGCTTCGCTAGTCGGACGAACGATTAATTCTTCTTCCAATTTAGCTTCGGGGTCAACTATTAGTTTTCCAGGATTATTTGGGTCTGATTTTAAACGATAATGCGTGACTACTGCACATTCTTTGGCAAAACCTTCTGCATTTTTTTCTTCCGCTTCAAATAAACTTTTTGGCACAAAAAGCGGAAAATAAGCATTTGTATGACCTGTTTCTTTAAACATATCATCCAATGCTCGTTGCATTTTTTCCCAAATAGAATAACCATATGGTTTGATTACCATACAACCACGTACAGCGGAATTTTCGGCTAAATCTGCCCGTTTTACAAGTTCGTTATACCACTCCGAGTAGTTTTCACTACGTTTTGGAAGTCCTTTACTCATGTTTTTTTGATGAAAAATGTAGAATTAAATATCAAGAATGAATTTGAACAAATTTAAACATCGTTCAACACCACATTTCTTATTTTTAATAAGTTATTTTAATAAAATTGAATTTTTGATGTAATTGATACGTTTTGTTATTATTAAAAATCAAACTGAGGCTCAGTTTGTATAAAATTATTATAAGATTTTAATGATTAAACAGATTGCAAATATAGGTTTTTATATTAAGTTTGTAAAATAATGTTACTATTCAATAATTGTTTCTTTAAATGGTAATATTATAAAAAAATGTGACTTTAGGAAATGAGAAAAATATTTTAAATAACGTACAACCATTTCCTACACTGTCGCATCTTATACATAGAAATGTTTAAAGCCCATATCTAAATAATAGAAAAATGAACACTTTCAAATCAATAAAATATTTATCGATAGCAGTTTTTTTGAGTGCATGGGGATGTAATTCAACTAAACAACTTGCTACCAATGCTGAATATGATGATGCTTATGGCTCATCGAAAGATGCTCCACAAGTAGCAAATGCACCGCGACAAACACCTGAATACGTTGAAAACCAACGTTATCAACCGGAAGAGCCACAACAGTCACTAGACATAGAAAATGCTACTGGGACCGACGAATACTATGATGAGAATTATTTAAACTCTCGTAAAGTAATTCGTAATAATAATGGCAACACAGGCTACAATTCTGGGTTTGCAAATGGTTATCAATCAGGTTGGAATGATTATGCTTGGAGTCAGCCTGTTGGTTGGTCAAGTCCATTCAATCGTTTTGGCTATGGCAATGGCTTTGGCGGTTATGGTAGTGGCTTCGGTGGTTATGGTAGTGGATTTGGAAATAGTTTTGGCATGAGCCTTGGCTTTGGAGGATTCAATCGCTTCTATGACCCATTCTTAAGTGGAAGTTATGGATATAATTCATTTTATAGTCCTTATAACTCTTTTAATAGTCCGTTTGGCTTTAACTCATTCTATAGTCCTTATAGCTCATTCTATAGTACATATAGCTATTATTCGTATGGTGGCTATTATGACCGTTTCGGTGGTTTTGGCAATAATTATTATACAAATAATTACTATAACAATATCACATCAAGCGTAAATGGTGTAAGTAATAGTCGTGTACGTACTTATGGCCCACGTGATGGTGGAAATGGTTCAAGCACATATAATCGTGGATTTACAAATTCAGCTGTAAACAACGGTGTAAATACAGCCGACGGTCGTTATGGTACAACAAACGGTCGTGCTAGTAGCACCGACGCATCTTCTAGAAGGGGTAACGGTAGTTCATCCTGGAATAGCAGTTCGGCAAACAACGAATATAACAGAGGTAACTCACGCAGCGTAGGTGGAAGCACCAACAACAGTTCAAGTACATCAAATGATTCATACTACGCTCGTCCACGTAGAAATAGTAATTCAGAAGGAGGATCATATTCAAATTCGGGCAATAGTAGCACCACAAATAGCAATTCATCTGGTGGATATAACTACTCACGTCCTTCGGGAACAAGTCGTTCATCTGAAAGTAGTTGGTCAAATGGAAGTGGAAACTCTTCAAACTCAAACTATTCAAGAGGTTCATCTACACAATCATCTGGCTGGAGCAATAGCGGAAGCAGTAGCTCAAGTTCTATTGGTAGTAGCAGTAGCAGTGGATCAAGTAGCACTGGTGCTAGCAGCGGAAGTAGCCGTGGGCCAAGATAATTGATGTAGGTTTGTTCATACTCTTTATTGAGATATTTTTATAATCCATACGAGAACCTCGCTGAATCATAGCGTTTGGCGAGGTTTTCTATTAAAACTAACCTAAGTAAACATTAACTTTTCTATGAAGTAACTATACTAAAGATTAAAAATCTGGTTTATTTTTCTTCAAACTTCAGTATTACTACAATGAAAATTACACAAATTTTTATAGCCTCTGCTTTGATTTTGGGAGGAATAGAAGCACAAGCACAATTAACGCTTGGTGGCCATTTTTATGGAGAAGACGCTTATAGATATTCACAATCTAAAGTAACCGGTTCAGCTCGAATGCAGGGTATGGGTGGAAGTTATACAGCATTGGGAGCCGATGCAGGAAATGCTTCATCGAACCCTGCTGGTTTGGGTTTTTATAATCGTTCGGAGTTAAGTATCACTCCAATTTTCAATTCACTTAATACATCTTCGCTCTATGCTGGTTCTACTAGCAAGGCAAATACTTCCAATGCAAATATTGGTCAGTTGGGGCTCATAATGAATAGTGGAGGAAACGGAACACGTAAAAAGCGTTCAAGTTTTGCAGTAACTTATTCAAAACGAGTGAATTTATTATCGAATTTTTATTATGCTGGACAGAACAACAGAAGTTCAATGGGTAACTATTTCACTGAAAAAGCAAACTCTTTAAATGTAAGTGCAAAAACCCTCGATGATGAATTTGATAAAAATACAGCAACTGCTTATTACCCAGAAGGAATGTATTATTGGGCATATATGATAGATCCTGACAGTAAAAACGATACTAAGTACACAACGGCTGAGACTAGTTTACCAGTCAATCAAACAGGTAATAATTCAAGTACAGGCAATCAAAGTCAATGGAATTTGGCGTATGGTGTAAACTATGATGACAAAATTTATTTAGGTTTTAGCATGGGTTTAGTGAGACTCAACTATGAGAACTTAAATAATTATTCAGAACAGTTTCCAAAAGGAAAAATTTTTAATGGCTTTGATTATAAAGAAGATTTAACTTCGTATGGTAGTGGAATTCATTTAGGTGTAGGTGGTATTTTTAAGGTCACTGATTATATCAGTTTAGGTGCAAATATTACTTCGCCTACATGGTTAACAGTGAATGAGGTCTATAATTCAAGTATTTCTATTAAGACTACATTTTTTAAACCTGATTATACGGAGGTAAAAACGCGTGAAAATGAATTTTCATATAAAATTACAACTCCGCTAAAAGCGAGTGGTGGTACTACCTTCTTTTTTCCTGGAAAAAAAGGATTTATTACAGCCGATGCAGAATACGTGGCATACACAGGAATGAGTATTAAATATGCGAGTTATGATAATAATGGTTATGTAACTGCTTATGATAAAGCAACAAAAGAAGATAATAAAATAAAGAACACTTATAAAGATGCAGTAAACTTAAAAGCAGGAGCTGAATATAGAATTGAAAATATCAGATTAAGACTCGGTGCGAAATTTATGCCTGACCCTTATAAACAAAAATCTAATAATCTCGACCGTTCACAGATGATTTTTAGTGGAGGTGTTGGTTATCGTTCGGCTAAGTTTTTTGTTGATTTAGCGGGTATATTCAATACATATAATACTGCCTATACACCTTATGAGTTGGCTAATACAGCTAATTATGCATCAGTAAATGTCACTAATAGCCAAAAAAGTTTTGTGATTTCGGTTGGCACGTTCTTTTAATTCAAACCTCTTTTAGTGTTTCAACTAAAAATGCTCTAATAATTAACAATTTAGCTTTTAGGGCATTTTTGGTTTTATTTTCGTCACTTTTATTACTTATTTTTCGTTTTACGCCCTTTAATGTTAGTCCACCCCTATCGGCATTTACGATAATATCTCTCAAAATCTCAATATCTTTTTCCGTAATTTGGCGGTCTTGCCCATTTCGTTTGAATTGGAGATTAAATTTTTTTTCGTAAAACCTAATTCTTGATATATTCACATCCAACATTTCAGCAACTTCTGAAGTGCTATAATAAAGTTTAGTCATCGGAGAATAGCAAAATAATATTTCAATACCCAAAACTAAACCTTTTTTATTAAAAAACTATAATTTAAGTCTATCTAACTAATACCCGACGTTTTTCTAAACTATCAATAAGCATGGCTAATTTTACATTTTGTATTTCGGTTTTATTAAAATCATTGCCACGGATATAGACTTTTTGGAGTTTATTTAGAGCAATTAAACCTTCGGGAATTTCAATAATTTCATTATGCGTAATATCAAATTCTTCTAAATCTTTCAATTGATAAACTTGCTCTGGGAAAACTTTGAAGAGATTATAACCAATATCCAAAAGTCTGAGATTAGGTAAATTCGGTAAAAAATTCAGCCGATTATGATGAGCATAAAGGAATTGAAGATTGGGCATTTTACTTATTTCTTCGGGCAAATTCCAAAGCTGATTATTGGCAATCGCCAAAGTTTTTAGTTTTGATAATTGACAAACTTCTTTCGGTAAAAATTGCAAATCATTGAAATAAAGGTCGAGTTCTTCTAAATTCTTTAATTTACTGATAGATTTTGGTAAAATTTGACTTTTTACGTTATACAAATTCAAGGCTTTCAAATGTTTCATACGATTAAAATCATTTCTTAAGAAATTAATTCTATTGTTTCCTAGAAACAATACTTCTAAATTACGATTACGTTTTAAAGATTTTGGCATTTCTGACATTGATGTAAATTGCAAATTCAAATCCTTTAAATGTTTGTTCCGCCTAAACTTAAAATTCGTATAGTCAATTCGATTTCCGCTCAAACTTAATAGTTTAAGTTTTTTAAGATGCCATATTTCATTAGGTATTTTTTCGATGAAATTATTGGAGATATCCAATTTTTCAAGATTTTTAAATTTAAACACAACATCAGGAAAATGTTCGAGATATAATGAATTAAGCATCAGACTTTTAACTGTATCAGGTTTATCACAGTTTTCAGCCATTACAAGCGTAGAAATCACGTTTTTTCTCGACATACGAGGAGGCATTCCCAAATTTATAGATATTAGTAATGCAAACCTCTGATTTGTTATTTTGATCGGCAAATTATATGCTTTACAAAACTCTTCCGAAATTTCAATCATTCGCCTCTCATCTTCAATACTCAGACTATCCGAGACATATTTATTCTTAAATCCATTCTGAAATCCATAGACAAAATAATCAATTTCGCCCTTTTCATTAAATAATACTTGAACTGGTACATAATGATTCGATTTGTAGGTTGGTATTTGGTGAAATCGAAAATTTTTATTTCGAGCAAATTTTTGATAGTCGTATAAAACTTGCCCCTTCTCAACGTCATATATATTCACTGGTTGATGGAAATTTACGAGCTTAACAAGACCAATGGTTGGATAAGTTTTGTTCAAAGCGGCAACGCCCATTACTTTTTCCTCAAACCGTTTAAAAGAATAAACTTTTTGCTGACCAAATACAGCAACCGATAAAAATGGCAATACATAAAATAGTAGCTTTTTCATGTGATTAATTAGATTTAGATTAACATATAAATATAACTAAATAATTAGTTGATAATTGTGTTTCTTGCTAGATTTTTTATTTCTCAAACAAAGTCTTTTTGAGTATTTTTGATGTATAGAAAAAAATTACTAAGCTATGGTTATTACTCAGTCAGGCAAAGCACCTGTAAACGGTATCGAGATTTACTACGAAACTTTCGGAGGAAGACAAAATCCAGCGATTTTACTTATTATGGGGCTTGATGCTCAATGTATAATTTATGGCGAAAACATCATCAATCCTTTGGTTGAGTCTGGTTTTTATGTAATACGTTTCGATAACCGAGATATTGGACTTTCGACATGGATGAATAATACTTGGCACAGAAGTCGCCCTTACTTACTTCAAGATATGGCAAAAGATAGCGTCGAATTACTTGATTTTCTACAAATCAAACAAGCTCATATTATCGGAGTTTCAATGGGTGGCATGATTGCTCAACACATTGCTATTGATTTTCATGAAAAAGTTTTGAGTTTAACATCAATTATGTCTTCGGGTTTCACGCTTAACCCAATAATTGCAAGCAAATTTAGACAAAAACTTATATTTCGATTAGTACCATTTCTTATCAAAAGATTTTATTTCAAAAATAAATATTCTGAACATAAAGTAAGCGTTGGCAGCTATATGGCAACTTATCGACGATTACGAGGAAAACGTTTTGAGTTTAATGAAGCCTATTTTAGAGAAGTTTTTACAGAAAGTATCGAAGGGCGAAAAGGACAAAATCCAAGAGCAAGGTATCAACAGTTTTGTGCGATTGTAGCTTCGGGCTCACGATTAAAAAAACTCGGTCAAATAAAAGCACCAACTTTAGTAATACATGGCACTGAGGACCCACTTGTCAATCCAAAACATGCTGAAATTTATGCTCCGCTAATACCAAATTCAAAACTTTTAATGATTAAAGGAATGGGGCATGAACTTCCAAAAGGTGCTTTATTGGAGATTTTACCTGAAATTATAAGACATATTTCATAGCATATTAAACTAAGTAATTTTATAAATTTACGTTATATTCGTTTATTTCAAAACCCTCAATAAGGCAGTCAAAGTACAAATCTGTCCTACACGAAAAAACCTTTTTATTTAATAAACCTTCAAAAAATCCAATTTTTAAGCTATTTTTGTATCTTAATTTTGATGATTAGTTATCAAAATATTAGTTATTGGTTAAAATCTTATATTACCATTAACCAATTCCCAAGTAACCAGTTTCCCAATAACCAGTATCAAATTTACAAGTAACAAATTACCAGCAAAATGACTTCGCACGAAATACGTAAAGCTTTTTTAGATTTTTTCAAAAGTAAAGGACATTTAATCGTTCCATCTGCACCTCTTGTAGCCAAAAACGACCCAACTTTGATGTTTAATAACTCAGGAATGGCTCAATTCAAGGACTTTTTCTTGGGGAATGGTACACCACCATCAAAACGTATTGCAGATACACAAAAATGTCTTCGTGTAAGTGGCAAGCACAACGACTTGGAAGATGTGGGTTTTGACACCTATCACCACACCATGTTTGAGATGCTCGGGAATTGGTCTTTTGGTGATTATTTTAAAAAAGAAGCCTTAGAATGGTCGTGGGAGTTATTAACTGAAGTCTATAAACTGCCAAAAGACAGAATCTATGTGTCAGTTTTTGAGGGTAGCGAAGAAGACGGCGTACCTTTCGACCAAGAAGCGTTTGATATTTGGAAAAGACTAATTGGTGATGAAAACCGTATTATTCTTGGTAATAAAAAAGATAATTTTTGGGAAATGGGGGATACAGGCCCTTGCGGTCCTTGCTCAGAAATACATATAGATTTGCGTGAACAAGCCGAAATTGATATAATCAGTGGAAAAGAATTAGTAAATAATGACCATCCACAAGTAGTTGAGATTTGGAACAATGTATTTATGCAGTTTGAGCGAAAAGCTGACAAATCGTTGATTTCACTTCCATCCAAACACGTTGATACGGGTATGGGATTTGAGCGTTTATGTATGGCGATTCAAGGCAAAAAATCAAATTATGATACTGACGTTTTCCAAAATACAATTCAAGTCATTGAACAAATGTCGGGTTTAAAATATGGCGAGAACGGTACGCTTTCATCAGATAGCTACGTTGATGTGGCGATGCGTGTAATTGCTGATCATCTGCGTGCGGTTGCTTTTACAATTGCTGATGGGCAGCTGCCATCCAATGCCAAAGCTGGCTATGTTGTTCGTCGTATTTTGCGTCGTGCGGTGCGTTATGGTTATTCATATTTAGGTTTCAATGAGCCATTTATGAGCAAACTTGTTCCTGTATTGTCTGACCAATTTGCGGACGTTTTTCCAGAATTGAAGGCTCAACAAGATTTTGTAACTCGAGTGGTGGAAGAAGAAGAAAAATCTTTCTTGCGTACCTTAGAAACAGGTATCAGAAGATTTGAGGCACTCAATCCAGAAAGTGGAATTATCAGTGGAGATGTTGTATTTGAATTATCTGACACTTTTGGTTTTCCAGTTGATTTGACTGCCCTTTTAGCAAAAGAAAAAGGTTTAAAAATAGACGAGGCAGGTTTTGAGAAAGCATTATTAGAGCAAAAAACAAGGTCAAGAAAAGATTCTGCCAAAGAAGCAACCGATTGGGTTGAACTGAACGAAGGCAACGATTTAGATGGTGCGGCGTTCCGCTTTGTAGGTTATGATGAAGTTTCGACAGAAGCACAAATAATCAAATACCGAAAAGTAAAAACCAAAACTGGGGAAGAATACCACATTGTACTAGACTGCACGCCTTTTTATGCTGAAATGGGCGGACAAGTAGGCGATACTGGTCACATTATGATTGGCAATCATTCGGTGAATATTAAAGATACAAAAAAAGAAAACGACCTTTTTATTCATATTTCGACTGATAAAAATATCGACGAAATATTACAAAATGCTGGAACAGTTGTAGCACATATTAACGAAGAACGTCGTGAGAAAATCAGAACTAACCATACGGTAACGCACTTGATGTTGGCGGCTATGCGTAAGGTTTTGGGTACGCACATCGTACAGAAAGGTTCGTACCAAGATGATAATATTTCTCGTTTTGACTTTTCGCACTTTTCTAAGGTTACAGACGAAGAATTAGGACAAATAGAAGATATTGTCAATGAAAAAATTCGTGAAAATATTCAGCTAGAAACCAAAGTAAATATTCCGATTGCTGATGCGATTGCATTGGGTGCAACTGCAACTTTTGGTGAAAAATACGGCGATTTCGTAAGGGTCGTGATTTTCGACCCAAAATTTTCTGTTGAACTTTGCGGAGGAACGCACGCTTCATCGACAGGCAAAATTGGTTTATTTAAATTTATATCAGAAGGCTCGGTTGCGGCAGGTGTTCGTCGTGTGGAGGCATTGACAGGTGGAAAAGCGATTTCAGTAATCAATGAGCAATTATCAATTAATACCCAACTTAAAGAAGTTCTTAGAAATAACGATTTGATAAAAGCCGTTGAAAATCTTTTATCTGAAAAGGCTGTTTTACAGAAAAAAGTGGAGGTTTTAGAGAACGAAAAACTGCAAGAATTGAAGAATGAATTAGCAAAAACAGCGGTAAATATCAACGGTATAAACGTGATTACTGCAAAAGTAAGCGTTCCATCGGCTGATGCTTTAAAACAATTATGCTTTGATCTGAAAAATAAAGTTGAACGTTTATACGCTGTAATCGGTGCAGAATTTGGAGAAAAACCACAAATTGCAGTAATTATTGATGAAGAAGTGATGAAAGAGAAAAACCTTCATGCAGGAAATATAGTAAAAGAACTTGCTAAAGAAATGAAAGGTGGCGGTGGTGGTCAACCTTACTTCGCAACCGCAGGTGGTAGCGATGCAAGCGGTCTGGACCGGGCGATTGAAAAAGGAAAAAGTTTTATTTGATAACTGAGGCGAATTTTGTGGTGGTTCTTTTATTTCTGATTGTATTCCCTTTAGATTTTGTTAAATACCAAGACAAAAAACAAGAGAAGCGAGACGGTTCGACACAGCGACGGTTCGCCGAAGCAATAAAACTCTCGCTATCAACAAGATATATTTTTTGAATTGGTTTTTTAATATTGTCTTTTTATTTGATGTTTATATCATTTTCAATTATGAAAAAAATTAAAATTTCAACAATTATCTTTTTATCTTTTTTAACACATAGTGCTTTTTCTCAAACCATAGAAGGATATAACTATGTGAGTTATCCTGCAAAAGTTTTAAATGTCAAAAAAGCTGAATTAAACTACTCTAGTCACAAACTAGGAAAAGAATATAGAACAGAATTTGCTAAACAATACAAAATTGGAAAAGTTGATTTCGGTGGGCATTTTATAATAATAAGCTGGGGTGCGGGTTCTGGACTAACTTTAGGAGCAATAGTTGATGTTAATGATGGAAAAATTTATGAAATACCGCTTAATGAAGAAAATTCATATCGAGGTACCTATCACGATAACAATAACAATATTTTATATAAACAAAGCAGTAATTTATTTATTTGCTATTCCTCAAAGACAAATGAGAAAGATGAAAATAATGTTGACTTAAAATATTATTTTTATCAGTTTGATGAGGTTACAAAAAAATTCTCGCTTTTAAAAACTAAGGATAAAACAGTAAAAAGAATTGACTAAGTCTTCTGCTAACATTGGCAACTTTTACACTACAATACCCTAAAAATATAAGTTCCTGATTTTTGTGATTCATCGGATTCTTCCGCCCAAGAGCATTATGGCATTGGGCAATCGAAATCAGACATTTTTATAATGTGTTAAAAATAGTAGTAATTTTACTTTTTTTTAATCGTAAAACCTTGCCTCAAAGTAAGTTTTAAATAATTAAACATTTGCTAAATTCTATTGTTTAATTACAATATCATTGTTTTCGTTGGTTTTATCATTCGCAAATATAATATTTTATAAACCTATTTTTGGACAATACAATTTGTAAAAATTCCAAAAGCAAATTTTCATTACATTATAGAATAACAGTCGTAAAAATAACTGCCAAATATGTTGAAAAAAAATAGACTACTCAGCAAGTCGTTTCTTTTAAGCATTGGATACTAGTTTATAAACCATTAAACACTATTTAAATTTGCATGAAATTTAAAGCTGTCATTTTCGACTTCGGAAACGTCATTATAAATATTGAGTTTCAGAGAATTTATCAGACATTATCCAAACTCACATCAAAACCTATTGCTTACATCGAAAAAAGAATAACCGAAGAGCAAATCTTTAGACGATACGAAAGCGGACAGTTTACAGATGAAGAATTTAGAGAAATAATTCGCCAAACACTCTGTTTCGCACTATCTGATAAAGAAGTTGACACCGCATGGAATGCTATTTTGCTTGACATTCCTATCGAAAGAATTGATTTGATAAATAATATTCGCAAAAAATATCCTGTATATTTACTAAGCAACACCAATAATATACATATTTCGGCATCTAATAATTATCTAAACGAAGCTCACGGAATAAAAAACTTAGATGTTTTATTTGATAAACTCTATCTTTCCTACGAAATGGGAATGTGGAAACCCGATACCGAAATCTATTACGAAGTATTACGTTCAATTAATTTAGAACCCAACGAAGTCATATTTTTTGATGATAACCTACAAAATATCGAATCAGCTAAGGCAATTGGAATGCAAACAATTTTAGTTGAGCCAACTACTTCTATAGTAGAATATTGTAAAAACATATTTTAAGTTGTTACTTTGTAGCATACAATAATCCCTCCCGATGAATCAGCGACGTACGCACCTATTACAAATATTTTTATTTATCATTACTTTTATATCTGCAACACTAACAGGTGCCGAATGGATTTATGGAAGAGTATTCTTTTTTGGAGAAAACACACTTGGCTGGCCCGAATTTTTTGAGGGATTTAAATATTCAGTACCCTTTTTAGGTGTTCTCACTATTCACGAATTTGGTCATTATTTTACAGCAAAAAAACACAAAACTGATGTAACCTTGCCCTACTATCTCCCATTATGGTTGGGTGGTTTAAATTCTACTTTTGGAACGCTCGGTGCATTTATTCGTATAAAAGAACGAATCAACTCACGAATAAAATATTTTGACATTGGTATTTCAGGCCCATTGGCAGGTTTTGTAGCGTCTTTGTTTGTGCTTTGGTATGGTTTCACACACCTACCACCACTCGATTATGTTTTTGAACTTTTCCCTGTTTTCAAGCAATATGGTAACGACTACGGCAAATTTCTCGAAACAAGCCCAGATTACATGTCATTAAAACTTGGTGATAGCTTGATTTTTAATTTCTTTGAGCAAAAAGTTTCCTCAGGAGAACTTCCTCATCCCTATCTTTACACTAATTATCCCATTATTTTTGCAGGATATTTGTCTTTGTTTTTTACAGCACTAAACCTGTTACCAATTGGTCAGCTCGATGGTGGACATATTCTTTACGGCCTCATCGGCGACCGGGCATTTAATATTGTTTCTCCTATTCTGTTTTCTTGTTTTATTTTTTATGCAGGCTTAGGCTATTTCAATGCATACGAATTTACCACCCAAGACACCCAAATGTTCTTTATTTTAATCGGTAAGTTTGTAGCATTCATCTTGTTTAATTATTTTTGTTTTTCAAAAATCACCGATAATCTAATGACCAACTTGATTATTGCTTTGTCAGTTGTTTCATTACAATTACTAATTTCATATTTTTTCCCAACCATTGAAGGTTATTCGGGTTTTCTAGCTTTTGGCTTAATTATTGGTCGTTTCTTAGGCGTTTATCACCCATCCACCTCCGATATGAAACCTCTCACACTTGAACGAAAAATACTTGGTTGGGTAGCTCTCATTATTTTTGTAATTTGCTTTAGTCCAAAACCCTTTACTATCATTCAAAATTTGCCATAATTAATTAATGTTGAATTATTCGAATTATGAAAGGCGAATAAATCTCGAAATTAATGTTTAAATTGTAAACAATAATTTATAAATCATCATACTAAAATCATAAGTCGGAATTTAAAGTTTGTAAAATATAAATCTTATTTGCTCTGATGACCTCGCATTAATTTTTAATTCTTAAATCATATTCGCTCTTGCTACCCCGTGGTAATTCATAAATCTAAATCGCTTTGGCGACCACGTCGTTTTTCATAAACCCTAAACCTTAAAAATGTATTCGCCATGGCGACTCTGTTTTAATTACTAATTAGTAATAACTCGTGTTAACATGTCGTAATTCATAATCCCTATCACTATGCTAAACTGGATATTCAAAATATGCTTTCGTCTATTAGGCTGGAAAGTCCTGAATACACCTTATCACTTAAAAAAAGGACTTTTTGTAGTTGCTCCTCATGCTCGAACATCAGATTTTTTTATTGGTCTTTTAACTAATCCAACCGTTAATTTACAAATAAAATATTTGGGTAAAGCCGAGCTTTTTAAACCACCATTCGGTTGGATATTTCGTGGTTTAGGTGGAATACCCGTTGATCGAAATAAAAGCACCAATTTTGTCCAGCAAGTAGTCGAAACATTCAACAAATATGAAAACCTTTTGGTTGCCATCGCTCCCGAAGGCACTCGCAAAAATGTAAGCAAGCTCCGTACAGGATTTTATTACATGGCTCACCAAGCAAAAGTACCAATAGTTATGTCAGGCTTTGATTACCCTCGAAAATCAGTTATTTTTGCAGAACCATTTCTAACATCTGGCGATTTTGAGGCAGATATGAAAAAATACTTTATCCCGTTTTTTGAAACTATAGGTGGAGTTGATAAAGATTGGCTAAAAAATTACAAAGTTGGGAAATTTGATGTATAGAAAAAAGGAATTACGACAAGTCTGGCCCACAGACCAAAGAAACTTGATATAACAACTCATGGAAAAACAGACTAAAGCCATACGCATACAAACCAAACGCTCACAATATAGAGAACACTCAACACCATTGTTTCTAACAAGTAGTTTTTGTTTTGAAGATGCTGAACAAGGAAAAGCTCTATTCGACGAAACCCTCGAAGGTAATATTTATACCCGTTTCTCGAATCCATCAGTACAAGAGTTCGTAGACAAAGTTTGTATGCTCGAAAATTGTGAAGAAGGAATTGCTACTGCAACTGGAATGGCGGCAGTTTTTGCTGGCTTTGCGGCACACCTAAAATCAGGCGAGCACATAGTAGCTTCGCGTGCATTATTTGGTTCGGCTCATCAAATTTTGACTCAAATTTTGGCAAAATGGGGAATCACACATACCTATCTTGACGCAACTTCTCCAGAAAGTGAATGGGAAGCAGCCATTTTGCCAAATACCAAGATGGTTTATCTAGAAACCCCATCAAACCCTGGTCTTGAATTGGTCGATATGGCAATGATTGGACGCTTGGCCAAAAAACATAGTTTAATTTACTATGTTGATAATTGTTTCGCTACCCCAATTATTCATACACCAACCGATTTTGGTGCAAATCTAATTGTACACTCAGCTACCAAATTTATGGATGGTCAAGGGCGAGTTTTGGGCGGAATTATTACGGGTACAAAAGAATTAATTGCTTCGATTCGTTTTTTCTGCCGCCATACGGGCCCTTCAATGTCACCCTTTAATGCGTGGGTTTTATCAAAAAGTTTGGAAACACTCGAAATCAGAATGCAACGCCACTGCGAAAACGCCTTAAAATTGGCAAAAGCATTGGAAAAAATGGACGGAATTGTCAATGTAAAATATCCTCATTTGCCTACCCACCCGCAATATGATTTGGCAAAAAAACAAATGGCTGCGGGCGGAGCAATGGTTACATTTGAATTGGAAGGCGGTTTTGAACGAGTAAAAAAATTTACGCAATTGGTGAAAATTGCTTCAAATTCATCAAATTTGGGTGATTCACGCACTATTATTACTAATCCATATACAACAACACACGCTAAACTCTCGAAAGAAGATAAAGCAAAGCTTGGAATCACAGAAGGGCTTATCCGTTGTTCGGTTGGACTGGAAGATGTAAGAGATTTGATTGCTGATTTTAAGCAAGCTGCTAAAAAGTCTTTATGCAAATAATCAGCAATAATGATCAAAAATATTGAGCAAATATATATGGAAGTGATAATGAAGGAAGAAAACGCATTGGCGTTTGCTCGCTTCAATAAACTCCTCAATAATTTATTTTCTGAAAAATCAGAGGCTCTTGAAGAAATATTGGCATTAAAATGGCAAGTCAATATATTGGAAAAAAGTATCTCCGAATATAGAAAAGACATAGCAATTCTAAATGATAGACTAAAAAAACAAGAATTTCTTGGAAAAAGTAAAGAAATTCAAAAAGAAAGTGTTAAAATTGTAGCGAATAAAGTTAAAAAGTCAGCAGACAACTTAGAAATAAAGAAAACAATCACTGAATTGATACAAGAGATTGATGCATGCATTGCTTTGTTAAACGAAGAATAATCAAATGTAGTCGTAAAATAGATATCAAAAATAATTTAATTATAAATAATTTAGACCTAAAATCTACTTATTTATATTGATAAACAATTATTTTATTGAGATTGATAATTATAAGATTGGTTACAAAATGGCAGAAGCTAAAAAAATAGAAATTGGGTTGAAAGTATCGAATCGTGTTATTACACTCAAGGTTCATCCTGAAATGGAGCCATATTTTAGAAAAGCAGCCATTGTAATCAACAGACGACTTGATACGTTTAGTAAAAGCCATGGTGGAGGAGAAATGGATTCTATGGATTTTTATTTGACTGTAGCCATCGAGGGCATGGTCGAATCTCAAAAAAACCAAGATAAATATAAACTTTTGCAACAATCGCTCAATCAAAGGCTTGATGAAATTGACCAACGCCTTGCTCTTGGTGGAAAGTAAATTAAAATAGAGAAACTTCAGTCGAATACTTATCAACTGATACCACATTTATTCATTTTTTACTTTTTCTTAAATTTCTTCTTTTTTAACATGTCGGCTAGACCGAAAGCTATTCAAGCTTATATGTCTAATCAGTTCATTTATTTTGTAACATCTTAAAAGTTTATAGTGTCTTTTTTAGATATCTATATTATTTAAGTATGTCAAACTAAGATTTTTGGACTTATTATTCCCTAATTATTTATAAATTTTTAACAAAATTATCAAATGTCAAATATTTTAATGATGTTCCTCACCGGCTTAGTTGCTTTAGCAATTGGGTTCTTTGTGGGTCGAGCATTACTCAAAAAAACATTTCAAAGTAAAGATGCTGATGCAGAAATAAGAGCAAAAGAAGTATTAAAAAATGCTCAACAATCTGCCGAAAATATCAAAAAAGATAAAATGCTGGAAGCAAAAGAACATTTTTTGAAATTAAAAACCGATTTTGAGGATGATTCAAACAAACGCAAAAACATTATTTTGCAAAATGAGCAGCGGGTAAAACAAATGGAGCAAATGGCTTTACAATCAAAGCAACAAGCAGCTCAATTAGAACAACAAAATATCCGACGAGAAAAAGAACTCGAAACGCATCAAATTAAACTTAATGAACAAACAGAAGCTGCCAAAAAGCAGATGAGTTTGGCATCTAAACGTCAGGAAGAAGCCGAATTTATGTTGGCACAACAGGTTGAAGCTTTAGAGAAAATTGCTAATCTTACAGCCGAACAAGCCAAACAACAATTGATTGATGCCATTAAAGGTGAAGCCGAAACTCGTGCATCAAGTTTTATAAAGCAAGCAATCGAAGAAGCCAAATTGACCGCTACAAAAGAATCGAAGAAAATCATTATCGAAACGATTCAACGTACAGCAGCAGAACAAGCTATAGAAAACTGCGTTTCTGTATTCAATATAGAAGGTGATGAAATTAAAGGTAAAGTTATTGGTCGGGAGGGACGTAATATACGTGCATTAGAAGCAGCAACAGGTGTTGAAGTAATTGTTGATGATACTCCTGAAGCAATCGTAATATCAAGTTTCGATCCAGTTCGCCGCGAAATTGCTCGATTATCGTTGCACCGTTTGGTACAAGATGGTCGTATCCACCCAGCTCGAATCGAAGAAGTCGTGGCCAAAACCAAGAAAGATATCGAAAACGAAATCAACGAAATTGGTGAGCGTACAGTAATTGACTTAGGGGTAAACGGTTTGCACCCCGAACTCATTAGAATGATTGGTAGAATGCGTTTCCGTTCTTCTTATGGACAAAACCTACTCCAACATTCTCGTGAAGTAGCCAAAATGTGTGCTACAATGGCATCAGAGTTAGGTTTAAATGCTAAGTTAGCAAAGCGTGCAGGTTTACTCCATGATATCGGCAAAGTGTGGCACGAAGAGCAAGAATTGCCTCACGCTCTTTTGGGTATGGAATTGGCAAAAAAATATAAAGAACATCCAGAAGTTATCAATGCCATTGGAGCTCACCATGACGAAATCGAAATGACATCAATGATTTCTCCAATTATTCAAATCTGTGATTCTATTTCTGGTTCTCGACCAGGAGCAAGACGTGAAATGATGGAGTCATACGTGCAGCGTCTCCGTGATTTGGAAGCTTTGGCACTTAGTTATAATGGTGTTGAAAAATGTTACGCTATACAAGCAGGTCGTGAATTAAGAGTAATTGTAGATTCAGAAAATGTTACCGATGAAATTGCAAGCAAGCTTTCTTTCGATATTTCTCAGAAAATAGAAAAGGAAATGCAATACCCAGGTCAAATAAAAGTAACGGTTATCCGTGAGATGAGAAGCGTAGCTTATGCAAAATAATATAAATTGGATTAGTTTTTAAAAGGCGATGCATTGATGCATCGCCTTTTTTTATTAAATGAAAACATTGTTCATATTAAATTTAATGTTAATTATCCTTTAAAAAATCGTAAAAAGTAAAAGATTATTCTAATAACACTAAATTTTATCATCGACTTTCTGATTTATTTTTTCACCAAATAAAATTAGTACAATTCAGAAACATTAAAAACTTCCTAAAATACCATTTTTAAAAAACATTCAAGGTGTTCAGATTGAAAATTTAGAATAGATTTATGAAGAAAAGATAAAAGATAGTAATCTTTTTAGAGAGTATAAAAAATTAGGATAAAGCTCACAAAACTGATTTGTCAATCCATTTGGAAAAAAACCTCATACCGCCAACCAGATGCAAATCGTTCTTTAGTATTCAATTACTGAAATAAAAAATGCCTCTAAATATCGAGAGGCATTTTTTATTTCAGTATTAGCTAAATTATAGCTTGCGTTTTACTTCTTTAACTTCATAACTTTCAAGTGTATCACCAACTTCGATGTCGTTAAAGCCTTTTAAGCTCATACCGCATTCAAAGCCATATTTAACTTCGTTTACATCATCTTTGAAACGTTTCAATTGTTGTATTTCACCTTCATGTACTACAATTCCTTCTCGTATCAATCTAACCTTATTATTACGTTTGAAATTACCATCGGTTACATAACAACCAGCGATTGTACCAACTTTTGAAATCTTGAATACCTCACGAACTTCGATGGTACCAACAATAGTTTCTTCAACTTTAGGAGCTAACAATCCTTCCATAGCATCGCGAATCTCATTGATGGCATCGTAAATGATTGAATATAATCTAATTTCTATTTCTTCATTATCAGCAATCTTTCGTGCATTAGTTGATGGTCTAACTTGGAAGCCAATTACAATAGCATCAGCAGTTGAAGCCAACAGTACATCGGATTCAGAAATTTGTCCGACTCCTTTATGTATAATCGCGACTTGAACTTCTTCTGTAGAAAGTTTCAATAATGAGTCAGAAAGGGCTTCTACCGAACCATCAACGTCACCTTTAACAATAATATTCAATTGGTGGAATACTCCAATCGCTTTTCTTCGTCCAATCTCTTCGAGCGTAATATGCTTTTTAGCACGAATACTTTGCTCACGATTGATTTGCTCACGTTTGTTGGCAATGTCCCTTGCTTCACGTTCCGAATCCATTACGTTAAACCTATCACCCGCTTGCGGAGCTCCTGGCAAACCAAGCACTTGTACAGGCGTTGATGGGCCAGCGGTTTTAATTCTCTTACCAGTTGCATCTACCATCGCTTTTACACGACCAAAATACTGTCAAGCCAAAATAACATCACCTACATTCAATGTGCCAT
>Ga0114967_10000109_pt1 | contig 67241 bp, 60 predicted proteins | sample M_130628_MF_Meta_FD_92639 | JGI IMG/M metagenome (GOLD analysis project Ga0114967, IMG submission 92639) | Freshwater microbial communities from Lake Montjoie, Canada to study carbon cycling - M_130628_MF_MetaG | ecosystem: Environmental > Aquatic > Freshwater > Lake | place: Lake Montjoie... | reverse complement strand
TTTGCTGCCTTCGGTAATTTTATAGGTAACCTTCGCCGTTCCTAGTCGATCATTGAGATCCAACTTGTACTCCACACTCACATCGGTGAAGCCCTTGGATGCGTAGTACTCGAGAATCTTTTGACGATCAGCTTCCATCGCAGCTTCGCTACCCGCGTCCCCCGGTTTTACGGAAATCTTTTCCTTTAAGCGGCTCAACTTAACCTGTTGAGCACCCTCAATTTCCACAGAAGTGACTTTCGCCTTCGCTTGCAACACCACAATCACCTTCACTCCATCGCCCTTGGGTTCCCCAAAGATGCGGACATTCACCACATTCCCTGTCGAATAGAGATTACGAATATCTTCCTCCACCACGGCCTCAGAGTATGGCTGCCCTACACGAGTGCGCATGTTTGCTAGCAAACGATCTTTAGCAACGGTTGCCGCCCCAGCGAACTGCACTTCGATTTCTACTACATTAGGCGCTTTATTCTGCGCGAAAGCTACTTGTGAAGCCATGGGCGACACAGCCACCAGACACAGCAGAGGAGGGATAATACGTGGATTCATAATCAACAAACAAATAGATAAGCCGGCAAAGGCCTAGTTCTCAAAATAAGTTATCCATCACAAATAAAGAAAGTTGAGAGGTCAAGGCGGCATTTGTTCCCACGCGCCTTATCTCGGAACCGAACAACGCTTCCCCTGTCGCAACCTCCATTCGATGTTCACGAAACAAAAAAGCGCGCCCCTTTAAGAGACGCGCTTTTGAATGCGAAGATTTCTGAGCTCTCGCTAGGGAATCCCTAAAATGGAACATCGTCATGGCCGGCATCCAAATCCGGGTCATGAGGCTTGTGCGCACCCACTCGATTGGGCGCCTCTGAACGCTCGGGAGGCCGCTGGAACGAACGGCCCCCGCCGCCCTCATCCCCGCCACCACCTTCCCTGCCTCCCAGCAACTGCAGGGACTCCCCGACCACTCGCATCTTGGAACGCTTTTGTCCGGTTTGCTTATCATCCCAACTGTCTAGCTTCAAACGACCTTCGATGTAAGCGGGCCGGCCTTTACGCAGGTACTCCCCAGCAATTTCCGCGAGGCGCCCATACAGCACAACATCGACAAAAGTGGTTTCTTCACGCTTTTCTCCCTGGTCTGTAGAGTAACTCCGATTGATCGCCAAAGCGATGTCCGCGATGGCGGACCCTTTCGGCGTATACTTAATTTCTGGGTCTCGGGTTAAATTCCCGATGAGCATCACCTTGTTTAGATTTGGCATAAAAGTAGTGAAAGATTACTGCGGTTGAGGCGCTGGCCCCAGACAAAAAAGAAGGCGGCCCTTAGCCGCCGTTCTTAATTGCCTTCTGCCTGACTGCATCGCTGCTGGGAGTTGTTCTAGCCGTTGAATTAAACGACTTAAAACAATTAAAAACAACGAAACGATCCTCTAGGCTGCTTTCTTGCCTGCAAGGCGGAGATAGTGCTGCCGGTAAATCGCCTCATCCAGCTTCAACTTGGCCTGAATCTTCGCAAGAACCACGGGTTCGGCCTCAAACACGATGTTGACATAGTAACCACCATTCAAATCACCCGCCGCATAAGAAAACTGGCGGTGTCCCATCTTCTGGACCTGCTCCACAACCAGACCTTCCTTTTTAAAGTCGGCTTCCAGCCGCTCAATGACCTCACGGGCGCCGTCTTCACTGCCCTTGACATTCAAAATCAACAATCCTTCGTATCGGTTCTTCATCACTTATAAAAATTAGCCACTCACCTTGAGTGCCGGACCAACAGTAGTCAATTAAAAGCATTCATCGCAGCCTCAAATCCCTCACGTTGCGCGGTGGTAATTGCAAACTCGCTGCGCTCCAGCATTTCTTCCAACGCTGGTTTTTCGTCCTTACGAAACTTCCCCAACACGTGGCCCACGGCTTCCCCCTCCACAGCGCCACCGATGCCCAAACGCAACCGTGCCAACTGCTGGGTACCAAAATGCTCCATGATGGATTTCAGACCATTGTGCCCCCCAGCAGAGCCTCCGGGACGCAGACGTAACCGCCCCATTGGCAGGGCCATATCGTCAAGAACCACCAGCACTGCCTCGGCCGGGATTTGATAAAACCCCGCAACAGCCGTAGCCGCCTGACCACTCAGATTCATAAACGTTTCCGGCTTGCACAATATGACGTCCCCGACCCGCGCCAGCAGCGTTTTCCATGCCCTCTCCCTTCGCCATTCCGCCTTCCCCATCGCCAGTCTGTCCACCACCATGAACCCGACATTGTGGCGCGTGTCCTCGTACTCACGGCCCGGGTTTCCGAGCCCCACAATTAACCGAAAGCGGGGTAACAGCTGCATGATAAAAACATCGAACTCACTGTAATAATACAGCTCCAACCCAGACTCAAAACACGACAAACGCCGTCCCCGAACTGGTGGACGGCGTTTGAGCAAAATATAAAACGACTAGTTCTTTTCTGCGTCGACCACCTTCTTTTCGCGAATCACTTCGGGCTGGGAAGGTCCTTCGGCAGCCACCTCCTCGGTACCCGTCGTTGAGGCTGCGATTCGCAGAACGGTCAAATCACCGTCTCCTCGGAAAACAACCCCAGCAGGAAGCTGAATATCTCTGAGGTGAATGGCGTCACCAACATTCAGGTGAGCAACATTCAGTTTGATGATTTCAGGCAAGTCCTTGGGGAGACACTCCACCTCGATGTCGTGCAGCATCAACTCCAGACGCCCGCCATAAGTCTTCACCCCAACAGCTTCTCCGACAACGTCCACAGTGACATGGGCATGCAGTTTTTCATCGGCGGAAACCGCATGAAAATCCACGTGCAACACGATGGAACGCACGGGATGATGCTGCACCTCTTGGATCAGCGCCAGCGTGCTGGTTGTTTTGCTTCCGTCATTAATCTCTAATTCCACAAGCATCTGCTCTCCAGTCGCGTGGGAAAGGACTTCATTAATCTCACGGGCACCAATCTGCAAATTTGCGCTGGAGGTGGTCGCTCCGTAGATGACCGCAGGGACTTTGCCGGCTGCGCGGAGTTTTTTGACGGAAGTACGGCCAGCTCCGGAACGGGTCTGAGCGGCGAGTTTAATTTGCTTTGACATAGAATGTTATACTTTCTCTTTTTTGCTGATTTCGAAAAGTGAACTGACGGATTCATCATCGTGAATCCGCTTAATCCCCTCTCCCAAAAGTTCGGATATACAGAGAGAGGTAATCTGAAACCCCGCAACGTCCCGCACGGGAACGCTGTTGGTGGTGATCAGTTCTTGAATGGAACTGTCCTTCAGACGTTCCGCGCCCATGTCAGAAATGACCGCGTGACTCACGCAGGCGATCACTCTGCCAGCTCCACGCTCCTTCAGTGCGCGGGCGGCACTCACCAAGGTCCCCGCAGTCTCAGTTAAATCGTCTACAATAATCACGTCACGACCGTCGACTTCACCGATCACGTTCATCGCCTCCGTCTCCGTAGCGCTCTTGCGTCGTTTCGCCACGATGGCAAGCCCCGCACCCATGTTCTCCGCATAGGCGGATGCCATTTTCAACCCACCCACATCTGGGGAAACCACCACGGGATTCACAAAATCACGGGACTGAAGTTTGCGCACAATCACAGGAGCCGCGTAAAGGTGATCGACGGGAATATCGAAGAAGCCCGCCACTTGCTGGGCATGCAAGTCCATGGTGAGCACACGATTAACGCCCGCTGCAGTAAGCAGATTAGCGATTAACTTCGCGGTAATCGGCACGCGTGGCTGATCTTTGCGATCCTGTCTCGCATAGCCAAAAAAGGGAATCACTGCGGTGATACGCGCGGCGCTGGCACGGCGCACGGCATCCACCATGATGAGCAGTTCCATCAAGTTCTGGTTGGTCGGAGGACAAGTGGGTTGAACAATGAAGACATCGCGTCCACGAATGTTTTCGTTCACCTTCACATAAGTTTCCCCATCGGGAAACGAAGTGACCGTAGCGTCTCCCAGAGGCACACCAATATAGGCACAAATCCTCTCGGCAAGTTGGCGATGAGCCGAACCTGTAAGGACTTTCATCTCTGTAGAAACGCGGAACATGAGGAAAAGAGCCCAGCAATCTACAGGCATTTAACTAAAAGACAAATGCTAAAAATCAAAAGAGAATCACGCAGTGCAAAAGGGTATCGCACAGTGCGAATGCGAATCGTACAGTGCAAATGGCTCGGCATCTGCTATATTTAAATTTGTATGATTGGTGGACATTCATCCGAAGACCGCGGCCCTTGGTTTGAGTTGGCAGGGCATCCCGTCAACGCGCCCCTTGCCTTAGTGGGCGCGTGCATTGTTTCGATGCTGGTCACCACCGCTGTGCTCGCGTTCAACTCGAGTTGGGAACCGCTTCTTGAATTTTCAAGCGCTGGAGTGTGGCGGGGTGAGGTCTGGCGTTTGGGTTCTTACGTGCTTTGGAATTCGCCGGCACGAGGTCTTTCGCTGGCGCTAGATATGCTGATGCTTTGGTGGTTCGGGCGGGAATTAGAGAATTTTTTCGGGCGCAATTTGTTCCTCAAGCTGTGCGGGGGGCTGGTGATCGTTCCCGCACTGACTGGTTCACTTTTGGGACCTTTGTTTCAGGCGGATGTGCACTGGGTGGGTTTGCCTGGAACTTTCGCGCTTTTCGTCGCGTTTGCCACCATGGCCCCCAGCGTAACTCTTCTTTTCGGGGTCTCGGCAAAGTGGACGGCGATTATTTTTCTCGGGCTTCAACTGCTCTCCTGCATCGCGAGTCATGCTTGGGGGGACTTGATCAACTCGCTCTCTGCGGCAGCATTCGCCTTTGGCTTCGTGCGCTACCAGCAAGGCAACTGGGTCCTGCCAGAGTTACATTTACCAACCCGCCGCCCAAAATTAAGAGTCCTCGAAGCGGTGCCCTCCCGCGCCCCATCCCAGAAACCCGAGGCAACAAAGTATCCTCCGCTCCGCTCCCTCCCGCCAAGCGAAGAGATCAGCGACTTGGATCGCATCGATCCATTACTCGAAAAGATCGGCCGCTCTGGTCTAGCCAGTTTGACAGCCGACGAACGTGCACAGTTGGAGTCTGTTCGCGAGGCCCTGATCAAGAAGGGTGCGGGCCGCTCTTGAGCGCCTTTGACTTCTATTTCCCGAAAACGTTGTGGTAACGGACCCCTCTCGCAGGTGAATGCGTTTGACGAGGGTCCCAAGTTCAATTGCCTCGGACGGAGCCAAAATTGTTCACCTCTATGGAATTTCCACCGCCCCCAAATTTTCCGATGCCTGATCCAATACCTGAGGAGAGCGGCAGTGGGCCATCATCCAAACCGTCGCTTTTTGACCCCAGTTACGTCAATGCGATGTCGCACTTTTACCGGGGCGAATTGGGGCGCATTATGGCGTGGCGCATGCGTTTGGATGCGACCACAAACTGGGCGATTACCGTCACCTCGACGGTTTTCACTGTCGCGTTTTCGATTAGAGACGTTCCCCACGGGATCTTCTTTTTCAACGTCGCGGTCGTCTGGATGCTGCTGTGGATCGAAAGTCGACGGTACCGTTTTTATGACGCGTTTCGAGCGCGGGTTCGGTTGTTAGAAGCGCATTTCCTCGTGCCGATGGTGCTTCAAAACACTCATCTTTTACAGGGAGACTGGCAGAAAATGATGTGTGAGGATTTGTTGTTGCCCTCGTTTAAAATCAGCAAGTTTGAAGCGCTGGGGCGTCGACTGAAACGCAACTATATCTATCTTTTCATACTGATTTTAGGCGCCTGGATGACCAAAATTTTCATTCATGCGCCAGACCCAGTCTGCTCGTGGCAAACGTTTTTTGATGCCGTAGCGGCGGGGCACAGTATGGCGCCTTGGTTGGTGATGGGCGTATTTGCGGTGACTTTCATTAGCGTCACCAGCTTGTCCATTTACATCAGTTACTCTTCGCCGGGCGAATTCAACGAGTTCGGCACGCGCCCGCGAGCGCAGTGGAAGATTTAAAAAGGAAGGCCGGTAAGACGCTCATAAGCCTCGATATATTTGGCTTGGGTGCGAACGACAATTTCCTCGGGCAACTCTGGCGCGGGAGGCGTTTTGTCCCACGTCAAAGTCTCCAGATAATCGCGAACGAACTGTTTGTCGAAGCTTGAAGGACTCATCCCCGGCGCGTAACCGGCCGAGGGCCAGAAGCGCGAAGAATCTGGGGTGAGGCACTCATCAATCAAAATCACCTCCCCATCCAAAAGCCCGAACTCGAACTTCGTGTCCGCGATAATGATGCCCTTTTCCGCCGCCAGAATCCGAGCGGTTTCATAAAGTCGCACGGAATGAGCGCGAACCTGCTCGGCGACGGAATCGCCAAGAAGACGGCGGCACTCATCCCAAGAGATGTTTTCGTCATGGCCAGAAGCCGCCTTGGTGGAGGGAGTAAACAGCGTTTCGGGCAAAAGGCCCGCCTGCTCAAGTCCCTTGGGAAGCGGAATACCACACACGCTTTGAGTCTGGACATATTCCTTCCACCCGGAACCTGCCAAATAGCCGCGCACCACGCATTCGACGGGCAGCGGCACTGCCTTTTTCACCAGCATCGAACGGCCTTCCAACTGGAACTGAAACGGTTTTAAAGCGACGGGAAAGTCTGAAAAATCGGTGCTGACAATGTGATTCGGCAGAAAGTCGAATTGCTCAAACCAGAAAGCGGACAAACGGGTCAGCACCTCGCCTTTTTGGGGAATAGCCGTGGGCAGGATGCAGTCAAAAGCCGAAATGCGATCTGAGGCGACTAGCAAAAGGTGTTCATCCACAGCGAAGATATCGCGGACTTTACCCGAGGCAACTTTTTGAATTCCAGGAAGTTCAGGAGCGTACAAAAGCATGGGAAAAAAGTGAAGGGCGGGATTATGTCATTCAATAACGGAACGCATGATTTCGTGAACCAGCGTCCACGGAACATCCTCGACTTGTCGCCAGGAGCCGGGTGCCAAGGGGAGGACGAACACGTTTTTACCGCGCTGAAACTTTTTGTCTAATTGCAGAGCGCGCGCCATCGGCTCGAACAACTCGGGATGACCGGGGTAAGAGAGCGGCAATCCGGCACGCGTCAGAAGCGCGTCGAGACGGGCCGAGAAAGTCGCGTTACACAGACCTAAGCGAAGCGCAAGACGCGTGGCGGCCACCATGCCGATTGCGATGGCCTCGCCGTGGGTAAGCGCGTATTCGGCGCTCAATTCCAACGCATGACCAATGGTGTGGCCGAAATTCAACACATTGCGGATGCCCAGCTTGTCAAACTCATCACGCTCCACCACGGCGGCTTTTAGGCGGACGCACCGCGTCACCACATCCACCAGCGCGGCAGGCTCCTGCGCGAGCAGTTTCTCCAACAAGCCAGCCTCCAGATCCGCGAACAATGCTCCGCAACATACCGCCCCATACTTGATCACTTCCGCCGTCCCTGAACGCAATTCCCGTGCGGGAAGCGTGGAGAGCGTCGCTAAGTCGCACAGCACCAAACGCGGTTGCGAAAACGCGCCCATGATGTTTTTCACGCCGCCGAAGTTGACGGCTACCTTGCCTCCGACGCTCGAGTCAACGGCGGCCAGGAGCGTCGTTGGCACTTGGACAAACGGCACGCCGCGCCGGTACACAGCGGCCGCAAAACCACCCAAATCACCTACGACGCCGCCGCCAAGAAGGATCACCAGAGGAGAAGCGCCCGCGTCTGGAAAGTGGTGCAATAGCGCGGCACAAGTCTCGGAAAACACTTCCCAGTTTTTGCCCTCCTCAGTGGCGGGAATCTCGTGAAGCATAACCCGCTCAAAGCCGACTTCCGCCAGGGAACGTTCGACGACGGAAAAATAAAGCGCGGCGACAACAGAGTTGGTGAGGACAAAAGCGTTGGTGTAGGCGAGACCGTGTGCGCGCAACGTGGGTCCGAGCTGCGGCAGACAGCCTGTGCCAGAGAGGACGGGGTAGGAACGGGCGCCGAGATCGACGTCAACGCGAGAAAGCATGACTGAGGTGTATCGGGTGCGAGCAGGAGAATCCAGCGGTCCGAAAAAGAAAAAGGGCAGCCCCGAAGGACTGCCCTTTCAGACTAGCTGAAAACAGTGGTTCGACTAGAACGCCACGCCGAGGCCGCCCTGGGCTACAACGTCGCGATTGGCATTGTTGCGGCCGTTACTAACAACATTGTTGTCCAGCGTGAAGTAGGTCGCGCCCGCATTGGCAGTCCAAGTGCCATAGCTCTTGGAAACTGGCAACGTGTAGGCGAGATTAACTCCAACAGAGGTAAAAGCGTAGCCATTCTTCAGGTAGTAGCTCTGTGTGCCGAACCCCATTACCAAGGGTACAGTCACAGTGACAGGGCCGGCAGAGTAGCTCGGGGCCACAGAAGCTTCCCAGTAATTGCCATGTTTAGGAGAGGTGCTATTAGCCTGCTTGCCTTGAATTTCGTGAGTTAAAGAAACTGAAGGATGAAGTGCAAATGCGCCGAGTAGGTCCGCGTCATCGAAGGACAGCTTCGAGTTCAACGCCTGACTATCATCAAACTGATTGTTGGGAGAAGAGAAGAACTGGTAAGTCTCAGTGATCGTGACCTTGCCGAAGCTAAACGCAACAGAGGGAGTCACGTCATGCTCAAACCAAGCGGAGTTATTCGGGCTATGCTTCTTGTACGTTAACCCATTCGCCCCTACCGTGCCCGCGTCAGTGTAGGATTCCCAAACGCCTAAGCCGAACACGACCTTATTAAGAGCGCCATCACCTTCATACGCCTTGAGGAATATATCAGCGTAAGGCTGCAAGCTGGGCTTGTGGTTATTTTGCAAAACACCGTGGAAATAATAAGCGCTAACAACATTCAAACCGAGATCGCCGGTGATGAAGCTTTCGTTCAGTTTTTCCGGAGCGGGGGCCGTGGTTTTGGGAGCCACAGTCTTGCTGGTTGTACCTGCCCAAGAAAGGGAAGGCATAATTACTACTGCTGCGATTGCACAGATCTGTGCGACGGATTTGTTCGTCATAGTTATGTTTGGTTGTGTTTCGGGCAGCCGGGGGGCTGTTGTGTCCCGTGTAAGACTCTTTATTGCCTAGAAGTATCGCAACTCTGCAAGAAAATTTGTGACATTTTAATGTCAATTCAGAAACAAATGCATCTCAACATTCACTTTCAGCGACCTGCCACCCGCCGCAACCCGGGCACGCTATTTGACCATGCACTGCTCCAACTCAGCGCGAATGCGTCCCTCGTTTATCTCCCGCCCAATAAACACCAACTGACTCTTGCGCGCCTCGCCCTTTTCCCAAAGACGATCCCACAGCAGCGTAAACCGATTGTTCACCCCGTGGAAAATTGCTCGGCGCGGGTTGCCCTCGATCCAGAGAAAACCTTTGGAGCGGAAAATTTTTTCCTTTTCGGAAAGCTCTTGGACGAACATTTCGAGGGCTTCCACGCTGAAGGGCTTATCGAATTCAAAGGAGACGGAGTTAATTTCGTGGTGATGCCTCTGGCTGAGTTCGTCCAGAAACTTTGGATCCGCGGCGAGCTTCTGATCCACGTCGAAAGCGTGCATATCCAGCAACTCGTTGAGATTGACCTGCGACTGATTGGTTCGGAACAAAGTCGCGTGCGGATTTAGTTCGCGAATTTTTGCCTCGGCGGCGAGCAGGGCGGGCTCGTCTACAAGATCCGTCTTGTTGAGCAGAAGGAAGTCGGCCATCCGGATTTGTTCGCGAGCCGTTTCTAACTCACTAAGCTGCAAGTGAATGTGTTCCGTATCCACGACGGTGATGATGGAATCCATGCGCACCAACTGCTGGAGGGCCGGGATATTGAGGAAGGTCTGTGCGATGGGGCCGGGTTCAGCAATGCCCGTGGTCTCGATCAGTAAATAGTCGAACCCGCCCTTTTTCAGAAGGTTTTGCACCCCTTTGACGAGGTCCTTGCGGACAGTGCAACACAGACAGCCGTTGCTCATTTCCACAATTTCCTCCTGCTGCCGCTCCACGAGCTGGCCGTCCACTCCGATCTTCCCAATCTCGTTGATGATCACCGCAAACTTGTACCCGTGCTGCTGCTTGAGGATGTAGTTGAGCAGTGTGGTTTTGCCGGCACCTAGAAAACCAGTGAGTATGCTAACGGGAACGGGCTTGGTTGGGGTCATAAAATAAGGGATCAGCTTGGCTCAATTGGGACAGAATTCAAGATTCGCCCATGCGCGTTGTTTCGTGCAGAGTGAAGAGGTGATCAAGTTTATCGGCAACATTTATGAGAGACTGCGTAAAAGTCCCAAGCGAATCGTGTTTCCCGAGGGAACCGAGCCACGGGTGCAGAGAGCTGCCGCGCGTTATGTTAAGTTAGGCTTGGGAACGCCCGTTTTGCTTGGAGACAAGGAGGAGATCGAGGCTGTGGCAAAAAGGGAGGGAGTGAATCTAGATCACGTCGGGGTCATTGACCCAGCGCACGCGGAGGATTTGGAGTTGTTTTGCGGACGGCTGGAGACACTTAAGCGGTACCGAGATCTGGGACCGTTGGTGGCAAAAAAGTTGATGATCAAGCCCAATTATTTTGGCGCAATGATGGTCCAATACGGTCACGCGGATGGCATTGTTACGGGCGCTGGGGAGGAGGCAGCGAGCACTTTGCGGCCGTTGTTACAATTGATAAGCCCGCAACCTCACCTCAAAAGCGTCTCCTCCTGCACCGCGCTGGATTTGTCCAACAAACGTTACGGCGAACGTGGCGTCATGTTCTTTGCGGATTGCGCCGTGATTCCAGATCCCACGGTGGATCAACTCGCCGATATCGCTGTGGAGACGGGTGTTTTGTGCCGGACTTTGACAGGAATGAAGCCCCGCATCGCGATGCTCTCTTTTACAACTCATAGCAACGGAAGTCTCGCCGGCCCCGCAAAGGTGGCGGCGGCGACGGCACTGGCGAGGCAGCGCGCAAGCCAGCGCGGCATCGAGATGGAAATTGACGGCGAAATGCAGGCGGACACCGCCCTGCTGCCAGAGTTGGGGGCGAAAAAAGCGCCTCAAAGCCTTGTGGCGGGCCGCGCAAACGTCCTGATTTTCCCAGACCTCGCAAGCAGCAACATCGCGGTGAAGCTCGTTCAATATCTCTCGGGAGCGGAAACGTACGGCCAGCTTCTGCTGGGACTCGCGCGCCCTAGCGCCGACCTTTCCCGAGGAGCCACCGAGGACAACATCTTGGGAGTGGCCGCCATTCTTGGGGTCTTGGCGATGGAAAGCCGCAAAGTAGTGTCTTAATTTTACGCAATGAACACGGTCACACCCCGCATTTTTGTGGCGGCCACAGAACAAAACGATGGCAAGACCACGACTTGTTTGGGCCTGTTCGCAGCGCTCCGCAAACGCGTCGGGCGCATCGGTTACATCAAGCCCGTCGGACAACGTTTTGTGACCATTGACGGAATGAATATCGATGAGGACACAGTGCTCATCGACGAGACCTACAAAGTTCACACGCCGCTGGAGGCGATGAGTCCCATCGCTGTGGAGCCCGATTTCACCCGGAAATACATCGAAGAAGTGCATCATTCCTCGCTGGTACGCAGGATTCAAAACTCCTTCGACAGAGCAGCTTGGGAAAAAGATTTCGTCATAATTGAAGGCAGCGGACACGCGGGCGTCGGCTCGGTGTTTGACCTTTCCAACGCGCGGGTGGCGCGACTGTTACAGAGCAAAGCGATATTAATCACGCGCGGCGGCATCGGGCGGCCTGTGGACGAAATTGCGCTCAACAAGGCACTTTTCCAACAGGAAGGCGTCGAGGTCATCGGGGCCATTATTAACAAAGTCCTCCCCTCAAAGTTCGAGCTCGTGCGGGAGTTCGCCGGACGCGGTCTGGAGCGGCTCGGCGTGGAGCTTTTAGGGTGCATCCCGGATGATCCTGTGCTGGCGAAGCCAAACCTCGGTCAGATTAGTAAAATCATCCGAGGCAATTTTTTACATGGAGGAAGCCAATCCCGGCGTCTCGTCAAAAAAGTAGTTATCGGTGCAATGAGTACGGCCCGCGTCACTGACTTCTTTTCGGCTGGGACGCTCATTATTTCACCCGGAGATCGCGAGGATATTTTATTGGCGGCCCTGACTTCGGTGGACCCAGGCGCTCCGGACGGTAACCGACTCGCCGGCTTGGTCCTTTCGGGCGACGTGCTTCCAGATGCTCCACTTTTGGAGTTGTTGCGCAACTCGCGTTTGCCGGTAATCAGCTCGCCTTTAGATAGTTACGATGTGGCCAGCAGCATCCACTCGATGACCATCAAAACGCTTCCAGGCGATGTTGAAAAAATCGACAAAATCCAGGCCATGATCGAGGCGCAGGTAAACGTAAACCGGTTACTCGAGAAGATTGGCTAGACCGAGAACACCGAAGCTACGGTTGAAGGAGGCCATCACGCGGAGGCGCAGAAACGCGGAGGTTGGAAATGAACCATCCCTTTTTCCAAGAATTTGTATTTCTCCGCGCTTCCGCGCCTCCGCGTGAACTTCAGTTTTCCGGTCAGATCACCGTATCCGATGGGATAATGGCGTCCTTCGGAATGACCACGATCCCGTCACGGATGAAATAATTTTCCGCGTCCACTTTGTCGGGCTTGCCCGCCGGATTAATGGTGACGCGATCGCCGATACGCGCATTTTTATCGATGATAGCGTTCTCGATATTGCAGTTACGCCCGACACCGACAGCTGGGGGCGCGGTCAACGAGCTTGGCAGAGATTGTTCGGAATCGAAGAAGTCCGCGCCCATCATCACGCAATTACGCAGCACGCTCCCGCTTCCGATAACGCTACGAATGCCGATCACAGCCCGCTCGATCGTCGCATCGGTGATGACGCATCCATCGGAAACAACGGCCTCGGTCACGCGGGCGGAGTTGATTTTGCTGGCGGGCAAAAACCGAGCATGAGTGTAGATTGGCGCAGAGCTGTCGAAGAAGTTAAAAGGCGGGTGACTGCGCGCAAGAGCGAGGTTGGAGTCAAAGAAGGAGCGGATCGTACCGATGTCTTCCCAGTAACCTTGGAAAATGTAGGCACTCACTTTGGAGGTATGAATCTGCTCTGGAATGACATGCTTGCCAAAGTCTACGTGCGTATTGTCGAGCGCTCGAATGATGGCCGCTCGGTTGAACACGTAGATCCCCATGGAGGCTTGGTACAACTCGGCGTCTGCGGACTTGCCCATTTTCTCTAAAAGCTGCGGCCCGACACGCAGTCCGTCCAGAATGGCGGCATCCTTGGGCTTTTCCACAAACTCGTAAATCCGGCGGTTGGCATCGGTGCGCATGATCCCGAATTGGGAGGCGTCCTCCCGTGAAACCGGCGTGGTGGCGATGGTGATGTCAGAGCCGCTTTCGATGTGCTGGGCAAGGACGTCGCGGAAATCCATCCGATACAACTGATCTCCAGAGAGGATGATAAAGTGGTCGTAGGGAGTGTTTAGAAAGTCTCTGAGGTTCTGGCGCACCGCATCAGCAGTGCCTTGATACCAGCGCTCGCCACTCAGAGTTTGCTGCGCCGCTAGGATTTCGACAAAGGCGCGGGAGAAGTCGTCAAACTTGTAGGAGGCGTGGATATGACGGTGCAACGAGACGCTGTTGAACTGGGTGAGAACGAAGATGCTGCGCAAGCCGCTGTTGATGCAATTACTCACCGCGATGTCGACAATCCGGTATTTGCCGGCGAGCGGGACGGCAGGCTTTGCGCGCTCCTTGGTGAGGGGAAAAAGGCGAGTACCCGCGCCGCCTCCCATGATGATGGCGAGGGTTTTGTCGGTGACGGAAGACCAGTTCTGGAGGCTCATAGGGAGTTATTGGGAAGAGTATGCACAACGGGTTTACTTCAAAGCTGGGGATTAGTCACCGCTGGAGTGTGACGAATAAACGCCCGATGAGGTGACGAGCCGCAAGTGTGCTGGGCGCGCACAATCGTTCGCTTAGGCCATCGTTGGCCTTTCCCATTAGTGACGTTGGGGCTTAAAGTGACCGCTAATATATGTGTGGAATCGTCGGATACATTGGCAAACAGGAGGCGGCGCCCCTGCTCTTGGACGGGTTGCGCAGATTGGAATACCGGGGGTACGACAGCGCGGGGATCGCGGTCCTTGACGCGGGAGAGCTTTCCCTGCGCAAGCGTATCGGGCGCATCGCGAATCTGGCGGAGTTGTTGCACGAGCAACCGGTCAAAGGTCGGATGGGGATTTGCCATACCCGCTGGGCGACTCACGGCTCGGTCACCAACGAGAATGCGCATCCGCACACCGACCAGTCCGGCGCACTGGTTTTAGTGCATAACGGAGTGATTGAAAACCATTCCACCCTGCGTGAAGCATTGGTGCGCGAAGGGCATCGCTTTCTTTCTGAGACGGATACGGAGGTTTTGGCGCACCTTGTTGGAAAGCATTTGGCTGCGAGTGGGGAACCGGCGACGGCGCGGAGATTAGTGGACGCCTTGCGCACAGCTTTACAGCAAGTTATTGGTACGTATGGAATTGCAGTGCTGCATCGGGACGTGCCGGGCGTGTTGTTGGGCGCGAGGCGAGGCAGTCCATTGGTTCTGGGGATTGGCAAGGGGGAGCATTTTCTGGCGAGCGACGTTGGCGCGATTGCGAATTATACGAGGGAAGTCGTTTATTTAAAAGATTTTGACTTGGTATCCGTGCAGGCGGACGGCTTCGAAATTTCGACGCTCCCGGGGGGAAGCAGTGGTTATGAGATTAGCGCGGTGGATTTTAAACCGCAGGACATGACCATGGGGGAATACCCCCATTTCATGCTCAAAGAAATTTTCGAGCAGCCCGACACGATCACCGACGCGTTGAGGGGGCGACTCTCGCGCGAGGAGGCTACGGCAAAGCTTGGCGGACTGAACATGAGCAACGCGGAACTACGTGCTGTCGAGCGCGTGGTCCTAACGGGATGCGGCACTGCTTTCCACGCTGCGATGGTCGGGGAGCATCTCATCGAACAGCTGGCTCATATTCCTGCCGAGGTCGAGTTTGCCTCCGAATTTCGCTACCGAAATATGCCCCTGCCCAAAGACGTCCTCGTCTTCGCTTTGAGCCAGAGCGGCGAAACGGCCGATACCCTTGCAGCCCTGCGCGAAAGCCAACGAAAGGGCCATCGTACTCTTGGGATTTGCAACAACGTCGCCTCCACCATCGCCCGCGAAAGTGACGGCGGCGTTTATATGCACGCAGGTCCCGAAATCGGCGTGGCCGCAACCAAAAGCTTCACCAGCCAGTGCGCCGTATTGACGCTAGTCGCCTTGCTCATGGGACGCATTCGAAACCTCTCCAGCTCTCAGGGATTGAGAATGTTGGACGAATTGGAAGCTTTACCGGACAAAATCCGCGCCATCCTCAGCCTCTCCGAACACATACGAAGCATCGCCCTCAAGTATTGCCATTCGCAGGCGATGATGTTTTTGGGCAGGCAATTCAACTACCCGGTGGCTTTAGAGGGGGCATTGAAGATGAAAGAAGTTTCTTACATCCACGCCAGCGGCCATCCCAGCGCGGAGCTTAAGCACGGGGTCATCGCGTTGATCACGCCCGAAGTGCCCAGCGTCTTCTTGGCTCCACAAGACGGCGTTTTTGAAAAAAACCTCAGCAATATCGAGGAGGTTCGCGCCCGAAAAGGGCCGGTGATCGGCATCGGGACACAAGGCTGCCGGCGCTTGGAGAAAATTTGCGACGACACCATCCTCATCCCGCAATGCCCCGACTTCCTCTCGCCCATCCTTAACGCAGTGCCACTGCAGTTACTTGCTTATCACACTGCGGTTGCTCTCGGGTGCGACGTAGACAAGCCGCGCAACCTAGCAAAAAGCGTCACTGTGGAATAGCGGGCGATACGACTCTCCATTGCCATGATTTAAAGGGGTTTGGACCTCACTTTGAGACTTTGAGCGAAAAGTGACGCCGAATACATCCTGCGTCACAATCCAATTTGGTCACCGTTAACGAAAACCAACGCCCCACAAACGCTCCCAAGCTATTCCGTTGAAAGCAGCTTTTTCCCTCGATTCCCAATCCGCTCCGATAAACAATTAAATCGCTCCTAAGAGTTGCCCGAGCCCCGTGAGGGGTTTATCTTAGCGTAGTTCCTCAAAAGCCACCCGCCATGGATACCTCTACTACCAGTAAACACGCCTCGGCACCGATCAACGCAGCCTTAGACGCTGCAGAAAAAATTCGCCTCCTCAAAGACATGGTGCGCGTGCGCCGCTTTGAGCAGGCTGCCCTCAAAGCCTACCAAGGCGGTAAGATGGGTGGATTTTTACACCTTTACATCGGTCAGGAAAGCGTCGCGGTTGGAACTTGCTCTTTAATGGGCCCAAACGACCACGTCATCACCGCGTATCGCGACCACGGCCATGCTCTGGCAGTGGGAATGAGCATGAACGAATGTATGGCGGAACTTTTCGGAAAGGCGACGGGCTGCTCCAAGGGCAAGGGCGGTTCGATGCACTTTTTCGCTCCAGACAAAAATTATTGGGGCGGGCACGGAATTGTAGGCGGGCAGACCCCACTCGGGTTGGGATTGGCTTATGGAGTGAAATACAAAGGACTTACGGGCTCAGCCATGTGCTTTATGGGGGATGGCGCGGTGAATCAGGGCTGTTTTTACGAGTCCCTGAACATGGCGTCTTTGTTCAATTTGCCGGTGATTTACATCATCGAGAACAACGGTTACTCGATGGGCACTAGTCTCGCGCGTTCCAGCTCTTTTAAATCTTGCCTCGCTGAGCGCGCAGAAGGCTTTGGAATTGAATGGGATACACTCAACGGCGAAGATCTTTACGAAGTCCGCGCCAGAGTGAACGTCGCTGTAGAGCGCGCCCACAAGGAATCTCGCCCTACGGTGCTGGAAATCGCCACATACCGCTACTACGGGCACTCCGTCGCAGACGCTAAACACAAGGTGTACCGTTCTGAGAGCGAAATTGAGTCCTACAAAGCGCAGCACGACCCCATCAATTTGTGGAAGGCCCGCCTTCTGGAGGAGCGGGTTCTGAACGAAGAACAGTACGAGGCGATCGACGCGGCTGCAAAACAGGAAGCCACCGACAGCATCGAGTTTGCGGAGGCAAGCCCTATTCCGAGCGTGGAATCCATCACTGAAGATGTCTATTTTGAAGTAGACCGCCAGACGCTCGCCGGACGCACCGGACGCCACTTCTTCAACGACTAATTTTTCCCACCAAGGAACACCGCTTACTATGGCTGAAATCACTTACCGCGAAGCTTTGCGCCACGCCATGGCCGAAGAAATCGAGCGCGACACAAATGTCGTCATCATGGGCGAGGAAGTCGCCGAATACGATGGCGCTTACAAGGTTACCGAAGGGCTATGGAAGCGTTTCGGAGACAAGCGCGTGGTGGACACTCCCATCAGCGAGGCCGCTTTTATCGGAATGGGCGTCGGCGCTTCCATGCTCGGCCTGCGCCCTGTAATGGAACTGATGTTCTGGAGTTTCTCGTCCGTGGCATGGGATCAGATCGTCAATAATGCCGGTTTCGTACGTTACATGAGCGGCGGACTGATCAACTGCCCCATCGTCATTCGCGGCCCCGCCAATGGGGGCACCAACGTGGGAGCGACGCACTCGCACACGCCGGAGAACTGGCTGGCGAACGTGCCCGGAATCAAGGTTGTTTGTCCAGCAACCCCCTACGATGCGAAGGGTTTACTGAAGGCTGCTATCCGTGATAACGACCCCGTCATGTTCATGGAAAATACGCTGCTTTACGGTGATAAGGGCGAAGTTCCTGATGAAGAATACATTATCCCGCTGGGCGTTGCGGACCTGAAACGGGAAGGAACCGACGTGTCCATCATCGCGCATGGCCGAGCAGTTTTAACCGCACTCAAAGCAGCGGAGTTGCTTGAGGCTGAACATGATATTCATGCAGAAGTGCTCGATTTGCGTTCCATTCGTCCTCTGGATGAGGAAGCCATTTTACGCACCGTTCGCAAGACGCACCGCGCTGTTTTGGTAGAGGAAAACAAGCCCTTCTGCGGCGTGGACGCCCAAATTTCAAGCATCATCATGGAGAAGTGCTTCGACGATCTGGATGCGCCCGTTCTACGAATCAGCGCGATCGACGCGCCGGCGATTTACAGTCCGGAATTGGAGCGCCGCCAGTTGCCCCGTCCAGTGGATATCGTGACTAAAGTGCTCAGCCTCTTTTAGTTCATAATCTTCGTAGGGCGACTTTAACGGACTTTGAAAGTGGGTCCCTCCAGAGTGAGGGTCTTTGTACACTCAGGAAGCGCCAACGCCGCTTGGATCTGCGGGAGCGCTTTCTGGTAGCCGTCGATTTTGAAAAGAGGCCGCCGCTCGCCAGGATAGACCTTGCCTTCCTCCTCGATGCAAAGATCTGCACCGAAAGCACCTCCCCATCCCTCGCCGATAATCACCTCCACTTCGGACCCGTTCGGCCCGAACGAAAAATACTCACCCACGTTCCGCACATCACTCCAAAGCGCACCTAAACTACCCTTAGAACCGTAGCCCGTCGGGTTTTTACCCACCTTCCATGGCAACCCGGCATAGCACCCATCCAAGACAACTTTTCCATCGACGCGCACGATGAGCACCTCGTTGCCTCCTCCCACAAAGCGATAGCGTTGTTTATCTTCCGAGGCAACCTTCGCTTTGTAAATCGCGAACCAGCTTTGCTGTGTTCCGGGCACCTGATCTACTCCAAAGGCCTTCGGGGCCGACTCACCTGCGCTGGCGGGAAACAAAATCACGTTGGTGACCAGAGGCTGACCAAACTTGAGGTACTTCTGTGCCTCAGCTTCGTTCAACTTTCCCTTGTTCCCAAAAAGCGCCTCGATGCGCTGCAGATAATCAGCGCGCTCGTTGTTTTCCGGATACGGCGTACCATCAGGTTTCCGGCGCATATAATAAAGCACGCCGCGTAAACCTGCAGCAGTCCCACTCGGTGGCATTTTGAAGCCGAAAGCAGTCACCCCGACGGGCATCGCTGCCATGGCGGATGGTGGAGAGGCGCTTGCCTGTGCGCTTGGCGGTTTGAATGCAGACGGGTTGCCGACAAGCGCCCCCATGCGACCAGGGGCAGCCAAGGTGCTCGTGGGTGGAAGGGCGACCTCTGGAAGAGCGACCTTCGCATCCAGAGCGGTAGAAACGACACGTGTCGCGACCGGTGGCGGCTTCATTGTGGCGGTACGCTTCGCCGCCTGCACTCGGTATTCCAGCTGTTTCGCTCCCTGACTGGACGGCGGCGGCGCACCTGTGAAATTGAGTTTACGCTTGGCCTGAACGGTTTGCACTACCCAGACGGCGGCCCCCAAAAGCAACACGGCGTGCACTATGATGCTCACCATCATAAAGCCACCGCCAGCCTGCATCCAGCGGCGCAGCCTACCGGGGGGCTTGGGCAGCGGTGAAAGGGCGTTTTCTGATGAATCAGCAGGGGGCACAGCCGTATATTCTGCTAATTTTGAAGCGGACTCACTTCAATAATTCGTCCAAAGCACGGTGCGGGTTACGCCTCGGAAAGTTGGTTGCTGATTTTCCGGAAACGCACTTCCAGTACGCGCCTTCCATCTGCCTTCAAAACCGTAACTTCAAACGGCTCGATTCGCACCTGATCACCCACAGCAGGCAGATTGCCCGCAAGGTGTGTGATAAAGCCGCCAACCGTGGAGACGTCTTCGCTCTCTAAATTCAAACCCGCAAGATCTTTGAGCTCGTAAAGAGCGAGGCCGCCATCAACGACAAACTCATCGGCATTGACGCGTTTGAACTCAGGCAATTCAGTGTCAAATTCGTCCTGAATATCTCCCACGATCTCTGCCAGTACATTATCCAAGGTGACCACTCCCACTGTGCCGCCGTACTCGTCCAACACTAAGGCGAGATGCGCGTGTTTTGTGAGGAAAAACGTCAGCAACCGCTCCAATGGCATCATTTCCGGCACGGGCAAAATGTCGCGGCGCGCCTTCATAAGATCCGGTTGATCCCCACGCATTTGCAACATTAAATCTTTGATGTGAACCAAGCCTATAGCGTTGTCCAGATGCCCTTCGCACACCGGAAAACGGGTGTGCTGCGAGCTTACAGCCGCCTTGAGGTTTTCTTCAAAGGTGTCCTCTGTGTTGAGGAAAACGACTTCTTTGCGAGGCGTAGTAATGTCGCGAACAACCCGCTTGCGAAGATCCAAAGCGTTGATAAGTATCTCTTTGCCGATTGGCGTTACCTGTCGCGCGTCTTCGCTTTCCGCGAGAATCACGCGCAACTCCTCCTCGGAATGCGCCAATTCATGTTCCCCTATAGGGCTGAGGCGGAGAATTTTACGCAGAAAAATATTGGCACAGCAGTTCAAAAACCAGATCGCGGGACGAAACATCTGGTAGAAAATGCCCAACGGGGCGCTCACCCACAGGGTAGTCGGCACCGGTTTGGAAATCGCCAGCGACTTCGGTGCGAGTTCACCCAGTACGATATGAAGGAACGTAATGGAGGCGAAGGCAACTCCAATGGAGACAGCGCTCGCCACGGTTTCAGAAATAAACCCCATCGAGCGGAGCACGGGAGAAATGAGTCCGGCGACGACGTCCTCACCCACCCACCCCAAGCCGAGACTGGCCAAAGTGATTCCCAACTGCGTGGCCGAGAGGTAGGCCTCGAGATTCTTAGTGACCTCGACAGCGAGTTTCGCCTTCCTGTCGCCAGAGGCCTCCAAAGCCTCCAATTGGCTCGAACGCACCTTGACGATCGCGAACTCTGAGGCGACGAAAAAACCGTTTAAACCGACAAGGACCAAGACCGCCCCGAGTTTGAGGAGCACAGACAAGTTAAGAACATCCAATCCAACTTCAGATAACATACTTGCTTGTAAACACGGGCGGGGAGACTGCAAAAAAGAACCGAGCCACAGGATTTACCTGCGACTCGGATCTCGCAAAACTGTAAAAAGGAGTTCTACCAACTCGATTTGGTCACACCGGGAATCAATCCGTGCGAGGCCAATTCGCGGAAAGCAATACGCGAAAGCTTAAACCGCCCGATAAAAGCGCGCTTGCGACCTGTTTGCTGGCAGCGTTTCGACATCCTCACCGGACTTGCATTGCGAGGAAGGAGGGAGAGGCCAATATAATCGCCTTTCGCCTTCAACTCTGCACGCAGGGTGGAGTATTTAGCGACAGTAGCCGCCTTCTTTTTTTCACGTTCAATCCAGCTCGTCTTAGCCATAAAGTTGTTTGTGGGTTGGCGAGACTACGAAAAATAGCGAAGGTGACAATGTTTTTCTGCAAAAGAATTCAGATATCACTCCAAGCGTCTGTAATTTGACTAGTTTCTGAGCCTCCCGCTGGGCACGCCCGTGCGACTGAATACGGCGAGTGACATTATCCCTGCACAGTTCAAGAGCGCTGTAAAAATCAGAGATTAAGTCACACATCGGTGCAATAAACACAGCATTCGGCATTTCTCTAAATGACTCGAGATTAGCTCATCAATCACTCCACACCCCGAGAGCACATGCGGAAACTCGAACTCAAGTGACATCATCACCGGGTCATCTGTGACGCTGCGATCTCATAGGCAAGCCCCCAAAAGAGGGCTAACGAGAAAAAAACGAATGATTTGCCATAGCACAATTCGTAGGTACGGATGATTTCTGTAAAAACAGGTTGCCACTTCTTGGAAACTCCTTACTATCCCCCGCCCCATGCCTAGATCCATTGCACGTCGAAAGACTAAAAAAGCCGTGGCCAAGCGGTTCAAACTCACCGCCTCGGGCAAGTTGCTGCGCCGTAAACCGGGCCTGCGTCACTTGGCTTCTTCTAAGAATGCCAAGCGTAAACGCAGTCTCGGCAAGGCTGGCCTTGTGCACGAGACGATGGTGGCTCGCATCAAGGAGTGCATGCCTTTCGCGTAAGCGGCGGCAAACTCCTTGCGCGGAGACACTCTTGAAGCGCCTTGCGCACTTCAAGTCGCGCGAACCCTGGCTCACCTTATGGTGATGCCGGTGGCCAAGTCCCAAGCGTCTGTCCGGCCGCACCTGTTTTACAGGGTAAACCGGATTCCTCAGCGGGTGAGACGCCGGACATCTTCTGGAGAAAACAATCCGCTGAAAGCAAAAGAAACCAACCCATCAGATGCCAAGAGCAACCAACGGACCGGCCAGCCGGTCTCGCAGAAAAAAGACGCTGGATAAAGCCAAAGGCTTTCGCGGTCGTCGTTCCAAACTGTTTCGCTACGCCAAGAACGCCGTGATGAAGGCGCAGTATTGGGCTTATCGCGACCGCAAAACACGTAAACGCAATTTCCGGATGCTCTGGCAACAGCGCATTAACGCTGCAGCACGGGTTCACGGGCTGACTTACAGCAGATTTATTGAAGGGATTAAAGCCTGCGGGATTGACTTGGATCGCAAAGTCCTCTCAGATATCGCAATCAAGGACGAAGGCGCCTTCAAGGTGCTTATCGAAAAAGCCAAGGTCGCTCTCGCTGCAAAGCCGGGTGTGCCAAAAGCTGCTTAAGCTTTTTGCTTTCCCTCCCAACCCACAAACGCCCCGGAGGCCTAGATGCTTCCGGGGCGTTTGCCTTTTCTAGCATCCTAGCATCAGCGGGCTTCAAACGCCCAACCGAATGCGAGGAACTCGTCTCCATTACGACGACAAAAAAACGTCTTCTGGCAAAGAGCGCACACAGACTCCAAAGTATCCGGTCCCGCGTACCCACTGGTTACAAGCCCACGCCCGCAGAGTCGAAAGAGAGACATCAGAGCTTTTTACTCGCCTCCTTTTTAGAAAACTTCCCACTTGAGTTGTCGTGGACCGGGGGCGGCATCAGTTTGGAAAGGGCCTCCAACACCTCCCTGTTTTCGGCCTAAAGAGTCGGTTTAACACAAAAAGGAGGATAGGTGATCGAATTGGAAGAAGACCAACGGAGCGAAGAGCAGACGACATTCAACCACCTCGTCCTAAAAGCACATTGCCCATTATTGCTTTTTAACCCCAAGCAATTCACGCATCGCCCCGAGCAAAACACCCTCCGCTTCCGGAGAAACCCCCGACGAGGTCGGGCCTGTCTCATACCCGCCTTCCAGATAAGACGCAGCTGTCCCGATGTAGCCGGGACCGTAATTCCCATAGGCAGCCATCATGACATGCAAGTCCGGCCGCATCGCCTTGGCCGCCAACTGGTATTCCACGAACAGCTCTCCCGGCAAATGCAACATCCGTGCAGCTCCTACGCTCAAGCAAGTCACGTCAAGAGCGTGCCCCTCCTTGTTGCGACGCAACCACGCCAACTGGTCCGCGAACGCTATGTAGCCCTTCGGCGGCGTAGCTCGCAACTTCGCCACAAGCTCGGCTTCCTCCAAGTGTGCCGCCACCGGCAACCGCACCGGCGTACTTTTCCAAATGATATCTCGCTCGGTTAGCGGCAGACGCTCCGTTTTTTCGTAAGCTTCCCGCATTCCATCCGCTAGACGGTTTGCGAGGGTCATCCGGTTGGACTGCGCGCCATCATTGTACTTTCCCGCCGTCACATTCCCTCCAGCTCCATTGAAATGCACGTGCAACGCCGAATTCAGATCCTGCCCCCGAATGAACCGCGCGATCCCGGGAAAGTCCGGACTTGGAATTCCGGTGCGATAATAACTTTGCGGATGACAGGCGTATGCGCTCAATAATGCAAGTGACTGGCCTTCATCCCAAAAGCTTAACACAGACACCACCGGATCAATGACGCCCTCGGGCTCTGCCCGAATGGCAGGATCCTTGGTGGAACTTGTGCGACTGGCGCGGATGCGACCATCCGGGCCCTTGATCCGCCGCTGGCTCGCCACATCATGTACAATAGCCTCGCCCCAACCGTAATGCGTTGCCCTTTTTGCAAGCGGAAGCGCCGCCTTGATCGCCACGGCCGCGCGATGAATCACCTCCCGCTGAAAGTACCCATCGAACCGATTGTATCCCTCCACCCCCAATTCCTTGATGAGCTTTTCAGCCGTAAAATCGCATCCTGGCGCATCGTGCTGATGAAGGGCGTGCAGGGCAACCCGTCCGGGAATAGTTCCCGCAGCCTCTGCAAGCGCGTTGCGAAAAGCGTCATGCCCTTCATTTGCGATGCCAATCCAATCCACCGCGCAGAGGACTATTGGTTCACCGCTCCCCAATAAAACCACACCTCGGCAACGAAGCGTGAGATCGTCAACGCGTTTCACCCGGTCATACGCCATGTAAGAGCCGACTGCCGGGGTAGCGTCTACGTCGAAAGTGGCAACCCGCACCTCAGCGAAAGCCTGCGAGTAGAATGACCCGAGTAGAAAAATAAAAAGAACCAGTCGAAGTGAGGGGAAGTGTTTCATGAACTTACAATATTACGGAAGCGCTTCAATGAACTGTAACAAGTCGGCCATGTCCTCAACGCTCATCCCAGCCTCGATCCCCTCGGGCATCAGACTCTGACCGTCTGAGGAACTGCTCTTGATTTGTGCTCGGGCAATAATTTGAGTTAAACCACCGGGCATTTTAAGTGTCATACTGTCGGCCCCGTCCTCGGCAATTATTCCAGAGAAACCGCTTCCATCCCTGAGGTTTACTGTGTGCAGAATATACTGGGAGGCAACCTCTTTGTTCGGCTCTAAAATGGCCGTTAACAGAGCCTCGCGCCCCTTATTTTTCACCGTCACAAGATCCGGCCCGACCTGAATTCCCTCAGTCCCGGCACGGTGGCATGTCTGGCAACGTTGTGAAAATTGGACGCGGCCCCGCGCCGTATCGCCCGCCATAGTCGCCGCCGCTTTGAATTGCTCAACCACCACACTCCGGGGGGGTGGCAAGACAGCGGCAAGTGCCGTTTGAGCAAGTGCGACCAACGCTTTATTTTTGTGACGAACCAAGCCCTGTACTTGCGCCGCGCTCAGCGCAGTCGCAGGAACGGTTCCGGACTTGATCCCGGCCAACAACGTTTCGATGCGGTCCTCACGCCCCAACATGGCACCCAACACCGCCTCGCGCGCCCCCGCCTCATAGGAAGACCAATGCGCAAGCAACGTCGTTGGGGTTTTCTTATCCGCGTTGCGTGAGAGGATCTCGATAGCCGCGGTTTGGAGAGCGTCGACCTCGCCTCCGGCGATGCAAGCAGCGAGCGCGGGGGCGGCGATTGTGTTGGGTGCGACCGCCAACAGTTCCAGCGCAACCAATCGCTTTTCCAGCGCGTTGCTGTGAAGGGTCGCAGCCTCGGCTGCTTTTTCAAAAACACTTTTGAGGCGCCCCCGTGGATCAGCGCTCTCGAGCGAGGTGCCAGCCTTACGCAACCCCGCTGCAAAGGCGCGCACAAGGACAGGCGAAGGCACCCCGTCGGTTAGATAATCCACCAGTGCAACTCGCTCCTCCGTCGAAGCGGAGGCAGCCTTAATTTCCACGAGGTTCGCGAAAAACGCTTGTCCCAATATCAGAAACGCTGCGTCCTTTGCGAGCGGCGCGAACAGCAGAGAGACAAGCGTGGCCGGACTCCCGCTTAAAAGCGCGGGCCCAATCCAGGGATGCGCGTGATCCCTACGAGCAAGTACCAGAAGAGCGTCAGCAAGCGGCTGTGAAGAATCGGTTTCCAACAGAGAACCCAGCGTCAGCGCCAGTTGAAAACGCACTCTCGGTGAAACATCGGATGCCACTCCGGCGATGGCTTGTAACAGCGCGGTTTCGCGTACCTCGGTTTTGGAAAGAGCACCCACAAGGCGTAAGCTGCGTTCGCGCACAAAGGCTGAACTATCGCGCAGACCGGTGCATAAAACTTCGGGAGTCAACGCTCCGATACCAGACAAGACGCCAAGGCTGTGCAATTTTTGAAGCTCCGTCCCACTCGTCACAGCCGCCCGTAAAAGCGTACCCGCCGTCGCATCCTTTCGTTCCACCAAAAGCCGATGGGCTGTGTCACGATGCCAGCCATTGGGATGCGCTAAAGTGGCCACTAGACTCCGTGTGTCCATTGCGCCGAGGTTAACTGCCGCACCAATGCGCGCCGGCATCTTGAGCGGTGCAATCCGGTAGATCCGCCCGCGATCATTCCCATGATTGAGATCTAGGTGTTTTTTGATTTCTTCCGGAATCGACCACGGATGCTCGATCACCTCCCGGTACATATCGCACACGTACAAACAGCCATCGGGCGCGTTGGCAAAGTTCACAACACGCACCCATGTGTCTGTGCTCGCAGCGAATTCCAATGTGCGTTCATCCACGGGCCGCTCGCCCACCAAATTCACGCCATCCATCGTCGGCCGGATGATCTTGCGATGCACGAGTTGCCCGCCAGCGTCGCCGGTAAAACTGTTGTTTACGAAATCCTCACCATAAGCGTCTCCCCGATAAATCGTCGTCCCCGTCGCGCCCGTAAAATAACCGCTCACGCGCCCACCACCCTCCACCGCCCCCGGCACAGTGCCCTCAATACGCCAGCGAGTTCGCATAATCCTCCACGGCTCGTCGGGACTGATTCGGAATACCTCCGCCGCCCCGCCATCAGCGGCGATGCTTTGACGCGCAGCAGGCAGCGTAAATAACGGATTACGCGAAGCGGGAACCCCGTCATGAATCCAGTACTGCAGGTGATCCGAATTTGCGCACCCAAACTTGCGCCCGTAGTTATCAAAACTCATCCCATACTGCGCGCCCCCGTTTTCAAAACCAAAGTCGTACGTCGCTGGATCAAACCAAAAATCACGGCCGGCCAACTCCTGGGCGGGGATTTCCGGCCGTTTGAGACAACTAATTTCCCCTCGGTTGCCACCGCCGCAAAGCGCGTGAATCCGGTTATCCTGCCCCCACTGAAAGCTGTTGAGCAAACCTTGGACGTTTAACACTTTCAGCCCAGTACCGAAGCCGGTGAACACCTTCTCTCTAAACTCCGCACGCCCATCACCATCGCGATCTTCCAGCCGCCAGATGTCAGGAGTAGCCGCGACATACAGACCGCCGCGACTCCATATTACACCGGTGGGCCACGGCAGGTTATCTGCAAATACCGTGCTGGTCTCGTAGACACCGTCACCATCGCGATCTTCCAAAACCGAGATCCGTCCCAAGTGCGGTTCCACATCCCGCATTTCAGAGTAGTCGATCATCTCGCACACGAACATGCGCCCCCTTTCGTCGAAGCAGATGGCCACGGGATCGCGCACTTGCGGCTCGTGCGCTGCGACTTGCATTTCAAACCCCGCCTTCACCTTCCACGTCGCCACAGCCTTCTCCGGCTCCACCGCCGGATACCGTCGCAAATCCTTGGCTGGATCCACCTGCACCACATTTTTAGTCTGACCGTACGCCTTCGAGTATGAGGTCTTGCTTTGAATCCCATCAGCCCCCCGCGCCACGAATGCGCTAAGCACTAAAACCACTACGGCGAAATAATTAAGCCTAATCATACGAGCATTTTTTTGAGGATATTTTCAGTGATGCGCTGCACCCGCGCATCAGGTCCTTTGGGTTCGGTGTAAACCTTCGGCCTCACATAGCCGGGAGGTGCACTGAGCCCATCCGCCCACCAGCAGGTCCCTGCGTTAAAGACGAAATTTCCTTTGGTTCCCTGATACACGGTGCCCGTATGAACCCCTCCATTCAGCTTGCCAGGAGCCGATTGCGTGGGAGCTGACGCCACTATTTCAAGCCCAGGAATCGCCGCAGGATCCCCGTGCCATTCCCACCCGACCAACCCCGGTATCCCCTCGCCTCGCTTCATGCCGGTGCCCTCATAAATCCAGTGCTCCGGCAGTGAACACACCCAATCCGCGCCTCCAGTCACCGGCCCTGTGCTATGCGCTCCGATAAGTTCGTTGGCGTAAGGTCGCTCATGCGCGAGCGATTGCATGTGTTGAAATTCTCGGGTCCCTCCCGGAGGACCGTACACGCCCACACGCTCAAAGGCGGCGAGTTTTTCATCGTAAACAATCCGCCCGCAAACGGCATTGCCCGAGAAGAAGCCCAGGCTCACGCCGGCAGCAAGAGCCGCCTGAACGTTACGATACATCTCGATGGTCCAATATTCGTCGTGGCCGACGGACAGAAAACCGCGAGCCCTTTTGAGTCCGGCGCCGTTGAGGTGCGTATCGAGATTGGAAATATAGGTGATGTCGTACCCGTGCTCTTCGAGCCAGAACGCGAATGGGAATTCCCATAAAAACCATTCCCCAGAACCACTCGAAAGCGGGGCATCCAAGATCTGGCAATATTTACCATACGGCCTATGGAAGCTGACCTGCACGCCCCCGCCCCAATACCACTGGTTGGCTCCGTCATCGTAGAGCGAAAACTGCGAAGGCCAACGGTTGTAAGCCTGCCAGGTGAAGTCACTGCATTGGAAAATATAATCGGCCTTGCGATCATCACGCACAACGAAGACGACATAGCTTTGAGGCCCATCCAACCCAGCGCTCAGCTTACCAAGATATACGCCGCTCACCGCATCTTTAGGCACCGTCCACTCCGCCGCGGCCGGCCATCCACAGACGCGAACGCGCTTTTCTCCCAACGGTGCCTCCGGTTGCGTCACACCCTCAAAAGGCCCCAGCTTCGCCAGCAGTCGCCCCCCATCTCCCCCGTACCATCCCATACGATAAACCTCTAAAGTCCAACTCACGGCCGGACGCGTGCTCACATGAAACCGCACAGTCTCCCCAGCCTTCACGCTGGGTGAGGAAGCATACCCCTCGATTCCCGAGCCTCTGTACTTTGCGCCAACGTCGAGCCGAGGACGCTCAAGCTGCCAAGTGCGAGTACCAAGGCGTTTGTTCTCTTCCCTGACAGGGTTTTCAGCGCCCTGAGCACTGCCCACCAGTGAACCTAGGCCGAGACCCGCGAGTGTCTGTATCGTGCGGCGACGTGTGATCATTTTAGCGTAAGGTGAGGAGATACGTGACAAGGTCGGCGAGGTCCTGCGGCGAAAGAAGTCCATCAAACCCCGGTGGCATCAAAGACATCACCCCCTCTGTCATGGTGGAAATTTCCTTTCTGGGCAGCTTAATTTCCGTGGCTGGTCCTGTCGCTAAGCGCACAGAATCTGGCGTCTCATCCCGCAGAATACCGTAATGCTCCCCCCCCGAACGCAACTGGAGCAAGACTGGTTCGTAACTACGCACGTAACTGCTGCTCGGATATACGATGGCCTCCAGCAAGTCCGTGGCCGTGCGGATCGCGCCGACCTTTGTGAGATCCGGCCCCAACACGCCGCCCATTTGCGAGACAGCATGGCAAGTCGTGCACAAAGAGCGCTGGCTTTTGAACAACTCAGCACCGCGCTCGGCGCTACCGCCTTTCATCATAACGAGTAGCTCGTGCAAGCGGGCAAGCTGTTGCTGGCGCAGCGCAGGATCAGTGGTGACTGACGGAGTTACCAACGGCAGGGCTGGCACGGAAAGCGGTTGGGGTAGCGCGAGCATGGCCAAAGCGGTTTGCGCCACCTCGGAGGAGGTGCCTTGTTTTCCGACAGCTCCGGCTGAAATCGCCGCCACATCGCCGATTTCGTAAAGAGCGTAAGCTGTAGAATGAAATCCAAAGCGCTCGCTAAAAGCATTCTGAATTAACACTGGCACAGCCTCCTTGTCCGCAATTCGCCCGAGAGACTCCGCTGCGCTCCGTGCGACGTGAGGATTCCCCGAGGCCAGCAATGCGCGTAAAGCGAGGGCTGCAGCCCGATCCCGCCAAAGCCCCGCGCCATATGCAGCGAGCGTCTGCACCTCGGCGTCCTTGTCGGCAAGCGCAGCTCGCACCGCTGACCTTGCAGCGTCGCTCCTCACCCGGCACAACACCCACAAGGCGTTCAGACGCGCCCCAACAGAACCCTCTCCTGCGAGAACCGTGGACGCCGCCCCTATGTCACCGCGCTTCGCCAGCAACCCTACCGCCCGCGCCGCAACCTCGTGGCGCGTATCGCACAACCTCAGGGCAAGATCCTCTACACTCGCCTTATCCCACTCCAACTTTACACCACGAGGATCCGCACTACGGGAAACACCCTTGCGGGAAATTCTATAAATCGCTCCCAGAACTTCAGGTTTGAGCTCCTTGGAAGTCGGACAACAGATCTTGTACCAACCTCCAGTGTCCGCCACCAAGACGCTCCCGTCGGCATCTTCCAGCACCTCGGTGGGGTGAAAATCTGGGTTGTCAGAAACCAGCAGGTCGCTGTCGATCGTGCGAAACGTTGCGCCCTCCGGCATCAATTTGTGAGCGGAGACTTTGCGCAGATTAAACTGCGCACATAAAAGGGTTCCCTGGTGGCCGAGGGCAGCGCCGCGCAACAGTTCCAACCCGCACGCAGCAGCAGGGCCCAATTGCGTCATTATTGGCATCAACTCGCCCGTTCGAGGATGGCCTTCCAACACGCCATGCTCTTTGCCCCAAACCCCGCCGTACACCGCATGAAGGATGCCGTCGCGCAAACCTGCACCGGGCTTCACAAGGAACGTCCCGCTCAGAAACCGTTCACCTGCACGAGAAAACACCACGTCAACAGGATTGTCCATTCCGCCGGTCAGCACCATTTCCCGGCCGCTGCCATCCGGGCGGGCGCGGAAAATGTGCGAAGCGCGTGTCACCAATTCACGCCCATTGGCGAGCGCATGCCGCTGCTCGGCGAACGCCCCCTTGCACCAATAAATGTACCCATCGGGCCCCGCATACGGACCATGCAAATCATTGGCGCAGCCGGTCACCGTTCCTCCATCAAACCAGATCTCGCGCTTGTCGGCTACGCCGTCACCATCGGTGTCAGTGAACTTCCAAATCACCGGGGGCGCGGCCACGTAGAGAGAACCGTCCAACCACATCGCGCCCTCCGGAAAAGACAGATGATCAGCGAAGACGGTATGTTCATCAAAGCGGCCGTCCCCGTTCTTATCGACCAGCCGCAGAATCCTGTGCGTGGGATTCTTCAGCTGCTGCACAGGACGCTCATTGGCGCCTGAGGAATCCGTGACATACAATGCGCCGGATTCGTCAAATGCCATGTTCACGGGCCGGTCCACCAACGGAGGTGCAGCGACCTGCTCCACTATGTAATCCTCCGGAACAGTGAGTGTGAGACTCCCAAACTTAAAGTCGCCCGCATGCGCGGTTAAGGGCGCGATAGCCGGCAGAATAAAGGCAAAAACGCACAACTGGCGGACAACGGCGCAGCAGAGCGGTTCCAACGTGAGGGGAACGACAATCATGGGGTGGATTCTCGAGATGGCTACGGGGACGCTGAAGCAGTTGAACTCCGATAGGCAATCCCGTAAACAGCTCGCTATTAGAGGCTCGTTTTTAAAACCTATTTTAACAAACTAGTATTCAGCTGAATACTACGAAAGGAGTCGATTCAGCTAAGAAGCCTAAATCGGGAAGCGCGTTTGCAAAACCCAATCAATTAAGATGAGGTGTCCCACCACTGGGATCGTCAGCAGAACTCTGCGGCGTCACTCCGAAAACTCGGCGACATCCATCGCCACAGCGTACTCCCGCCCTTCTCGCACCACGCTGACTTTCAGCCGAGTGCCCGCTTTTTTTCCAGATAGCGCCTTCTGCAACGCCGCAGGATTTTCAAGCACCTCGCCGTTGATCCGCACGATCACGTCGCCCACCTGCACCCCCGCCTTCTCCGCAGGTGAACCCGGCTTGACCTGCGTGACGTAAGCGCCAACCACCGCTCGCAGTCCCACTTGATTCGCGATCGCCGGAGTAAGCGCCATCGTCGACACTCCCAACGTCTGCCGCTGCACCCGCCCAGTGAGCAAAATACTTTGCATCGAGCGCTGCGCGACGTTGGACGGAATCGCAAACGAAATCCCCAGCCACGTCCCCGTATTAGCCGAATAAATCGCGCTATTGATGCCGATAATCTCGCCGCGATAATTCAATAGTGGCCCGCCAGAATTTCCCTGATTCACTGCGGCATCTGTCTGCAAAAACTCCACGCCACTATCCCGCATCGCCCGACCTTTTGCAGATATAATTCCTTGTGTCACAGTTTCTTGCAATCCAAATGGATTTCCAACAGCAAGCACCGGCTGTCCCACGCGAATCTTATCTGAGTCAGAAAAACGCAACGCCTGTACTGGTCCCTTGATTTTCAATACCGCAATGTCCGTAGCCTGATCGCTACCGATTAATTCCGCCGGTTCCACCCGACCGTCAGTCATCTGAACCCGAATCTCCTCCATGCCAGCGATCACATGGTGATTTGTCAGAACGTGGCCCTCTGTAGAAACAATCACGCCTGAACCCAGTCCTGTCTGAGTTTGTTCCACGACACGCTGATGGCGCGAGCCGAAGAGCAAGTCGAACGCGTCGAGGACCACGGGAACTTTTTGGCGAATTCTTGTCTGCGTGGTGATGCTAACCACAGAGGGGACCACAGACTCCACGAGATGCGTGTAATCTTCCTCCAACGCAGCAAGTGCTGGAAATTGTCCGCCAGAAAAACGAGTTGAGGGAAACGGCTTCGACACCGTGCTCTCCGAAGTCGGGAAGAATTCCTGTGGAATCGCCGGCGGATGCCATTGCCTCCAGGCTATCACGGCGAGTAGCAAAACCGCTGCGATTGAAAGCCATCTTCGCATCATAATATACTTTTAGAAAAACACTTACAGCGCCCAAACCGTACTCCCACCAACGATCGTTCGCACCGCCCTGCCCTTTAACTCCCACCCGTGAAACGGCGTGTTGCGACTTAATGAGAAGCTCGCTTCCCGATCCACTTGCCACTCCAAACTAGGATCGATCAGGGTGACGTCTCCCAATTCGCCTGGCGAAAGCGTTCCGCAATCCAACCCCTACAGACGCGCTGGATTGATCGTGTACATCTCCACCAACCGGTTCAAATCGATCACGCGACGTTTGTGCACGAGGATGTCAAGAAACAGCCCCAGCTCGGTTTCAAGGCCCAAAATCCCGAAAGGCGCCTGATCAAATTCCACTTCCTTCTCAAACCCGCAATGCGGCGCATGGTCGCTCGCCAGAATTGTAATCGTCCCATCGGCAATGCCTTCCAGAAGCGCTTCAATGTGCTCCTCGCTGCGCAACGGCGGATTCATTTTAAAGTTTGTGTCGTAGCCCTTCACCGCTTCATCACTGAGCGCAATGTGATGCGGACAAACCTCTCCACTCAACGGCACCCCTCTCTGGCGAGCCTCCCGCAACGCGCGTACGCTCCCCGCCGCGCTGAGATGCTGGCAATGCACTGGAGTACCCGTGAGTTCCGCGAGAAGAGCATTGCGTTGCACAATCAGTTCCTCACCCGCTGCAGGCCAACCCGGCAACCCAAGCACCGTGCTCCAGTAGCCCTCATGCATAACCCCTTTTCCTACAAGTGAATAATCCTGACAGTGATCCATCACCGTCAAACCGAACATCTTCGCGTATTCCAAAGCGCGCCGCATGAGTTCGTGGTTTTGAATACAGCGCCCGTCATCTGTCAGCGCCACAACTCCCGCTTTTTTCAACGCACCTATCGGCGCCATTTCTTCGCCCGATATCCCTTTGCTCAGCGCCCCGGTCGCATGCACACGCACACACGCCTCCGCTCGGACCTTTTCCAACAGCCACGCCACAGCCGAGGCACTGTCCAAGGACGGCGTCGTGTTCGGCATACAAACCACAGTCGTAAATCCACCGGCCGCAGCCGCCCGCGCACCCGAGGCAATGGTCTCCTTTGCGGACTGCCCTGGCTCGCGAAAATGCACGTGCAAATCCACCAACCCTGGCGCCACAACCAACCCAGTGCAGTCGACAACCTCCGCCTCGTGAGGAACCTCAACACCGACGTCCGCGATACGACCGTCTACGATGAGTACGTCTCCAACGGCGTCGCGATGGTTTGCAGGATCAATCACCCGCCCATTTTTAAGCCACAGCGTTTTCGACATAAAAATTTACGATTTAAACCATTACACCCACTCACCCGAACGTGCGGCGTTGCACAGATAAAGAACCGCCATGCGAACGGCAAGTCCGTTGGTCACCTGCTGGAGAATCACGCTCCGCGAGGAATCTGCGACATCGCTGTCGATTTCCACACCGCGATTGATGGGGCCAGGGTGCATCACTAAACAGTCGGGCTTCAAACGCGCGGCCCGAGCTTTGGACAATCCAAATAAGGAAGTGTACTCGCCCAGACTTGGAAAATACTCTTTGCGCTGACGCTCATGCTGAATGCGCAGCAGGTTAATCACGTCCAACTCTGGCAGCAGCTCGTCGAGGTTATGCGAGATCGAGACCCCAAGCCGTTTGAGCTCCGCTGGAACTAACGTACTTGGCCCGATCAAGGTCAACTTTGCGCCAAGCCTCGTGAGTGCAAAAATATCGGAACGTGCGACCCGAGAGAATAATATGTCGCCCACAATCGCTACGTGGAGGCCCTCGATCCGGCCCTTGTGCTCGCGAATCGTGAATGCGTCCAATAAAGCCTGTGTGGGATGCTCGTGCGAGCCATCGCCTGCGTTCACCACACTGGCATCCAGTCGCTCGGCCAAAAACTGCGCCGCCCCAGCCGAACTATGGCGCAACACAATCATATCAGCATGAAGCGCTTGCAGGTTTAATGCGGTATCCTTAAGCGTCTCGCCCTTGGTCAGACTAGACGCCGTTGCGCTCATATTGATCACGTCAGCGCTCAGACGCTCCGCTGCCAGTTCAAAAGAAATCCGCGTGCGCGTCGAAGGTTCGACAAAAAAATTCACCAGCGTTTTGCCACGCAAAGCCGGCACCTTTTTGATGTGGCGCGTTCCGACAGACTTAAAGGCGGCCGCCGTATCCAGCAACAGAGTGAGCTCCTCTTTGGTGAGCGCTTGCAAACCAGTCAGGTCCTTGTGACTCCAACGCACTGGCTCCGTTGTAATAACAGGCGATGAGAGCTCGGACGGGTTCATTTTGAAACAAGGTTCGTACGGCGGGGCGAGCGAGTCACACGCTCAAGCCACACTCCCTCCAGTTGATCTTGCGGCGGCAAACGCACGAATACCCGCTCGTCAGCGCCAACCTCCATCACCTTGCCCACGTAATCCGCCGCGATAGGCAATTCTCGCATTCCGCGATCGACTAACACCGCGTACTCGATGCGACTGGGGCGACCGAAGCTTGAGAGCGCATCCAAAGCGGCTCGGCATGTGCGCCCCGACTGCAACACATCATCGACCAAAACTAGAGCTCCATTTGCAAGTTGCGCAGGCAGGTGAGAAGGCTGGACTGCGAAGAGTAAGTTTCGTGCACCGATATCATCGCGGTGCATGGAAATATCTATGGCCCCACAGAAGGGACTACGCCCCGTTGCAGCCTCGATGAACTTCGAAAGGCGCGCGGCGATCTCAACCCCGCGTGAAGGAATCCCAATAAGCGCCAATTGTTCTGGCTCTGGATGTCGCTTCAAGATCTCAAGTGCCATGCCCTCCAGAGCGCGATGGATTGCCGCTGCATCCAAAACAGCAAGAGCATTGTGGGGAGGCGTTTGTGCTGGAGCGGCTAAGGTGACAGACACGGGGTGGGTGAAAAACGTTTTCGCGATGACTGAACTCTTTAACCTAACGGACTCAAACCTGCGTCCTGGTGGCGCTGCAGTCTCCAGCTTGAGCGATACCGCAAAATCCAATCTAAAAGCGCTTTCTCAAAGCCTATATCGTGGCCTGCCTTTTCGCTCTCTATCCACTTGTGGCGCAGGATCTCATCACGCTCAGCAAGAAATTCACGGTAAAGGAGTGAATCCTTAACGAGATCGGCGTTGTGGCCTTCAGCGGAGAGCTTAGCAGGGGGTTGGGGGGAGGAGGTGGAACTCATAAAGGGGTGGCTTCAGAGGAAAACTGTAGAGAGTCTAAGTCCCAATTGCAGACTTTTCCAGCACGCCGCGCAAAGAATTCGCCAACCCCATAAAACTGGCCGCAATCTCTCCGTCAGGAACCGCCCCAGTCACGGGCAGTCCCCTGTCGCCAGCCTCGCGAGTGGCGATATCAATCGGGATCTGCGCCAAGAGCGGCACCCCTAACCGCTCTGCCTCACGCTGGCCACCGCCAGTTCCGAAAATATCATACCGCACCGAATCCGAGGGACAGAGGAAGTAACTCATGTTCTCCACGATACCGAGAACAGGGACGTTCACCTTGTGGAACATGCTGACGGCTTTTCGGGCATCGATCAGGGCAACTTCTTGGGGAGTGGTTACAATGAGAGCCCCATCTAATGCCACTGTCTGTACAATCGTTAATTGAATGTCACCAGTGCCTGGGGGCAAATCCAGCACGAGATAATCAAGGTCGCCCCAATCCACCTGTCGTAAAAATTGCTGAGTGTATTTTGTGACCATCGGTCCGCGCAGCACCGCAGGCGCACCATCATCCAACAAAAAGCCCATGCTCATGAGGCGTAATCCGTAGCGCTCCACAGGCTGAATTTTCCCCGTTTCAGCATCCGCAAACGGCCGCTGCTGGGTGCCAAACATCAGCCCGATGCTTGGCCCGTAAAGGTCGCAATCGCACAGTCCAGCGCTCGCTCCGCTGCGATCCAGCGCCACCGCGAGATTCGCCGCCACCGTGCTCTTCCCGACTCCGCCCTTACCACTGGCGACGGCAATGATGTGCTTGACTCCCTCTACCCTTGAGGCGGCGGAGGCCGCAGCTCCTGTCGCGCCAGTCACTGCTGCAGGTTGTGCAGGCGCCTGCACATCAACCTTTACCACCACAGAATTTACTCCAGGCAAAGTCCGCAGCAACCCCTCGCTCTCCTCCTTAATCTGTTGAGGTACTTTTAAATCTGCAGTCGTCACCGCCAACTGCACGCTCACGGCTCCCCCAGTAATCTCCACTTTTTTCACTAACCCAAAGGACACAATGTCCCGGGAGAATCCGGGATATTTCACCCCAGCGAGTTTTTCTAGGATCTGCGACTCTTGAATGTTTGCCATAGTTTGTGAGGATCTAGGGTGAGCGGGCGAGAGGGTGTAAAGGTAAATGGGAACTTGCAGTGGGATGCGGCTCACATTTATCAGGCCTCACGCCGAAGGTGGCAGTAAACGTGCGCGCTGATCGCGCAATGGAAGGCGCACCGTGAATTCCAGACCTTGTCCATCATGTGACACCAGATCGATTTCCCCGCCGTGCTCCCGCACAATCCTGCGCACGATTAAAAGTCCAAGCCCCGAGCCCGCCTGTTTGGTCGTAAAGTAGGGCTCGAAAATCTTGCTCATGTTCGCAGCGGCGATGCCCCCGCCAGTGTCTAAAAATGTGATTCGAATGTAAGGATTTTCCAGCTCACTCTCAATTCGCAGCACTCCACCACGCCGCATCGCTTGGACTGCGTTTTTAATGATGTTAAAAAACGCCTGTTTAATCTGCGTCTTATCCACAACTGCCAGAGGAAGATCCTTTCGCAAGCGCTGTTCCACTTGCACCTCTCGGTCGCTAATCTCCGGCGACAAAAACTCCACCGACTCACAAATCAGTGAGTTGATGTTCTCCAATCCCACCTCCAAGTGCGCCGGACGGATCGCCCCCAAAAACTGCTGCACAATCGCATCCAAACGCTCGACCTCCCCCTTTGCCACGGCCAGCAAATCCTGAAGATCACCCCGCGAATCCTCCGGCAACCTGCGCAATTTCCTCTCAAGCAGTTGCATGTGAATGTTCAACGAATTGAGCGGATTTCCGATTTCGTGGGCAACTCCCGCCGCTAAAAGGGTTAGCGCAGAGAGTCGTTCACTATGGATGGTCTCCTCCGTGGAACGACGGTTCTCGGTGATGTCCCGCAAGATCACTGCAAAACCCACCGGTTCGCGTTCAAATCCTCCTGCAAGATGCTTTGCCGCAGGTTTTTCCAAAAACATCGGCTCGACGTAGAAATTCAAGAAGCGGTGCTGTGGGTAGAATACTTCGACGTCGCGCGAGACCACTTTGCCCAAGCCAAGTAGTTGCTCCCAAGCAATTCCGCGCAGACACTCCCGCACAGGACGGTCCATCGACAGCTCGCGATCCAGCCCCAAGAGCTCGCACGCTCCACGGTTTAAATAGCTTACGCGCCCCTGCAAATCAGTAACAATCACGCCCTCATGAATGGCGTTGAAGATCGTTTCAAGAAAGCCCTTCTCGTCGGCCAGACGAGTTAAGTACGACTCCAAATCTTGGGGACGAACACGTCCGATGCGCTCGATGAGTTTGTCTAAAAAACCCGAATTCATTGCGCTCCTCTTCGAGATGTCATGCAAGCGAATCGGCGCGCCCCAGTTCCCACGCGCCGATTCGAATACGCCCCTTACCTTCCTGCCATCAAGTCACGTACGTACGCAGATGGCAGATAATTTTCAATCACTACGTGCACTTCCCCATCGCGGTACACGCGCACTTCAGGGACGCTGATCTCCGGAGTTTTCGTCGAACTAAACAACACGTCGTCGTGCGTCGCGTTCAGCCGGTTGGCAAAACGATCAGGCGTCAATGTCCCCCCAAGATGATCACTGCGGCCGGTAGCCACATGCAAAGTTCCAAGGATTTTTTCGTCCTGAATGTCTCGGCCACTCGGAGGTAATTCCTGAGTCCCAAATCCAAGCTCACCCAATTCTCCGGTCACTGGATCCGACTCAAGCTTCTCGTTATGGGCGGCAACCACCGCAGAACTTCCACGCAGCAAACGCGATTGCACGATTCGTCCCTCTTTGACCGTCATCATCCCCAAAGTCCCATCTTCGTACTTCATTGGGAACTCGCCCTCGGCCGTCACCGGCACGAAGTAGACTTCGCCCGCGGGTAAATTTGCGACATCGGGCTCGGTGCCGGGACAAATCCCGTGGCTTTTCTGGGCCTCCTGACGCCCGAGTTCCAAGCGCAACATTGCGGATTGGCCTTCCGCAACAAAATCGATTTCAACACGATCCGCGCGAGTTAAACCCTGCCTAAAGCGCTCGGCTAAAATGCTCACCTCGTTGTAATCCACCGATAAACCGGTGCGCAAAATGATCTCGTTTAGCCCGTGCAACGTCGCTCCCCGGAAACCGAACTCCTTCGCAGAAGCCGTCAGCGGCGCGGTAGCGGAGTAAGTTGAAACGCACAAAACCAAGTTATATTGGCTGTAAATCACGTCACGGAATGAAACCGTTTCACCCGTCACGGAGACGCATGTATCCGGCAAATCCAGATTGCTACCGCCAGTGAGTTCGTACGCAAACATCTCCGCGCCGTGCATTCCCAACTCCTCTAAAACGCCATTACGTAGGCCTTCGTAAAATACCTCGTAGGCGTAGCGCTGGATGGAAAACTCTGGGTGGGACAAGAAACCAAAGTCCTTCATCCGCGCGGGTTGGGGCAGATCAATTAAAATGCACACCTTCTCGCCGCCAACGGGGCTGAAGACTGTTTTCAAAAGACGGCTAAGGCTGAAAGGCGGGAAGGAGCGATCGCTGTAGGCGTTAGTTAAATGGCCTATCGGCGGATGCGAGCGATTAATTTCGTTCATGACGTGTTGGGTGGGTTATGATTGGCGGGGAGACTGAAACTGAGCGAACTCAAAAATTAAGGATTCGCAACAAATCCTAATGGAACACGAGCCGGTGCGAACGCTTTTGCGTGCGAGTTCTTCAACGCTTTTAATTTCCAATATCATGAGAAGATCAGGCTGCCTTGATGCTCATCCGAGTCCTTAAAACTAAAATGTTGGCGTAAAGCTACTTTTCGATACTCAAAAATCCGCCTCAGCTCCGGCCTCACCAAAAACCGCTCCACCAGAGCCACTCCCGGTAACCAACTGAAAGGCACAGCGTATTTCACAGAATCCGAAAGCAGCGTTCCCCCGTTTTCCTCATGAAAAGAGTGGGTGTGCGACCAGACTGCGTACGGCCCTCGCACCTGATCATCCGTAAAATCATGCGGAGGATTCCAAGCCGTTATTTCGGAACTCCAGCGCATCGGAAACCCGAAGAGTTTCACACGGTACTGAATCAACGCTCCCACCCGCATCACAATCGGGAGAGGACTCAGAATCGTGAAGCCAACTTCAGGTGGAGTTATCTTTTCTAGATTCTGAGCCTCAGAAAAGAAGGCGTGCACTTCTTTAAGAGGCAAGGGAATCCACTCCCGTGCCTCCAGGTGCCGCATCCTTGGAGTCAATAATTTTGGCATTTAAGAGAGGTGGTCAGGAGTGCCTCGGCCTGCGACGCATCGCATCCAATTCAGTGTCCAATTCTTCCAAGGAACCCAGCAGCTTCGCCCCAAGAGCTTCCAAGGAAGGTGCATAAAACCCAGCCGAGCGGCCCCCAGCAAATACCCGGACGTGCTCTGGCAAGAGACGTCCTAACACAACCAGTTCGTGGCTCAAAAGGGGATCATCGTCTGGATAGACAATGCTCAGCGCCAGCGCGCAAGCGCCGAAAGATTGCACCGCCCCAGCCAATTCAAACGCGGGAAGGTTTGCGCCCACCAGCGCCACCCGCCATCCCGCATTCGCCGCAGTCGCCGCTACAATCACCGCACCGAGATCATGAATCTGACCCGCAGGCGTTCCCACCACTATTTTCGGCGCCCTTGAGTCCAAATGATACTGCCGCGTCAAATTCCACGCGAACAGCTTAGCGATCATAGTAAAGAAATGCTCCTGAGCCGCAGTTAATGCTCCGGAGCGCCACCGATCGCCCACTTGGCGCGCCATGGGAGCCAACACGTTCCGCAGCAATCCTTGGTCACCCAATTTGATTTGAGCCTTTTGAAAAAAATTCTCAAGTGCCTTAGTGTCAAAATTTTCCACAGCAGCTAGCCCATCATCCAAACGAAGGGGTTCAGGCCCTTCATGCGCCTCTGAGCCGCCCTCTAAAGCGCTGACTCCCTTAGAATCAGAGGAGTTAAACGATCCTAGCAGACGGAGCTCCGCGTTATCTAGATGAACCAGTCTGCTAATCAACCGCCCACCTCTCACTGCATTCGCCAAGAGCTTCAGTCTCTCGACCTCGACCTCGGAGTACATCCGGTGCCGCCCAGGGGAGCGCGCAGGCTCTATCGCTCTGTAGCGTCGCTCCCACGCACGAATGGCATGCGCGCTTAGGCCAGTACGCTTAGACACAGTTTGAATGGAGACGGTGTCCATGCTTAAAATTTAGACAACCGGTCCCAAAATACAAGCGATATCCTAATTTTATCTCGCAGAACCTAGAATAACCCTCGACAACAACTCAACACTCAGGCAGTCTTTAACTCCGCTCTGTGTCTTCTATGCGCTTCTTCACCCCAAACATCGGCACCTCTGGTCGCATTGCCCGCGGCCTCTGCGGAGTCCTTTGCCTAGTCGGCGCCTACTTCCTACGCGATCAAACTATCCCGATGGTTCTCTTAGTTGGCAGTGGTCTATTCACTCTATTTGAAGCGGCACGGGGTTGGTGCGTCGCGAGGGCCTGCGGCTTGAAGACGCCCCTCTAAAAAGTTCGATTGAAGGACACTGCGTCCTACACTTAAATAATTTATGCCCAAAGAGATCGTAATTATTGGAGCAGGTCCTGGAGGCCTTGCCTCGGCTATTCTTCTGGGCGCCGCTGGCTTCAAGGTGACGGTGCTTGAAAAAATGCACACCGTTGGCGGGCGAACTTCCTCCATTGAAGAGGAGGGCTTTCGTTTCGATCTCGGACCGACGTTCTTTCTCTACCCAAAGATCTTAAATGAAATCATGCAGGCAGCCGGAACCACTCTGCGAGATGAAGTCGAGATGGTACGCCTCGACCCGCAGTACCGCGTCCAATTCGGAATGGGTGGTCAAATAGACGCCACGGCTGATCCAGTCCTGATGGAGGCGCAAATTGCCAAGCTGTGCCCGAAGGACGCGGGCGGCTTCAGAAAGTTTATAGCGGATAACCGGGAGAAATTTAGGAGCATACGCAGTTGCTTGGAGAGGCCTTTTCTGGGCTGGTCTAGCCTACTAGCTAAGGAGGTTCTGGCTTCCGTTCCACACATCCGTCCTTGGGAATCGGTAGATGACTATCTTCACAAGTTCTTCTCAGATGAGCGGGTGCGACTAGCGTTTAGCTTTCAAAGCAAGTACTTAGGAATGTCCCCATTTCGCTGTCCAAGTTTGTTCAGTATTTTGAGCTACTTGGAGTACGACTATGGAGTGTGGCATCCGGTGGGCGGCTGCGGGGAAGTGAGCAGGGCCATGGAACGAGTTGCGAAGCGACTGGGCGTGGATGTGCGTCTCAACGAAACAGTGGAGTCTTTAGAATTTGTGGGGAAAAAAGTAGTCGCCGTTCGCACTAATGCTGGGCGCTATGCCTCGAATGCCTTGGTGATCAACGCGGATTTCGCCCACGCCATGCGCACTCTGGTGCCTGATTCCTTGCGCGATAAGTGGACCAACAAGAAGTTGGATCAGAAGGATTATTCCTGCTCCACGTTCATGCTGTACCTCGGCGTGAAGGGTGGGTTTCCGGAAATGCCCCATCACACCATCCAAATCTCGCCTGAGTACCGCAAAAACCTGCGGGAAATCGAGGATTTAAAGGTGCTGCCAACCGCGCCGTCTTTCTACGTGCAAAACGCCTGCGTTACGGATCCGAGTCTCGCGCCCAAAGGGCACAGCACTATTTATCTGCTCGCACCCGTTCCGCACCGCACCCCAAACATTAACTGGTCGGAGGAAAAGTCGAAGTTTAGGGAGCTTCTTTTGGACAAGGCAGAAGCGGCTGGTTTTGAAGGACTAAAGTCTAGGATTTGCTTTGAGAAAAGCGTGACACCTGACGACTGGGAGCATTCTTACTCCATTCATCTTGGGGCCACATTCAACCTCGCCCACTCGCTCACGCAGATGCTCCATTTTCGTCCAGGAAACAGGTTCGCAGACTTGGATGGCGTGTACCTCGCTGGCGGTGGCACTCATCCCGGAAGCGGCCTTCCTGTGATTTACGAGGGCGCACGGATCACCGCAAAACTCATTTGCGAAGAGTTCAGCGTGCCGTATCCAGAGGAATCTAGCGCTCCATCTTGGGTGGAAAATCCGACACAACGCAGCGAACCAGTCGCCGCCAAAGTGGCTTTCCAAGCCAGTTCCCATTGCTAGCCATCTCACTCTATGGTTAACCTTGTACCTCAGTTTCTCTTCGCATCCTTTGACTGTTCTCGCGCGTTTCTCGCAAGCCGGCGTCCCGTTGAGAGAGCGCTTCGCGTCCGGGGGGACCGCGGAGTGTTCATCCAGACGGGGCGTCGACTTGCGAGGGAAGCGCTCTCCGCGCAGCTCTCCAAATCCGTCTCTCACGCTACCTTGGATCCCGATCCGCTGGCGCGCGCGCCGGTTCGGAACTAACTCTCTATGAACTCGCGGCCTGCGTTCACTGATTTTTCACTCGAGCGCAAGGAATTGCCAACGGCACGACGCGCCAGCTTTTCTTGGAGCAAATACTTGCTGAGCAATCGTTTGCAAGTCATCCGTAGATTCAGGAATTCTTTGGCGGAACACGCTTCAGAATTGGCGAAACTGGCCGCTTCTGGCTCGCACCCGGTAGAAGAGGTTCTAGTTTCGGAGGTTCTCCCTCTACTGGAGGCCTGTCGATTCTTGGAACGTAATGCTAGCAACCTACTTAAACCATGCGTTTTGGGAGCTGCACACCGCCCTCTTTGGTTGAGCGGTATCCAAACAGAATTACGACGGGAGCCAATCGGCCTAGTCGCCATTATCTCGCCTTCGAACTACCCGCTTTTTCTCGGAGGGACGCAAGTCCTTCAGGCGCTGGTTGCAGGAAATGCGGTGCTCTGGAAGCCGGCGCCCGGTTGCGCGCCGGCGGCACAAGGGCTTGCAGGGCTGTTGAAATCGGCAGGACTTCCAGAGGATGTTTTACAAATTCTTCCAGACACGATAGATGCCGGCAAGGCTCTGGTCTCGAGCGCTGTTGACAAAGTCATCTTTACAGGGGGAGCTGAGAACGGCCGTAGCGTTCTCCGCGCATTGGCCGACCGTACCATTCCGGCGGTTGTCGAACTTTCAGGTTGCGACGCAGTTTTCGTTCGCGCCGATGCTGATCTAGAGCGAACCGCGAGCGCTCTGAAGTTTGGAATGATGCTGAATGAGGGCAAAACCTGTATGGCTCCGCGCAGAGTTTTTGTGGCACAAGGGGTTGCGGAGGCTCTCGAGGTTCTTTTTTTGAATAAACTCAAAGAGGTTCAGCCGACTTCTTTTTCCTTAGACCTCCCCGAGGTACAGAAGGCCCGGCTACGAGAAATGCTTTCGGATGCGAAAATCAAGGGTGCACGATTTTTGCTGGGTGGCCTCAACGCAGATGGCTCGATAGACCTACCAGTGGTTTTCACCGAAGCGAATCCATTGATGCGTCTTTTTTGCGAGGACGTCTTTGTTCCAATCATTGGTTTTATGGCCATCGAATCCGACGAGGCAGCGTTGGAAGCCGCCTCAGAATGTGGCTTTGCACTGGGAGCCTCCATTTTTAGTCGTGACCACGACGAAGCAAAGCGACTTGCCCAGCGCATTGACGCAGGGCTTGTTTCTATCAACGATCTAATCGCTCCGAGCGCTGACCCAAGAGTTCCCTTCGGCGGTCGCGGTGAAAGCGGCTATGGCGTGACCCGAGGGGCTGCTGGACTCTTGGAGCTCACCCGAATCAAGGTCATCCAAACTCGCGATGGCGGCATGGCACCACACTTGGATTCCGCGACACCAAAACCAGAGTTGATCGCGGCGGCAATCAGGCTACTGCATTCGGGGACTTGGAGAAAGCGGCTAGGTGCCCTTGTCGATTTAGCCCGAATGAGCTGGACTGTACCTCCCTCTAAAATAAGTACTTAAGAAAAATGAAATCATCCGAAACAAATCCTGTCGTGATTATAGGCGGTGGATTAGGGGGGCTGGCCTCTGCGTGTACCCTTGCCGCCCGCGGCCACCAAGTGCGACTTCTAGAAACCAACAACTGGCTGGGAGGAAAGGCCGCAGTGCATCAAGATCAAGGGTTCCGTTTCGATATGGGACCCACTATTGTCACGATGCCCTCGGTCTTACGAAAAATTTTTGGGGAGGCTAATCGCCAACTTGAAAAAGAAATTGAGCTCGTGCGCGTTGACCCTCAATGGCGTAGTTTTTTCTCCGACGGCTCCACTCTGGATCTTGTCGCGGATGGAGAGGAGATGGAGCAACGCATCGAGGCTTTCGCACCCGGCACGGGCAGTGGAAAGGGGTATCGAAATTTTTTGGAACTTTCAGCTCAACAATCTGAAATTTCGCAGCGTGTTTTTTTCTGGCGCCCCATCGGACGCATGCTCGACATGTTCTCCGCTAAAGACATGGTCCGCGCCGGCTCGCTCAAAGATGTCCTCGCCATCCGCATGGGGCAAACTGTTTCCGGCCTGCTTCGGTCCTATGTTCCGGATGAGCGAGTTTCACAAATGCTCGACCATTTCACCCAGTACGTGGGTTCCTCGCCGGAGCTCTCGCCCGCGGTGCTTTGCGGCATTGCCCATCTACAGTCCAGCGAAGGAGTGTGGTACCCCGTCGGGGGCACGGCGGCCGTTCCCGCTGCACTGCGGCGTCTGGCGCTCGAACTCGGAGTGGACATTCAAACGGGCGTCTCCGCATCCCGTATCGTGGAAAAAAACGGCCGCGCCATAGCTGTGGAAACGACTTCAGGAGAACGCATAGCCGCCTCTGCGGTAGTCTCAAACAGAGACAGCGTTCGTACTCACCGAGATCTTCTTGAGGGCCTCAGTGCCGAACGTTTTGAGCGGAGACGCTCCTACGAACCCGCCTGCTCGGGCGTCGTCCTTTACCTCGGTTTGAACAAACGCTATGAGCACCTGCTTCATCATAATTTTGTTTTCAGTGCCGACCCGCATGAAGAGTTCCGCGCGATTTATTCTGAAGGTGTTCCCGCGCCAGATCCGACCTGCTATGTTTGCGCGCCATCTAGTACGGAGCCGGGAGTCGCGCCGCCGGGAGGCGAGGCGTTGTACGTGTTGGTGCACACGCCGTATTTGCGACCGGGGCAGGATTGGGAGAAAATGCTCCCTGATTACAGACGCGTGATTTTAGACAAACTAAAGCGCACCGCTGGGCTGGAGGACATCGAGGCGCGTATCGTTACGGAGCGAGTTTTAACGCCGATGGATATTCATGAGCGATATCAAGTTCTCAGTGGTGCGATTTACGGGCTTGCCAGCCACGGACGTTTCAATGGGACGTTGAAACCCAACAACCGCAGCCCCGATGTTCGCGGCCTTTATTTAGCCGGCGGCTCTGCCCACCCCGGCCCCGGAATGCCGATGGCATTGATGAGCGGTTGGATCGCGGCCGATGCCCTCGACAAAGATCAACCCGCCCGACTTTCCGCCTAATTTTGTGAGCAGCCCGCGCACTCTCTCCGCTGATGCAGACGTGCAGATCTCGCCCGTTCTGCTCTCGGCCTTTTTGCGCTACATTCAGTGGAGTCTCAAACGCCACTTTCATCGGGTTCACTTAGCAACCGGCGGCGAGCCTCCTCAGTTCGCCCCTGAACACCCGTTGATTGTTTACCTCAACCATGCTTCCTGGTGGGACCCGCTCCTGATGCTTTGGTTGGGCGCACGTCTGTATCCTGGCCGCCGCCAGTACGGTCCGATGGATGCCGCACAGCTGGAACGTTACTCTTTTTTTAAACGTCTAGGCGTGTTCGGTGTACGACAAGGAGGGAGCATGTCAGCACGCTCTTTTTTGCGCCACTCTGAATCACTACTAAGCCAAAAGGGAGCAATGCTGTGGCTCACTCCTCAGGGTCGATTCGCCGACATTCGAGAACGCCCAGTGCGCTTCGCGCCGGGACTCGCTCACCTCGCAACGCGCTTGCCGCACGCCATCTTTATCCCGCTCGCGTTTGAATACACTTTCGGTCAGGAACGCCATCCGGAGATCTTCATCCGTTTCGGATCTCCCCAAACGGGTAACGAGCTTGGTGCCGATGTGCTTTCTGCGCGGGCGACTTTGGAGCGGTCCATGGAAACCAATCAAGACGCGCTCAAGGATGCCGTTTGCTTTCGTACTCCCGATTCATTCACGACCTTGCTGACAGGCCGCGGCGGAGCATCCGTTCCGTACGACTTGTGGCGTAAATTCAAAGCCTTGATTTCTCGCACATCGGTTAACCTGAATCACGGAAATTTATGATGCATCCCGGGTGGCTGATTTTTAGCTGCGTGGCGGCCGCACTCCCTGCAGTCTTGGTTACGACAAACCTCAGGCGCCTTCTCAGGCTTCCCTCGGCTGCATTGAGACGACTCCCATCGGTTTCTGTTCTCATCCCCGCGCGCAATGAGGAAGCCAACATTCGGCAGGTAATAGAATCTGTGCTGTCCTGCAGCGGCGTGGATCTGGAGATTCTAATTTGGGATGACGGCTCCACCGATGGCACGGCAGAGATAGTGAAAGCACTCAGCATCCGCGATCCAAGAGTCACTCTGGTAGAGGGATTGCCGCTACCCTCAGGTTGGGCTGGAAAGCCTTTTGGTTGCTGGAACTTAGGACAACGCGCCAAAGGCGATGTGCTGTTATTTATAGACGCTGACGTGCGTCTTCGCGCGGGGGATTCTTTAGCTCGAATTTCCGCTGCATTTCTCCGTCCGGAATTAGATTTGCTCAGCGGCGTCCCATGGCAACGGGTGGAGACGCTCTGGGAGGTGATGTTTGTGCCGCTCATTCACTTTATCCTTTTAGGATTCCTCCCGTTGCGCCACATGCGCGCCTCCAAGGACCCGAGTTTCGCGGCCGGCTGCGGCCAGTTTATGGCGTTCCGGCGGGAAGCTTATCTTTCAATAGGCGGCCACTCGCAGGCTAAGAGCAGCTTCCATGAGGGAACTGTGATGGCGCGGGCCATCCGGACTGCGGGACGGGTGGCGGATCTAAGCGATCTGAGCGACGTCAGCCTGTGCCGGATGTACGCTAACGCAGGCGAAGTTTGGCGGGGATTTGCGAAAGGAGCACGTGAAGGATTGGCAGCTCCGAAGTCGATTTTACCGTTTAGTATTTTGTTGTTTTTCGGACAAGTATTCCCAGCGCTTGCTCTTCTATGCGGTGGGTTGGAGCGCACCTCGACCCTTCTGGCGTTACTCGCGCTTGCATTAGGCTGTGCCACGCGCGGCGCCCTCGCTTTGCGGTTCAAGCAACCCATCAGTTCGGTTTTATTGCATCCCCTGAGCGTCGCGCTGCTCCTGCTCAACCAATGGTATGGGGCTGCACGCTATTGGCTTAGAAGGCCTATCCATTGGCGCGGACGCGCGGCGGTGCTCGTGACGTTTGCCCCACTCTGTGTTCTGAATGCAGCAGAACCGTCGCGCTGCCCAGAATTCACACTCGAGGATCAACACAGCACCAAACACCAAATCCGTTTCCCCCACCCCAAGCCGCTCTATTTGGTGGCGGCGAGCAGAAACGGTACAGCACACATCGCGAACTGGGTTAAACCGGTGGCGGATGCGTACGGCGAGCAAATCGACATTTTTGGTCTGGCTGCAGTGCAAGGCGTGCCAACCCCTTTGCGCTGGGCGGTGCGTTCGCTGATCCGCGACGGCACCAACTGTCCCGTGCTGATGGACTGGGCCGGCGATTGCATTCCTAAGCTGTGTGCGCCTAACCTCAGCACTTCGATTTTTGTCATCCAATCTGACGGACAAATTCTTTTAAACTTGGAAGGCCCCGCCACTCCTAACGGGCTCGCCAACATAAAGTCAGAGCTCGATCGAGTTCTTTCTAAAAAGCCCAAGGCTCGCTAGCGGGACGGACGGCAAGGTGCACATCCTGAACATCACCATTCAAACTGCCTCAGCGGAAACGACATCCACTTTTGCTGCTGGACGGTACAGAACGTAAATCAATCCTCCGCACAGGGCGGTGATGATGCCCAAGGCAAGGAGCAGGACGGAGGACGCCAACACTCTGTCAGGGCTGAATTGAGTGGCGGGGATGAAGAGCAAGAGTAGGTAATCACGCACGCCAATTCCTGCGAACGTAATGGGCAACAGATTCGAGACTAGAATCAGCGGAACAAAACTCATCCAGGCGAGCAGCGACAACTCCACTCCGACCGCACGGCCGGAGAGCCAGAAAATGCCGCAGATTAGGGCCTGCGTAAAAATCGCGGCCAACAAACACCACAGCACAGCACGCCGCTTTAGCACCAAGGCACTTGCCACGGCGCACACGTCCTGAATGGTTCTAGATTGCGGGATTCGGGTGCGTAACCACTGTATCAGCGATTCTAGGGATCGATGCGGGAGTCCGAAAAACGCAAGGCACCCCAGAAAAATAACGAGTCCTAAACCAAAAAATGCGCTGCAAGCCCACCGAACGTGACTCTCAACCGAAAGAACCGCCCAGTTGGAGGGAATGGCAACCATCGCGAGCAAGAAGAGGCTGCTCATCCCGATTCCCCGATCAATCACGACAGTCGTCAAAGCTTCGCGAATGCGCTTCGGGGCTAGCCGGGAAATGTAGAGACCGCGCGTGACGTCATCGCCAGCAAGTCCGGGAACAAAGAGCGTAAAAAATTGTCCCACATAGACAACTGATATGAGGGATCCAACCGGAATTTTAATTCCGATGGCGTTCAACAAGAAAGACCAACGGCAACCCGCTATAATGATCGGGCAGGCTGAAAGAATCAGTGCAGCCAGTAAAACAGACCAATCAGCCCTCGCTAAAATGCCAAGGACCCCGTGTAAATCCACCTTGCGACTCAGCCACCAAAGCGCCACGACAAGGAATGCCAGCTTAAGAGTCGTAAACAAAACTCTACGATTCATGAGTCAAACCGCCTTTTACTAAACTGAGGCGCTCCGTCTGATTCAGACACAATGAGGTACATGGAAGATTAATAAGTTATCTGAATGTCTTCTTCAATGTGTGAGAACCGCCTCCAAAAGCAAAAGGAAAACGTCTACAGCAGCGCGTCCTAACGCCTGAACAGTTCCCCGCGCCGCGTCCAAATCACATAGATACCGGTAGTCAAAGCCACGACTCCAGCGGCCCAAAAAATTCGCCCCACGCCTAACTGTGCGACATTTCCGAGCAACAACTGCGCGCCTGAGGCGCCCAAAATACCGACGAAACTCCAGACGCTTGCGGCACCCTGGACGGCCCCTTTTTCGTGAGCTTGCGGTCGATGTTGGAGCACCGCCGCGATGGGAACGATGAAGAGGCCGCCGCCGAATCCGAGCCCCACTAGGGCTCCGCAAAACGCCTTCACTGAAATTTCAGCGAGCCCCATGGGAAACGTTGCGAGGGCCATCACCAACCCTCCCACCGCCACGAAACCATACTCGATGCGCCCCCTCGACGCATACCCCGCCACAACGCTCCCCACACCAATTCCTATCGCCAGCGCCGCGTTCAACAGCCCGTTCTGCGTTTCGTTCAAATGCAACACCCCCTGCCCATACAACACCAAGTTCATCTGCACCAAGGCCGCCACAAAATAAAATCCAGCGTTCCCCCAGTTTGCCCGCCACAAATCACGATCAGAGCGCATCCTCACAGTTTGACGCCACAAATCGCTCACGGGATTAATCCGCAGCGGGCACGTTGGATTCGCGGCAGCGACTTCTAAGACGCCTCGCGCACACCACCAACCGCCGCATGCAAGTGCCGCTAAAAGCAGTCCGGAAATTGCGGGGTTCGCCACGAAACCGGCCGCCAGAAAACCGCCCGCGACGGTGCCCGATATAATTCCGAGAAAGGTCAACAACTCCACCACACCGTTGGCCCAAGAAAGTTTTTCAACCGGTAAAATCTCCGGCAAGATCCCGTACTTGGAGGGGCCGAAAATTGCACTGTGACAGCCCATCATGAAAATCGCTACCAATTGCAAGGGAACGCTTTGGATTCCTAGTCCAACGGCTGCAAAAAGCATGATTCCAATCTCTGCAATCTTTACGCCGACCATGACACGCTTTTTGCTAAAGCGATCCGCGAGCCAACCGCCAAGCATCGAAAACAGGATGAAGGGCGCAGCGAAAAGCGCTCCAGCAAATGCAACCAGAGAAGCTCGTTGCTCTGCGGAGCGTGGTTGTGCGAGCAACAGTAGGATGACCAAGTTTTTAAGCGCGTTATCGCTGAATGCATTCTGGAACTGTGTCGCCATCAGACTCCAAAATCCCCTCTGCAACGTTGCAGAATCTGATTCAGACGGAGTGACTGGCTCGGAGGAAACCTGCATGAGCAAAGCTTATGAGCGGCGCAAAAAAGATGCAGGGAAAAAGTCTGGAGATATCTTTTGCAAAGTCCTCTTTTCCTCTCGCAAGTCCTAGAACAACTCCGTCTGCGTCGTGCTTGTGGACATGCCAACCCCGGCAATGCCCTGCGCTTCGGCACCTTCCAATAACGCCAACAACCCGGCTTCGTCCAACACCGCAACTCCAAGCGCTTTCGCGTCTTCTAGCTTGGAGCCCGCTTCCGACCCGGCGACCACATAAGCGGTCTTGCGGCTAACCGAGCCACTGACGTTGCCACCATAACTACGAATGCGCTCGGCGGCTTCCCCCCGAGAGAGTGTGGGCAAGGTGCCGGTGAGGACGAATGTTTTGCCCGTTACGGCAGCGTTGACTTGGGAAAGAGCGGCAAAGCCCAGCGGTTCACTCCCTTGCGGGTGAATTTCTAGTGCCTGTAAACGGCTGAGCACAAGCTTCCCTGCCTCGGACCCGAAATAATCCAGCACTGCCTCGGCAACCACTGGACCGACCTTGCACACCACACCCGACTCGCCACTTTTACGTTGCGATGGCTTCGCAAAGCCGCGTCCCACCAATTGCGCCTCCACCGATTCCAACTCCGCTTTGAGACGGGAGTGTTCGCTTTCCAAGCCGGAGATCCCTTTGTTTTTACGCGCCTTGGGGTTTGTAAGCTCAGCCTGCTTGGACAGGACGTCGCGTTGGATCACAAGTCGGAGCAATTCCGATTGAGCAACCGCCTCAAGGTTCTGATGCGTCGCCGCGAGCTCGTACGCGATGGTCTCTCCCACTTCGGGAATCGCAAGCGCATGAAGCCAGCGAGAGAGCGACTCCGTACGCGCCCGTCGGACCGCGTCTGTGAGCTTAGCTGCGTTTTTCGCGCCGAAAACGCGTGGCTCCTCCACCGAGCCCAGATTCAGGGTGGCGAGCAATCCTTCGAGTCGACCTTCCCGTTCCAAAATAAAAAGATCGAGCGGATCTGCCACAAGTCCGTGCTCCACCAGCGACTCAGCCACAACGCCGCCCAACCCCTCCAAGTCTAGCGCCGTACGTTTCGCCATATATTCCAACCTGCAAATTCGCTGCGCCGGGCAGTGCAGATTCGGGCACTTCCACACCACAAATTTCGGATCGCGTATGATCGCTCCGCCGCAAGCTGGGCACACACCGCCAGAGCTCGCCACGAAATCGAACGGCACCGCATCGGGCGGCCGCTTGCTCATCACGACCTCAAGCACCGCAGGAATTACCTCCCCCGCTTTTTGGATAATCACCGTATCGCCCACCCGGATATCCTTGCGACGAATCTCGTCCTCGTTGTGCAAAGTGGCGCGCGCGATAGTGCTACCGCGCAAGTGCACCGGCTCCAAATCGGCGACGGGCGTCACCACACCAGTGCGTCCGACTTGGAGCAGTATTGCGCGCAGTACGGTCTCGGCTTGTTCGGGGACGAACTTGTAGGCGCGGGCCCAACGGGGGGCTCGGGAAGTAAACCCAGCTTTGTCTCGCAGAGAAATCTCGTTGAGCTTAATCACTGCCCCATCGGTCTCAAAACCGAAGTCATCGCGCACACTGTCCAACTCGTTAATTGCCGCCACGACTTGCTCGGCGTTCCGGCACAGCCGAGAGAAGTGTGGGATACGAAAGCCCAAACCCTGCAACCAACCCAACAGGGCTTGCTGCGTGGCGGGGCCATTTTCTGGAGGGGCACCAATGCCATAGAGCACGATTTCCAAGGGGCGTTTTGCCACAATCTTAGGGTCCAGCAACTTCAAAGAACCAGCAGCAGCGTTGCGCGGATTGGCAAAGGGCGCTTCCCCCGCAGCAAGCATCTCTTCACAGGCGCGAGAGAAGCCTGCCAGCGGCATATAAACTTCGCCACGCACTTCCACCTCAGTCGGCGCTCCCTCTAGACGTAAGGGAAGACTGCGGATCGTGCGCAGATTTTGAGTGATGTCGTCTCCCCGCTCACCATCCCCGCGTGTGGCACCGACGCTCAAGCGCCCGTTTTCGTAGAGTAAAGTCACTGCGACACCATCGATTTTGGGCTCCACGAGCCACTCCAAAGTCTCGCCCGGGAGCAGCTTTTCGACGGACTGGATCCACTTTGCGACGCCTGCCGGACCATCCTTGTCGGCATAGAGGTTATCGAGGGAGAGCATGGGAACGCGGTGGGCGACCTGTTGAAAGCCCTCCAAGAGCTTACCCCCAACGCGTTGGGACGGTGAATCAGGGCTCAGAAGTTCCGGGTGCGCCTCCTCCAGATCACGCAATTCTTGTAACAGTCGGTCGTACGCAAGGTCCGTGATTTGAGGAGCCGCATCTTGATAGTAGCGGCGATCGTGCTCTGTTATGTCTGTGCGAAGTTCATCGATACGTTGGGCAGGTGTCATGTCAAACAGAGATGAGAATTGTCACAAGCAAGTATTAAATCCGTGTAAAGCGAGTGATGAGTTGAAATGTTTGCTAGGGAAGTCTAACACGTGTCCCTCCATTAATTATTTTATGACAGAGTCCATTCCCGCGCGATCCCAGAGTATTCGTACTAAAATTTTGCTGAGTTGTCTGCTGCTCGGGATTCTTCCACTCGCTGTGGCTGGTTTTCTGGCTGTTGAAAAGTCTTTCAAGTCTACGGAAAAAGCTGAGGGGCAGGTTCTTCAAGGGAGTGTTGAGCAGGTGATAGATAAAGTGGATCGAATGCTCTTCGAACGTTTCGGAGATGTTCAGGCGTTTGCTTTTCATCCGGCTGCCCTCGGGACGCCTGAGCAAATCACGGCAACAGCAAACTTTTTCATGGGGGCCTATGGAACCTATGACTTAATGATTCTCGCGGATGCCGAGGGTAAAATCATCGCAGCAAACACCGCAGATCCCGAAGGCAAGCCAGTCAACACGGCGGCGCTCATTGGATTGAGCGTGAAAGGCGAGCCTTGGTTTGAGGAGTGCATCAGTGGCAAAGTGAAGGCGGCGGACTCTTATGCGGGCGATTTGGTCGCAGATCCCCTCACAGCGGCGGTTCTCAACACCAAGGGACTGTCTTTAAACTTCTCTGCACCCGTATTTGGGCCAGACGGCAAGCCGGTGCGAGTCTGGAGCAATCGCGCTTCCTGGGAGCGGACGGTGCGAGAGATCGTTGGTGGTCTGGATAAATCGATGAAAGACCGCGGCGCCAAGGCGTTCGAGATATTGGTAACCTCCTCCGACAACCACGTGCTTGAGCAATATCCGGAATCCAAAGTGGGATCCCCGAGCGGGCCGCCGGTGATCAAGCTTCCCGAACTCAAAGAGAAAGCGGGTTACTTCAGAGCCTCCAAGTCCAACGACGCGGGCGAGGAAATTGTCGCTTATGCGAAGTCGCAAGGGATTCAGGCATACAAAGGACATGGGTGGAGTCTGTTGATTCGCGAACCTTCCAGTGACGCCATGGCTGGACCGCGTGCGCTGCAGGAGTTTTTCCTGATCTTAGGCGGCGTCTCTATAGTGGCGGTTTGGGTGGTGGCCAACTGGTTGGCTCGTGGAATTGCTAATCCGTTGGGGGTGGCGGTCGGCGCTTTGGAACAGGTGGCCGAGGGCAATTTGACCCCGCGCCTGCAAAACGTTGGGAACGACGAAACTGCGCGATTGGGAAGGGCACTGAATACTGCTTTGGACAGCGTTTGTTCAACACTCAAAGAGGTCGATGCATCTACCCACACGTTGGCTGGAGCCTCCAGCGAACTGAGTGCCGTTTCCCTCCAGATACGCGATTCCTCGCGGACGACCGCTGCTGAGGCACACAGTGTGACGGAAGCCAGCGGGGGCGTCACCCGTAGCGTTGACCAGTTGGCTTCTGCGACAGGTGAGGTGTCGATTTCCATTCGTGAAATTTCCAAGAACGCCAACGAAGCCACTAAAATTGCGCAGAACGCGGTGGAAATTGCTGCTGGTGCACTTACCGCGGTAGGCAAGCTCAACGACAACAGCGAACAGATTGGCCGAGTGAGCGCCACTATTAACAAGATTGCGAAGCAAACTAACTTGCTCGCCCTCAACGCCACCATCGAGGCTGCACGCGCTGGTGAGGCAGGCCGAGGGTTTGCCGTAGTTGCCGATGAGGTCAAGGCCCTGGCTACCGCCACCGCCGCGGCCACCATGGAAATTGAAACGCAGATCAATCAAGTCCGAGACGACACCGCCGAAGTTTCTATGGCGATCTCTTCTATCTCGGACATCATCCGAAACATTTCCGAGTTCCAAAGTTCCATAGCCGCTGCCGTAGAACAACAGGGCGCCACCACCGACTCCATCGGTCGCACCGTAAGCGATGCAGCAAGCAACGTTGGTGAAATCTCTTCGGGCATTGCCAGTGTCGCGAGAAATCTGGAACAGAATGTCGAAAGCGCTGTGCAGACCAACACAGCCGCGTTGGAGTTGTCGCAGATGAGCGAGAGACTGAAGCAGCTTTTGACACGCTTCAAAATCTCATGAGCCAAGGGCTCCTCGTATGAACCGCGCCCTCGGCATCGACCCCGGGAGCGCGCGCATCGGGCTCGCTCTTTCCGACGAGTTGCGGATGTTGGCGCATCCGTTGATGAACGTGACGGTCGACAAGGCGGCGCTCGCAAAAATTTGCGAAGTCATCACGCAGAAGTCGGTGGACACCGTCGTGGTGGGTTTGCCCAAGAATATGGACGGCACCAAAGGGCCCGCAGCATTGAAAGCGGAAGCCTTTGCGGAGCAACTCCAGCAGCGCGTCCCGAAAGTAAAAATCATCCTCTGGGACGAGCGCATGACCACGGTGGCCGCCCAAAGAGCCCTGCACGATGCTGGACGCAACGTCAAACAGAGCCGCGCCGTGATTGACCAGGTCGCAGCCCAGCTTATTTTACAGGGATGGCTGGATTCGCAGAGCTTCCTGAGCCTTTGAGCGGCTTAAACTCCAACGACAAACCGCCGCCGGGACAGATGCGCCTGCGTCTGCTACTCGCCTACGAGGGAAGCGCGTTTGACGGTTGGCAGAGCCAGCCCAACGGCCGCACCGTCCAAGACGCTCTGGAACGCGCTATGGCCGAACTGTTAGGCGAGCGCCGCGTTGTACACGGTTCAGGGCGCACGGATGCGGGCGTCCATGCCTTGGGCCAGGTCGCGCACGTCGATGTTCCGCAAAAACGGCTTGCCCTACACGCTTGGGCGGCGGCGTTGAATGGGCATCTGCCAAAAGCGGTGCGCGTCTTGGAGGCACGAAAAGCCCCGCCGATATTCCATGCGCGTTTTAGTGCAAGCGGGAAGGTGTATACGTATCGGCTATGGAACGAGCGATGCCTGCACCCGTTAGAGGTCGGCCGCGCCTGGCATCTTCCGGTGCCACTCGATGTCAAACTGGTTCGCGCCACGGCGGCCCTCCTCACTGGAACCCATGATTTTGCAGGCTTCGCCGCTAACCGAGGCAAACCAGAGAAGTCCACGGAACGCTCCATTGGTAAGATCGCGGTGTTCAAATCCGGGCCGCTCATGCGACTGCGTTTCGAGGGGGACGGGTTCCTCTACCGGATGGTGCGAATGCTGACAGGTTCGATGGTTCGAGTCGCGCAGGGCAAGGCGGACATGTCGTGGTTGGAGGGGTTGCTTCGGCAACCCAATGGTCGGCGCACGTCGTATTGCGCTCCGGCAGACGGGCTTTATTTAACGGAAGTGAAGTACGGCATTCGAGCCGGCAAAGCGGGAAGCGCGCTTGTCAAAAATGCGGCCGCCCCCTCGATCGACGCATAAGCGCAACGCCCTAAACCAACGCTCACTCGATGACCGCGAGCGAGACCAACTCCAACACGCGACGCAGGCCGTCGTCTCCTCCAAGGCTTCCCTCGTTGAAGGGCAACTTTGGCAACGGTTGCCAGCTATCTCGCGAATGATCGGTGAACTCTGGTTGCGGCAAACCCGTCAGAGCCAGATCGTACTGACCGTCCTTCCCGCCCATCTTGTAGATCACCAAATCCTGAGACGGTACGATCAGGATGCCAAAGCCGCCTGCGCCAGACTTAAAGAGGGCGTCTTTTGGGGCTGCGAGGACATGGCCGTCAGCGTTATTTTCAAACTGTAAAGCAAACGGCGTGTGTGTGTTGTAGGGTAGCGCTGACTGGCATAGCTTAATGTACGACTCCGGCACCAGCGACTTTCCCGCCCAATTCCCGCCGTGCGCGAGACAATATCCAAAGCGCAACGCGTCCGTGGCATGCACCGCGATGCTTCCTGCCCCATTGGCGTGAGGCATAAGAAAATCGCCTCGGTGCAAACAGTAACCCCACGATTCCCAGCCCATGGGATTGCCCAAACGGGTGCGGATGTAATCCTGCAATTCCATACCGGTAAGATTGCGCAACACCAGTGAGGCGATGTGAGGAGCAGGTGACGAATACGAATAACCTTCGCCGGGCCCACACCAAAGCGGAACGTCCAGCGAAGAGCGGTCGAGATCACGGATATTCTGACCGGGAACGGCTTTGAGGGGCTGGGCTTTACCGTTCGTGATGGCGGAAGGCGATTGCCCCTCGCCCCAGTACCCTGCGCTCATGCAAAGAAGATGCCCCAATTTGATATCGGCCTTTCTCGGATCATTCAGCGGGAAAGCTTGGGGTAAAAACTTTTCCGTGAAGACTTTAGTGTCGAGGCCGTCCGGAATTTTGTCGTGAAACTCCCTCAACATCACCCCGCAAGCGATGCTGGTGAAAGCTTTTCCAGTGGAGGCCATGTCGGGGTTGCAGTTACGAGAAGCGCGGCCAAAGTATTTCTCGTAAACGAGATAGCCCTTGCGCACCACGAGCAATCCGCCGTTTTGAGTACCCCGCTCACACACTTCAAAAGCGGTTTCCAAGCGGGACAAATCCATCCCAGCTTTCTCGCGGATCTCTTTCGCATCCTTCAAGGTGCGCCAACCACCCTGACTGTCCGGCGGCGGAAAATACGTGGCGGCTTGGAGGGTGACGGTGCAGCAAAGGAGGCTCAATTGGAACCACGTTTTTGGGCGGGGGAGGTTCATAAATGTGGTCTAAAGCAGAGGACCGTGATCTGGTTTGGCGATCTGAACCGTTTGAGTCGGGTACGGCATGGTGAGACCCTGTTTTTGCGCCTCCAGCCAAATCGCGGTACGCACGGAATCTAAAGCGTCTAAAAGATGTTCCTCTTTCTCGACCCAAAACGACAACTCGTAGCGAATACTTGAGTCGGCAAATTCCTTGAGAATTGCCTTGGGAGCAGGCGTCTCCATGACTTTTTTGGCAGAGCAGGCAGCGAGTACCAGACAAGCTTTCACTTCCTCAGGAGACGCCTTGTATTCAAAGCCGACGACAACACTAGAAGCTCGTTCACTCGTTGGCGCGGAGAGATTTACGATCGTCCCTCCCGCGATGGTCTTGTTGGGTACGTCGACGAGAACGTTATCAGCCGAGCGCATCCGGGTGGAGCGCCAGTTGACTTCCTGAACTTGCAAGCGCCGACCATCGAGTTGGAGCCAGTCACCTTTTCGAAACGGGCTTCCAATCTGTAACGCAATTCCGGAAAGCAAATTACCGAGCAAGTCCTGGCTAGCAAAACCAAGCACGGCAACGGACACCGTCGAACCCAAACGCAGTCCGCTAAGATCTTTGTGATAAACACCAGTCGCAATGAGCACCAACGCCAACCCCAAAATGCATGCGCTTCCAATGTCGCTCACAAACTTTGGGGCCTCAGCATCCTGAGTCCGCTCGAACCACCCATCCCAAAAGTAGCGGCGCACTAGTTTCACCGCCACTAAGGCACCGAAGAGAATGGAAAGTGCCAGTAATCCTTGCAGCAATTCCTCCGGGAAAAGGAATGGCTTAGGCGGTGCAGCGGCGCCATCTACAAGAACGTCGGAGGGCCCCTTGGTGTGAGCAACAAACTGCGCCTCCGCCACCCATTGATACACGCTCAGCGGCACATAACTGCAAAACGCCGCCGCTGCGATGCGGAAACGAATTCCGAGCGGCACATTACCCCGTTTCACCATCCAACGCCCCAGCGCCAATGCAATCCCCAAGAGCACCGGAACTGCACATAAGGCGCTCAGTAACTCGAGTGTATATTGACGGGATAAATCCATAGATGCGCCTAACAAATCACGTTTTAAATACCAACAATACAAGCCCAAGCCAGCGGCGATTACGTGAAGCATTAAAGGCCTCTTGAGAACCACTGCAAGACCCTAAAGTCTATCGGGTGAAAGGAGCACAGATATCAGGCGGTGGTCGCTAGCCTTCCGCCACTGAGCAGACTGGCTAATACGCGCCCCACCCGGCACCAAAACGGAACGAAGCGCCTTATTCACGAAGAAGTAGTCGATCCTCGAATACACGTCGGTAAACTGACGATAATGGGTCCAACGCTCCCCATTGGCGTCCTGCGCGGCAAGTTCACTAAGTGCGTTTAAGGTGCCCCGAGAACCTTGCAGCGCATGGATCGCCGCTTCCTCCCGCGTTTCGTTCATGTCGCCATACACAAGCAATTGCACCTTAGGGTTCTCTCCCAAAATTCCGTCCACATGTTCCCGCACCAACTGCGCCTCCATGCGCCGCACCAAAGCCTCTCCCTCAGGCACGGGCAACTTGCTTTTTAAGTGGACCCCTACCAAACGTAATGAATAGTTCGGCGTCACTTGGATCGTCACATCGAGGATCCCGCGCCGGACCAATTCCGGTAATCCATTCAGTTCGAAAGGCACCTTTTCGACCGAATCCCGCCGTACAATGGGGAACCTGCTTAGCAAAGCGACATGGCGATCTGGATCCGGTCCGTTGACGAATTCGGTATCGAGAAAAGCGATGCCGCGCTCCGCGAGGCGTTCACGCAAGTCGGCAAGCGCCTCCGGGGAAGCGAGTTCACAAACTCCTAAAATGTCTGGGTGCGCCTCTGCAACCACGTCTGCGATCGCTTCTCGGGCAGGAATAGACTTTTGCCGAACTCGCTCACCGCTGCGGAGGGTGTAGTTTTCGAGGTTGTACGAAGCGACAACGAATTCCTGCGACTTGGCGGCGGTTCGAGCGGGAGAAGAGAGCGGAATTATGCCAAAAAACAGACAAAAAACCGCAAGAGAACGTCGAAGTTGGGGCAAAAAAAATCCGCCCAGAAAGGCGGATCTCTGTTTAAAGCTGAAACTCAGGCACTCCATACTGAAGCGCTCCATGGAAAAAGTTCTACTCAGGGGTGTTGCAGGCATCGGAGACGAAGCGCTCCACCTGGCGCTGGAACTAAAAATTGAAGACGCAGAATCGCAGCCGAAGCAGAACTACGAAGCGGCTGGTGAATGAGGAGCCGCCGTGGAGGCTGCCGTAACTGCAGGAGCAACAGGCTGAGTGGAGGGACTAGGAGCGCTGGCGTGGTCCGTGCCGTGAGCAGAGGGATCTACGCTGGACGCGTAAGGAGCGGTCGCCGGGGGGACAACCGATTGAGCCACTGGCTGATTCACCACAGGAGCCGCAGTAGGCTGGGGCGCGGTGACTGGAGGATGGACATTTGGGTCAGCGTAAGTCGGAGCGACCTCAAGCACCTGGGTAGTGCGGTTGAGTTCACTGTGCATATCGTCTTTAGCTTTGCTAAATTCGCGAACAGCTTGGCCGAGGCCTTTTGCAAGTTCGGGCAACTTCTTTGCGCCGAACATGATGAGAACGATCATGAATATAATCAACATATCAGGACCCGCAAGGTTTGGCAGGAGCGCTAGGAGGTGGGGCGCGAAGGTATTCATAAGCAGGTGAGTTAAGTTAGCACGACAAAGACGTTCTTGCAACGCACGATCCCGCAGAAACCGATCGCTTAGGCCGCATTCGTTCCGCAGCCAATAATATTCCCGCCGCCTTGTCCCACGTTTCCTGCCATTCTTGTTCCGGCACAGAATCAGCAACGACGCCGGCTCCCACGTCAAAATGCGCCAAAGCGGGTTTCCCATCCCCGCCCTCCTCCACGACCACGGTGCGAATCAGGATGTTAAACGCGCTTTCTCCACTCGCCCCAAACCAACCCAAAGCGCCCGTGTACAAGCCGCGAGAACGGCCCTCCAGTTCTGCGATCACTTCCCGAGCGCGTTTTTTGGGCGCGCCCGTGATAGAACCGCCCGGAAAACAGTCCCTCAACGCGCTCAGAGCATCCACCCCCTCGCGCAGACGCCCTTCTACTGTGGACACGAGATGAAAGACTTGTTCGTGCCGTTCAAGTTTCAGGAGTTCGCTCACCTCCACGCTCCCCCATTCGCAAAACTGCCCCAAATCGCTTCGTTCCAAATCCGTGATCATTATAAGCTCGGAAACCTCCTTTGGCGATGTCAGCAATTCAAATGCATTTCTCTCATCAGCATGAACTTCAGAGCGGCGCGGACGAGTTCCCTTGATGGGACGAGTCATTACACCACGCCCGGAAAATTTGAGAAAAAGTTCCGGTGAACTACTCAAAATAGAGCGCCCCGGTTGCCGCACAAATGCCGCGTAGGGAGCCGGAGAGTAGTGCCTCAAGGCCTCGTATAACTCCCACGGATCGGCTTGGTTCCACTCCGCTTCAAAGCGGTAACTCAGGTTCACCTGATAAATGTCCCCAGCTCGAATGTATTCTTGCGCCCGCCGCACCGAGTCACAAAAAGTCTCCTCTTGAACCGTCGTACGAAACTGCAACTCGCCGCAGTTCAACTTGGCGGCCCGCTCCGAGGCCCGTTCATCCTGCAATAAAAACTGCCACCAAGGAGGACTGCCCTCCCTCGCCTCTATTTCTTCGGCACACGCGTACCACAGTTTTTCGTGATGCCGGTAAACAAGAACCTTTTTATATAAGGCAAAGCGGTAAGCTCCGTCGTACTCGATGGTTCCCGCCACAATGGCTCCGGGCAATCCATCATCGCAAGGCGCGCTGCCATCGTACTCGGCGGTGAGTTTGGCGACCACACGCTGTAATCGCGCAAAATCATCTGGTTGAAACAAGTTGCCCACAACCCACAACTCTGGCTCCAGGGCCAAAATTGAAAGCGGCGCGGTCGTTTGGCGACCGTCGTGACGGGCGGTTGCAGGCTCTTGGTCACGGGCGGAATCAAAGAAAATAATGCCCTCCCTGTGTCTGGCACGCGCAGCCAAATCCACCGGAGAAAACTCCGTGAGCTGGGGTACGGCCTCGAAGCGCACTGTGTTTGCTAACATACAACTTGTAAACGGAACCAGAAGGGCTTCCTTTTCAAATGCTTTTTTCCACCATAACGTCACAGACTACCTTTTCCCATGCAGCTCCCACGCCTTTTTTCGCCGGTGGTGACTTTTCCGCCGCTTTCGACACTAACCGCCCTGCTCATCGGGTTCTTTACCCTCTCCGTCCACGCGCAGCCTGAGTCTGGACGGGGCCTCCCGCCATCTCCGAGGCTCATGCCGCCCCCTCCAGAAATTGCTCCCGGCGACCCAGCTAGTGCTCCGGTGGAACTCCAACTTCAGCCCGACCCCTCCAATGCGCGGAGCGTTTCACGTCCTCCAACCCTGCTGGACGGGCTGCCCGCGTTTAAGGACAACCTCGACAATTTTCCTCGAACCGGCCCGAACGACCCGCGCAACGAAAGTTTGGACCTGCCCGTTGAGCCTAATTTTGCAGAACTCAAACTCATTCGCCGTGGCAATCCCATTCTGGTTCCGGACGGCCCAAACCCCACAGAAGATGCCGCACGGGAATTAAATGCCCGCATGCGCTTCCGAGATGCAAAAATCCGTGCCATGAAGGATCCAGAGGTTCAGGCGTCGCTTTTGGAGGCCCAGAAGGCGCGCTCCGACCGGGAAATGCGCGAGGCGCTTCGGCGCCACTACACTCGGCTATTTTCGCTAATGCGCGCTTCCGATGGCACGCTTTCCAAGCTAATTCAGGAGCGGGAAAAGGAGACCATGGCGCCGCTCATCGAAAAGCTTTCCCGTCAACTTTCACGTTAATGAGCAGATTTTTATGAACGTGCTAATTTTAGGAGGCGGGGGCCGTGAACATGCGCTTGCATGGAAATTACGGCAGTCCCCCAGAGTGAAATCGATCTTTTGCGCCCCGGGAAACGCAGGCATCAGCGAGGTGGCCACGTGTGTGCCCATTAGCCTGACGAATCAGGCCCAATTGGTCGCATTTGCAAAAGAACAAGAAATTGGACTCACCGTGGTGGGGCCCGACGACGCGCTGGCAGCGGGAATCGTGGACCGCTTTAGGGCGGCGGGTCTGCGTATTTTTGGACCGACTCGGGCAGCAGCGAGACTGGAATCCTCAAAGGTGTTCGCCAAGGAATTCATGGCGCGCCACGGCATTCCCACTGCGAAGTCCGGTCATTTTACAGACAGTATTCAGGCTCAATTATTTGCCTCAAAAATGTCTCTGCCACTCGTGGTCAAGGCTGACGGCCTCGCCCTGGGCAAGGGAGTGATTATCGCCCTCACCCACGAGGAAGGCCGCGAGGCAATCCGGCAGATTATGGATGAGCGCAAGTTTGGAGAGGCGGGAAGCGCGGTGGTTATTGAAGAATTTTTGGAAGGTGCAGAATGCTCTATTCACGCATTGGTGGATGGCGAAACTGCCTTGCTTTTTCCTAGCGCTCAGGATCACAAGCGCGCACTGGACAATGATTTGGGACTGAACACGGGGGGAATGGGCACATATAGCCCCGCGCCGCAACTCACCCCGGAGCTGGAGGCGCAGGTTCGCATTGAGGTGCTGGAGCGGTTTCTCATGGGGCTTAAGGCGGAGGGTATTTCTTTCAGCGGAATGCTTTTCCCAGGGTTGATGCTTACCCGAGACGGGGTGAAGGTGTTGGAGTTTAATTGCCGCTTTGGCGATCCTGAGACGCAAGTCCTCTTGGCGCGTCTGGACTCAGACCTACTCGATTTGTTGGAAGCCTGCCTCGACGGTACCCTCGCCCAACAGCAGCCAACTTGGAAACCGGGCTCGGCGGTTTGTGTGATCGCGGCCTCCGGTGGTTACCCCGAAGTGTACGAGACGGGTAAGGCGATTTCCGGGCTGGATGCGGTAAACCAACAGGCCGTGGTTTTTCACGCAGGCACCCGTTTGGAAAACGGAAAGGTGGTGACTGCGGGAGGTAGAGTGTTGGGGCTCACCGCGACAGGGCCGGATCTGGCGACGGCGCAGGCGACAGCTTATGCGGCGGTGGAACAGGTGCATTTTGAAGGGATGCACTTCCGGCGGGACATCGCGGCGAAGGGGCTCCAGAGCTGATTTTTGATCCGGCTTATGCACTCCGTTCGCGCCGCTTTTCTGCTGAGTTTGTTTTGGACTACCACGCTCAGTTCGGGTGCGCCAACGCTCTCAGAGGACGACGTGGATCGCGCGTTGGAGGCCATCTGGCTCAAGGTGCCCGCAGAATCACAGCGCGCGCCGGAATCTGCAAAGCGCGCGGCTCTAGAAACCTATTTGCGGCAATTAGGCGAGCATGGCGGGCTGTTTAACGAGCCGAAGAAGGTGTTGTCCGTGGCGGAATTTCCGGCTCTCAAGTTTCATGCAGAAACCCTTCCCGGAGGCATCGGCTACGTGCGACTCGGCGCCCTAGCCGCAGAGCTTCCCACTCGCCTCGAAGCCGCGCTGCGTGACTTTAAGCAGTTAAACACAACCATTCTAATACTAGACCTGAGGGCAACACCTGCGCAGGGCAATTTGGATATGGCGGTGGAATTGGCGGGCTACCTTCTGCCTGAAAACACTCCCGTTTGCGAATGGCACACGGCAAAGCAGGCGGCCCAACCCGTTTTTACCGAGAGACCACCCGTGGGGCAATTTCAGCTATTCTTACTCACCGGCCCGCGCACTGCTGGGCCCGTGGAGGCGTTTGCTGCCGCACTACGCGGCCATGGTAAGGCTCTGATTTTTGGGTGTAGAACCGCAGGGCAGGCGGCTGATTATGAATCCATTCCACTTCAGGACGGCCGCTTCCTACGGTTGCCCGTTCGAGATGCGGTTTTTCCTCAGGAGCCGCGCCTGTTTCCCGAGGGACTGCGACCCGACTTAGAAATCAAAGTGTCCAACGAGGCCACGGATGCCGCATTGTCTTTGGCCGCTCAGGAGGGGCGAATCGCTTCGGTGCTGGATGAAGTCGAGTTTCCTCATCTAAACGAGGCGGCGTTGGTGGCCGGCAAAAACCCTGAGGCTGAGGCGTGGATAGATCGACAACTCAAGCGGCGCCGTCCCCCAATTGCCCCGACTAGGGATCAGGCTCTCGGACAGGTGCTGGATTTTCTCACCGCGCGGGAAGTTTTGCGAGGCGAACGTCCCGTGGCCTTACCGTAACTTAGGCGACGAATCCTTGGCCCAACCTTGGCTAAGCTCACCTCGGCTCGCCAAAAAAATTGGCGTTTACAAGAATGCGAACGGGGAACAGATCCCGCAGCAATAGTTGCGCATTGCCAAGAGATAAGGCATCTTTAGAAGACAAGTTATGAGCGATATTCAAGAGCATCTCGAACACGCGGAACATGCAGCACACGGTGGACACTCGGATCCCTTTATGGGCCGAGTGGGAATGACGATGGCCATTATCGCCGCCATTCTCGCCGCAGTGGCCCTCGTAGGACACCGCAAACATAACGCAGTCCTCCAGTTACAAGGCGACGCAAACCGCCTGTTAACCGAAAGTGCCGCCTTCAAAGTGGAATCAAGTAACACCTTCTCCCGCTTCCAAGCCAAGAAAGGCCGCATGGAGGAACAGGAGCGTGCCATCACGTTTACAAAACTTTTTCCCATCACCCCAGGTACCGAATCTTTACGGGACTCTGAACTTAAGAAGTGGGAGAGTTATATTTCCAAAAATAAGACAGACGAGAAAGACATCAAGCTGGACGAATCCACGAAATTTCCGGCTAAAGGTGAAGATGGTAAGGAAAACGACACCACAGGGGCTCTGATAGTCACAGGGAAGCGCTTCCAACAGTTGGCGGAAGAGCGGGTCATTGAGGCCCAACACAAAGCTGCATTGGGTGAAATCTCTCATCATCAAGCAGATCAGTTAGACTGGGCGCATCTGACTGTCGAACTTGGCCTTGTACTTTGCACTGTAAGTATCCTCACGAGAGCCAAGTCGTTTTGGCTGGCAGGCATCGTCTCTACTGCCGTGGGTGCCTATCTTGCCATTTCTGCTCTTGGAATTTCCCACTAAGGCCGTTACCACTCTCTTGCTGCCTCCCTGACGTTTGACCTGTTGGCGTCAGAGTCCATCCGTTTTCTACACCCCCCTTGAAGATGGCTTCAGAACGATTCACTCGAGCTAAACACATTTCTTTCCATCGGATGCTAAAGTCCATGGATTCGGGGTCGAAAGTGGGGCTTAGGTTAATTGATAAAGTGATACGGCACAACGCACTGCCGAATCGGGCTTACTATGGGGCCGTCTCCTTCCTTTACCTGTGCGTCGTCAGTGCTGGGTTTGCTCAAAATTCGGCTCCAAAAGCGAAGCCTCCGGGGACAGTGCCCGAACTCATCATCGATGAGAAACCGGCGCCTGCTCCGGTTGTCGCCGAACCTGCGCAGAAGCCGGCCGCGCCCTTGCCCGTCGCTAAGGACGCGCCCAAACCACAGGCTCCAGTCGTCCCGCCCCAAGCCACGCCCCCAACTCCAGCGCCTGCTCCGGTTGTCGCCGAACCTGCACAGAAGCCGGCCGCGCCCATGCCCGTCGCAAAGGACGCTCCCAAACCGCAGGCTCCAGTCGTCCCGCCACAACCAACGCCCCCAACTCCAGCGCCTGCTCCAGTTGTCGCCGAACCTGCACAGAAGCCGGCCGCGCCCATGCCCGTCGCGAACGACGCTCCCAAACCGCAGGCTCCAGTCGTCCCGCCACAAACCACGCCTCCGACTCCAGCGCCCGCTCCCGTTGTCGCCGAACCTGCGCAGAAGCCGGCCGCGCCGATGCCCGTCGCAAACGACGCTCCCAAACCACAGGCTCCAGTCGTCCCGCCACAACCAACGCCTCCGACTCCAGCGCCTGCTCCCGTTGTCGCCGAACCTGCGCAGAAGCCGGCCGCACCCTTGCCCGTCGCAAAGGACGCTCCCAAACCGCAGACTCCAGTCGTCCCGCCCAAAGCCACGCCTC
>Ga0114967_10000108_pt1 | contig 67325 bp, 61 predicted proteins | sample M_130628_MF_Meta_FD_92639 | JGI IMG/M metagenome (GOLD analysis project Ga0114967, IMG submission 92639) | Freshwater microbial communities from Lake Montjoie, Canada to study carbon cycling - M_130628_MF_MetaG | ecosystem: Environmental > Aquatic > Freshwater > Lake | place: Lake Montjoie... | reverse complement strand
GCACGCCGCCAGCGTTCGTCCTGAGCCAGGATCAAACTCTCCATAGAAAGTTTTATCTTGGCGTACAGACCAAACAAACTGTCGTTTATTTATGTCTTTACCAAAGGAAATCAACGAGTATTGTCAATCGCTACAAGTAGTGATTGGCGCATACTTCATTGAAGTATTTATTTAGAAGATGGCACTAGAAATTTGCATAACTACGTAAACCATCTTCTGGCATTGACTTATGGCACGCTGTTGAGTTCTCAAGGTACGGATGCGCACTGCTTTTAGGCGGTTATTCCTATTTTCAGGGCAGACCCCCAAACCTAGTGCATGGGCTCAGAACCGGTCAAACCGGCCATTGCCTGCAAGGCTTAGGGATCAGCTGTTCGGCCTAATTCGTCCGTTTCACAGCAGGAGGGCAACTATAGAGGCAGGGATAAGTTGGGTCAAATTGGGTTATATGGAGCATTAGGGCTGGTGGAAATAACGGCTAAAAGCCATCCCCGCGTCGGTTTTTGAGCTTTTCGAGAATAACTAGATTAATTCAACCGCAGCTAAATCTCGCTTACCTTTACGCAAAAGTGCGTACTTGCCGCACAAAAAGTCTGTTTTTTGCAGTTGGAAATCCTCAGTTTCTACCTTGGTGTTGTTGAGATACGCGCCACCTTCTTTCACGATACGGCGTGCAGCCGATTTTGAGTCCACTACCCCTGTAGCCGCTAACAGATCCACCCAAGAAGGTAACGTTTCGTTGGATTTAATAGTCACTCGTGGCAATTCAGATAGCGCTGATGCAAGTGTGGATTCATCCAATATAGAAAGATCGCCCTGACCAAATAAAGCTTTGGAAGCTTCTTCAACACGATCTGATGTTTCTGAAGAATGAACGAGAGAAGTAAGTTCGCGCGCCAAAGCACGATGAGCTTCACGCAAACCAGGATTAGTTAGATGCGCTTTTTCAAGCTCCTGAATCTCATCGTGAGACTTAAATGAGAAAACCTTAAGAAATTTAATGACGTCTTTGTCATCTGTATTCAACCAATATTGAAAAAAAGCATATGGAGAAGTCATGGACGAATCAAGCCAAACACTGCCGCTTGCGGTTTTGCCAAACTTAGAACCATCAGTTTTAGTTAGCAACGGAATTGTTAACGCGTGTCCACTTCCACCTTCCACTCTACGTATGAGGTCCAGACCGGCAACAATATTTCCCCACTGATCAGAACCGCCCAATTGCAACGTGCATTGATGACGACGGTACAGCTCTAAGAAATCCAAAGACTGTAAAACTTGATATGAAAATTCCGTATATGAAATACCACCAGATTCTAAACGCGAGGAAACAGCGTCTCGCGCGAGCATTTGATTTACTGAAAAGTGTTTACCAATATCTCTCAAAAATTCGATAGCTGATAGTGGCGATGTCCAATCGAGATTATTTACAATTTGAGCTTTATTCGGACCTTTTTCAAAGTCTAAAAATGCAGAAACTTGTGCGCGTATTTTAGAAACCCATTCAGCTACTATTTCGTTGCTATTTAAAGTTCTTTCCTCATTGCGACCAGAAGGATCTCCAACTAAACCCGTAGCTCCCCCAACCAAGGCAATGGGATTATGACCCGCTAATTGAAATCGTCGTAAAGCCAAAAGAACAACCAGATTTCCAACATGCAAAGAGGGAGCTGTTGGATCAAATCCGATGTATAAAGTTATCGGCTTTTTAAGCGCCTCTAAAAGGGCCGCTTCATCAGTGGATTGAGAGAGCAAGCCTCGCCAGCGAAGATCTTCTAAAAGATTCATGCACCCATCATCTCGGAAAAAGCCTTGGATTTGTTGGCAATTTCCTTACGTTGCTCCAAAGTTTTTTTCATTGCGCTTTGTATCTGTTTCTCAACCTGTATCGGAGCGGTCCCGCCCAAGGTTGTCCGAGAATTAATCGCACCTTCCACGGTTAAAACTTTACGGACCCCAGAGTCCAGAGATGGATGAATAGCAAGGAATTGTTCATCAGTTAATTGGTGTAATTCGCAAGACAATTTCTCACACGTCGATACACAGGCACCAGCTGCTTCATGCGCTTGGGCAAACGGGATATTTTTTCCAACAAGGTAATCAGCAATTTCGGTAGCCAATGAAAATCCAGTTGGCGCAGAATCTTTCATTTTTTCACGATCAAAGTTAGTTGTTGCGATCATTCCTGAAACTGCAGGTATTACCAGAGCCAGAGTGTCCACACTATCGAACAGAGGTTCTTTGTCTTCTTGTAAATCTCGGTTATAGGCGAATGGAAGACCCTTGAGCATTGTTAATACAGACATTAAATTTCCAATAAGACGACCACTTTTTCCACGAGCCAGTTCTGCCATATCGGGATTCTTTTTCTGCGGCATTATTGAAGATCCAGTGGAGTACTCATCAGCGATTTTTGCCCAAGAAAACTCAGTTGAGCCAAGAAGTGTCCACTCTTCACCTATACGGGAAAGATGAACTCCAATGAGAGAGGTAATGAACAGAGCTTCAGCAACATAATCACGATCGCTTACCGCGTCGATACTATTTTCGAAACTTTTTTCAAAGCCTAAATTCTTGGCAGTGAATTCTGGATCAAGTGATAGGGACGATCCGGATAAAGCACCAGCTCCCAAAGAACTAACTGATGTGCGGTGATACCAATCATTGATTCGGTCGATATCCCTAGAAAAAGCATGTGCGTGTTTAGATATCTCGTGACCAAAAGAAATAGGTTGGGCATGCTGTATGTGAGTAAAACCTGGGGCTGCATCATGAACATATTCCGAAGCTTTGTTAAGGATCACTTCAATCAACTCAGAGAGCATATTTGCTAATACAAGCATGTGATCTATTGCAAATAATCGCAGATCGGTCGTGACTTGATCATTTCTTGAACGTCCAGCTCTTAACGAACCGCCTAACGATCCAAGTTTTTCCGTTAAACCTCTCTCGAGAGCGCTATGTACGTCTTCATCGTGATCATCTGGGGAAAAACTTCCTGAAGAAATTTCTCTGCGTAAATCCTTGAGAGCTTGAAGTATCTTTGCAGCGTCATCTTTTGAAACCAAAGATGCATTTTCCAACACCGCAAGATGAACCATTGAAGATCTCAGGTCATAAGGCGCTAATCGCCAGTCAAAAGCAACGCTCTGCGAGAGAGCAAATGCCGCATCAGTCGCTTTACCTGTGAATCGAGCGCCCCATAAAACCATTTACTTTCTCCCCGATTTATTGCTGCGTGGATTTTTTGCGTTAGCGAAAATAAGCAGCTCCTTGGCTAATTGTGCTCCACCCGTTGATTTCTTTGAGACAAGGATTACCGTGTCATCACCAGCAAGGGTTCCGATAACACCAGTTAGATGGGCATGATCTAAGGAACTCGCTACGAATTGTGCTGCGCCGGGCGGTGTGTGAACCACGGCAAGATTCGCGCTGTGATCAACGGAGAGAATCAATTTGGATGGCACAGGATTGACACGCGAAAGCGCGACATCAGAAGATTCAGGAATTTGGTAAACGGATCGCCCGAGATTATCACGGCCTCGAACAGCTCCAATTTCATCTAGATCTCGGCTAGCCGTTGTTTGCGTAACTCGAAAACCGCTCTTCTTCAAATGTGAAACCAAATCAGTTTGCGAATGAATCAATCCGGATTGAATTAGAGCTATTGCTTTTGCTCTTCGAGCGGAAACATTCTGAGAGTTAACCGACATCTAACATAACCTCCTTGAAGAACTGAACGAATAGAGCAACCTCTCTCCGAGGAATATTTAAAGCTGGGGCGATGCGAATAGTGTTTTCATTAGCAGCATTTACGAGAACGCCTCTAGATTGCAACAACGCGGCAATTTCAGGCGCATGATTCTGTACAAGAACTATTCCTATTAATAAACCAGATCCTCTTACTTCCTTAACGCCAGCAACATTCATTAACGATTCTGATATGAACCTATAATCCGCTTGACACTTGGCCAGAATTTTGTTCTTCTCAATCCACTTAATGGCAGCAATTGATGCTGCCGTTGTTACGGGATTTCCTCCAAAAGTAGAACCATGATCGCCAGGTTCAAATAGCTGAGACGAATTGCCAATTGCAATCATCGCTGCCAGCGGCAATCCTGCCCCCAATCCTTTTGCAACTGTGATGACATCTGGCGTGATTCCAGAATACTCATAACCAAACCACTGACCAGTGCGGCCTATCCCAGTTTGCACAGCATCAATGACCAACAAAGCACCGTGTGTTGTACAGATTTTGCGCAGTTCCCTTAAATAATCACTAGGTGGGACTACTACGCCTGCCTCACCCATTATCGGTTCAACAATTACCATAGCAGTTCTTGAGTTAATGGCTTTATTTGCACTTCGAACATCTCCGAATGGAATATGTTTCACGCCGTTGAGCAGAGGAGTAAATGATGATCTTTTCGAACTCTGTCCAGTCAACGAAAGCGATCCCATTGTTCGACCATGAAATGAACCAGTTGCAGCTACTATTCTTTTGCGACCGGTCTTTCGAGAAAGCTTGATGGCCGCCTCATTAACTTCGGCACCGGATTGTGCGAAGAAAACTCGAGAATCCCTATTTCCAGTTAGTCGCACAAGTATCTGGGCTAATTCAACAGCATTGGGATGAGAGTAAAAATTACTCACATGAGACAGGGTTTTTATCTGCTTTGTAACCGCTGATGCAATTGCTGGATGTGAATGACCCAATATATTGGTTGCAATACCACTTAACATATCAATATATTTCTTACCTTCGACATCGAAAACAATGGATCCTTTACCTCGAACCAAAGTAATGGATGGAATTGCATAATTATTCATCAAGTTATTCGACCACTGCTTTGAGTACTCCTTGTTCTTCATGCAAACACCAGAGTTCCGCCTTCTCCAGATAAGGCTTGTTCAAAACTAAGATCACTCGTTCCATCAATTATTCGTACAGAATTAGCGCCAGCTTGGATTGCTTCAAGAGCGGCCTGCACTTTAGGCAACATACCGCCACTAAAAGTTGTTACTAATTCTTTCAATTCTTGTGCTGATATTTCCGAAATCACTGAATTTTGTTCTGGCCAATTTCGATATATACCTTCTACATCAGTCATGATTATTAAAGTTGATCCTGGGTAGGCACCGGCAATGGCCGCCGCAGCCAAATCAGCATTGATGTTTAAACCAATACCTCCTGAAACATCAACAGCCAATGGGGCTATAACAGGAATTATATTTTTGCTCAAAACTCTCTCAATGTTTTTCACATCCACTCGCAAAACCCGTCCGACATTTCCCAGTCCTTCGATTGGTTCAGCAAATAGTATTTCCGATTTTTTTCCTGACAGAGACAGTGCCTCCATTTCGTAAAGCTCTAGGTTTGAAGCCACTTCAGGTCCAACATGTTTCGAAAGTACTTCATCTACAACACTGAAAATTTCATCTGAGGTAAAACGTAAACCGTTTACAAAGGAACTTTCAATATTACGATTTAACAATTCGGCATTTATCTGAGGCCCTCCACCATGAATAACTATAACTTTTTGCCCACTTGAAACCACAGATTTGATAGACCGAGCAAAAAGTCCATGCGTGTCCTTCATGGCATGCCCACCAAATTTAACAATGATCATGCGGATCGATCAAAACTCTTAAGAATGAAGGCGAAATGTGGACCTGGCTCTGAAATCCGAAGCAACGAAGTGTTCAGATAAAGGCATGAGAAATTCATGTCCCTAAACCATCAGTGGATAAGCCCGCTCCTTCATGAAACCCGCACATCAGGTTAGCGTTTTGTATTGCTTGGCTTGCAGCCCCTTTTCCCAAATTATCTATTGCAACGCTTATTGCAAGACGTTCTGTGTGAGAATCAACAGCAACCTGTATTTGTATTTTGTTTGAACCCAGAACTGATCCACTTTTTGGCATCTGACCTTCAGGTAAAACATCAATAAAATAATCATTCTCAAAGTATTTTGAGTACAACGAATGTATCTCACTTGAAATAACATCTTTAGATAACTTTGCAGTAATAGTTGAAAGAATTCCTCTTGGCATTGGTGCAAGAATCGGCGTTAGAGAAATTTTTACGTCTTTGCCTGATGCTTCGCCTAAAGCCTGCTCTATTTCTGGTATGTGCTGATGTACTCCCCCAAATTTGTAGGAAGTCAACGAACCCATAACTTCACTGGCCAATAAATGATTTTTCGGATTTTTACCCGCGCCTGTTGTGCCAGACGCAGCAACTACGACGATATCAGACGCATCAATTACCTCTAAAGATGGCAAAACCCCAGTGATAATCGAAGTTGCATAGCAACCTGGATTGGCAACTTTCTGAGACGCTGCAATTTTGTTCCTTTGCCCAGGAAACTCAGGCAGACCGTATGTCCATACACCTGCATACTTGCCTTCATAATACTTCGCCCACTGATTTGAATTGGCCAATCTAAAATCCGCGCCTAGATCAATAATTTTTGTTTTGCCGCTAAATTTTTCAATCATTGAAGCCGATTGGCCATGGGGCAAAGCAATAAAGGCAACTTCAATAACTTCAAAATCAATCTCATTAAGCGATAAAAATTTCTCACGATTATGCATAGTTAAATGTGGGTGAATATCGGTGATTAACTCTCCTGCATTGCTGTGAGCACTAACCTGGGTTACCTGCAAATGTGGATGCACAGAGAGCAACCGAAGAAGTTCGCCGCCAGCGTATCCGCTGGCACCTAAGATCGCAGTTTTCATAAACTAAGCGTATAAGATGGTGGGTATTTATGCAATAACCTGCATATTTATGCAGTTCTTACGGTGGCTCCGCATTTTTGTGTTGCCATATTCGTCGCCGCTTCGCGCATAGCCGACACTTCTTCACCCGTAAGAGTGCGATCTTCTGCTCTAAAGGTAAGAGTAAAGGCTAGGGAGACCTTGCCATTGCCAATCTTGTCATATCGATCAAAGAGCAAAATAGATTCAAGCAAATCCCCAGCACCGTCGATTAAAGCTTGCTGAACCTCAATGGCAGGAACAGATGCTTCGACAATAAGTGCCACATCTTGAACTGCTGCAGGCATGATTCCTACACGCTTTGGATTCACCAGTACTGAAAAAGGTAATGCTCCAATATTGATTGCAAAAGCACTTGACCGAACAGGTAATTTATATTGTCCAAGAATCCGTGGGTGAATCTCGCCTGCGTGGGCAACAACCTTTCCATCAACAACAAATTCGGCGCATCTTCCAGGATGCCAAGGAGCAAGATCTGAGCGTTTGATTTCATACTTCAAATGACACAATTCAAGAATTTCTTGAGCAAAAGTAATCGCGTCATTCCAGGCGAAACTTGCAGATTTTCCTTCCCAATTTTCAATTTCCTTTTTGCCAACTAAAAGTCCCGCAACCATCTCGGTTTGATCCGGAACAGAAGAAAAAATCTCTTTGATTAGATCAGCAGATGGACGTTTCCCAGTATCAGGATTGATGAACGTATCTAATTTTCTTGAACTTCTAAAAATTGATCCCATTTCGAAGATCGCAAAATCTTGTGCTCCTCGGCTGGTATTGCGTTCGGCAACTTCAATAAGTCCTGGAATAAGGTGAACACGCAAAAGTGGGTTTTCCTCAGACATCGGATTGGCTAGAGAGTATGTGGAAGCACGAGCACCGACAAAACCCATTTCATCGATTATTTGCTGATTTGTAAATGGGAACGTAAGAACTTCGGCGAAACCACGATTCGCCAAGAACTGTGAAATCACTCGTCTGCGTTTTTGTATCGCAGTGAGTGATGCATGAAGCGGTCGGTTTGGAAGGATTGAGGGAATACTGTCGTAACCAATAATGCGCGCCACTTCTTCCGCGATATCTGAAGAATTTGTTAAATCAGGTCGCCATGAAGGAGGAACGATAATCCATTTATCCTCATCAACATCACATCCGATAGTGCGCAAAACTTTCAGAATTTGAGCTGGCGTAACTTCGAAACCTAGTATCCGTACTATCTCTGCAGGATCTATATGGAAAATAGCTGGATATACGGCTTCGCCTGTGACTGCGGTTTCAACATGCTTGGCCGAACTATGTTGAGTCAGTAACTGAACAAATCGAGCAGATGCAAATTCAGCAAGGGATGGATCAACACCGCGTTCTAACCTTCGAGAAGCCTCCGAGGATAATTTATGTCGACGGGAGTTCTGAGCAATTGATATTGGATTAAAACGGACTGCTTCCAACGCAATCTCGGTAGTTACATCTGTTATCTCTGAATACAACCCGCCCATTGTTCCTGCTAGCGCGAGTGGGCGTTCATCGTCGCTAACCATTAGATCTAAAGGATCAAGAATGCGTTCTTGTCCGTCCAAGGTTGTGAATTTTTCACTATTGCCGGCACGTTTGATTATCAAGTTACCATTAATCTTTTTTCGATCAAATGCGTGTAAGGGTTGACCTAATTCAAGCATCACATAATTCGTGATATCTACGACTAAGGAAATGGAACGCATTCCCATTTTTTCAATACGACGGCGCATCCATAAAGGCGTAAGAGCTTTGGAATCAAGATGAGACAGAGTGCGTAGGAAAAAAATTGAGGCAGCATCTTTATCATCGATCCTGGGCCGAACACCTTCACCTGAATTCTCGAAAGTAAGACCACGCAACTGCTCAACCGGATCAACGAATTTCAGATTGAATGCTCCTGCGATTTCGCGAGCTATTCCTCTTAAACTTAACGCATAACCACGATCAGGATTAACCGCAATATCAAAAATTACATCTTCAATTTCTAGCTTCTCCTTGACATCATCTTTAACTGTCACTTGATCTTTGCTGAAAACCATAATCCCGGCATGATCATCACTCAAGCCGAGTTCTCGGGCCGAGCAGATCATTCCATTTGAAGTTTTACCGTAAGTTTCGCGCACTGCGATAGCAAAATCTCCAGGGAGGACAGCACCGGGCAAAGCTGCTACAACGATTTCACCCACATTAAAGTTCGTTGCTCCGCAAACTACATAGCGGGTTTGTTTTTCACCACAATCTAGACCAACGTAGCGAATCGGTTTTTTGAATTCGGTGATTTCTTCTATCGAAACTACTTCTCCAAAAGCAAGCGGACCTTTCATATCTCGGCCTTGGTAAATCACATCTTCAACTTCAAATCCAACCCGCACTAAACCTTGACTAATATCTTCAGCAGATAAATTCGCTGGAATGTCGACGAATTCTTTTAACCATGACAATGGAGCGAGCATTACAAACCAACCCCAAACTGACGTGTGAAACGTAAATCTCCCTCGACGATGTCATGCATGTCGGTGATTCCGTGGCGCACCATAAGGGTTCGTTCAAGTCCCATGCCAAATGCGAAACCACTAAATTGATCCGTATCGATTCCGCATGTTTTTAAAACTTGAGGATTGACCATGCCGCATCCACCCCACTCAATCCATCTACCATTAAAGAAGACGTCGACCTCAGCACTTGGTTCGGTGAAGGGGAAAAACGATGGTCTCAAACGCGTAATTACATCTGAGCCAAACATATATCGGGCGAAATTGTCTAAAGTACCTTTGAGATGAGCCATTGTGATGTCACGATCTACAACTAAGCCTTCAACTTGATGAAATACAGGACTATGTGTTGCGTCAAGTTCATCTGCTCTAAATGTTCGACCCGGACAGATTACATAAATAGGTGGTTGCTTAGTAAGCATAGTTCTAATCTGAACAGGTGACGTGTGAGTTCGCAGCACCATTCCAGAATCAAGTGGTTCAACAAAAAAAGTATCCTGCATTGTTCGGGCTGGATGATCTGCCGGAATATTTAGCGCGTCAAAATTGAGCCATCCTGATTCTAGTTCTGGTCCTTCTTCTACAAAGTAGCCTTGTTCAACAAAAAAATCAGAAATATCATTTTTGATAATGCTAATAGGGTGTAAACCGCCTCGATGGGTTCTGCGAACAGGCAAAGTAATGTCAACCATTTCCTCGGCCAGCATTCTTTGATCACGTTCATTTTCTAATCGATCAGTAGCTTGTTTCAGCGATGTGGCTATCGCAGCTTTCGCAGCTCCAATGATTTTTCCAAGAGTTGCTTTCTCATCAGGAGAAAGATTTCCCAAAGAGCGAGATGCTCCTGCAATTGATGATTTATCTCCGGAATGGAACAGGCGCGCACTCTTTAATTCATCAAGAGAAGTAGCTGACGCAAAGGCTGCAATTGCGGCACTAATCCAGCCTTGAATCTCTTGCTCATTCATAGGCCAAAGTCTAATGCCTGGAAGATTAAGAAGTCGGGATATTTGCGAGCTCGTACATCACAATACTTGCAGCCGCGGAAAGGTTCAAACTCTCAGCATTTCCTGGCATAGGAATTCTTACTGGAATAATCGAATCTTTTGAATCGACAATTTTTAGCAATGTATTCAATCCTCTTGCTTCATTGCCAAATATGGCTACTACAGAACGATCCAATACCACCTCGGACAAAGGAACATTGGCTGAAGCATCTAATGCGAGAAACAAAGAATCCCAATTCATAATTTCATTCAACGAAACACCTTGAAATACAGGGATGTGCGACAGCGATCCAGCCGTACTACGCACCACCTTTGGAGAAAAAATATCAACACTATTGGGTGAAATTAACACCGCATCAAAACCAAAGGCGTCGGCAGAGCGAATTATTGTTCCGGCATTTCCTGGATCTTGAATCTCATTCAGATAAATAAACTTATGAGAAGAATTTGTTATCGTCGGTAATGTTGGTTTAGGAATAGTGCACACAGCAATAATTCCCTGTGGGGTCACAGTATCTGACATAGCCTTAGCAACTTCATCAGAAACAGTTATAACCTCGCACTCTGCCTGATTGATTAATTGCGAATACTTCTCAAGCGAAGAATTGGTTACATAGATGGTCTGAATTTCTGGACCATCATTTGTGTTAAGTGCCTCTTTAATACATTGAATACCTTCGGCTACAAATAGACCTGCGTCGCTTCGTTCTTTGGCTCCTCTGGAACTGATAAGAGCCTTAACTCTCCCAACGTGTGGAGAATTAAGGCTCTCAATCATTAGAAGAATTAAGCAGATACAAGACTCTTACGAGCCACTTCAACAAGTGCTTTAAACGTAGCAGGATCATTCGTTGCTAATTCCGAAAGAATACGACGATCAATTTCAACACCAGCACTCTTCAAGCCCTGGATTAAACGGTTGTAAGTGAGTCCATTTTCACGACTTGCGGCATTGATTCTTTGAATCCATAGCTGACGGAAATCGCCTTTTTTATCTTTACGATCGTTAAATGCATAAACCATTGAGTGGGTAACTTGTTCTTTCGCCTTTGTGAAAAGACGCGAACGTTGTCCACGATAACCACTTGCGCGTTCAAGAGTGGTACGACGCTTCTTTGCTGCGTGAACTCCACGTTTTACTCTAGCCATTTAGTTCACGCTCCTTACTTAAGACCAAGCATGCGCTTGGCTGTAAATGTAGTTGACGGCTTTGCTGCTGACTCTGTGCTCAGGCGACGTGTGACGCGAGAAGACTTGTGCTCTAGGAGGTGGCGCTTGCCAGCACGTTCGTGCATAACTTTCCCAGTTCCTGTGATGCGAAAGGTTTTCTTCGCTCCACTGTGCGTTTTCATCTTTGGCATTGCGCTCTCCTTAGTTCGGTTTGTACTTAAACTTGTTCTTCTGCAGCGGCTTGCTCTTTAGCTTTACGCGCTGCACGTTGTTCTGCTACTGCTTCGGTCTTCTTCTTCGTCGGCCCTAATACCATTGTCATATTTCGTCCCTCTTGCTTTGGGGCGAACTCCACAAATGCAAACAATGCGACATCTTCTGCAAGACGTTGCAAGAGTTTGAAACCAAGTTCTGGTCTCGTCTGCTCTCTCCCACGGAACTGCATCGTTACTTTTACCTTGTCGCCACCTTTTAAGAATTTCTCGATATGAGCACGCTTCGTCTCGTAATCGTGATTTTCAATCTTTGGTCGCATACGCACTTCCTTCACCACAATGTGGGTCTGGTTCTGTCGCGCCTCCCGAGCTTTTTGTGCGATTTCGTATTTGTATTTTCCGAAATCCATAATCTTGCATACGGGTGGATTGGCATCTGGTGCAATCTCAACTAGGTCAAGACCGACTTCATCTGCCATTTTTAGCGCTGTGTCGATATCTACAACTCCAACTTGATCACCGGTGTATCCGATGAGTCGAATTTGAGGTGTGCGAATTCGATCATTAATGCGCGGTTCAGTGCTGATTTGTTCTCCTTTGGTTATTCGCGGTTCCAACGCTTTGTGTGTTGCAAGCGCTACAAGAAAAAACCGCAAAGGAGAATGGCCAAAACCAATTCTTAATCCTGACAAACCAACTCGCCGTAGCGATGAAGGTGGGAGCGGTACTCCTCTTGCAGCAACTTTGCAGTCACTGGTCTGGGGAGAAGATTACCCGAGTGGGGTGGAAAGGGGAAATTTACGCTCAAGCACCCATGGCATGAACGCCGCCATCAACATGGATGATCTCTCCAGTTGTCTTTGGAAACCAATCTGAGAGCAGCGCGACCGCGCCTTGAGCCGCAGGAACAGGATCTGTGACATCCCACGTAAGAGGTGCCCGCTCATTCCATACTTTTTCAAATTCATCAAAGCCAGGAATCGATTTAGCCGCCATTGTTCGAATTGGACCAGCAGCTACAAGATTTATTCGAATATTTTTTGGGCCTAAATCGCGGGCTAAATAGCGAGAAGTTGATTCAAGTGCAGCTTTTGCCACTCCCATCCAATCGTATTTTGGCCATGCCACAGATGCGTCAAAATCTAAGCCGACAATGGATGCGCTCTCTTTAAATAATGGGACACACGCCATTGATAGTGATTTTAAAGAGTACGCCGAAACATGCATCGCTGTTGCAACATCATCCCAAGAAGTATTGAGAAAGTTTCCACCGAGCGCGGATTCTGGAGCAAAACCGATGGAATGTACAACGCCATCGAGGTGACCAACATGTGCACGCACTTGATCGGCTAATGCATCTAAATCCTCTTGATTGGTCACATCAAGTTGAATAACTGGCGCAGGATTTGGTAGACGACCAGCAATACGTGTTGTCAAACTAAGGACACGACCGTATGAGGAGAGCAAAACTGTTGCACCTTCTTCTTGCGCTAATCGAGCAATATGAAAAGCAATGGATGCATCAGTAAGAACGCCAGTAACCAAAATATTTTTTCCCTGTAGTAAACCCATTTAATGCCCCATTCCTAGTCCGCCATCAACAGGAATCACTGCGCCCGTGATGTATGCGGCTTTATCTGATGCAATGAAAGAAACAACATCAGCAATTTCACTTGGAATGGAAAATCTTCCAAGTGGGATAGATCCTGCAATCTCCTCACGGCGTTTATCTTCTAGATTAGCTGTCATATCAGTTTCGACGAATCCTGGAGCAATCACGTTCGCCGTAATCCCCCGACTTCCTAACTCCCGAGCGAAAGATCGTGCCATGCCAACTAATCCAGATTTACTTGCGGCGTAACTTACTTGTCCGGCTGATCCAAGCAATGCGACAACTGAGCCAATGAAAATCAATCTACCTTTTTTAATCTTTAACAAACCCTTAGTCGCTCTCCTGGCAATTCGGAAAGAGCCAGTCAGATTTGCATCAATTACTTCATTGAAATCTTCATCTGACATACGCATTACTAACGCATCTTTGGTCATGCCCGCATTGCACACAATAATCTCTGGAATTCCCCACGTTTGTTCAATGTATGTAAAGGCTTTTTCAACACTTTCAGAAGACGTCACATCTACGGCAACGCAATCAAATCCATCAATATCTTTGCCCGAGCGCGAACCAATCACAACATGAAATCCGTCTTGCGCCAATGTTGTGGCTATTGCAAGACCTATCCCTCGATTAGCACCCGTAATGAAGGCAATTGGTTTTTGCGACATATGCGAAATCTACTGGCTACTCTCGCGTAAGGTGAATTTCAGCCTGCCTCGTGTCTTATCTCAGCATAGAATTCTCGCATGGCCAACGAAGAAGATGTGTACGACATCACCAGTGCTCAGAAATCATTAAGTTCTGATCAGCCTGGTCGTCAGCGACGTTATTTTATTTCAATGATGGTGCGCACTGCATGTTTCATTTTAACTGTCATTCTCCCCAGTCCATTTCGATGGATAGCTCTAGCAGGTGCGGTCTTCTTGCCATATATCGCAGTTGTAGTAGCGAATGCAGGACGAGAAACTATTCTTCCTGGCACCGCAATCTTGAAAAAGAAACCACGCTCACTCTCATAAAGTTGAGTTAAGGTATTGCCGTGGTTAAAGAGCAATACTCAATCCTTAAAGCACTCACCGCTCTTGTCTTAGTTTTCTTATGTCTTTGGGCGGCACAGTGGCAATATCATCGCGGCATAGATCGACATGCGCGGAACACCTTGATTGCCGAACAATCGCAATTATCTACAGTTAAATTCCAGAATTTAACAGGTGACATCGCGAATTATGAGTGGCGAGAAATATCGTTGGAAGGATCATTTGATAACAAGAATCAGATCTTGTTGCGTAACCGATATTTCGAGGGCGTATACGGCTTTGAACAACTTACTTTGTTTGTTTTTGACTCACGAAAAATCTGGGTAGATAGAGGATGGATAAAAGCTGGATCCAATGCAACCATTCCTCCGCAACTTCAACCTACAAGTGAAAATGTAGTTTCTATCAATGGGCGATTGCGATTGGACTCTTCCCTACCGCAGGGAAAATTTTTCGCCGTTTCAAATGACTCAGAGCGCAATCTCATTTCTCAACTGGATGCTCGTCAAGGAATACAAACCGAAGAGTTCTACATCGACTTAATCTCTGCTACAGATTCTTCAATGAATCCTGATGTTCCCGTGGAATTACCTGAATTGAGCGATGGACCACATATGGCGTACGCCCTGCAATGGGTATTTTTCGCAGGTTTAGTTATTTATGGCAGATGGCTAATTAGAAAGAGTGCTTAAATCTTGCCTTGCATAAAGTTCGGAATACAGTCCGCCAGCTGTGACTAAATCATCATGTTTTCCTCGTTCAACAATTTCACCATGTTCTAGAACAATAATTTGATCCGCATCCATAATTGTGCTCAAACGATGAGCAATAACAATACTTGTGCGTCCCTTAAGGGCAGATTTGAGTGCTTGCTGTACTAGTGCTTCATTCTCAGAATCTAGGTGCGCCGTCGCTTCATCGAGTATGACAACAGTTGGAGATTTCAGAAGCAATCTTGCGATCGCTAAACGTTGCTTTTCTCCTCCAGAGAGTCTGTGCCCGCGTTCACCGACAAGAGTGTCAAAACCATTAGGCAATGTGGATACTAAATCCCAAATCTGTGCCGATCTACACGCTTGTTCCATCTGCAATTCAGTAGCATCATGTTTTGCATACCTTAAATTTTCGGCGATGCTTTCATGGAATAGATGAGCATCCTGCATAACGACGCCAATATTCGCTCTTAAGGATTCAAGAGATAAATCTCGGATATCAGTTGAATTAACCAGAATAGAACCGGACGTCACGTCATACAACCTTGGAAGCAGTGCACTTATAGTTGTTTTACCAGCACCGGAAGGTCCAACAATCGCGGTGGAAGTTCCGGCAGGAACTAAGAATGAAAGCCCTTTAAGTATTTCACCGCTTTGAATGTGCTCTTCTTTTGCAGCAGATTCAAGTGAAGCCAGGGATATTTGATCAGGGCGGGGGTAAGAAAATCGAACATCTCTAAATTCAATTGTGGGTACTTGCTTAGATAACATAATCGCATCCGTTTTATCACTAACCATTGGTTCTAAATCAAGTACTTCAAAAACTCTTTCAAAAGAGACAAGTGCGGTCATGACGTCGATTCGAACATTCGATAAAGCAGTCAGTGGGCCGTACAGACGCGCAAGCAAGGCAGTAATTGCTAAGAGTGTTCCGACAGTAACGGCACCGCTCAGCGCTAAGTGCCCACCGATTCCATACGCAAAAGCGGTAGCAACAGCTGCAACGCTAGTTAAAGCGATGAAAAATACTCGATTGAGCATCGCCATAGATATCCCGATGTCAGCAACTTTTCGAGCGCGTGAACGGAAAGATTCATTTTCATACTGTGGTTGCCCGTAAAGCGCAACCAGCATCGCTCCCGAAACATTAAAACGTTCAGTCATTGTCGATGACATCGCAGCATTAAGATTAAAGGAATCTCGAGTCAGTGCTTGCAATTTACGCCCGACCCATTTAGTTGGAATTAAAAATAAAGGCAGCAAAACTAATGAGATTAAGGTGATTTGCCATGATAGAAAAAGCATTGTTCCAACAACCAAAATCAAAGTAACTACATTACTTAACACTCCAGAAAGCGAGGAGGTAAATGCTTGTTGCGCACCGATAACATCGGAATTGATACGAGAAATAAGAGCACCAGTTTGAGTGCGAGTAAAAAAAGCAATAGATTGCTTTTGAACATGAGCGAACACTTGAGAGCGCAAGTCATAGATTAAGCCCTCACCTATTCGTGCTGAAAACCAGCGACCTGCAATGCTCATAAAGGCATCGACGATGGCTAATAGACCAACAGTGATTGCTAGACGAGTGATGAGTGGGCCATCTTTTGGGACCACTCCGTTATCAATTAACTTTCTAAGAATAAGTGGAGTCGCAACAACCAGGAATGCGTCGATAACAACTGTAAAAAGGAATATTCCGAGGTAGGCGCGATACGGTTTTGCAAAGCCAAATATTCGCTTAACCGTTCCCGGTTTAAGTTTTTGTTCTTTTACAGAAGGATCCGCAGTCATTGACCGATGGGTCATCCACACTGCTTGCATGGACATATTTAGACCGTGAATCCCAATGCTCTTAGCTGTTCGCGACCATCATCTGAGATTTTGTCCGGTCCCCAAGGTGGCATCCATACCCAATTTATCTTCACATCAGTGGTCATGCCAGCAAGTGCTTGTCTCGTTTGATCCTCAATTACATCTTGGAGAGGACAAGCAGCAGATGTCAGAGTCATATTCAAAACAGCAATATTAGATTCATCCACCATCACGTCATAGATTAAACCCAAATCAACAACGTTGATTCCTAGTTCAGGGTCGACAACATCTTTCATTGCCTCAGTTACATCATCAACACTTGTTGTCATTTTTCAAACCCTTCTATACGCAGATTAGTTTAGTTCTTTTTCTGAGCTTGTACTGACGCATCTTTAAAGGCCATCCAGCCTAATAACGCACATTTAATTCGAGCCGGGTATTGAGATACGCCTGCTAGCGCTACTGCATCTTCTAATACTGCTTCATCTGGCTGACCCACGCCTTTACTCTGCATTAATGATACAAAGCTATCCAAAATCTCTTGTGCCGTATTCAAGTCCTTGCCAAGCATTAAACCGCTCATAATCGAAACGCTTGCCTGAGAAATAGAGCAACCAACACCATCCCATGTAATGGATTTAACTAAAGAACCATCCAAAATAATGTTCAATGTAATTTCATCCCCACAGCTCGGGTTAATGTGGTGGACCTGTGCGTCATAAGCCGCAGTAAGTCCTTTGTTCTCTGGATGTTTGTAGTGATCCAAAATCACTTCCTGATAAAGATTATCTAATTGCATTACTATCCAAAATATTTCTTGGCATCTTTTACACCAGCGACTAGAGCGTCGAGATCAGAATGATCGTTATACACATAGAGAGATGCTCGAGTTGTAGCGGGAACACCAAGTGCTCTGGTCAGTGGCCAAGCACAATGATGACCTGTTCTTACCGCAATGCCGAGACTATCTAAGTACTGACCAAGATCATGCGGGTGAATGCCTTCAACTGTAAAAGACACAATTCCTCCACGCATTGAACTATCTAATGGCCCCACTATTGCAGTACCTTCAATTTTACCAAGCTCAGCTAACAAGTATGAAGTTAATTCTTCCTCATGCTTGTGTATGGCATACATTCCAATATTTTGCAGATACTTCAGAGCAGCACCTAGACCAACAACTTGGGCCATGTTTGGAACACCTGCTTCAAACTTTTTTGGTGCCTGCGCCCATGTTGCATCAGTCATCGTCACATTTTCAATCATTGAACCACCAAATAAAAATGGAGGGAGCTCATTAAGCAATTCATAGGATCCCCACAGAACCCCGACGCCTGTCGGACCTAATGCCTTATGACCTGAAAAAGTTAAGAAATCTGCTCCCAGTTTGCGAACATCAACAGCTACATGTGGAACCGATTGACATGCATCAACAATAACAATTGCTCCTACTGCGTGAGCCTTCTTAATTATCTGCTCAAGATTAACAATTGTTCCCAGAACATTTGATTGCTGGGTAATAGCCACAATCTTTGTCTTATCGGTAATCAAAGAATCAATATTTGACTCATCCAATCGTCCATCAGGTGTGACGCTAAACCATTTCAGGGTTGCACCACTGCGCTTTGCCAATTGTTGCCAAGGAATCAAATTTGCATGATGCTCCATTTCGGAGACAACAATTGTGTGCTCTGGTCCAATCGCGAAACGACTTCCCGATTCAGCGTTGCTAAATGCATACGCTAAGAGATTTAGAGATTCAGTGGCGCCTTTGGTAAAAACAATCTCTTGAGAATCGGCTCCAAGAAATGAAGCCACTGTGTCCCGAGCTGCTTCAAAGAGTTCGGTTGCTTCTTCGGCTAATTGATGGGCACCGCGGTGCGCTGCCGCATTGTGCTTTGTGTAAAAATCTATTTCCGCATCAATTACAACCTGAGGTTTTTGACTCGTAGCGCCACTATCTAAATAGATGAGCTTTTTGCCGTCACGAATAGTTCGCAAAAAAATTGGGAAATCTCTGCGGATCTTGGTGACATCGAGAGTCATAATTGCAGATTAATTACCGACGTATTCGGCGTATCCCTGCGCTTCTAGTTTGTCTGCTAGCTCGGGACCGCCTTCTTCGACGACGCGACCATTTGCAAAAACATGTACAAAATCTGGCTTGATGTAACGCAGAATTCTTGTGTAGTGCGTGATCAGCAGAACTCCCAAATTATTTGATTCCTTCGCGCGATTAACGCCTTCAGAGACAATTCGAAGAGCATCTACATCTAAGCCAGAATCTGTTTCATCTAATATTGCAATCTTTGGCTTTAAGAGTTCGAGCTGCATGATTTCATGGCGCTTCTTTTCTCCACCAGAAAAACCTTCATTTACATTTCTCTGAGCAAAACTCGAATCAATAGATAAGGCCTCCATGGCATCTTTAACTTCTGAGACCCACGTGCGCAGTTTTGGTGCTTCACCGCGAAGCGCTGTGGCTGCCGTGCGTAAGAAATTTGATACAGAAACGCCTGGTACCTCAACTGGATACTGCATCGCTAAGAAGAGTCCAGCCTTCGCGCGTTCATCAACGCTCATCTCAAGAACATCGACTCCATCGAGTGTTACCGAACCACCCGTGATCGTGTACTTGGGATGACCAGCGATTGAATAAGCAAGAGTTGATTTACCAGAACCATTAGGTCCCATGATTGCGTGAGTTTCTCCTGATTTGATCACCAGGTCAACGCCCTTAAGAATTTCTACAGCACCGTTTTCGGTGTTCACAGAAACTTGTAGGTTTCGGATATCTAATGTGCTCATGGTTGACCTGTTATCTCTCGTTTATGTTTGCGGACTATTTATCTGTGAAATGAACTTCTATAACATCATCGACGATGCTAACCGGGTACGTTTTAACTGCGATATTTGCCGGCAAAGTAAGTGCTTCACCAGTGCGTAGATCGAACTCTGCCCCGTGAAGCCAACACTCAATCTTGAAATCTGTTACGTCACCTTCAGAAAGGGATGCCTCAGAATGTGTGCACATATCGTTGATAGCAAAAACTTCGTTGCCGATACGTGTTAGGCAGATATCTTCACCATTCATCGAAACTTTTACAGGTTTACGATTGTGCAGTTCAGAAAGTTTGATTGAGCTCATTTTATGCACCTGCCTTAACAAGTTCGTCATCGATACGCTGAATCAAGCGATCTTGAATTTCTGAATCAGCAATCTCAGAGATAATTTCAGCAAAGAAGCCGCGCACAACTAAACGTCGAGCATCTTCCACAGAAATGCCGCGTGACATCAAATAGAAGAGCTGTTCGTCATCAAAACGACCAGTAGTGCTTGCGTGACCTGCTCCAACAATCTCGCCGGTTTCGATCTCTAAATTCGGCACTGAATCGGCTCGAGCGCCATCTGTCAGTAATAGATTTCGATTAAGTTCGTATGTATCAGTACCTTCGGCATTGGCACGGATGAACACATCACCTATCCAAACAGTGTGTGCCTTATCGCCAGATAAAGCGCCCTTGAAATTAACTCGAGATTTAGCATTGGGAACACAATGATCAACAAAAATGCGGTGCTCAAAGAATTGCCCGGCAGTTGCAAAATAAACACCAGTTAATGCAGCGTCTGCACCAGGACCGGTGAATTCAACTGTTGGAAGTAATCGAACAACAGAGCCGCCAATAGTGACAGTTATAGATTTAAACATGGCATCTTTATCAACGATTGCGTGATGCTTGCCAACATGAACAGTTTTTGCATCCCACTCTTGCAGGGTAACAAAAGTTAAATGAGCTCCTGATTCAACCTTGAACTCGATTTCTTCTGCCAACAAAGTGTCTCCTGTATTTGCAAGAATCACTGTCGCCCGAGCATTTGATTCGACATGGATTAATACACGCGAGAATTCAGCTGCATTGAGATCAAATGATTTTCTCGACAGATGAATTGGAGAACTTACTTCAGTATTTGCAGCAATTTTCAGCACTGCAACATCTGATGAAAACTCTCTGACTCTATTCATTACTGCGTCATCAGTTATGCTCAAAGATGGCAAAAGCTCACGCGAAACTCTTTCGAAACTAACTCCAGGGGAAGCTTCGGAGTGCATCGAAAGCGAACGATGCTCTGCTATTGCTGCAGATCCATCGTGTAATCCCTTGAGACGATTAAGCGGTGTGAAACGCCAATCTTCTTCGCGCCCATGAGGCACCAAAATATTTGTGGTTAATACACTCATTAACCAACAGCGCCTTCCATTTGAAGTTCAATTAAACGGTTGAGTTCAAGTGCGTACTCCATTGGAAGTTCGCGAGCAATAGGTTCGATAAATCCACGAACAATCATGGCCATGGCTTCATCTTCTGTAAGACCACGTGACATCAAATAGAACAATTGATCGTCACTAATCTTAGAAACTGTAGCTTCGTGACCCATGGAAACATCATCTTCACGAACATCAACATATGGGTATGTATCAGAGCGCGAAATTGTGTCAACCAAGAGCGCATCGCACTTCACTGTGCTCTTCGAGTGGTGTGCACCTTCTTGAATCTGCACGAGACCTCTATACGAAGTACGGCCTCCACCACGAGCAACTGATTTCGATATAACAGTTGATGATGTATATGGCGCAGCGTGAACCATTTTTGCACCGGAGTCTTGGTGTTGACCTTCTCCAGCGAATGCAAGTGAGAGCGTTTCGCCCTTTGCATGAGGTCCCATCAAAAATACCGCTGGGTATTTCATCGTTACTTTCGATCCGATGTTTCCATCAATCCACTCCATGGTTGCACCTTCTGCACACGTTGCGCGCTTTGTAACCAAGTTGTAAACGTTGTTAGACCAATTTTGAATAGTTGTGTAACGAACGCGAGCACCTTTTTTGACAATGATTTCAACGACTGCTGAGTGTAATGAATCTGAATTATAAATCGGAGCTGTGCACCCTTCAACATAGTGAATATAGGAATCCTCATCAGCGATGATCAAAGTACGTTCGAACTGACCCATGTTTTCTGTGTTAATACGGAAATATGCTTGCAAAGGAATCTCAACATGAACACCCTTTGGAACATAAATAAACGATCCACCGGACCACACAGATGTGTTTAAGGCCGCAAACTTGTTATCTCCAACAGGGATAACAGTTCCGAAATACTCTTTGAATAGTTCAGGATGCTCACGTAATCCTGAATCAGTATCTAGAAAAATTACACCTTGGGCTGCTAAATCTTCACGAATGGAGTGATAAACAACTTCTGACTCATATTGCGCTGCAACACCTGAAACTAATCGTTGCTTTTCAGCTTCTGGGATACCCAAGCGGTCATATGTATTTTTGATGTCTTCTGGAAGGTCATCCCATGTTTGCGCTTGCTTTTCAGTTGAGCGCACAAAGTATTTGATGGTGTCAAAGAAAATTCCGGATAAATCAGAACCCCATGAAGGCATTGGCTTCTTTTCGAATAGCGCTAATCCCTTTAGGCGCAGGTCTAGCATCCACTGTGGTTCAGACTTCTTCGAAGAGATATCACGGACTACATCTTCGTTAATTCCACGCTTAGCGTTATCGCTGGTCTCATTTTTATCTGCCCAGCCGTATTCGTAATTCCCGATTCCCTCTAGTTCTGGATGCGCGATAGTCATGAGCGACCTCTCTTATTAGTTAATGAACGAGCAATCTTTGGAACAAAAGTTGTGCACACTCCGTCGCCATGAGCAATGGTGGCTAAACGTTGAACGTGAGTTCCGAGTAGTTCGGAAAAAGCCTTAGTTTCGGCCTCACATAATTGTGGGAACTCCGCTGCAACATGCGCGATAGGGCAATGATGCTGGCAGATCTCTTCACCCTTGGTTTTAACAGCAACACTTGCCGCATAGCCTTGGCCAGATAAAAAAGTTGCTAGGGCATCACTCTTATGGGCTCTCTTAGAAACCAATACTGATGCTTTTTTGACTATGTCATCTGCACGGGATTCGGCAAAAGCTTTGATGCTCGCTTCTCCTAATTCAGATGACATGAATTTCAATGCAGCAACTGCTAAATCATCATATGAATGCTCAAACTTTTCACGACCACTATCAGTCAATACGAAAACTTTTGAAGGTCTACCCCTGCCACGAACCAGTGCAGAGTGCGGTTCGCGGGCTTCTAACAATCCATCAGAAACAAGTGCATCCAAATGTCGACGAATGCCTGCGGGCGTAAATCCTAATTTTTCGGAAAGCGCCGCTGCCGTGGAAGGTCCATTTTCTAGGATGGAGCTAGCCACCGCATCGCGGGTACGAACATCTTCGCTCTGCGCTATTGGGGTGGCTATTTTCACAACACTATTGTGTCTTAAATCAATGATACTTACCACTCGAGACGCAAGAAGAATTGCCTGCCCTCAGACCCATCACAATCTAGGCTAGGGCTATGAAGGAATTTGCCAACAAATGGCTCGTGGCGATACTTCGAGTTTTATTGATTTTCCAAGTGGGCATCGTCCTTACAGGTGGAGTTGTTCGACTCACGGGATCAGGACTTGGATGTCCAACATGGCCCGAATGTACTGCGGGTTCATACACGCCAATTGAAGGACAAATCGAAGGCTTTAGATCATGGATCGAATTTGGAAATCGATTGCTCACTTTAGCACTTGTTGTGGCGTGCGCATTGTCAATTCTTGCAGTTCTCATCAGTAAACGCAGAGAGTTGCGATTATTAGTTCTTGGCCAATTTGCTGGCATATTTGGGCAAGCCGTTCTGGGCGGCATAACAGTGCTTACCGATTTACATCCGCTTCCTGTTGCCGGACATTTTGTGTTATCAATAATTTTGATTGCAGGTGCACAATCATTACTAACAAAAGCTAAAAGCCCTTATGAACGCAAGAAACTCAATAAAAATCTTCTACATGGTGTAGCCCAGAGCCATGTACTTCTAACTTTCGTGGTAATTGTTTTTGGAACATTAGTGACGGGATCGGGTCCCCATGCCGGAGATATTGCGGCCCCACGTTTTGCTTTTGACGTACGCACAATCGCTTGGTTGCATGCGGATCTTGTAATCGCATTGCTCGGTCTTTCACTTGCCTATTTCATATCAGCCACAACACCAATGCCTACAAAGCGTTTGCTGAAGTACTTCTTTGTGGCCGCATTGATTCAGGGCGCTATTGGTTATATTCAATACTTCCTTGGCTTGCCTGAAGTCATTGTTGCCGCACATATGCTGGGATCCACTTTGGTATGGATATCTGCATGGAAAGTGTGGCTCTCCGTTTCTAGACAACCAAAGAAAGTGAACTAATTTCATGAGCGCAATATCTAATTGGAGCATTGAAGACGACCTAGTTATTTCACATGCACGGGCACTTGCTATGGATGCCGTGCAAAAGGTTGGAAATGGTCATCCTGGAACAGCGATGTCTTTGGCTCCAGTTGCCTATCTATTATTTCAAAAGCACTTAGTTCATGATCCAAGTGATCCACAATGGATTGGACGTGATCGATTCATACTTTCGTGTGGCCACTCTTCTATGACGCTGTACACGCAATTATTTCTCAGTGGATATGGATTAGAAATGCAAGATATTCAAAAATTTCGAACATGGGGTTCGCTAACTCCCGGACATCCGGAGTATGGGCATACTGCTGGCGTTGAAATGACTACTGGACCATTAGGCCAGGGGGTTTCAACCGCTGTTGGTATGGCGATGGCCGCAAGATTTGAACGCGGGCTCTTTGATCCCGAAACCACCGATGGTTCTTCACTCTTTGATCATCGGGTATGGGTTATCTGTTCAGATGGCGATTTACAAGAAGGTGTGAGCAGCGAAGCTGCTTCTCTTGCTGGAACACAAGAACTTGGAAATTTAAATGTTATCTACGACGATAACCGTATTTCAATTGAAGGCGATACACACGTTTCTTTTACAGAAGATGTGTCAGCTAGATATCGCGCCTATGGCTGGGAAGTAATTGAAGTAGCCGCACAAACCAACGGTGATGTTGATTTAGCTTCTCTTGATAAAGCAATGACTGATGCTGCCAAGAATCATAAACAACCAACCTTGATTCGCTTAAAAACCGTTATTGCATGGCCGGCACCCAAGGCTCGTGGCACCGCAGAGTCTCATGGTTCCGCACTTGGCGCTGATGAAATTATTGCGACAAAGAAAGAGCTCGGGTTAAACCCTGATGAGCACTTTGCCTTTCCTGATCATCTGCTAGAACATGCTCGGTTAGTACAAATGCGTGGCGTGCAAATGCATTCACATTGGAACGATAAATTCAAAGACTGGGAAACGAACAATCCAGATCGCGCGCATCTGCTGGCAAGACTTATGGCAAATAAGCTTCCAGAAGATTGGGATTCTTTGGTTCCCATATTCGCGGCAGGTAAAGATGTAGCAACTCGCAAAGCATCCGGAGATGTTATTAATGCTCTTGCTCAAAAACTTCCTGAAATGTGGGGCGGTTCAGCTGATTTAGCGGGAAGTAATAACACAAACATTGAAGGCGGTGGATCGTTTCTTCCATCAAGCAGCACAATGAATGATGCCAATCCTTATGGTCGCATCATCCATTTTGGTATCAGAGAACATGCCATGGGATCTATTCTTAATGGAATTGCATTAAGCGGATTAACAAAAGCTTTCGGTGGCACATTCGCTGTTTTTAGCGATTACATGCGCCCTGCAGTTCGTTTAGCTGCACTTATGAAATTGCCATCTATCTTTGTCTGGACTCACGATTCAATTGGTTTAGGTGAAGATGGTCCAACACATCAGCCAGTTGAGCACTTCGCAGCCCTACGCGCCATTCCCGATTTCGATCTCATCAGACCTGCCGATGCGAATGAAGTTGCTGCCGCATGGCGCGTAATTATTGAACGCAAGAAAGCTTGTGGAATTCTTTTATCGCGTCAAAACCTTCCAGTCTTTGATCGCTCCCAATTTGGATCATTAGATGGAGTAGCACGGGGCGCTTATATTCTTAAAGAAGCTAGTTCTGCACCGAAACTGATTTTGATGGCAACTGGTTCTGAAGTTGCCCTTGCAGTGCAAAGCGCAGAAACATTAGAAAGCTCTGGAATTGCTACACGCGTTGTCAGCGTTCCTTGTTTTGAATGGTTTAACGAACAAACTCAAGCCTATAAAGATGAGGTATTGCCACCGTCAGTAAAAGCTCGCATGAGTATTGAAGCTGGAATCGCCCAAGGATGGCGAGAGTACCTCGGAGATCATGGAGCTTCTATTTCACTGGAGCACTACGGCGCATCTGCTAGCGCCAATGTTTTGTTTAAGGAATTTGGTTTTACTGTGGATAATGTCGTAGCAACTGCGAAGAAGATTCTTGCATGATCGCCAAAGACATCGCCAAAGCCGGAACCTCTATTTGGCTTGATGACCTTTCCCGAGCAAAACTCGTTGGATTGGATTCACAGAGTTTGCCTTCGCGCATTAAGAGTTCTGGTGTGGTTGGAGTGACTACTAATCCCAGCATCTTCAATTCTGCAATCACAGGATCCGCCGATTATGCCGGCGATATCGCAGCAATGAAATCTCTCTCCCCCGCGGAAATAATCAAGAAATTAACTACAGATGATGTTCGAATGGCATGTGATTTATTTTCGCAGATTTATAGCGATTCCAAAGGGATAGATGGTCGCGTCAGTATCGAAGTAGATCCACGCCTCGCCCATGACACTCAATCTACGATCGATGAAGGCAAGTCGTTATGGAGTTTAGTTAATCGCCCAAATCTGTTGATCAAAGTTCCAGCCACATTAGCTGGATTACCTGCAATTACAGAGCTCATCGCTAGCGGAATTAGTGTAAATGTAACCTTAATTTTCTCTTGCCAACGGTATGAAGAAGTGATTGATGCCTTCATCGCCGGGGTAGAAGGTGCGCAAGAACGTGGAAATGACTTAAAGACAATCCATAGTGTTGCATCTTTTTTCATCAGTAGAATTGACACAGCAGTTGACCAGGAATTAAAGAAAATGAATTCACCACAAAGTAATGAGTTGCTTGGTCAGGCAGCAATTTCTAATGCTGTCCTGGCGTATGAATTGTTTCTTACCAAAAAAAGTAGTCCTCGATGGACAAAATTAAATCAGGCTGGCGCCAATATGCAGCGTCCTTTATGGGCTTCCACTGGAGTTAAAGATCCCGCATACGATGACACTCGGTACGTGATGGATTTGGTTGCACCCCACACTGTAAACACGATGCCGCAATCCACTTTAGATGCTGTGATTGATCATGGAAAATTTCGTGGAGATACCATCGCGCCTGCTTTAGAAAAATCCCGCGCCATGCTTGCCAATCTCGAACAACTTGGTATTTCCATGGCATCAATTACTCATCAACTTGAAATTGATGGAGTCGCATCTTTCACCAAAGCATGGCAATCTTTACTTGATGACGTAGATAAGGTTCGAAGTGAATGATTGAAGTTCACTATAAGGATGAAAACCTTGTCCAACGAGATTCACCTTTATATGTAAAACTACTTGATGCCCATAAGCGTCTTTTAAAGAAAGATTCAACACTATGGGGTTCTGATGCCACCGCCGAAGCAAGTGTTCGCATGGATTGGTTAGATTTACCACAACAATCGCGATCTTTACTTGCCGGGTTGGATGCACTATCAGCTAAAAATCGGCACCTTACAAACATCGTTTTATGCGCAATGGGCGGATCATCCCTAGGGCCCGAAGTTATCGCCAAAACTTTTAACAAAAAGATTTCAATTTTGGATTCAACTGACCCTGATTGCATCACACATTCTCTTCCTACTGATTTACAACAGACACTAGTTGTCGTGAGTTCCAAGTCTGGTTCAACCATTGAAACACTGAGCCAGAAAGCTTTGATTGAAGAGATTTTCCATGATGCAGGACTGAACGCAATCGAGCACATGATCATCGTTACAGATTCTGGCTCGCCTTTGGACATTACATCGCGTGAATCTGGCTTTGCTGTGATCAACCCAAATCCACATGTGGGTGGTCGTTTTAGCGTTCTCGGTGATTTTGGACTTGTCCCTGCAGCACTCCTTGGAATTGATGTTTCTGTAATTTTAGATAGCGCAATCGAAGCACAAGAGTCTCTTCAGAACGATCCTCATCCGGCTTTGCTTGCCGCCTATGCAATTATCACTGGAACTCAACAATACTTCTCCATAACTGATGACCGCTCAACTATGCCAGGTTTGTCTGATTGGATTGAGCAACTTATCGCGGAGTCAACGGGTAAGAGCGGAGTCGGTCGATTACCAATTGTCGTAAACAACCTAGAAGATTTCGTCCCAGACAAAACTCTTTCCATTTCATTCGCGGGTGATTCAGATTTAATTGTCAAGGGAGATTTGGGAGAACAGTTCTTCTTTTGGGAATGGGTGACCGCATTGTTAGGAGCAGGCTTATCAGTTAACCCTTTTAACCAACCAAACGTTGAAGAATCAAAATCAGCAAGCACATCTCTTTTATCTCAATGGGGCGGTTCATTCCCCGATGTTCCTCTTGCTGGAATTGATCAAGCAATATCTTTTGATTCGGAAACAAATAATGCATCCGAACTTCTCTCTACATTTATCGAAAACATTGGCGATGATGGATATTTAGCAATTACCGCTTTTTTGGATCGTCATGAGGATCAGAATCTTGTCGATTTGCGAAAAATCCTGGCTTCCAAGAGCAAGAGGGCTGTGACCTTTGGTTGGGGACCGCGCTTCTTGCACTCAACTGGACAGTTTCATAAGGGTGGACAACCCAATGGTTCATTTCTTCAGATTACTGCTGACTCTAAAACCGATGTTGCAATTCCTGGCAAGAGCTTCACATTTAAATCACTATGTTTAGCACAAGCTATTGGGGATCAAAATGCACTAAAAAACAGAGAGTTTCCAACTCTTCGGCTGCACTTGTTACATAGAAAAGAAGGAGTTGCGCAGCTCTTGGAAATTGCTAGAAGGCTTTAGTCATCCCCGCGTAACTTACGTAGTGCTTCATCCAGAATTTTTGCGCCTTCGGCATCGCTTCGGCGTTCCTTTACATATGCCAAGTGAGTTTTATACGGTTCATTTTTAATTGGACTTGGTGGATTCGCTTTGTCTCTGCCTGCTGGGTAACCACACTTCGGACAATCCCATTCAGGCGGAATTACAACGCCCTCTTCTTCGGCAAATGATGGGCGAACCTCGTGCCCATTTGCGCACCAATACGACACATGAGAACGAGCAATCGCTTCCCCACGTTCTGCTTCACCCATTGGGCCTGCACCAACGCGACTACCACGTATTGCACTTGCCATATGTTGCTCCTATCGATTAATGACTGAAAATATTATTTACTTCAAAACCAAACTCAAAGCAACTACGCCGGCAAACCATAAACCGCCTACAACAATTGTGATGCGATCGAGATTACGCTCGACAACGGAAGAGCCGCCATAGTTAGAAGAGATACCGCCACCGAACAAGTCTGATAATCCCGCGCCTTTGCCTTTGTGCAAAAGTACAAGAAGAATCATAAGAACGCTGGTGATGACCAGAATGATTGATAGAGCTAATTTCACTTAACCGAACTCCTTGCTCTGTGAACTGTGGCCCGAAATCGCGGGCAGGGGGTAAGGATACCTGCTAAAGCGCGTCCATACCTACCTATGATGCAGCATAAAACTTCGCAATTTTGGCTAGTTCTTCAGGATCCAGACTTGCGCCGCCAATCAGAGCTCCATCCACGTTCTCTTTTTTCATTATTTCCGCAATGTTTGAAGATTTTACGGAACCGCCATAAAGAATGCGCATATTAGCTGCGATGTCAGGAGAACCAATAGATTCAATCTCTTCTCGAATTGCTGCACATACTTCTTCGGCATCTTCAGGGGTTGCCGTCTTGCCCGTTCCGATTGCCCAAATGGGTTCGTAAGCAATAATAATCTTCTTCAAATCTGGCTTATGAAATCCTTCTAAACCAGCACGAACTTGTCGCACAACGTTGCTTACGTGCATACCTGATTCGCGGATTGAAAGGTCTTCGCCCACACAAAAAATTGGAGTCAAATCATTTGCAAGGGCTGCTCTTATCTTGCGATTTACAAGTGCATCATCTTCATTATGAAGTACTCGGCGTTCACTGTGACCAATCACCACAAATGTGCACCCCAGCTTTGCCAACATTGAAGCTGAAATATCACCTGTAAAAGCACCGCTGGCATCAGGAGATACGTCTTGTGCTCCGTACATCAGACGCAAACGATCACCGTCTACGAGTGTTTGAATTGAGCGAATATCTGTAAATGGCGGAATTATTGCAATATCCACCGCGTCGTAATCCTTATCTTCGAGACTGTAGACGAGTTTTTGTGCGACAGCAATGGCTTCGAGGTGGTTGAGATTCATTTTCCAGTTGCCCGCCATTAAAGGTTTGCGCATTTAAAACAACCAGCTTTCTTTGTAGTGAAGTTAGAGTCCAAGAGCCTGTAAGCCAGGAAGAACTTTTCCTTCAAGGTATTCAAGAGATGCTCCGCCACCGGTTGAAATATAACCGAAGTCCGAATCATTAAATCCTAGTGCTCGAACTGCAGCAGCCGAGTCTCCCCCACCGACAACAGATATTCCATCAATCTCTGTAAGCGCTTGCGCAACGATCTTAGTGCCATGAGCAAAATTCGGAAATTCAAATACACCCATTGGCCCGTTCCAAAAAACGGTCTTACATTTTTTGATCTCTTCAGCAAATGCTGTTGCAGATTCAGGACCAATATCCAAGCCCATTTGATTTGCGGGAATTTGATCGGCTGACACTAATGTTGCAAGAGAGTTTTCTTTAAATTCAGGTGCCACAACAATATCCGTAGGCAATAACAATCTCACACCCTTGCTCTGAGCGGATTTAATTAGCTCTTTAACTGTAGGAATTAAATCAATTTCAACCAGCGATGAACCAATTTCTCTTCCAGTAGCAGCAAGAAATGTAAATACCATTCCGCCACCAATTGCCATTACATCTACGTGAGCGAGAAGATTAGAAATAACACCAATCTTGTCTGACACCTTTGCACCGCCAAGTACTACGCCATAAGGACGATGTGGTGATTGCGTTAGTTTTTTAAGCACTTCGACCTCGGCTTGAATGAGCAATCCTGGCGCACAAGGCAAAAGTGCCGGTAGATCATAAACAGATGCATGCTTTCGGTGAACCGCGCCAAAACCATCGCCAACATACGCATCAACATGCTGCGCTAATTCCTGAGCAAATATTTTTCGCTCAGAATCATCTTTACTGGTTTCTGCTGAATTGAACCGGAGGTTTTCCAAAAGCAGGATTTTTGCAGAACCTTGCTTTATGAAATCAACTGGTTGTGACAGCAGTTCTGAGAGTCGCTCTGATATAGGTTCCAGGGTTAGCTCAGATTTAACTTCACCTTTGGGGCGTCCGAGATGTGCACCAATAACGATTGAAGCGCCACGATCTAGAAGGTTTTTAATAGTAGGCAGCGAAGCACGAATTCTTCCGTCGTCAGTGATTACGCCATCTTTTATGGGAACGTTCAAATCGCAACGAAGAAAAATCCGCTTACCTGCTACATCGAGTGAAGCAAGTGAATTCATTACAGCGTTTTACCTACGTACGTAATCAGGTCAACAAGACGGTTTGAGTATCCCCACTCGTTGTCATACCAACCAACAACCTTTGCAGTTGTGCCGATGACCTTTGTAAGTCCCGCATCAACTATGCATGAAGAAGGATCAGTAACAATGTCGGATGAGACAATTGGATCTTCCGTATAAGTCATGAAACCTTTGAGTGGTCCGTCTGCGCCCTCCTTAAGCGCTGCGTTAATGTCTGCGGCGCTCACTTCCTTTGAAAGTTCGACCGTGAGATCTACTACAGAACCAGTTGGAACTGGGACACGAAGAGCGTATCCATCGAGCTTTCCTTTGAGTTCTGGAAGAACCAGGCTGATGGCCTTTGCTGCACCTGTTGATGTAGGAATGATATTTGTCGCGGCACCGCGTGCTCGTCGTAGATCTTTGTGTGGAAAATCCAAAATAACTTGATCATTTGTATATGCGTGAACTGTTGTCATTAATCCTCGAACGATTCCGAAGTTATCGTGGAGAACCTTGGCCATTGGTGCCAAGCAATTAGTTGTACACGATGCATTGGAAATAATGTTATGCGCAGCTGGGTCATATTTTTCGTGGTTCACGCCCATCACAATTGTGATGTCTTCATCTGTTGCCGGTGCAGAAATAATAACTTTCTTAGCCCCTGCGGTGATGTGTTTTTGGGCATCTGCGGCTTTTGTAAAAATACCAGTTGATTCAACGACAACATCTGCGCCGATTGACTTCCACGGTAAATTAGCAGGATCGCGTTCTGCAAATACTTTGATAAGTTTTCCACCAACTGTAAGAGAGTCTTCGGTGTGTGTAACTTCTAAACCTAATCGGCCTAAAATCGAGTCATACTTGAGTAAATGAGCAAGAGTTGAATTATCTGTGAGGTCGTTAATACCTACAATATTGACATTTGGATTGGCCAGACATGCACGAAAGAAATTTCGACCGATACGCCCAAAACCATTGATTCCAACATTAATCATCTGTGTTCCTCGCTTAGATAGAAAGCCCAGTTTTGACTGACTTTAAAAATGTCCCTTATTCACCACAACGCTGGGGTATAGGCAAACTCTATCAGTCCCTCGTTACTACTTAAAAGTAGAGGTTTACTTCTCAGTTTTAATTCAATAAATCTGGAGATAATCCAGCTTCTGTATCTGGGATTCCCAACTCTGCGGCTCTCTTATCCGCCATTGCAAGCAACCGTCGAATTCTTCCAGCAATCGCATCCTTAGTCATCGGTGGCACCGCAAGTGAACCTAACTCTTCCAAACTTGCTTGACCATGACTGATGCGCAATTCACCAGCCTCTTTCAAATGATCCGGAATTGTTGGACCAAGAATTTCCATTGCGCGCGAAACTCGTGCAGATGCTGCAACTGCCGCACGTGCCGAACGACGTAAATTTGCATCATCAAAATTTGCTAATCGATTAGCCGTTGCACGAACTTCGCGGCGCATTCGTCTTTCTTCCCACGCAAGAACACTTTCATGAGCGCCTAATCGTGTCAGCAAAACTCCAATGGCATCGCCATCGCGAATAACAACACGATCTACTCCGCGAACTTCACGGGCTTTAGCAACAATTCCAAGACGGCGAGCGGCACCGACTAATGCAAGTGCGGCTTCAGGTCCTGGACATGTGATTTCAAGTGAAGAAGATCTACCCGGTTCGGTTAATGATCCATGAGCGATGAATGCTCCACGCCATGCCGCTTCTGAATCGCAAATAGCAGCCGAGACTACTTGTGGAGGTAGCCCGCGGACAGGGCGAGAGTTTGCATCAACTAGGCCAGTTTGGCGCGCTAAAGCATCACCTTCATCAATAACGCGAACCACGTAACGCGAACCTTTACGCAAGCCACTCGATGAAAGAACTGCTAAATCACTTTCATGACCATAAATATCAGCGATATCTTTTCGCAAGCGTCGAGCACTCTGAGCGGTGTCTAATTCAACTTCTATAACAATCTTGCCTGCGGCAATGTGCAATCCCCCAGCAAAGCGAAGGAGTGAAGAAACTTCTGCCTTGCGGCAACACGGCTTGGTGATAGCCAAGCGGCTGAGTTCATCCTTAACTGCTGATGTCATTGCCATGTGCTTATCCAACCAAAGATTGGCCCATGATGTGGCTCAATAGAGAAAATAGTTTTTCTACATCATGATGAAAACTACCCGGTGATTGACGTAAATCTGCAACATGTAATGTGCCACCAAAACTCTCAACAAGAACTTGAAGCCTTTGACTATCGCCTAACTCGAATCTGTCTACTAATACATGGTCGATTTTCATCGTAGGTGCGTATTCATGGAGCATTTGCAGGTGCTCCTGGGGTGTATATCCCGCAAATTCATCAGCTATCGCATCTGGATGAGAATCGAGATTAAGAATAATTATTTTTTTCGCATTACTTCTGGCTAGCGCATCGAGTTGTTCGCCAACCAAAAAGTGTGGCAAAACACTTGAGAACCACGAACCAGGTCCAACGGTAATCCATTGCGCTTGATCAATTGCTTCTAACGCTGCTGGTAGAGCTGCAGGATTTGCAGGTACAAGTCGTAACGATTTCAACTTTCCCTGTGATGTCGCTACTTGCACCTGACCGCGAACAGTGAAAACTTTTCCTGCGCTTTCAAACCTAGCTTCTATATCTAGTGGCTCCGCCGCCATTGGCAATACACGTCCAACAACTTTTAGTAACTCTGCAACGCGATCTAAACCTTGCACTGGATCCACGTCTCGGTCCCACAAAGCGGCCAACAAAAGGTTTCCTACTGCGTGACCGTTTAGCGGGCCTTTACTGGTGAATCTGTATTGCAAAATATCAGCCCAACTTCTTCCCCATTGGTCATCGGCGCATAACGCGGCAAGTGCCATTCTTAAATCTCCGGGTGGAAATATTGCAAACTCTTCACGTAAACGTCCACTTGATCCACCATTATCGGCAACAGTTACGATTGCCGTAATTTCTGAAGTGATTTTTCGAACCGCAGCCAAAGTGGCAGCAAGTCCATGTCCCCCGCCTAAACAAACAATGCGAGGATTTTTCTCATAACTCATTCACGGCCAACATCTCGATGAGTCGCGTGCGCACTAATTGTGAAATTATCACGCAAACCATCTAATTGGCTAGCAATCTCTCGAGCAATTGAGACACTTCGATGTTTGCCTCCCGTGCAACCAATTGCAACGGTGACGTACTTTTTTCCTTCACGCAAATATCCAGGCAACATCTGTTCAATGAGGGACACATATGTTTGGACGAATTGCGTGACACCTGGATTGGCCAGAACTGTAGATTTAACTTTTTCGTCCAGACCCGATAGCGGCCTCAATTCAGGTATCCAGTGAGGATTGGGTATGAAACGGCAATCAAGAACTAGATCTGCATCAACCGGGATTCCATATTTGTAGCCGAATGACAGGACGTTTACTCGAACTGATTGCGTAAGCCCCTGTGCAAAGATTTCGGTTGTGCGCTTCTCTAATTGATGTACATTCAAATTAGATGTATCAATGACAACATCAGATTGCGACAAGAGTTCTTGAAGTTTTTCACGTTCGGCAGCAATACCATCAACTATTCGACCCTCACCTTGCAATGGATGAGGACGTCGGGTTGATTCAAATCTTTGAACGAGTGCTTGATCGGTAGCATCCAAGAAGGCAACACGAAAATTTTTTCCCGATTTCTTTAATTCAGCTAAAGAAGTCGCAAGCTCATCAAAGAATTTGCCACCGCGAACATCAACGACAACTGCTAAAGAGCTAATTTCTGACTCAAAACTTTGACGTATGAGATCTGACAAAAGCTTTGGCGGCAGATTATCCACAACATACCAACCCAGATCCTCTAACGCATGAGCCACCGTTGAACGCCCGGCACCAGACATCCCGGTAAGAATCAAAACTTCTTTACTCATGTCTCTATCTTCGCCTACCTGTCAAGCATCTTCAATGGTCCCAGTAGCCATATCAATGTGTGGAGAAGTCGCTGTGGCAAGAAAATCAAAAACAATTTCTCCAATCTTCTCACCTATTCCTGGCGTCATCGCTATATCTGCAGAGCTTGCTTTCTTCATGGCCGCAACTGAACCGAATCGTTCGAGTAAAGCATTTCTTCGACTCGGTCCTAATTGTTCAATCTCATCCAGAATAGATTCGAGCATAACTTTTGAGCGCCTGGATCTATGAAATGCGATTGCAAAGCGATGCGCTTCATCTCTAATGCGTTGCAATAAATACAGTCCCTCACTCGTGCGCGGTAATATCAATGGATCGGATTGTTCAGGAACCCACACTTCTTCTAATCTTTTCGCAAGTCCACACAAAGCAATATCAGATATACCTAATTCATTCATTGCACTTTGAGCTGCACTGACTTGCGGAGCACCTCCATCTACAACAATTAATTGTGGAGGGTAGGCGAACTTACTTGGTTTTCCTCCCGCTTCAATTATCTCGGCGCTATTAACTACTCGATCATTGAGTAATCTCTTCAGTCGTCTGGTAATAACTTGGTGCATAGCCCGCGTATCGTCGAATCCTTCTTTGGTATCGATAATGAAACGGCGGTATTCACTCTTCTTTGCAACACCATCTTCAAAAACAACCATAGAAGCGACAACTGATGTTCCCGAAATATTTGAGATATCAAAACATTCGATCCGAAGTGGGGTTTTTTCTAAACCAAGTTCTTCCTCTATTTCCAAGAGTGCCCTACCTGAGACTGCCGCATCAGTAGCTCGCTTGCTCATAAATTGCACCAATGCGTAGTGAGCGTTGCGTTTTACCGTCTGCAAAAGTTCAACCTTCTCACCACGTTGTGGCACTTTCAGAGTTACTTTTGTATGCGCTAATGATGTGAGCCAGTTCTCCAAGGATTCCAAATCAACTGGTTCAGAGTTCAGATAAATAGTCTCTGGTATTTCAGTTGATTCGCTGCCGTAAATTGAAAAAAGTAGAGAAGCCCACTGATCATCACCTTCGAGCGCGTGTTCTTGGTTAACTATCCATGAACGAGAACCCTTGATGGATCCTCTGCGTAACATGAAGATAGATCCAGCGGCATGAAGACCCTCTTCATGAATAGAAATGAAATCTCCATCTAATTCATCAGACATATTGCCCTGAGTCGAACGTTGGGCTTTTTCAAATGATTCGATCTGATCTCGTATACGGGCGGCTCGTTCAAACTCCTCACGAGAGGAGGCCAACTCCATTTCAGATTGCAGCGCGGGCAGTAAATCCTGCATTCCTGCTTCCATGAATGTCTCGAGTTTATGAACAATCTGCTTATGTTCATCCGATGACACCCACCCAACACAAGGAGCTGCACATTTTCCAATATCTCCTAGTAAGCACTGTCTCTTTGATTTTTGTGCGCGAGCAAAATTGCCAGCACTGCAGGATCTCACTGGGAAAACTTTCAATAAAATATCAAATGTGTTTCGAAGTGCCCACGCATTTGTATACGGTCCAAAGTATTTGAGGCCAGGACGTTTTTCTTTTCGGGTAACAAATATGCGAGGAAATTCATCCTGCATAGATATGGCTAGATAAGGGTATGACTTATCATCTTTAAATTGGACGTTGTACGCCGGGTGATACTGCTTGATCCACGAGAACTCCAAGGCTAAAGCTTCGAGTTCAGTATTTACGACAGTCCAATCAACTCGAGTAGCTTCGTGCACCATGCGATTAGTTTTGTGAGCCAGATTAGATCCAAAATATGAACTTAAGCGATTCTTTAAATTCTTGGCCTTGCCAACATAAATTACTTTTTCACTTTTGTTGTAAAAGCGATACACACCAGGCTCTTCTGGAATATCAGTCGGACGATAACTGGCTGGATCGGCCATGACTACTTCTTCTTCGCAGGAGCTTTTCGATTTGTCTTCAAGATGTCAGCTAAGAATTGGCCTGTGTAACTCGCGCTCACTTTTGAAATTTCTTCAGGGGTGCCTTCTGCGACGACAGTCCCTCCACGGAAACCACCTTCAGGTCCCATATCTATAACCCAATCGGAGGATTTAATTACATCTAAATTATGCTCAATCACGACAACTGTGTTGCCAGATTCAACTAAACGATTTAAAACTCCCAAAAGTTTATTTACATCTTCAAAGTGAAGACCCGTTGTCGGTTCATCTAGAACATAAATGGTTCTGCCCGTAGATCGGCGTTGGAGCTCTGTTGCCAGTTTTACACGCTGAGCTTCGCCACCGGAAAGCGTTGGTGCTGATTGCCCTAGGCGTACATAACCTAAACCGACATCACAAAGAGTCTTAAGAAAGCGAGCAATCGTGGGAACAGATTCGAAGAATGTATGAGCTTCTTCGATTGGCATATTGAGCACATCTGCAATTGTTTTACTTTTGTAATGTACCTCAAGAGTTTCGCGATTGTATCTAGCTCCATGGCACACCTCACATGGAACATAGACATCAGGCAAAAAGTTCATTTCGATTGTAATGGTTCCATCACCTGAACAATTTTCGCACCGTCCGCCTTTTACGTTAAATGAAAAACGACCTTGTTGATAGCCGCGTACTTTTGCCTCTGTAGTTTCAGCAAAAAGTGCACGAACCTTGTCGAAAACTCCTGTGTACGTTGCCGGATTCGAACGCGGTGTACGACCGATTGGAGATTGATCAACATGTACAACTTTGTCCAACAAATCAACGCCTGAAACGCTTCTGTGACGCCCAGGAACTATTCGAGCTCCATTTAATTTATTCGCTAAAACGCTATACAAAATGTCGTTTACAAGTGTTGATTTTCCAGAGCCACTTACTCCAGTAACTGATACAAAAACTCCAAGCGGAATATCTACATCTATATCCTTGAGGTTGTTTTCTTTAGCGCCTTTTACAGTAAGTTTACGTTTGGGATCTAAAGGTCGACGCTTACTGGGAATAGCAATTGATTTGCGACCACTTAAATATGCTCCAGTAATTGACTCTTTTGATTCGATCAGAGATTGATAATCCCCCGACACAACAACTTTGCCACCGTGCTCGCCTGCGCCTGGACCAATGTCAACAATCCAATCGGCTGTGCGAATCGTCTCTTCATCGTGCTCAACAACAATCAGTGTGTTTCCTAAATCGCGTAAACGTGTGAGTGTGTCAATAAGTCTGCGATTATCACGTTGATGTAATCCAATACTTGGCTCATCTAAAACGTAGAGCACACCCACTAATCCAGAACCAATTTGGGTGGCAAGGCGTATTCGCTGTGCTTCGCCACCAGAAAGCGTGGCGGCTGGACGAGCTAACGATAAATAATCCAAACCCACATCGAGCAAGAAACCAAGTCGTGCATGAACTTCTTTCATCACTCGTTCAGCAATTTGTGCTTCTCGTGCGTTTAAAGATATTTTCTTCAAAAATTCTGCACAATCTGCGATTGAAAGTTCACAAATTTGTGCAATCGATAAATCTCCGACAGTTACGGCCAGCACTTCTGGTTTTAGACGAGCTCCTTTACACACTGAGCAAGGAGTTTCTCGCATATATGCTTCATATTTTTCTCGGCTGTAATCACTATCTGTTTCGCCATGACGGCGGTGAATAAAAGGAACTACACCTTCGAAGCCACTGGTGTGATTGCGCACGCGTCCATAGCGGTTCTTATACTTAACATGAATCTCGTATTCATATCCATTAATGATGGCGCTACGAGCTTTTTCGGGTAAACGTTTCCAAGGAGTATTCAGAGAAAATTTAACATCTTCAGAGAGCGCTTCGAGTAAACGAAGAAAATACTCTGAGGATTGACCGCCCGCCCATGGTGCAATCGCACCTTCGTAAATCGAAATTGTATCATCGGGAATGATGAGTTCTTCATCGACTTCCAGTTTTGTTCCGATTCCTGTGCACTCAGGACACGCACCAAATGGTGAATTGAAAGAGAATGAACGAGGTTCAAGTTCCTCAAATGAGAGATTGCAATCGTGACAAGCTAAGTGTTCGCTAAAGGTGCGTTCTTTATCCGCGCCCTTTGCATCCACAAAATCCAACAAAACAATCCCTGACGCTAATCTGAGTGCCGTTTCAATCGAATCTGTCAGACGTGATTTAGATTCTGGTTTCGCGCTTAAGCGATCAACGACTACTTCAATGGTGTGCTTTTCTTGCTTTTTAAGTTTAGGAGCATCACTGAGAGCAATAATCTCTCCATCAATTCGTGCTCTTGCGTAACCGGAAGCAATAAGTTCGGCAAATAAATCTACGAATTCACCTTTACGAGAACGCACAACTGGCGCCAAAATTTGAAATTTTGTCGTTGGCGGCATTGTGAGTATTTGATCAACAATTTGCTGCGGTGTTTGTCTGGAGACGGCCTTAGAACAATTAGGACAGTGGGGGCGACCTGCGCGAGCAAAGAGTAGACGCAAGTAATCATAAACTTCAGTGATGGTTCCCACCGTTGAACGCGGATTTCTATTTGTTGATTTTTGATCAATCGAAACCGCAGGCGATAAACCTTCAATGAAGTCAACATCAGGTTTATCCATCTGCCCCAGGAACTGACGCGCATACGCAGAGAGTGATTCAACGTAACGGCGCTGGCCTTCAGCGAAGATTGTGTCAAATGCCAAACTCGATTTTCCAGATCCAGATAATCCAGTGAAAACAATGAGCGCTTCACGAGGCAACTCAATTGAAACATCTTTTAGATTGTGTTCACGGGCACCGCGGACGATCAACTTATCGATACTCACTAGTGCCCCGCTTCTTGCATTGCTCGTAATTCCTTTTTTAGGTCGCGAATTTCATCACGCAATCGAGCAGCGAGCTCGAAGGATAATTCAGAAGCCGCGCTTCTCATCTGATCAGTGAGCGACTCTATCAATGCAACCAATTCTTGGCGCGGTAAAGAACCTGCGTTCTTAGTACGCAAGCCAATTGGTGGCGCACCAGCACCTTTGCCTTTGCGACCGGCGGTAAGTAGTTCATCTGTGTCTTCACTCTCGCGATTAATCAGATCAGTGATATCAGCGATTTTCTTTCGCAGTGGTTGAGGGTCGACTCCGCGTTCTAAGTTGTATGCAACTTGTTTTTCTCTGCGGCGATTCGTTTCATCTATCGCTTTGGCCATTGATTTAGTGATGTTATCGGCATACATGTGCACTTCACCTGAAACATTTCGTGCGGCACGACCAATAGTTTGAATCAAGGAAGTTGCCGAACGCAAGAATCCTTCTTTATCTGCATCTAATATCGCTACGAGTGAAACTTCTGGCAGGTCTAATCCTTCGCGCAATAAGTTGATACCAACCAAGACATCAAAATGACCCATTCGTAGTTCTCTCAATAATTCGACGCGTCGCAACGTATCTACCTCAGAGTGCAGATATTCAACTTTGATTCCTTTTTCCTGCAGGTACTCCGTTAAATCTTCAGACATCTTCTTCGTCAGTGTTGTAACGAGAACGCGTTCGTTTCGTTCGGCGCGTATCTTGATTTCACCGAGCAGATCATCAATCTGGCCTTTAATGGGTTTTATAATGATGTGTGGATCAACTAATCCGGTTGGACGAATAACTTGTTCGACGACATCATTTTCTACTTTTCCTAATTCATAAGGTCCGGGAGTTGCAGACAAATAAACCTTTTGCCCGACCCGTTCAAGAAATTCGGGCCACTTAAGAGGCCGGTTATCTAATGCACTTGGGAGACGAAAACCATGCTCAACCAAAGTTTTCTTACGCGAAGCATCACCTTCGAACATCGCACCAATTTGCGGAACAGTCACATGGCTTTCATCTATGACCACAAGGAAATCTTCTGGAAAATAATCGAGTAAACAATGTGGAGCCGATCCAGGTTCACGACCATCTAGATGACGTGAATAGTTTTCGATGCCGGAACAAAAACCCAGTTGCTCCATCATTTCTAAATCAAAAGTCGTTCGCATCCGCAATCTCTGAGCTTCTAGTAGTTTGCCTTGTTTTTCAAATAGATTGAGTTGAACTTGTAATTCATCGGTTATGTCTCCCATGGCACGCTTCATTGTTTCTGGGCCAGCGGCGTAGTGAGTAGCAGGAAAAACATACATCTCCGACTCTTCACGGACGATTTCTCCGGTCAAAGGATTAAGGGTCGTGATTTTTTCAATCTCATCGCCAAACATTTCGATGCGCAGCGCCAATTCTTCATACATTGGAATGATTTCAATAGTGTCTCCCCGAACACGGAAGGTTCCACGTTCAAATGCCATGTCATTTCGCTTGTATTGAACATCAACGAATTTACGGAGCAAAACGTTGCGTTCAATTTCATCACCTACGCGCAATTTGATCATTCGGTCCACATATTCCTGTGGAGTACCAAGTCCGTAAATGCATGAAACAGTTGCAACAACGACAACATCTCTACGAGTCAATAGCGAGTTAGTAGCTGAGTGTCTTAAGCGTTCTACTTCATCATTAACGCTTGAATCTTTCTCAATAAAAGTATCGGTCTGTGGAACATATGCTTCTGGCTGGTAATAGTCATAATAAGAAACAAAATACTCAACGGCATTGTTTGGTAAAAGTTCTCTGAATTCATTTGCTAGCTGTGCTGCTAAAGTCTTGTTGGGAGCTAGCACCAGCGTTGGACGTTGCAATTTCTCAATCATCCACGCTGTAGTTGCTGATTTTCCCGTTCCGGTAGCGCCCAGTAAAACAACATCTTGAACACCAGCATTAATTCGCTTAACTATCTCTTCAATTGCGGTGGGTTGATCCCCCGCCGGAACGTAATCGCTTATAACTTGAAAAGGTTCGACCCGCCGTTGAAGGTCAGTAATCGGGCGCATAAGCCGAACTCTATCTTTGCTGCTCTAAATTTGCGCGCGCGGCAAAATCGTTGATTCCCAAATATTTTCTACCTGGCGCAGCAGATCATCTTCGCTGCCATCATTCGTAATTACAAAGTCAGCAATCTTTCGACGCTCTTCCTCTGATGCCTGGGAAGCAATTCTTTTTTCGATGTCAGAATGAAACATTCCCCGTGAGCGCAAACGTTCTTTTCTAAGCTCTTCTTTGGATTCCACTGTGATGATGAAATCAAATCTATCGGCAGCATTGGTTTCAACAAGAAGCGGTATTTCATAGACCAATATTTGACCGGGGTTGAGACTGGCAACCGCATCTTCAAATTCCAGACGAATGCGAGGATGGATGATTGACTCAAGATCTCTCTTCGCTTGGGAATCTTCAAAAACAATCTGACTAAGTGCCGTTCTATCAATATCTCCATTTTTCAAAACACCATCGCCAAAGCGAAGCAGAACTTCATCAAAACCCTCTGAGCCACGTTCAATGACAGAGCGAGCCAATTGATCGGCATCAATGACCAATGCGCCAAGTTGCGAGAAGTATTGCGCGGCTAAAGATTTGCCCGAGCCAATACCACCAGTGAGTCCTACAACGAAGGCCACCAGAAATTACTCTGCTGCTACCTCGACAGGTGTTGCAGCGGCATCAGCAGCTTTAGCTTCAGCTTTTTGCTTCTTATGAGCTAAGAAGCGCTCTTGTGCAACTGCATATTCCTTTTCCCAAGTTTCACGTTGTGATTCGTATCCTGGCTTCCACTCTTGAGTGTCGGCATCAAAACCTTCTGGGTAGATAAATTGACCGTTAGCATCGTAGCGAGCAGACATTCCATATTGAGTTGGATCGAACGCTTCGATTTCGACTTCTTGTCCTTCATTGGCTTGCTTCAGGGATAGCGAAATACGACGACGCTCTAAATCGATATCGATAATCTTCACAAAGAGTTTGTCATCTACTTGGACAACTTGCTCAGGAATTTCTACGTGGCGTTCAGCCAATTCAGAGATGTGCACAAGGCCTTCGATACCTTCGTGAACACGAATAAATGCACCGAATGGGACGAGCTTGGTCACAACACCTGGCACAACCTGATTGATTGTGTGCGTGCGAGCGAATGCTTGCCACGGATCTTCTTGCGTTGCCTTAAGAGAAAGCGAAACACGCTCGCGTTCAAAATCTACTTCTAGAACTTCAACTGTTACCTCATCGCCAACTTCAACAACTTCACCCGGGTGATCGATGTGCTTCCATGAAAGTTCTGAAACGTGAACCAAACCATCTACGCCACCAAGGTCAACGAATGCACCAAAGTTAACGATAGATGAAACAACGCCAGAACGTACTTGACCCTTTTGAAGTTGATTCAAGAAAGTTGTACGTGACTCAGATTGAGTCTGTTCTAGGAACGCGCGACGTGAAAGAACAACGTTGTTGCGATTCTTATCCAATTCAATTATGCGAGCTTCAACCTGCTTGCCGATGTATGGAGTCAGATCGCGTACGCGGCGCATTTCAACAAGGGACGCTGGAAGGAAACCACGAAGACCGATGTCAACGATAAGTCCGCCCTTAACAACTTCAATAACAATTCCGACAACAACTTCATCGCGTTCTTTCTTGCCTTCGATATCTCCCCATGCGCGTTCGTATTGCGCACGCTTCTTGGAAAGAATTAAACGGCCTTCTTTATCTTCTTTTTGAAGGACTAGAGCTTCAATCTTGTCGCCAACTTTTACAATCTCATTTGGGTCTGCGTCATGGCGGATCGATAATTCGCGGGAAGGGATAACGCCTTCTGTCTTGTAACCAATGTCAACAAGAACTTCTTCGCGATCTACTTGGACAACTGTGCCTTCGACGAGATCTCCGTCGTTAAAATTTCTAATTGTTCCTTCGATGGCGGCTAAGAAATCTGCCGCAGATCCAATGTCATTAACTGCAATTACTGGTGAAGTAGTCAAAATGCTCCGTAGGGATAGATGAGTAGTAGGGACAGGAAGCGCTAAGGGTACGGTTTTGCGCGTCGTAAGGTCAATTCCGTGCCTAGAAATAGGCTCTGCACCGGACGCTTGATGGATAGACTCGCGCGAAATGCATAGATACAGAGAATTACTTCGATTCCCTAACGCATGGGTCCTCATATTGGCCGCCCTGCCCGCACGCATTTCCTACGGAATGATCAGTTTGGCAATTTTTTTCAAAACAGAACAAGAAACCAAGTCTGTGGCTATTGCGGGTTTAGCTATTGGAATTAACTCTGTGGCCGGTTCTCTTACCTCAGGTATCCGCGGTTCAATTATGGATAAGTGGGGTCAAAAATGGCCTCTTCGAATATTTGTACCCGCTTACGCAGGGATGCTACTAGCACTGAATTCGGCACAAGACCGCAATGTTTTACTCATCGCCGCTTTCGTACTTGGAATTACCGCTCCACCAATTAATCTCTCTGTTAGACCGCTCTGGAAAGATGTTGTTACGCCAGATTATCTTCGGGTTGCTTACGCTGTTGATTCAACAATGATGAACTTTGCCTTTGTTATAGGTCCGGTGCTTGCCACATCGCTAGCGCTCTCTTCACATCCCGGTTCTGCTTTACCGACTGCTTCAGCGTTGATGTTTATTGGCGGAATATCATTAGCACTCACATCCATTTCACGAAATTGGATTCCCGAGAAAAAAGTCAAAGGCGAAGCTTCCCTATTACGTTCCAAACCTCTTCAACTCTTAATGATTGAAGGGTGCTTTATTGGTTTCGGTTGGGGACTCTTTGATGTAGCCGTTCCGGCTTTTGCAACTCTTGAAGGTGTACCGCAAAGGACTGCGTGGATATTTGGGGCGATGGGTTTTGCGAACGTTATCGGCGGGCTAGTAGCAGGTCTGGTTTCCAAGAATCGTTCTGCATTAGCAACAATGCGGAAAACTTACTTACTCTGGTTCCTTGTTTCGATTCCAATAGCATTTACTTATCCCGGTTGGTCGATGGCTCTCTTTGGTGCCGCTCTCGGTTTAGTTGGTGGCGCTATTCAAGTTTTTTATTGGGAAGTTATGGAAGCAGTACGCCCAAAAGGATCGCAGACTGCAGCACTGGGTTGGCTATGGAGTGTCGAAGGATCTTTCATGGCACTTGGATCAGCACTCGGGGGTTATCTGTCAGAAACGTTTTCACCTCGACTTGTTCTTGCTACGACATCAATATGCATCGGTGTCGGTTTTATTGTTCTAACACTTGGGCGAGATCGTCTCAAAGAAGCTAATCGAATTCCAGAATCTGAAGAAGATCTTGAAGCGATGAAGGATAACTTGCCTACTACTAACTAATGCGCGGCTTCATTCCAACTTGACCCAACTCCGATGCTGACATCAAGTGGTGCCTTCAAATCAAAAGCGCTACCCATACCTTTGCGAACTAAGTCACTCAGAACTTCTTGCTCCCCTGGCGCTACCTCAAAGATCAATTCATCGTGAACCTGTAATAACAATTGAGATTTCAAATTCTTTTCGCTTATGAGAGATGCAACATTGAGCATCGCTTTTTTAATAATGTCAGCAGCCGATCCTTGAATTGGCGCATTTAAAGCCATGCGTTCGGCTATTTCTCGACGCGGACGATTATCGCTACTGAGATCAGGCAGATAACGCCTTCGACCCATAACTGTTTGCGTATAACCAACTTTGCGGGCTTGTTCGACAACATCACTTAAGTAATCTCGAATTCCACCGAAGCGAATAAAGTATTTATTCATTAAATCCTGTGCAGCACTGGCGGATAGATCTAGTTGTGCGGCTAAACCGTACGAACTCAAGCCATAAGCCAAACCGTATGACATGGCTTTCATTTGTCGTCTCATCTCAAGGTCAACTTCACTTGGTTTTACACCAAAAACTAAACCCGCAACACTCGCGTGTAAATCTTCTCCAGATTCAAATGCCTTCAATAACGCAGCATCATTGGATAAATGAGCCATGATTCGCATTTCAATCTGGCTGTAATCTGCTGTCAGTAAAGATTCATAACCGAGTCCGGCAATAAAGCATTCGCGAATCTGTCTGCCTTCTTCTGTTCGCACGGGAATGTTCTGAAGGTTTGGTCCCACTGAAGAGAGCCGACCAGTGGCTGCAACTGTCTGAGCAAAATGAGTGTGAATACGGTTGGCTTTTGTTGTTTCTGTGAGCAAACCTTCTACAGTTGCGCCTAATTTTTTTGTTTCACGAACACGCAACATCGCTGCCAATACAGGGTGTTTAGATTTTTCAAACAACCGATTAAGGGCATCCGCATCCGTTGTATACCCAGTTTTAATCTTCTTGGTTTTAGGTAATTTTAGTTCGTCAAATAAAACAACCTGCAACTGCTTAGGCGAGGCTAAATTGAACTCATGACCAACAGCTTCATGTGCAATCTTTGTTTGAACCGCACTCTCCTTTTCAAAAAACACAGCTAAAGATTCGAGCTTCTTTCGATCAACAGCTATGCCCCTGCTCTCCATGATTGCCAGTAACTCTGATATCGGCATCTCAAGTTCATTGAACAATCTCTCTAATTCTCGCTCTTTCAGTTCGTTCGAAAGTGAATCTCGCAAGGTAAATAACAATCGAGCATGTGAATGTAAAGTTGCTTCTGGTGAACTTCTATCAATCTGAGTTCCATCGCCCCATCGTTCGATGATGTCAGTGAAATCCAAGCTTCGAGTACCCGGATTGAGTAGATAAGCAGCGAGGTTGGTATCAAATGAGATGCTCGTTAATGGATAGTTTCGAGCCACAGATTTAGCGTCATGTGCAATTTTGGAAACTTTTGTATCCGTCGCCCAAGAGCCCATCTGACTTGAATGGACTATAAAAGAGTCTTGGTGACTTAGCGCTACGCAATAGCGATGCATCTTTTCTTCAACAACTTCAAAAGCTATTGCAATTTCACCCGTGTGCTCGGAGATCTTTTCTGTTGCTTCTTCAGGGGTGAGAATTGATGAATCAAATGGAGTTTCAAACAATGTGTCAGTTGTTGGTGTTGATTTGGATTTTTCCAAAGATTTCTTTAGTAGCGGAGCCAAACGTTCCTTGAGAGTTCTAAATTCTAATTTTTCAAAGAGTGGAGTAACGAGTTCTTCATCAGGACCACTCCAGAGCAGCGCATCAATTTCAAAATCCATGGGTGCGTCATGAACTAGTTGAGTGAGCTCTCGATTGCGAATGACGTTATCGATGTTATCCCTCAGGGATTGCCCGACTTTGCCGCCTAAGGTATCTACATTTGAAAGTAAGTTTTTGAGTGAACCAAAATCAACAATCCATTTAGCTGCAGTTTTTTCACCAACACCTGGCACTGATGGAAGATTGTCACTGGGATCTCCCCTAAGTGCTGCAAAATCTGGGTACTGCGCTGCAGACATTCCATACTTGGCTAGTACGGCATCGGGATCCATTCGTGACATTTCGCTGACACCACGCTTTGGATACAAAATCGTTGTTTGCTCATTGACGAGTTGAAAACTGTCTCTGTCGCCCGTGCATATAAGTACTTCGCACTTCTCTTTTTCGGCACGTTTTGTAATTGTTGCGATGATGTCGTCAGCCTCGTAACCTTCAATCTCAAATTGCTGGATACCGAAAGCTGAAACTAGTTCGTGCAAATAGCTCATCTGAGAACGGAATTCATCCGGGGTCTTTGAGCGATTAGCTTTGTATTCGGGGAAAACATCGGTTCTAAAAGTTTTCCGCGATACATCAAATGCCACTGCGATATGAGTTGGCTTCTCTTCCTTGATTAAAGAAATCAACATCGTGGCAAAGCCATAGATCGCATTGGTGTACTGACCTTGGGCTGTAGTGAAATTTTCAGCCGGTAACGCAAAGAACGCTCGGTACGCCATTGAGTGACCATCGATTAAAAGTAGGCGTTTGGTCATGTGCGCATCCTATGAGGCAAGTTAGACTCAACCCATGGAACAACCAGACTTTCTCAAAGCAATTCGTGAACGCGGCATAGGTGCACTCGATAAGAAAATGGGAATCGAGATCATCGAAGCTTCCCCCCAACGCCTTGTTGGCACGATGCCAGTTGAAGGAAATACGCAACCCATCGGTTTATTGCATGGCGGTGCAAATGTTGTACTGGCAGAGAGTTTAGGTTCTATAGGTACACAGCTTCATGCGGGACCTACTCGAAAAATTGTTGGCGTAGATATCAATGCGACTCATCACAAATCTGCAACCAAAGGAATAGTTACAGGAGTAGCCACCGCGGTTTCACTTGGCAAAACAATGTGTTGCTACGACATTGTGATTACAAATGATGAAGGTCAACGTACTTGCACTGCTCGTATTACTTGTCTGATTCTTGCCGAGCGCTAAAACTTAAAAGTTAGTGTGCGCCTGTTCCGAGGTAAGCCGCACGAACAGCTGGATCGTTGAGCAAATCTGAAGCCTTTGCTTCCTTAACAACATGGCCAACTTCTAGAACGTAAGCACGGTGTGCACGTTGCAGAGCTTGTTGGGCGTTTTGTTCTACGAGAAGGATTGTCGTTCCGGTCTTATTGATTTCGGTGATGATGTTAAAGATGTTTGCAATCATCAGTGGAGCAAGTCCCATGGAAGGCTCGTCAAGCAATAAAACCTTAGGACGCGCCATAAGAGCGCGACCTATTGCAAGCATCTGCTGCTCTCCACCTGAAAGAGTTCCGCCAACTTGAGAGATGCGCTCCTTCAATCGAGGAAACAGATGGAATACTTTTTCAAGATCTTCACTCATCTCAGATTTGCGATCTTTACGGTTGTACTTTCCCATTTCCAGGTTTTCTAAAACGCTCATACCCACGAAAATTCCGCGACCTTCTGGTGCTTGAGCTAAACCAAGGTCAGCGCGTTTATGTGCAGGCATCTTGGAGATATCTTCGCCATTGAAAACAATTTGTCCGCTAGATACAGGACGAAGACCTGAAATAGTTTTAAGCATCGTTGTTTTGCCCGCACCATTTGCACCGATGAGAGTAACAATTTCACCTTCGTTGACGGTGACGCTAATACCTTTAATGGCTTCAATCTTGCCGTAGTGAACGTGTAAATCTTTAATTTCAAGACGCATCAGCAGGTGCTCCTAAATACGCTTCGATAACACGTGGATCATTTTGGACAACCTTTGGTACGTCATCAGCAATCTTTTGTCCGAAGTCCAAAACTGCTACGCGATCTGAAATATCCATAATTAGAGACATGTCATGTTCAATAAGCAAAACTGTGTAGCCAGCATCTCTAATCTTTCGAATAGTTGCAGCTAGTGCAACTTTTTCTGCTGGGTTAAATCCTGCAGCTGGCTCATCAAGCAGCAAGAGCTGTGGATTTGTTGCGAGTGCACGTGCAATTTCAAGACGACGTTGGTCTCCGTAGGGCAAGTTTTTGCCAAGTTGTCCAGCACGGTGCTTAAGGCCCATGAACTCCAGTAACTCCATGCCACGATCTAGTGCTGCTGCTTCTTCACGACGCGAACGTGGAGTTCCAAAAATTGCTCCAACTACACCGGACTTTGAGTGAACATCGGCACCTGTAACAACATTTTCTAGCGCTGTGCTCTCGCCAAAGAGACGAATATTCTGGAATGTGCGTGCAATACCCATCTGCGTTACTTGGTAACGCTTCTTGCCCACAACTGATTGACCGTTGAAATTTACTTCACCTGATGTTGGCTTGTAGACACCCGTGACAACGTTAAAAACTGTTGTCTTACCCGCACCATTTGGCCCGATCAGAGCAGCAATTTCGCCTTTGCTCACGTGGAGATTAACCTCGTTGAGTGCTGTGACTCCACCAAATTTCATGGTGATATTTTTGAGTTCGAGCAATTTCTCAGTCATTACTTGATCTCCCCTTCACCAGATTCTTCAACGCTTTTCCAATTAGGATCAAAGTGTTCACGCTTTTTCTTAGGTAAAATTCCGTCTGGACGTAAGTTCATCATGACTACCAGAGCAATACCGAAGACCAAAATACGTGGCTGACTTAAGAAACGAATGCGCTCTGGGGTGAACGCTAGAAGCGCTGCACCAAGGATCACACCCCATAGGTTTCCGATTCCACCGAATACAACACACGCCAGAATCAAGATTGAAACGTTTAAATTGAATTGATCTGGAACGATGGACAAAATTTGTGATGCGTAGAGAACGCCGCCTGCGCCAGCAACAGCTGCACCAAGAACGAATGCCCAGACCTTGTATTTCAAAGTGTTAACGCCCATTAATTGCGCGACATCATCATCTTGGCGAATAGCATCCCACGCACGACCTGGTCTACGAGCAGCCATGCGACGTACCATCCAAATAATTAACAATGTGAAAGTAAGCAACACCCAGTAATAAGGCTTTGGATCCAGAATTGTAAATTTTGCCTTGAACAAATCTGGTGGTGTTGGGATACCTGCGATGCCACGTGGACCACCGATTGCCTCGATGTTTACTGCAACGATTCGAACGATTTCACCGAAACCAAGTGTCACGATTGCTAAATAGTCGCCACGGAGACGAAGAGTAGGTGTACCTAATAAAACTCCAGCAACCATTGACAGAGCAATACCGATTGGAAGAATTTCCCAGAAATTTAGAGCTGTATGCGTTCCTAGAATTGCCATTGTGTACGCACCAATTGCAAAGAATGCGACGTAACCCAAATCCAGAAGTCCGCTCTTTCCGACCACAATATTGAGACCAATAGCCATCAACACATACATACCGACTGGATAGAAGAGAACAGATTGGAAATCTGAGCCTGGCGTGTTAATCAATGGGTTATTGAGGAATGGAAGTGCGTAAAAGAACGCAATAATCGCAATTGACATCGATACGCGACGCCACTTTGGGGAGTTCTCCCAGTAAATAGCTGCGTGATCGCGAATGTTAAAGCGATGTTTTTTATCAGCCATCAGACTCTCGCCTGCTGGATTGACTCACCAAATAAACCTGTTGGTTTAATCAGGAGCACCAAAACCAAGATTAAGAATGAGATAACCGCTTTCCATGCTGTTCCGAATACTGCGCTTGTATACGTCTCTAGAATTCCAAGTACAAATCCACCAAAGAGAGCCCCCTTGAGGTTTCCAATTCCTCCAAGAACCGCAGCGGTAAATGCACTGATACCTAAGAAGAAGCCAACCTTAAATGATGTGTTTTCGTAGACCAGAATGTAGAAAAACGCTGCAGCACCAGCCATCATGCCGCCAGCTAAGAATGTAACTGTAATAACTTTGTTGATGTTTACGCCCATCAACGTTGATGTGCTTTCATCCATCGAAACCGCACGTATTCCTTTTCCGTATCGAGATTTCGTGATAAATCGCTCGAGAGCAAACATCATCAATCCAGCGGCAACAATCACAATAACTTTGTCATTTCTGATGTCTGCGCCTGCGTATGAGAATAGGAATGTCTTATCCATAATGCGAGGAAATTCGCGTGGCAAGGAGTCAGTAATGATGCGGAAGAGCTCAACGAGGGAGATTGAAACTCCAATCGCTGAGATAAGCGTTGCCAACTTTGTTGCTCCGCGTTGGCGCAATCTTCGGTAAGCAATAATTTCAACGAGTACTGCGGTAATACCTGAAGCCAACATCGCAGCAACTAAACAAACTAATAGTGTGAAAACCATGCCCCAGCCTGTGCGTGGGTCATCTTCTACCTTTACGCCCATGATTCCTGATGCAACGAGAGCGGAGAAGGTGCCAATCATGAAAACTTCAGAGTGTGCAAAGTTAATGAGACGTAGTACGCCATAAACGAGTGTGTAGCCAAGTGAGATCAGCGCATAAATTGCACCGAGTGCGAGACCATCAAAGGTTAGCCCCCAAAACGCATCACGCAGGAGTGCAAAATCCATTACTCACCCAATCCTTATAAGAGTCGGAGTCGGTGATTGCTCACCGACTCCGACCGATCTTACAGAAGAACTATTGTCTTACTAGTTACTTGATAGCACCTAGAAGAACAAGTTTTCCGTTCTTAACGATGAAGCCATTTACGTCAGCACCAGATACTTCTCCGTCAGCATCAAACTTAAGTGTCTTTGAAAGACCCTTGTGTGACTTTGTAGAGACGTACTTGTTGATGCTTGCACGATCAGTGTTTCCAGCCTTGATTGCATCAAGGAAGAAGTTAGCTGCATCGTATGACTCTGTTGTGTAAACGCCAGGCTTCCATCCAGCTGCAATCATTTCCTTTGCAAGAGCTGGTGATGCTGTTTCAAATGGAATAGCTGGTGCTGTTAGAAGAGCGCCTTCAGCTGACTTACGTGCCAACTTAATGAATTGATCATCAAGTGTTCCGTCGCCAGATGCGAAAGTGATCTTTGAACCTGAGTCACGTAGCTGCTTTACGAATACTGCAGCTTGTGAGAAGTAACCTGAGTAGAACACAGCTGTTGCCTTTGACTTCTTGATCTTGGCAATTGTTGCTGTGAAGTCTGTTGTACCTGTTGGTGTTACATCCTTACCGACAACGCGGCCAGCAAGAGTGATGTCAACAGTCTTTTGTAGACCAACTGCATAGTCAGATGCGTCGTTAACCAAGAACACCTTTGCGTTCTTGTTCTTTGACACGATCAAACGTGCTGCTGCTGGACCCTGGTAATCATCTGTCAACACCGCACGGTGGAAGATTGACTTACCAAATGTTGGAAGTGTTGGGTTTGTAGCAGATGGTGTGATGATTGAAAGTCCTGCAGATAGGTACACAGGTAGTGAAACCTTTGATGCACCTGAATACGCTGGACCAACAAGTGCAACTACGCACTCTTCTGCTGCAACCTTAGGAGCGATTGGACCAGCTACTGCTGGATCTCCCTGGTCATCAACTTCGTAAACCTTTGGGTCTACGTTAGCTGTCTTGTTTGCTTTTAGGAACTTTGCTAGCGCAAACTTCACGCCGTTAAGTTCGTTGATACCTAGTGCAGCTTCAGGACCAGTTAGTGGACCTTGGTATGCAATCTTTAGCTTGCCAGAGCATGCTGCGTTAGCTGCTGGTGCAACAGCAACTGCTGTTCCAACAACGAGTGCAACAGTTGCAATAGCGGAAACGATCTTCTTCATGTATTGCCTTTCCTGTTCTTGTGTCCCGGGACAGGGAGAGGAGAAGGGTAATGGCAAATAGCGCTCAGAGACAAGGTGAAATTGAGCCCACGAAGGCGTAATGCTTACTCTGTACTTCTACTTGCCCTCAGGAACCGCGCTTGGGGAGATTACGGCCTCTGCAACCGCTTTCATGCTCATGCGGCGATCCATCGCAGCCCTTTGAATCCAAGAGAAGGACTCGGGTTCACTCAAATTCATAGCCTGCATCAAAATGCCTTTGGCGCGGTCAATTAGTTTTCGTGTTTCTAAACGTTCATGTAAATCGACAACTTCATCCGCCAATGATTTCATTTGAGTATGTCGGCTGATTGCAATTTCAATGGACGGAATCAGATCATTAATAGTAAATGGCTTAACGACGTACGCCATCACTCCCGCATCGCGTGCACGATCAACTAATTCTCTTTGACTAAAAGCCGTCAGCATTAAAACGGGAGCGATTGCAATTATCTCTTCTGCGGCTGAAATGCCATCTAGTACTGGCATTTTCACATCGAGTATCGCTAGGTCAGGTTTATGTTCTTTCGCAAGTTTTATTGCTTCTGCGCCATTTGTTGCTTGAGCAATCACTTCATAGCCCGATTCGATAAGCATTTCGATCAAATCCATACGGATAAGCGCCTCATCTTCGGCGACTAAAATTCGTTTTGGACTCATGTGCCTCGAGTCGGATTCGAACCGACACTATGCAGTGTTTGAGACTGCCCTCTCTACCGTTGGAGTACCGAGGCCTAGTTAAAGTCTAACGGTATTTCATAAATCAGAGAAAAAATTGAGATAATTAGCGGTAAGCAGGGGCGAGACCACCAACTGCGTCACCGACTATATGTACGCGCATTGCATTCGTTGATCCTGGAATTCCAGGTGGTGAACCTGCAACAATCATTACATTCTCACCTTTCTTTGCGCGCCCACTCTCAATTAAAACTAAATCTACTTGCTTAACCATTTCATCAGTGTGCTTCACCATTTCAGTAATCACCGGTTCGACACCCCAAGTCAAAGCAAGTTGGTTATAAGTTTCAACTTTCGGAGTCATGGCCAAAATCGGAATTGGTGAACGCAGGCGCGACATGCGACGTGCAGAGTCTCCACTTTGGGTGAATGCAACTAAATACTTTGCCTCCACGATTGCACCTACTTCGGTAGCAGCTTTCGTTATAGCGCCACCTTTTGTGCGAGGTGAGTTGAGTATTGGGCGAATACGATCAAGTCCACCTTCTTCAGTTTTCTGGATTATTCGAGCCATTGTTTGAACTGATTCGATTGCAAATTGACCAATACTTGTTTCACCCGAAAGCATCAGGGCATCAGCACCATCTAAAACTGCGTTTGCACAATCAGTAGCTTCTGCGCGAGTTGGTCGCGAATTGGTAATCATCGATTCCAGCATTTGAGTGGCAACGATTACAGGCTTGGCTGCATTTCGAGCAAGTTCAATACAATGTTTTTGAACCAGTGGAATATCTTCCATAGGAAGTTCTACTCCGAGGTCACCACGAGCAACCATGATTCCATCGAATGCAGCCACGATGCTTTCCAAATTTGTAACAGCCTGTGGCTTTTCAATCTTTGCAATAACAGGGACACGGATTCCTTCTTCATCCATAATGCGATGAACATCTTTTATGTCTTCAGCACTTCGCACGAATGACAGAGCAATAAAATCTGCACCTGCATTCAGACCCCAACGTAAATCATCAATATCTTTTTCAGAAAGAGCGGGGACCGAAACTGCTACCCCGGGAAGATTAATTCCCTTGCTATTGCTGACACCCCCTGGCTCTATCACTTTAGTTATAACATCGGTTTTAGTTACTGACGTAACTTCGACAGTAACTTTTCCGTCATCAATGAGAATTCGATCTCCTGCTTTGCAATCGCCTGGCAATCCTTTGTATGTGGTACCAACTCGATCTTTGGTGCCTTCAATATCATCGGTTGTAATTGTGAATACATCACCACGAGAGAGCTCGTGAGGGCCATTGGCAAATCGTGCGAGGCGAATCTTTGGTCCTTGCAAATCAACGAGAACTGCTATCGGAACTCCGGCGGCTTTAGCAGCACTTCGGACTGAGTCCATTCTGCTCTGATGTTCCTCGTGTGTGCCGTGTGAAAGATTTAAGCGCGCCATATTCATGCCCGCTGCTATAAGTTGTTCTACTTTACCCGGTGCTTCTACAGCTGGTCCCATGGTGCAAACAATTTTTGCGCGACGCATGTCCTAATCCTATCTGTAATTACGAATAGTCATAAAACTAATGGGCGATCAGTTGGTGCAATCGGTGCATGCAATTGCGATTTCTCTTGTGTGAAGTAGGTATCCACCGCTGCAGCGACGCTTCGTCCTTCTGCTATCGCCCAAACAATCAGAGATTGTCCACGGCCAGCATCTCCAGCGACAAAAACGCCTTCTGATGTTGTTTGGAAATTCAGATCGCGTTTAACAATTCCACGTTCATCTAACTCAACTTCTAATTGCGTCAGTAGCGCGCTTTGCTCAGGACCATTAAATCCCATTGCTAAAAAAACAAATTGAGCAGGAATCTCGCGCTCAGTTCCGTTGATTGGAGTGAAGATTCCATCAATAAACTGCGTTTCAACTATTTTAATTCCATGAAGGTTGCCATCAGAATCTCCTACAAACTCCTCTGTACTCACTGAAAAAATTCGGTTATCTAACTCTTCGTGGGCACTCGAAACTCTGAAAATCATTGGGTACATTGGCCACGGTGCATTGGACGGCCGTTCATCTGTTGGTCGCGGCATGATTTCTAACTGTGTAACCGATTGTGCGCCTTGACGAATTGCTGTACCTAAACAATCGGCTCCAGTATCTCCCCCGCCTAAAATAATGACATCTTTGCCTTCAACGTCTATAGGACGTTCAGTAATTTCGCCAAGTGCTTCTTTGTTCCCCCAGGGCAAATACTCCATTGCTTGATAAATTCCTTTTAAGGATCTCCCCGGAATATCTAGATCACGCCACTGCGTGGCACCGACTGCTAAAACAACCGCGTCATAGCGCGAACGTAACTGCGAGCCAGTTAGATCGACACCCACATTTACTCCGACTCTAAATCGAGTTCCCTCTTTTTCCATCTGTACAAGTCTGCGATCAACAATGTGTTTTTCCATTTTAAATTCTGGAATTCCATAACGTAGCAATCCCCCAATTTTTTCTGCCTTTTCGTACACAGCAACTGTGTGTCCAGCTCGCGTGAGTTGCTGAGCCGCCGCAAGGCCTGCTGGTCCTGAACCAATTACGGCCACGGTTTTTCCAGATAAGCGATCTGGCGGTAATGGTTTTACAGTTCCTGCTCCGAATGCTTCTTCAATGGTGCGAAGTTCAACTTGTTTAATAGTCACCGCATCGGCATTAATGCCGACAACGCATGCTGTTTCACACGGGGCGGGGCACAGTCGACCTGTAAATTCAGGAAAATTATTGGTGGCGTGTAGTCGATCTATTGCGCTTTCTTTATCAGCCCGCCACATCAAATCGTTCCATTCAGGAATCAGATTTCCGAGTGGGCATCCTTGATGACAAAACGGAATGCCACAATCCATGCAGCGCCCAGCTTGTTTTTGCAAATGCTCAAAACTCTGAGGTTCATAAACCTCGTTCCAGTCTTTTATTCGAACATCAACTGGACGACGTTTGGGCAATTCTCGCGGAGTAGATAGGAAACCTTTTGGATCAGCCATGGGCAACAACCTCCATAACGTATTGATCCACGGGTAAACCTTCGCGATTGGCTTTTTCTACAGCACTTAGAACACGTGCATAATCGCGAGGCATTACAAGTGCAAACCTATGAAGGGACTTTTCCCAATTCGATAGGAGTTCATGCGCAATTAACGAACCAGTTTCTATTTCAAATACCGAAATCAAATCACGCAGAATATCTTTTTGATCCGTAGGTACGGCGATGATGTCTACCATTTCTTGATTGACTTGAGAATGCTCAAGATCTAGTACAAATGCTCGCCCACCAGACATTCCTGCAGCAAAATTGCGACCAGTCTGGCCTAAAACCACAACGATTCCTCCCGTCATGTATTCGCATCCATGATCGCCCACGCCCTCAACTACCGCGGTGGCTCCAGAATTTCGCACACAGAATCTTTCACCCACAATGCCGCGAATGAATATTTCCCCAGAAGTAGCGCCATAACCAATAACGTTTCCTGCGATTACATTCTCATGAGAAACGAACTGCGAGTTCTCATCTGGGCGAAGAATTATGCGCCCACCAGAAATACCTTTAGCTACATAATCATTTGCATCACCATACAAACGAATCGTTAATCCACGTGGAATAAAGGCGCCCAGTGACTGACCGGATGAACCATGAAACGTCACATCAATTGTGTTTGGATCGAGTCCTTCTGCGCCAAATGCACGAGTTATCTCTGAACCAAGCATGGTTCCAACGGTGCGGTTTACGTTTCGAATTGGAAGATTAATGTGAACTGGCTGCTTAGAATCCAACGCAGATTGTGACAATTCAATTAGTTGATTATCTAGAGCATTCTTGAGTCCGTGATCTTGCTTTGTAGTTCGGTACAAAGCACTTGGAACATCAGGGCGCATTAACAATGGTTCAAGGTTTAAACCATGTGCCTTCCAGTAATGGATAGCTTCTTTGGTTTCTAAGTATTCGACGTGTCCAATAACTTCTTGCAAAGTCTTAAATCCGAGTTGAGCTAAAAGTTCTCTAACCTCTTGAGCAATATATTCAAAGAAGGTTTCGACAAACTCGGGTTTTCCCGTAAACCGTTTGCGCAATTCTGGATTCTGTGTTGCCACGCCTACAGGGCAAGTATCGAGATGACACACACGCATCATCACGCAACCAGAGACAATTAGCGGGGCAGTTGCAAAGCCAAACTCTTCGGCGCCTAACAAGGCTGCAATCATTACATCTCGTCCAGTTTTTAGCTGACCATCTGCTTGAACAACAATTCGATCACGCAAACCATTGAGAAGAAGTGTCTGTTGAGTTTCAGCGAGTCCAAGTTCCCATGGCGCACCTGCATGCTTCAGAGAAGTAAGAGGCGAAGCTCCAGTTCCACCATCATGACCGGAAATTAAAACTACATCTGCATGCGCTTTGCTCACACCAGCTGCCACGGTTCCGACACCAACTTCTGCAACCAACTTCACGTGTATACGTGCATCTTTATTTGCATTCTTAAGATCATGAATGAGTTGTGCAAGATCTTCAATTGAATAAATATCGTGATGCGGAGGGGGTGAAATTAGTCCAACCCCAGGTGTTGAATATCTAACTTTTGCGATCCATGGGTACACCTTGTTACCAGGTAATTGACCACCTTCACCAGGTTTTGCACCCTGTGCAATTTTGATTTGAATGTCATCAGCATTTACTAGATAGCCACTCGTGACACCGAATCGACCACTCGCAACTTGCTTAATCGCAGATCGCTTCGAATCCCCATTACTCATCGGAAGGTAGCGATCTGGATCTTCTCCGCCTTCGCCTGTATTTGATTTCGCGCCAATACGATTCATAGCAATCGCTAACGTTTCGTGAGCCTCTTGCGAAATTGAACCGTAGGACATCGCGCCTGTTGAAAATCGTTTAAGAATCTCAGAGACAGGTTCCACTTCTTCAATTGAAATCGGTGTGTGTTCTTTAAAAGCGAAGAGCCCTCGAAGAGTCATTAACGATTTGCTCTGTTCGTCAACTTTTTTCGTATATTTTTTGAATATGTCATAACGTTTTGCTCGAGTTGAGTGCTGTAGACGGAAAACAGTTTCTGGATCAAATAAGTGGGGTTCACCTTCACGGCGCCATTGGTACTCACCACCAATCGGTAGTTTACGAGAGCCGGGCACCTCTCCCCCAGGTGGATACGCAATGTGATGTCGCGCGATAGTTTCTTGAGCAATAACGTCTAGATCAATTCCACCTAAACGAGAAGTTGTTCCAGTGAAATAACGATCTACCAATTGCTGAGACAGACCAATAGCTTCGAAAACTTGTGCGCCGGTGTATGAGGCAATTGTAGAAATTCCCATTTTCGACATCACTTTGAGAACGCCTTTTCCTAAACTTTTAATCAAATTTGCGACAGCTTTCTCTGGAGTGATCCCTGTGATATCTCCTTGTAGGACTAAATCTTCCGCGCTTTCCATCGCAAGGTATGGATTTACTGCTGCTGCGCCGTAGCCAATCAGCAATGCAACATGATGAACTTCTCGGACATCGCCCGCCTCAACAATTAAACCAACTGTGGTGCGAGTTTTTTCTCTAATCAAATGGTGATGAACGGCTGCAGTAAGTAAGAGAGACGGAATTGGGGCGTCTTCGGCGTCGCCATCTCGGTCGGATAAAATAATAATGTGTGCGCCATTTTCAATCGCAGTTGAAACTTCGATTGCGATTTCATCCAAACGCTTGCGAAGTGATTCCCCTCCACCGGCAACTTGAAAGAGTCCGCGTACGACATATGCAGATAATCCAGGGTGATCGCCATCGGCGTTGACGTGAATAATTTTCGCGAGTTCATCATTATCTATCACTGGAAAGGCCAACGAAATTTGCTTACATGACTCCGGTCCTGGATCCAAGAGATTGTGTTCGGGACCGACGGATCCACCCAAACTTGTTACGAGCTCCTCGCGAATTGCATCCAGTGGCGGATTAGTCACTTGCGCAAATAACTGAGAGAAATAATCAAAGAGCAAACGTGGCTTTTCCGAAAGAGCCGCAATAGGTGAATCTGTGCCCATCGAGCCTAGAGGTTCAGCTCCATTTTTTGCCATCGGGGTAAGCAGAATTCTTAATTCTTCTTCTGTATATCCGAATGCACGTTGTCTACGGACGACTGATGAGTGGGGATAAATAATGTGTTCACGAGGTGGTAACTCATTGAGCTTCATTATTCCTTCATCAAGCCAATTTCTATATGGTGCACTCTTAGCCAGAGAATCCTTAATCTCCTCATCTTCGATAATGCGACCTTGTTCGATGTCAACAAGGAACATCTTTCCTGGTTGCAGACGCCCTTTTCGTGCAATTTGATCAGATGGAATATCTAACACGCCAACTTCACTTGCAAGGACTACGAGTCCATCAGTAGTTATCCAAAAACGAGATGGGCGTAATCCGTTTCGATCAAGGACTGCACCTATTTGATGTCCGTCGGTAAAAGTTACACATGCAGGCCCATCCCATGGTTCCATCAGTGAAGCATGAAAAGCATAAAAATCTCTGCGCTCTTGTGACATCGATGTGTGATTTTCCCACGCTTCTGGAATCATCATTAAAACAGAGTGTGCAAGCGAGCGGCCTCCTAAGTACAAGAGTTCGAGAACTTCATCAAAGGATGCAGAGTCACTTCCTTGTGGGTCAACGATGGGGAAAATTCTCTTTAAATCTCCGGGAATTAGATCACTGTGCAAAAGAGTTTCACGTGCGCGCATCCAATTGCGATTACCTTTAACAGTATTGATTTCACCATTATGCGCAATGAATCGATAAGGGTGTGCCAAAGGCCATGATGGAAACGTATTAGTTGAGAATCGAGAGTGAACGAGTGCAAGTGGCGAAATTACCCGTTCATCACTTAAATCAGGAAAGAATTCTTCAAGCTGACCTGTTGTAAGCATTCCTTTATAAACAATTGTCTTGCATGACAAAGATGAGAAATAAATCGGCAATGCATGTTCTATGCGCTTTCGAAAACAAAACGCGAGTCGATCTAATGTGATGCCTTTTTCGTTTTTTAATCCAGATAGGAATATCTGTTCAAAAACTGGCATCACAGAGAGCGCAGTTTTTCCTAAAGAAGAAGAGTTGGTTGGCAGCTCACGCCATCCTAGAATTGTTAGACCTTCTTCATGTGCAATCTGGGCTATCGATTCTTTAACTTCTGCATACGGTTGAATAAAACCTATACCGGTTGCGTAGGCTCCCTCATCGGGTAGTTCAAAAGGAATGACTGAACGGTAAAAGGAATCCGGGACACAGATAAGAATTCCGGCACCGTCGCCACTATCAGGTTCAGCACCGGATGCGCCTCGATGTTCAAGATTACGAAGCGCAGTCAAGCCTTTGGCAACAATTGAGTGCGATGCTTGTTTATTTAACGTTGCAACCATTGCAACACCGCACGCATCATGCTCGTTGGCAGGGTCATATAACCCTTGTGCAATTGGATAATTGGATTGCAAACTCATTATTTTCAAAGCCCCAGTTGTCGAAATTTTTAGGGACAACCTTGGCCCTGTTTACAGCTGCGTGCGAAAGACTAGCAAAAAGAGTTATAAAAGCGGTAGCTAAAAGAGGAAGTTAAATACCACTTAAATGTGCCAGTTGACCAATTCCAGCAGTAATGGCCATTCCTGCGCAGCCACCGAGCATGACTCGGATAGTTGGTTTAAGTACTGCTGTTCCGGCTGTACGCGCGCTAAGTATTCCGGTAAACAAAAGTCCCACCATCGTGAATCCGACAATGCTCCAGGTTTTTGCTCCTAAAGTCGGTGCAAAAGCACCAAGAAAGGGAATAACCCCACCTAAAGTAAAACTTGCAGCAGAGGCAATCGCAGCTTGCAATGGCCGAGCTTTTGTATGTGGGTGTTGTCCTAATTCATCACGAAGATGGGCTGCAAGTGCATCTGTTTCGTGCATTGCTATTGCAACTTGTCCTGCTAATTCTGGAGTAAGACCACGATCAATATAAATTTGTTTGAGTTCTTGCAATTCACCTTCGGGATCAATTGCTAGATGTTCAATTTCTAGCAATCTATCTGACTCTTCGACGTCATTTTGCGAGCGAACGGAAACATATTCGCCAACTGCCATAGACATTGCACCGGCTGAGATACCTGCAAGCCCTGCTGTAATCAAGAAGCTATCTGCCTTAGCAGCGGCCACGCCAATCATTAAAGATGCGGTGGAAACAAGCCCATCATTTGCCCCGAGAACAGCTGCGCGCAACCAACCTGCTCGGTGAGTTCGGTGCGCAAGATTACGAGCATAAACATCTTCTAAGGCCATGCTTAAATCTTAGCCGACTTGCGCCTTAATCGTATGTAATTTACAAAAGCCAGAAATGCGATGACTGCACTAACCCAGACATTTACACGTAAGCCCGCGATGGTATTGGCTTCATCAATTCGAATTGTCTCGATTGATAAGCGGCCAATGCTGTATAGGGCTACATAAGATGTAAAGACCTGTCCCGGCAGCATATTTTTTCCCCAGAGAATTAATCCAACTGCGACAGCCGTGCACCAAATTAACTCGTATAAAAAGGTCGGATGAAAAGTTTCAAATTTGGAGTAACTATCTGGGCGTAAAGCAGGTGGAATTTGCACTGCCCACGGAAGATTTGATGGGCGACCAAACAATTCTCCATTAAACCAATTACCCAAACGTCCAATTGCTTGCGCCAACAATACTCCTGGGGCAAGTGCATCAAGAAAATATCCGAAAGCAGGTAAATCTTTCTTCTTTGCAAGATTCTTGTAAGCAAAATAGGCAACAATCGCACCTACCGAAATTGCACCCCAAATTCCTAATCCGCCTTGCCAAATCTTCATGGCATCGATTGGATTCCCGTCTTTGCCAAAGTAATTATTGGGAGAAGAAATGACGTGGTAAAGCCGTCCTCCAAGAATTCCGAAGGGAACGGCCCATATTGCAACGTCTGCAACAACATTTTCTAAGTTTTCTCCATGAATTTTAAAGCGCTTATCGCCAAGCCAGACAGCGATAACAATTCCAACAATTATGCAAATAGCATATAAATGAATAGTTAGCGGACCGATTTCCACAACCGAGATACTCGGTGTTGGAATCGATCTATTCAACGCCTTACTTTCCTTCTACAGCTCTTACAAATGCTGCAGGATCAAAGTAGTCACCAAGATCAGTATTAGAGGTTGCACGGCGTATTTCTTTGCCATTTACCAAAACTGTTGGCGTCGAGTTAATATTTTTTTCACTTCCTGAAGCGGCAACATTGTTGACCCACTCTTTGTAATCAAGATTAGCCACACAACTCTTGAACTTATCGGATGTAATTCCAAGACTTTCGCCCAGGGAAACTAAGTAATCAACTGTGATGGCTCCAGAATTTTCTGCTGGCTGATTTGCATAAAAAGCCTTGTGGAATCCGAGGAACTTGTTCTCATCAGAAGCACATGCTGCTGCGTTGGCACTCAGTGCAGATTCTGGTCCGAGAAATGAGAGTGTATGAAAAACGACTTTGGCTTTCTTCTCTTCAATTATTTTTTCAAGATAGTCACTATTTGTCTGTTCGAAACGGGCGCAAACAGGACATTGAAAATCTTCCCAAACATCAATAACAGGTACGCCTGTGAGATCGCCATTAAAAACAATTCCGTATCCGTCAGCTTTTGAAACACTAGATGGAAGAGCGGCTGATGTATTTTCTTTATTACCCAACACGGAGAAAATTGCTCCTACGGCTACCACGAGTACAACCATTCCAATAACTAAATTTCGTGTTGTGTTATCTGAGTTCTTTGGCGCTTTGGACGACATTTATTCTCCTTGTATTTGCATCTGTGTATGAGATTTGTTTTTTTCAATTGCAAACTTGGTCACAGGGTAGCGAATAAGATAAAGACCTAGAAACGTTAAGCCTGTATCTCGAAGAATTTCTTCTAAATACCTGGTTTTGCTCGGATCAATTGTTCCGCCCCCGCCGAAGCACCCGCAATCAATTGATAAGCCACGGACCCATGCTTGGGCAATTGACACTATGAAAATGAGCATCAGTGCAGAACCGAAAATAGCCGCATATCGAATTCCGACGCCAACAATGAGAAGTAAGCCAGCCCCTATTTCAAGCCACGGCAAAATTATTCCCAAGAAATTTGCCATCCAAATCGGTAGTACGTCATAGGCTCGAACAGCCATCATGGATTTATCTGGAGTAAATGCTTTGAGATAACCCGCTACTAAAAGTACGCCACCTAAAATTAATCGGGCAAGCAACCCGAGCCACGGTTGCGTCTTTTTCATTCCCTGCCCTCTCGAACTCCAAGTGCTAATTGCTCAACAAGGAATCGCACTGCTTTTATTCCTGAATCTAATGAATCTGCATTAGTCAGAGCATTAATAAAAGCTGAGCCAACAATCACCCCATCGGCATATCCGGCTACTTCTTTAGCATGTTCTCGAGTCGAAACTCCAAGACCAACTGCAACAGGAATTGTCGTTACCTTTCTTATTCGATCAACTAATTCTTTGGCATCGGATGAAATTCCTGAGCGGGCACCCGTAACGCCCATGAGCGATGCTGCGTAAACAAATCCTGAGCATTGGGCAGTCACTTTTGCTAGGCGTTGATCGGTAGTACTCGGAGCGACGACAAAGATTGAATTTATTCCGCTTAATTGCGAAGCATCTGACCAAGGTTTAGCTTCATCCACCGGTAGATCTGGAGTAATGACTCCAGAACCGGAGTTTGATGCGATTGAATCTGCAAATTTCTGTACGCCATATTTTTCAATTGGATTCCAATAAGTCATAACTACGCTCGGTATTCCACGACTTGAAGCGTGAGCGAGTGCTTCGAAAACTTCTTTGGATCCAGTTCCTGCCATGAGCGAAGTGTTTGCAGCCTCTTGAATCGTCGGACCATCCATAACGGGATCGCTATAAGGAAAACCAATTTCAATAGCGTCAACCCCTGCCTCCGCAAAGGCGTCAATTACTGCAATGCATCCTTCGCGAGTTGGGTACCCCGCAGGAATATATGCGATCAGTGCAGCTCTATTTTCCGAAAGAGTTTTTGCAAACAACTCTTCAAGCGGTGTGGACATTACAGAGGAATTCCAAAATATTCTGAGGCGGTTTGCACATCTTTGTCTCCGCGTCCAGAAAGATTAATCAAAAGCGTTGCATCTTTGCCCAGTTCTCGACCGACTTGAAGTGCTCCAGCTAATGCATGCGCTGTTTCAATTGCGGGAATTATTCCTTCTGTTTTACACATCAAAGAAAATGCATACATAGCTTCGGCATCAGTAATTGCTCGGTACTCGGTACGTCCTATTTCGCTTAGGTAAGCGTGTTCTGGACCGACACCTGGGTAATCTAATCCTGCAGAAATTGAATGTGATTCAACGGTTTGTCCATTTTCATCTTGCAACAAGTATGAACGCGCGCCATGTAAAACACCTGGAGTTCCACCTGTAATTGTTGCCGCATGACGTCCAGTTTCGACGCCGTCACCACCGGCTTCCAAGCCGATGAGTCGAACATCTTTATCTTTAATGAAATCGTAGAAGATTCCAATAGCATTAGAGCCACCACCTACACACGCGAGAACAGCATCGGGAAGTTTCCCAGTTAGTTCTAAAACTTGCGCACGGGCCTCTTCGCCAATAATCTTTTGAAAATCACGAACCATTGTTGGAAAGGGATGCGGACCTGCAACTGTTCCGAAAAGATAATTTGTACTTTCCACATTTGTAACCCAGTCGCGCATTGCTTCGTTTATTGCATCTTTTAGTGTTTTCGATCCTGTGGTAACAGGTACAACTTGCGCACCTAACAATTTCATTCGTGCAACATTGAGTGATTGGCGCTTTGTGTCTTCTTCACCCATATAAACAACACATTCAAGACCCATGAGTGCTGCAGCAGTTGCTGATGCAACACCATGTTGACCAGCACCAGTTTCGGCGATCACACGATTCTTGCCAGAACGTTTTGCAAGAAGTGCTTGTCCTAGAACATTATTTATTTTATGGCTACCAGTGTGGTTAAGGTCTTCACGTTTAAGAATGATTCGTGCCCCACCAGCGTGCTCGGCGAATCGTTTTGCTTCTGTGATGATGCTTGGGCGGCCTGAATAAGTTTTATGTAAATGTGCAAGTTCGGCTAAAAATTCTGGGTCTTTCTGAGCAGCATTGTGCGCGAGTTCCAGCTCATCAAGTGCGCCGATGAGAGCCTCTGGTACATAGCGACCACCGAATTGACCAAAATGGCCAGCTCGAGTGTCGGTAGTTGGAATACTCATACTCAAATTCTACTGTTCTCTGAGCAATTGCTGCACGGCCAATTCGGGATTGCCTGCGCGGACCAAAGCTTCTCCAACAAGTATCGCGTTCGCACCTGATTGCATCGCATACTGCACATCAGCACGAGTAGATATGCCAGATTCAGCGATTCGGACCAGGTGCGATGGCAAGAGAGGTAGCAATTGGCTAAAGGCCACGGGATCAACTTCCAACGTCTTCAGATTTCTTGAATTAATTCCAACCAACTCGCAGGGATTATCTAGAGCAACTTCAAGTTCAGAATGTGTATGAACTTCAACAATAGCGTGCATTCCAAGCTCTTGCGTTAATGCTAAATAATCTGAAAGCTGATTCTTCGAAAGCGCAGCAACGATAAGTAGGACCAAATCAGCACCATGTGCACGTGCTTCGTAGAATTGATATTGATCAACCATGAAATCTTTTCTTAGAATCGGTAGGTCCACAGCCCTGCGCACCGCTTCGAGATCCTCGAGTGATCCCCCAAATCTGCGTCGTTCAGTAAGAACGCTAATTGCTGTGGCTCCACCCTTCTCATATCGCAAAGCCAATTCTGCGGGATTGGAAATCGGGGCCAATGAACCTTTGCTTGGGGAAGATCTCTTGACTTCTGCAATGAGTGAGAGTGAATTCTTCGAAAACGCAGAAAGATCTGACCTCACGGGTTCTGCTTTTTCAACTGCTTCCATAATTTGTGCGCGGGAGAGTTTTCGAGCTTCTAAATCTTCTTTGACACCTTCGATGATTGAATCAAGAACGCTCACAATGAACTTCCATCGCTAGTTGGGTCCTCACCCAAATCCTGTCGATTCCAGGCAGACAACTTTGTCGGTTTTCTTTCGTATTTATT
>Ga0114967_10000107_pt1 | contig 67351 bp, 112 predicted proteins | sample M_130628_MF_Meta_FD_92639 | JGI IMG/M metagenome (GOLD analysis project Ga0114967, IMG submission 92639) | Freshwater microbial communities from Lake Montjoie, Canada to study carbon cycling - M_130628_MF_MetaG | ecosystem: Environmental > Aquatic > Freshwater > Lake | place: Lake Montjoie... | reverse complement strand
TTTAGCAAGTTCTACTGTGGCTTCTGTTAGATAGTAGGCTTGATGCTCCATCCAGGTTTTAACATCTTGTAGTGCATCTCGCTCGCCATACTTGAGTCCACGCTTGGCATGCCAATAAGCCAAGTTGGTAACACCAATTCCTAGGGGTTGGATCTCGTCATTACTTAGTTTGCTTTGTATGCTTAAAAAGTCTTGATAGTCAAGTATGTTGCATAGACTACGCTGTAAAATGCGGCAAGCACGGCGCATATCTTCTGGATTACGGAATGCTCCCCAGTTGATACTACCGAGCGTACAAAGAGCAATGCGGCCGTCCACATCATCAAGACGTTTAAAAGATTTAGTAGGTAATAGGATTTCACAACATAAGTTACTTTGATAAATTGTGTGGTATTCAGGATCAAATGGACCTTGATTCATCACGTTGTCAATAAACACTAGATAGATTCGCCCTGTATCGGTGCGCTCTTTTAAGATGCCACTCTTGAATACTTCTTCAGCACTCATAGTCTTAGTACGTAGATCCTTGCGCTTTTCGTACTTGACATATAGTTCTTCAAACAGTTCAGTGTTTTTATAAAATGCTTCGTACAAGTCCGGCACTTGATTAGGATCAAAGAAAGTTATATTTTCTTTGTTCTTGAATCTTCTCCAGAAGAAGGCGGATAGGACAACCCCATAATCCATATGTCGGACTCGAGTTTCTTCAGTACCTTGATTGTTTTTAAGTACAATAAGATCATCAAACTGATGATGCCAAATAGGATAAAACACAGTAGCACTAGCATTGCGAATGCCTCCTTGTGAACAACTTCTTAAATCGCCAAACCATTTCTTTAGGAATGGGATCATACCAGTATGCATGATTTCGCCACCGCGAATCGGGGAGCCCAATGGGCGTAGTCGACCGATTTCCAATCCGATCCCCGCACGTTTACTGGCATACTTGGCCATCATCTCGCCAGAGGCAAAAATGCTGTCTAGGTCGTCGTCTGATCTGATGAGGACGCAACTGCTGAACTGCTTGGTAGGAGTCCCCAGACCAGCAAGAACAGGAGTAGCCAAAGTGAATAGGCCGTCACTAGCTGCCTGGTAATATTCTTTGATAAATCGCATACGAGCTGTGTTAGGTTCTTCTTTGTGGAAGACTGTAGCGGCTGCGACAATGTAACGTACTTGAGGTGTTTCATAAATTTCCTTTGTGGCGCGATTACGCACTAGGTACTTTTCGATCAGTTGTTCGATGCTTGCGTATCCATACTCTTCATCTTTCTCATGATCCAGCATGTCATTCATCTTATTCCAATCTTCTTCTGTATACCAAGTTAATAGTTCTTGAGTATACAACCCGGTTGAGACATTCTTCTTAACTATTTCGTAAAGGTGGGGAGGCTCGTAGGAGCCATATACATCCTTACGTAGCATACTTAGGCGTTGTTTGCCTGCTACATATTGATAGTTAGTGTGTCCAATATCGGGATTTGATTCTACGTCGATTAGGTCCACAATAGCACGTAGAGTTATTTCATCAATCTCTTGTGTTGTGATACCATCATAAAAATGTGGTTGGGCTTTGATTTCAATCATTGACTGACTTACGTCAGCTATACCGCTACAAACCTTTGCAATCTGTGTCTGCCATTTGTCGATCGTTAATGGCTCTTTCAAACCACTTCTTTTTGTTACTGTTATTGTTGTCATTGTTCTCTCTTGCAAAGTGTTGAATATTTAGTGAGTTACCGGAAGCTCGATGATCTTTTGTATATGTATACCTTTTGGAACCTGGGTTATATGCACACTTTTTTCTAAGTCAACACCTAACACACTATCATTGATAATACACATATAATACAGTCTTGACTCGTTTTTGTCAATGCCAACTTTAAAAACAGGTTGCCAATCCATAAATCGATCAGTCAATTGTAAAGTGTATACAATGGCTAGTGTTCGAGTATATTCGCAATATGAATTTTCTTCAATCATCTGCCAGGGGTCAGGCCACGAAGCAGAATCATATGGATCGATGTTTCGAGTTGCCTGAGGCGCTTGGTTCCAAAAGTCAATTGTAGACTGTATTGGATTGGGATCGTTAGACAGTGTTACTCTAAAGTCGTGCCATGCTCTGAGACGATCCTCAAACTTTTTATCAAACATTAGTTAACTTAATATTTCGTACCAATAGTTAATGTAACCAGATTCGATGCCGGTATTGTTTGTATATTTTATATAAACAGTTTCAGCATTACCGTCACCAATAGTAGCTGGTAATACTGGTTGATCTTGTAGTGTTGCAGTAAATGATAAACTTTCAAACCTTGCAGGATTACCAGTAATATCATACTCATCAGTTAATTTAACAGCATTATTAAATTTATCAACAGTAATATACATTGTTCCTTGGCGCACTACCATAGTGCTTTGACTACGATAGATATAGTGTAAATTAATTCTTGAACTTGCATTGCCTGGTAAACGAGCAAATGTGCTGTTGATGGCACTGGCTTGTACTAGCACTTGTAAATTATATTTGTGATTGCTATGAGCAACACCACTTACTTCGCTAATATATCTATAGTCACGAAATCCAGTTTTGTTAGTTAATTCTTCACTGCGTTGGAAATAGTCGTTATCACTAACATTACTGCCTTGACCAAAGTTTATCACACTATATGCGGCTGTTGAACTATTGCCACCATCGTTGCCCACTTTAAAATATTTGTTACCTTGTGACAAGTTATTTCTTCCAGCAAGGATATTAATACCATGTTCATTAATTAGATCAAAATGCGAATTTAAAAATGAATTACTTCTCGGCCCTTCTTGTTGACCAGGCGTATAAGGATCAATTGATTGACCAAATATTACGCCTTCACCTAGATTATAAAATAGACAATTGTCAAAAGTATTTGCTACAATATCAAAAGTACTATTAACTGCATAACTAGCGTTGACAAAATCACAGTTGATAAACATATTATCTTTACTAGTAATTACTCCGCTGGTTGCACGTAACTGAACACATGAGTCATATTCATGTTTAGTACTTTCAATCAAATCAAATGAACTTTGAAATTTAACATTACTAAAATTAGAATTTGTTGTAGAATCTAAAATTGCCACTGGCGCCATTGAAGTGGTGCTTCTCAATGTCATACCACTAACATCTATAAACTTTGGCTGATTAGAAGTGGTCATGTTGACCAGTGTAACATATCCTATAACACCAACAGTTGGACTGCCAACTGTTTGAAACACCGGAGCATTAGTAGTTTGTACAATAACTGTTTTATCCTTGCCTGCGCCTCTTAATACAGCGTACGGCGGAACTTTTATACTTGCACTGATCTTGTAAATTCCAGGTTCAATGTTTAAGATAATTCTATTTGATTCAGAAACATGTTCACCTGCAGGTACACCGTTAAGATATAATTGATCAATGGCACGTTGTAATGCTACAGTATCATCAGTGGTAAATGTATATGCGTCTGTTGACACATTGTAAGAACCGTCCCCAATTGCTCCAAAACTTCTAGTGCTAACTGTATCGTCAAGACGCTGTTGGAATGTACGTTGTACAGGAGTACCGGCAGTTGGACCAGTTTGTATAGTGCCTAGTGTACGCTTGTACTCATACTGTAGTGCTAGGTCAAGAATGTTATCATGCTCAGTAAGAATTTTGGTATTGCCTACATAGGGCGCACCTTCTTGGATTGACCCATTACCAATGAACAGTTCTTGACTGTCGATAGCCCAACCCACTTCTCCGCTGGCTAACTGTGGAACACTAGTTCCTGAATTTTTACGCCCTCTGCGTACTTGTACTCGTGATATTTGGACTACAGCCATTGTAAACACTCCATTATAGAGTATTTATGCCATTTATGCTAGGCGATAGTACTCTGATACTCTTGTACACCAGCGTTCTTGCCAATAGTCAAAGTCTGCAGGTTCTAGGACGAATTCTTGGTACTGCGGTTCTGCCCATACTCCCGGTGAAATCTCCTCGGGTTTAACGCACATCAAAATAACACCTTTACGTATGTTAGTTCCATGTACTTCGTTATGAGCCATAGCATAGGCTGTTAGCTGTATAAAGTAGTCATCAATAAACTCACGCTTTTTAGGCTTGTTTGTCTGTTTAAAGTCTAAAATACTTTGATCACCCTTGTGTATGCCCACACAGTCAGTAGTACCCGCATACAGTTCGGGAAAGTATAAAGGTACTTCACTGCCCCATACTTCGTCAACGTGTATCATACCTTCTGCAATGACTTTTTTGGCCATTACTAGACTTTGCTGTGCATAGGGGTTACTTACTGTTTCTTTTAAAGTTTCACCTTTAATATAGTTTTCCAAGTAAGTATGCATCCTAGTACCGCGATTGGCAGCTTCAGTGGTAATTTGTTGTGCTTTTGCTTCGCCAACAGCTTTGCGCCAGTTTGCAAGAGCAATACGGCTTTCTGCTGGTTTAGTCTTGTCTAGGATCGTGGTTACTGACGGAACCTTATGTCCATCGGGCGTTGCATATAAACGCTTGCCCGATGATTCGTCTCTTGTCAGTTTGGTGTAGGTATATCGTTCTTGTAATAATGTCATACGTTATAATAACATCTAGAACTGGCTGTGTCAACCCCTGGCTTTGTTCAAAGCATGTTTGGCCATTTGTTTTACACCCGAACCGTCTAATTTGGCATCACTCGGTGCAACGTCAGTATTGGATACTTTGGTTTTTAGTTCTACACCATTTTGATCAAAGCGTTGAGTAAGACCTTGTGTAAGCGGATCACTGTCGTAGGCCTGTTTGAATGAATCGTATGTGAACTCTTCATCACCTACATTTTGCATATAACGATTTACTTCATCCCAGGTAAGAACGGCAGGACGACCTTTTTGATCTGCCCTGCCGATGAGTTGCTTTAATACTAGATTAAGTTGATTGTTATCTTCGTTTACTTTTTTTTTGGTGCTAATAAAGTTGCTAGTTTGCGGCCGTACTCTACGCTTTCACGTGTCATACGTCCTGCAGCCTCTTCACCACCTGCGGCAGTTGCGTCAGCGCCAAACTCGTCAGTTGGTTCTTCGCCTGTACCTTCGCCTGGCATTGCATCATCTGGACTGGCCATATCTTCTTCGCCGCCCATGTTGGGTTCTGCACCCATCATGTCACCGCCATTTTCACCTGTTAGTAGGCCTACGCTTTGCGTTAGTTGTTGTCTGCTTGATTCTAATGCTGTGTAGATTGTAGCTAGAGATGGTTTAACCACTGATTCAAATTCCATAGCTAAATCTGAGCCCATTTCGTCTCTTATAGAGTCTACTAGTTCTAACATTGATTCGGCCTGCATGTTTGCTGTATCTTCCATCCAGCCTGTGATGCGGTCAACCATGTCACGAGCGGCCATGATCAATTCGGCTTTTTCTTCTTCGCCTTCTGTAATTACATCTTCTTTTAAGCCTGCCATCTTGGCACGGATCTCTGCCTTCTCTTGAAGCTCTTGAGGAATATCTTCAAATGCGATTAGACCTTCTTCTACCTTAGCTAATACTAATGATTCCATTTGTGTTAGTTGTGGAGCACTTGCTTCACGCTCTTCAATGGCTGTGTTTAGTACGTCTAGGAACATTTTGTTCTTAGTGAAACTTTCGTTATTGATAACTGCATCATAGCTTGATGCACTTTCAAACTGGCTAACCTTTGTTCTTAGCTTGTTGCGGGCATCAAGCATCTGCTCTAGCGTGAAACTGTCTAAGTTTAGCTTCTGGCCAAACATTTGAGCCGCGCTTTCATTCAAAGCCTTTGCTGTAGGTTTTTGGTGAAATTCTGTGATTCGCATATTAGTTCTTCCTAAATGGTATTGTTAAGTTTATTTATCTCAGTGATGCATAGAAGATGCCGTCTATTCGGCTCTTAGCATCCTTGACCTGCTCTGTAACTAATTCCCAGCGCCAAAGTGCTGTGTCTTTAGTAACATAATCTTTGCTTACTTTCATGGTATTTTTGTAAAATACTGAATCAGTGTAGTTTTTTTGAAAACGTTTGTCTTCTTTTTCAATGTCGTCAATACGGGTAACTGCTTTCTTATCATGCAGTTTTGCTATGGCAAACGCTGATACTTTTAAGTAAGTAGTAGATATAAGTATTTTTCTGGGCATTAGGAATACATTCCACATGTCGTCAGGGCCTCTAACAATCATATAGTTTTTATATTTGGTAGATCTAGCATTAATAGGCACAAACATACCGCTTCTTACCGCCATGTCGTATATTTGTGCTTCTAGCTTTTCCGAATCCATATTAGGTGTTGGGGTAGATGTAGGTTTCATTATTGTTGCCCTGTACTTTAATTACAAGACTTTTCCTGATTAGGCTCTCGATTATGAAACGCTCGTGTTCGTCAAATGTTTTTATAGAAATTAAACCTTTGAGACCTTCTAGGACTGCACGTTCTTCACGGCTGGTCCAAGTATCTAGGCTTCTAACTAGCTCGTTTAGTTTCATAGTTGTGATAGTTGTCTGCGTAGATCAGTTAACTGTTTGGTAACAGCAGTGATTTGATCTTGAATAGCTTTACGTTGTTCTTGTGTTTGTTTTTGTTGCTGTGCCATCATGGCACTTTGTATTTTTGGATCATTTGATGTTGCCGGCATAGTAGCCGCTATCTCGGCAGCAGTTTTTAAAGCACCTGTTCCAACTTTGCTAACAGCACCACCCACTGCTTGAGCACCTTTGCTAACAGCACCACCCACTGCTTGAGCACCTTTTGCAAGAGCTCCTCCTACTGCTGAGCCTACCCTGGCTATGCCTGCCGCACCTGCGGCTAAAGCTGGCAGGAATTCATTCAGTTGCTGATCATCTTCGTTTACTATGTCTTGTAGTCTCATTGTCTGCCCTCTATACTCAAATCTTTATCCACTATTGTGTTCATATGGTCCTGTAGTCTTTCAATCCACTTTTTATTGCGTAGCATCTTGTATACTAGGTTTTCTGTACTAAACTCACTGGCCGCACTTTCTAATCCTGCTTTACGCATACGTTTGATATCATCCCACATGTGTTGGGCAATATCGTGATCATCTTGTTTTAAAACTAGTTTAACTCTATCTCTATAGTTAGTGTATTTACGCTGTACATCTTCGCTGTCAATATCTATATCTGTACGTTCTGCTTGTGATACCCATTCATCATTTAGCACACTGTAAATGCCCACGCTGTGATGATCTTGTCCCACATCCTGTGCATATAGTTCTACAGGAATACCTCTAACTGTGATATCATGACGAGCATTGTAGTCATTTTTCTTAGCATCGAGTAACTGCTTGTATTCATCAGTATTGGGAACTTGAACTATAATGTGCAGATCAACGTCACTGTGGGTAGTATAACTATAGGCCGCATTACTGCCACTGATAGTGATGTCAACTACATCTAGTTCAACACCGATAAACTCTTCAAAGTGCTCAGCTATTTTGAGTAGACCCTGTCTAATCTCTGGAATTAACTGTTCGTTGGCAAATAGTTTGGGATTTAGTTCGTCGTGAAATGTCACAGCATTATCAATGCTGAACTCGCGCAAAATATCAGTAAACTCTTTTATAAGCATACTGTATTTAGCGTGTTAAAAGGCTAGAGGAGTTTTTAAAGTCCCAAGAACTTTATGATGTGTGGGAAGTTGACAGCATTGATCCAACCTGTGCCTGCGGCAAATGCCAGTGCAGCCATGACATACATCGTAATCTTGCTTTTGACTTTTTCTAGTTCGCCAATTTTATCAGCTAGTTCGTTATGCTGTGCTGATTGTTGTTCGTTTAGGTGATTAGCATGTTCATAATACTTTTCAGCATTAGTGCGATATTCGTCTGTCATCTTATCTAGTTGTGCCATCACTGCGTCACGTGTGTTATCGAGACAGTCGTGCATGTCTTTGACGTCTGCTTTGAGTTCAACTAGTTTTTCGTTTACGTTTTCAACTTTTGTTTCTAGTACACTTACTCGCTCTGGTAGTGTGGCTAGTTGTGCTTGTGCTTCTTTCGTGGCCATTGTTAGGCGTCTCCAATAAGTTAAGTTCGCTCAGAACTGTGTATATTACTGCGGCCTAGTGGTGTGTGATTGATAGTTGCCTATGCTATTATTTATGTCAATCAAGGTAAACTATGGTGTTTCGGTACTGACCGGCCTGTGTGTCAAACATGGGTATTGACAGATCAGCTGTTTCTTTAAGGCCAGTAATCATGGGTACAAAGTGCAGTAGTTCTACTAGCAGGCCTTCTTCACGTCCCAGTGTGTCTGTAAAGCCGCCATCGTACTCTATTTCAAAAGTAAAATCCCACATCAAATGTTGGCCTTTGTATTCATTGCCAAACTGATAGTCTTTTAGGTTGACTTCTTCAACTGTTGGACCCGTTCTATATAAGGGGTTTACACGTAGACCTATTACCTGTAACAGCATCTGAAAGTTTTGCTGTTGTTGCCACTCAAGCTCGCGTCCAGGTTCTTTCCTGTGCTGTTGTGTTTCTGTAATGTCTAGTAAGGTGAGTACTTTAAATCTCTGCATCAACTATTTAACAAGACTAGCCACAAGGTCTACAACATCTTGTACTGTTGTTACTTTCTCATGATCTTTCTCGTCAAACTCAATGTTAAACTTGTCTTCTAGTGCCATAAGCATTTCTACAGCATCTAGGCTCTGCACATCCAGGTCTTCTTTTAGATTCATGGTCAACTGAACAGCACCATCATTAAGGCGCAGTTCGTCTGTTATAAGTGCTATTACTTGTTCTGATATTGTCATGTTTTTCTAAATCTTAATAAGAGTGAATCGTCGTGGTCATTGGGATGAAAATCTTTTCTACAATAACTAAAGTATTTTTGAGTATTTTCTCTAACCATTCCTTCTTTTGCAAATAAAAACTGCCAGGCATCTTTTAGAGTAGCCCATTTAAACAGTTGTTGATCTGCATGTAAAAACTGAACAGTTGACTTGCCCACTGTCCACCAATAAAACATTGTAGCAAATATCATAGCCCATTGTCTAGTACTTTCTTTACCATTTATACTGCGCCAAAGATCAAAGCATACTGCTTTGTGTTCTACTTCTTCTACGCTGTGCCAGCGCCATAGTGTTTCAAAATGTGGATGCATACGTTTCATAAAAGATCGTTTGCGTAGATTATATCCACCAGTTAGTGCAGTAATGTGTTCCAACCCAACTGTGATTGCTAGACACATTTCTGGACTAAAATGTCTTTTGATCCAACTGAGTCTTTGTATGTGCTCCTGTGCGGCATGGTCAGCAGGTAGCCCTTGTTGTTCTAACCATTCGTTATATTGTTTGTGGGCATAGCCGTGCCAGTTTTCTTGTTTGATAAACTCATCAATCTCTGCTTTTAACTTGGGATCAGTTATGCTGTCTTTAAATGGTTTTACGCTGTCAATGAAGAATTTTTCACCTTCAGGGAAGATTGCGCTCATAGCATTTAAAAAATGTGTACGGAATGGATTATTGTCGCACCAGTACTTGGGTAAGTCTTGGCTCCAGTCTTGACGTAGTTGGTATGATGTAAACATACCCTTATTTATCAGTCAGTATAGCCGTTGCGGTATGGGTTGAACAAGTAACGATTTGGACCACCTAACAGTGCTTGACTGTTAGTCCAATCGTCTGTTTTAGTTGAGGTCTTGACTTGATTGGTCTTTGACTTGGCGGCTATCCATGCTTTGACCTGTGCAGGTGTTTTGGTTGGATTTCGTTGTAGGTACAGAGCGCATACACCTGTTACCTGTGGAGTTGCCATACTAGTACCGCTGATAGAAACTGCCTTGTTTGAGGTCTGTGCTTGTGTACCAAACTGATAAGCATAAGGACCAAAGCCGCTTTGTAAGCTAGTTGAGCTGGCAATGTTAGTTCCCGGAGCCACAACATCACAGCCTGGGCCACGTTCACTGTAACTAGCCAATAGTTCGTTTAGTGTATTGCCTGTTTTGGCAACAGTTACCTCAGCGGCAGTTACCTGTATAGTACCACGTGGGCTAGATCCTCTGTGATAGTAAACAGGAGTATTAGCTGGTTCAATGTTTTCAAATGATAACTTGTAATAGTTGTTGTAGTCAGCTCCGCCTGGCACATCTACCTTGTGTCCATAGTTGCCTGCGGCAGCACAATAGATAATGCCTGCGGCTTCACCGTCAGTTACCTGTGCATCAATACTGGGCACACGGAATCCATGTTCTGGTCCAACCATGCCATTGGCTCGTAATGGCGCAGTTGGTTTGTTGGCATAGCTGGTCAGCTTGCTTCTATAGTTGACGGCAGTAATGCATCGAAGTGCAGGACGATTAGGATCGCCTGTATAGTACCAAGCATAGCCCCAACTCATGTTTACCACAGTTGGACGGCCATTGCCTTTACGTTGGTGCCATAGTTTGATTAAGTCAAATGCCATGTCTGAACTAAAACTGGCCGCACCGTTGACATCATCAAATATACGCATACTGTAGATGTCAGCATTTTTAGCATAGCCGTATGTTTTACCACAGGCAATGCCTGCTACGTGTGTGCCGTGTTCGCCATCACCAAATGTAGTATAGTCATAAAAGCCTGTGGGCATTGTGCCACTTACACCTGCGGCTGTGAACCAGTTGATTTCTTTTACACGACTTTGTCCCTGTGCATTTAGAAACTCAGGATGATTAGTCTGTACGCCGTCATCCATGATGACGACATCAACACCTGTACCGTCTGCTTCGTACTCATAAGTAGTGCCCACAGTCTTTTCAGGTGCGGCAACACTGGTACGTCTTAGACCCCAGTTTACGTTGCGATTATCAAGTGTACCATCGCGATTAAAGTTGCCCGGGCGATTATCCCAGGTGCGCGGAGTTTGGACCGTAAAAGGTCGCATGGTTCTCGGATCAGGTTTTAAGTGTACTGCTTCTACACGAGGATCGTCTGCTAGTTTCTTAGCTTCCTCATCTGTGAGTACATAGTTGGTAATACGTTCGTTGAGTGGCTTGGCATCTGCTATATCAACTGGTCTATTAGGAATCGTGTCGCTGCCATGAGGAGCAGTTAAGTCCTCATGAACGCTGTCAATATCTGTTTCATTATTGGCAACGACCACGTACTCTTTCATTTTTTAGGCCAGTTAAGTTTTGCGTTTGCCCAATCACCAGCTAGCTTTGCACGAAAGTCATTTGGTTTCATTGTGCGAATACTGGCTCTACGTGCCTTTGCGGCTTCCATCTTTGCTTGTCTAGTTGAGGGTTGTCCGGCAGCTTCTCTTTGTGCTTTAACGACTGCGCTTACTCTTGCGGCTGTTGCTTGTGCTTTGGCTCTTGCGGCCAAGGCGGCTGTTGGAGTCATGCCTTGTGCTTTAAAATGTGGATTCATGTTATTTTTCCTTTATGGTGTGTAAATGCCTTCGCCGGCGTCAAACAGAGGAAGTACATTCCATGGGCCGGGTCCTAGAAGATTGTCAAATATTGCATTACCTATTTGATTAAGTATAACAAATGGACCGTCTTCAGTAAGACCTTGTCCGTCATCGTCTGCTACTGCAAATACAAACTCACTTACTTGTTGGAATGTTGGAGCACCTAGATAGTATAGTTCCGCGCCGGCAACTTCTTGTATAACTTTAACTACTGCTGAATATAAGCTACCCGGATTAGTGTAGCCGGCAGCCAACTGTCCTACGGTAGTATAACCGTCGAAGTCATTTGAGTCGTCGCTGTATAAGTTATAGTCTACTGAAAAATAATACCACTGTAGGTTACGTGTGCCAAAGTGGCTGGAAGGTTGTGTGCGCTTCCAGTTGGTTGTGATGATTGATTCTTGTGATTGTGCCATGATTATTTTTCCTTATATTAGCAACAGCAGTACCACGGATAAACTCCGTCGGTTACTTGACATCTGAAAACACTCCAGTAAGCACTGCCTATCTCGGGTATGTATGCATCTTGTATTGCACCTATGAAACGATCGGCAAAGATTGATTTAAAAATAACATCCGAGCAACATGACCACTGCACATCACCTGCTCGTCCGGTCCAGTGAATGTCATATAAGTAGGATGTTATATCTTCTTCGCCAGTGGCTGATGTGAAATCTTGAGTTGGTGCGCCAGGTATACCATAACTGTTAGGGGGATAGTCACCTGTGCCGTCTGCTGATTTTGCTTCAATGGTATCGCTTAGTTGTACCCAAGTTTGACTACCCTCCCAATCAAAATCTCTAGCATAGTATTTCTTGCCTGGTACAATACCACCAAATACTCCGCTGTTAAACTGTAACGGAATACCGGCTCCTATATAAAGTTGATTCTGGTCAATCAAAATCCAACCATCGACGTCAGTTTCTACAACAGTATATGTATCAGTGTCTTCTAGGTAAGCATAGTCAGGTTGTGCATCATCAGCTACGCCAATGATAAAATAGTCAGTACCCGGTGTGCCGTATTGGTGTTGCGGCTCTCCTAGATAATATAGTTCGCCGCCTGCGGCTTCTTGAATAGCGCGAACCATTCTATAGTAAACGCTGTCGTTGTCTTGATAGTCTGCGGCCATGCCAACATCGCCATCTAATGATACTTGATAGAAAGCTAGTTTGCGTGTGCCAAGGTTTGATGTATCAAAGGTTCTTGTCCAGTTTGATAGTATTTGTGGGTCGTTTGTGTATGCCATGTTGATAGTCCTTGATTAAGAGTTGTCGCCAAACGGTGGTATTGACGTTGCGGGCCATACTGTTGTTCCGCTGATATTAGTTTGATTTGGTCCGACTGGGCTTAGGTCACGAATACGTTTTTGTATGTCAGCCGCATCATTGATAGACTTGTCCATTACCACACTGATAATGCCGTCATTGTTGTTAGGGGCAAACCAAGCCAGAGGATTAAGTTCTTTAACAATGCTTTCGATCACACCGTCAATAGTGGCGTCGCCGCCGTAGCTGTCTTCTGTTCTTAGATCAACTGCACCTTCGTAGCTAACATAAATGTTGTATAGATTGCAGTTTGAGTTGTATAGTGTACCAACACGGGTGTTGGAGCCGTTAATTCTACCTATTGTTCCGTCTACTAGGTCTTGTGGGATTGCCATAATAAAAATTCCTCATTGTTTGCTCTGTGAGCTCATATTGTATTTATACAGCCAACAAAAAAGGACCCTAAGGTCCTTTAGTGTATAATCAGTTAAGATTATGCATCGTTCTGTGACTCGTCGCTGTATACTGTGAATCCAGCGGCAAAACCATTACCACTCAAATGCTTACGTGTAACAGTGCAACCAGTTCCAGTAGAAGCTTCGATAGCTAACTCTAGAGTCTTAGCCATGTCATTGTAACTACTGTCTAGTTCTGCAGTTTCTGTGATTGAACCATCATTGGCTGTGTCGCTTGCAACAACAATGATAAAGTTGCCACTTGCTGGCTCACCTACTGCAAACATTTCTGATTGCACTTGTGCGCCACGAACTGCTTTAGAAAACAAGCTGTCTGCCGCGTATGGGTTAACATGTACGTTTGCTAATGCTACGTTGAAAAAGCCTAACTGACGTGTGCTTACACGAGTTGTTGGCTTTGTTTGTGTCCAGTTTGGACTTGTATCTAACATCTGTGCCATAATATATCTCCTCTTTATGGGCGTTTCGCCCTTTGCGAAACTTGTATTGTATTTAGTTCGGTCAACAAAAAAGGACTCCTAAAAGTCCTTTAATGCTTCCCATCCCGAGTGGAAAAATAACTGATTAGTCAGCGTCGTGTGGTACGATATCAGCTTTAAGATCAGCTTCTGCGTAGTCTGAGTCAGTAACGAACTCGTCGGACCAAATATAACGCTTTTGAACTTGTACGTTACCGTCACCGATTGTGTCGTCTTCGAACTGCTCTAGAATTTCTTCTAACGATCTGCTCTTGTTATTGTAGTAGTAGCTATCTGTATTTCCGCCGTCGTTAGCTGTGTCAGCCGCAACTGCAATCATAAATCTACCCCAATCTTGACCAGCACGTGGGTGACCTACCATGATAACTTCCATTTGTGTTTGGATCAACTGTATTAGGCTAGCCATTTTAGCAGGGTCAACTGCGTAGCTAGGTGGTGTACGTGTTCCAACGTGTCCAATAGTATACCATTGAACTTTACGTGTACCAAAACGTGAATAAGGTGTTTCGGCTTTTTGCCAGTTAGGGCTTACATCGATCATTTGTGCCATAATATTTTTCCTCTTTAGGCTTAACCCGCACTCTGCGGATCTTGTAATATTATTTAGTCAAATGACTATTTTATTCTTCTACTGGGGGAGTTTTGCGGCTTTCTTGTACTTTATGTACGCCACGCTTAAACTTACGTGCATCGCCCGTACGAATAGCATTTAGGAAACGGCGCTCTAGTTCAGCGGCTTCTTCTTCGTTAAACTGCTGTTTAATCAAAGCCATAAGATTGATTGCGCTCTCTATGATATTGGCACCACGGTTTTCTATCAGTAGCTCAGTGTTTCGGCTGTTGCCTAAACTATTGAGTTCCTCTAGGATCGAACGTGTTCTTCTTTTCATATTAGTGTTTCCTGTAGTATTATTTACCCTAAGTCTATTATACAATACTGTTTGGCAAAAGTCAAATCAGTTGCATCTTATTGTAATCAATAGTATACTAAATACTCAGTAGAAACCATGAGTGACTACACACATACAGAGGATACACAAAATGAAATACTTATCAAACAAGATGCTGTCTATACTAGAACGTTTAACCGAAATGTTTCCAGGTAGCAGTTACCAAAGCCGCTTAGATGCATATCTGAGCACCAAAGGCATTACCGATGCCGCACAGTTGGAAAACTATATCCGTCAGTTTAACTACAAAAAGGAACAATATCTATGAAAACCGTCTTAAACTCAATCTGGTCATTTTTAGAAGCATTTGGACAAGCACGTTATGCGGCTAGTCTTGTTCGTCAAGGCAGAATCACTGAAGCTAAAGCTGTCTACGGATCTTAATAAATATTGGCATGAACTTGGTGTACATTCACGGGGCTAATGCCACTAGCGAAAGCTTCAACTATATTAAAAGTAAACTGGGCGGTGGGCTGGACCTTAACTACGACAGTCGAAACGGTTTTGAAAATAACCTAAAAGACATGCAGACAACTTTGAGTAGCCACACTGATATAGTGTTTATTGCTCATAGTCTAGGCGGCATTTACAGTCTGCATCTAGCCAACTCAATGCCCATGAGTGTTAAGGGTGCTGTAACATTGAGCACTCCATATGGTGGTGCTGAAGTAGCCGACTATGCTCAATACTTCTTACCGTTTAGTAGATTGATGCGTGATATTGGGCCCAGTTCGTGGGTTATGAAACAGGCCAGTAAGATTAAAATACAGCATCCGTGGACCAACATTGTGACAGTGAAAGGACAAAGTCCTTTTATGCATGAGCCCAATGACGGCGTGGTAACCATTGCCAGTCAGAAGCATCATGAGGATATGGAACTAGTAGAAGTGGATTACAATCACTATGAAGTTGTTCTAGCTGAGCCAGTGATTAAAATCATTAAAGAACGAGTAAAAAAGTTCGGAAAGTAGTTGCTTTTATTCGTAAAAGCATATATAATAGTAACATAGAGAAAAAGAAGTATCTATGTTAATACAGACATTACACACAGGAGATTATTATGTCATTCGAAACACCAAAACTACCAGAAGTTAAGTTCAATAAAAACGGATACGAAATCCGTGCAGACATCCTAGCATTAGCTAAAGATGCTGTCCAAGCTGAGTACAGCTACAAGTTCCAAGGTTGGGAAATGTCAACTGCCAAAGATGAAAAGACAGGCAAGTTGGTTACCACAGTTGGTATGCCAGAGTTTCCAGGAATCGACAAGGTTCTAGAAGCCGCTGAGAAAATGTACGGCTTTGTTAATCAAAGCACAAAGAAATAATATAAAATAACAATACGGGCATAGCCTTACTATAAAAGAAAAGCACCTTCGGGTGCTTTTTCTTTGGCTATGTGTAAACTTATTTATGGGCTACCGCGTTATATATATATGTAGGGGTAGAAATTCCTACTTAACCAAAAAGGAAATATCATGAAATTGATCGCAACTCTAATCGCAACAATGTTTGCCGCAACTGTATTCGCCGCTGAGCCAGCTAAGCCAGCAACTCCTGCACCAGCAGCCGCAACAGCAAGTGCCCCTGCAAAAGCCGAAGTTAAGAAGGACGAAAAGAAGCCTACCAAAAGTGAGCCTGCAAAGAAAGACGCAAAGGCCGCTACCCCAGCACCAGCCGCTAAGTAATCGTAGTTTAGATGACAACGATGACCTCATAATAGACGATGAGGTCACATTTGGTCGTAATAGACGAGCTGAAAACTTTGGAAGAATAGTACACGAAGATGATGAACCATTAAGTGACTATGTTATGGCTAGATTGGCAAAGGCTAGGGAACTAGCAATGGAAGCATATAGAAAAGCCCAAGCATAAAAGTGCTATGGGCTTTTTTATTAAATATTATATTAGGAGACTGCTATGAAAAGATTATTAGCTGTAGTATTATTAACTCTAAGCGCCAGTGCAATGGCACAACATCACGGACATCGAGGCGGGTTCAATCATCATCCAGGATACGGATGGGGTTGGTCAGTTCCCATTGTAGTCGGTGGAGCTATCATTGGATATGAGTTAGCTCGTACAAATCAGCCCACAGTAGTTGTTCAACAACCGCCTAATATCATATACTCGTCTCCGGTATATGGGCAGAATCAAACGTGTACACCGTGGACTGAAACACAACATTCGGACGGTTCTATTACTAGAACACGTACCTGTTCACAATAACTTATTCAGCGTTGGCGCCACACTTGGCACGTTTGGCTTTGGTTAGATCACCGTAGTTAACTGGCCATTCTTGTCCAGGTGCTAGTTCTATAGCGCCTTGTGGGAACTTGTATTGCACACCAGCAACTTTCATAATGTCAGCAACAGGCTTACGGAACACAGTTAAGTCATTACCAAGATTAACATATGGCTTAGTATGTGGAAATACCCAACCAGCAATCTGCTTAGTTTGATTGTTGATTACAATCTTGTAGTAACCATGTGGAACAATAACTCCATTACCGATAACGCCATCACCAGCGCCATACAATGCGCCAACGTATATAGTAAAGGGTTGGTTCAGTTGCACGGCCCACCCGCGGACTGATGTCTCTAACAACTTCCATATTCCCCTGTTTAAAGAACCGTGTTGTGGATACATGTTTGTCATTAAAAAACTTTCATACTCCACAATAGCTGACCAGCTAAGGTCTCCGTCTGGTGCCGCATGACCTTTGTCGTAACCTGTGCCAGCATAATCATCTGGACGAGCGCCTGTACCACCTAGGCTTTGGTCAGCAACAAAAGCGTTAGTACGGGGAAAGCAACCTAAGGCGTTCTGTGGTAGTAGTGTGTATGCTACGTACACTGGAATCTTTACAGGAGCATCATACGCTACTAGATATGCTTCACGGCAAATAGGAGCCGCAGGACGCTGTGTTTGTGCAAAGCCGTATGGGCTGTGAACGGCGCAGGCTTGTGGCGGTAGTGGAGCTCGTTGCTCCCAGGCTTGTGCTAGTCCTGCTGTTAATAGCAGAACTAAGGCTAATAATCTTTTCATTGTAGTACCTCTTTTAAGTACTACTATTTATTGCCAAGAAACCATTTTAAATCGCTCCTCTGGAATGCCAAAGTAACGGCACTTCCAACGGCTCTGTGCAAAGAAATCTAAGTGATGCCACTGATCTTTCTTAGCTAGGATATTCTGTGCCGCATCGTGCCAGTCTATTTGTGCTAGTACAGGTTCTACAAGTTTACGAATACACTCAGTTTCTTCGTAGACAAAGCTGTCCCATTCCCAGTGTAAGACTTCAAAAGCATTACCCTCACGATCAGCATAGTCCATAGAAAAGTCTAATCCCCACTTGGGACGTAAGGCTATGACCTTATTGATTAGGGGAAGTGTACGAGCCCAGAACTCAAGTTCTTCTAGTGCCGCCCCTGTATAGCCCTTGCGCTCAAATAAGAGACTGTGATTAAGATGTGCGCCTTCTGTTCTTGGTAGATGCGTAAACCAATCCTGTTTAAGGGCTCGCAAATGATCTCTGTGCTTTTTAGGTTTAGTTCTATTGCCGTAGGCAAAGTGTTGTTCCAGCTGTGTTAGATCGTAACCGTTTTGATCAAATAGATCAAGGTCTTCTATTGTGGGTTGGTAAAGCAGTTTTTCTATTGGCTTGTCCCAATAACCGTTTGCATCAAACTTATTATCACTTATTGATAACATTTTATTCTATTATTAGTGAGTATACAACTGTATCAATTACCCTATCCAAATTTGTACAGGACCCAAAGTACCTGTACCTGTACCTGTTCCTCTATCTGCTACGCTTAGATAGAAATCTACACTTGTGCCTGATATTTTTAATTTAACTGGTTGTTGATCATACTCTTGCACATTGAATGTATAACCATTCATTAAACTCTGCGCTGATAATTTTAAACTAGTAGGTTGGAAATCATTATACAGGGCTGTATACCCAGAATCTGCATATATGTTTAGTGATGCAGTGTCGACCCTGTTGTATACGAAACCAACAATACCTGTACCAGAAATTGTGAATTTTGGTAGGCTTTCTTGGGTGTAGATAAAGCCCCACTGTGATTGACCGCTTATTTTTAAATTAGCACTGGTTACTTGGTTGTATTCAGTTGTTTCATTATATACATTGTTGTATACTGAAGCAACACTGATTTTAAGATTGCCCTTCTCGTCAAAGTCGTAGCTTGCAGGACCATAAACGGTGTCTTGATCCGATCCAATATTAAGTACGCCAATGGCTTCTGTTCCTAATATCATATCTTATCCAAGAATAATACTATATACCAACGAAATATTTTGAAGTTCTGTCACGCTGGCAGCATTTAATGACACAAAAATTGTTATGCTTTGTCCAGTCCATGTAATAGGACTACCTGCATTTGAACTACTGGTAACAGTAGTGACAGTGACTGTATTAGTAGCTGAATGATAAACGCCTTCACCGTTTTCCCAACTAGCTCCAGCTGTTTGAGTTACACCGTATTCTATGATACTACCATCAGGTACGTTTGCACTAAATGTTCCATAACCAAGGGTAGCCCCAGTTAGAGTATATGTACCAGGCGAACTTGCCGTACATGTTTCTCTAACCCTATCAACCCGCAGTATGGAAGATACTTGTGTCATGTTATTAAGCGTTCTGTAATTGTATGGTCAGTGTAACGCGAATTTGGTCACCATCATTGGCAATCTGAATTGGAGCATTGGTAAATCTATTAGCAAATATCAAATTTCCTGAACTTGCTTGTGTAACAAAATATCCATAAATGTATCCTACAGCTCCTGTAAATGTATAGGTAATGGTGGGATATGTTGCAGTAGTTGGTATAGCTTCTACGAACGTAAAGTTATTGGGAGTTAGCGTAGTGCTAGTATATCCATATCCAACTACTTCAGTATAGTCGTTGGCAACGTCCGTTTCTGTAGGAGTTTTATTATTTGAATACAGTCTCAAAATTAATGTTTGAGGTGCTGACTGATTTACTAGATTTTGAAGAGCTATTTTTTCCCCTCGTTGTGTGAATAATACTGACATGTTCGTTCCTTAAATATTGAATATTTATTGCTTACATATTTAGCTATAGTAATAGCTGAATTGTACACTTAATCCTGATCCGGTGTTGTTGGCATTGCCAATGGCAGTAGTATCTACAGTGAGATAATCGTCTACTGCCATATTAAATAATCCAGTTGATATAGTGGTTTTTAGCGAGTTTCCGTCTATATTGATAGTCTTAACCACTGTTCCATTTTTGCGAACTTGTAAAGTAACCCCAATATCACTTGCTCGTGCTAATCTTGCTATAATTTTGGTTACAGTAACCGGTTGACTTGCATACCATCTTACAGTTCCTGTGTAGATTGTTAAATCTCCGTCTTGATACAAAAAAACAGCCTTGGTTAGACTTTCAGCTACACTGATATTATTAACCAAAATGTCTCCGGGCGTTGTTGTGTTACCGTCAACTCTTAAGTTCCCATTAACTATTAAATTGCCTTTGGCTGTAGTATCTACCCCTGTTGAGCCAATTGATGTTAAACTGCTTAAAGTGGCTACACTGGCTGTGATAAAACTGCTTAAATTGGGAGGTGTATACTTAAACTTACCTGTTGCATTATCGTATGCTACACTACCATTACCACTGGCGGCGCCAGGAGTATCCATGCTCAACGATGTAAGAGTTATGTAATTGTAACTACTTAATGTTGAACCTAGGCTTGCATTTGTTACATATGAACTTAGGGTACTAGTTAAACTAGTTGATGTTACGTAATTACTAGTTGACCATATTAAGTTTCCATTGTTATCAATGGTTAAAATTTGTCCGTTAGTTCCGCCCGCAGGGAACGCTTGCAGAGTTACTATACTTTCTACTGATGAAACGGATTTCTTAAGGTATACTCTGCCGTCATAGGTGTTTAAGGCTATTTCACCTAGTGCTAAGTCTGTAGTTGCTGGTACTCTGCCCGCAACTGCACTTCGTTTGAGTTTAACGACATTTGCCGCTGTAGCCATGTGGCATCCCTTTATAATCCGCTATATAGCGAGGTTTTATTACAAGAGTATATACTCTCACTGTATTTATTGTTTTAAAGGGATTAGGTTATTGTTGTTAATGCAACGCCGATATTGGCAATGGTATGATTGCTTGGACTTACATCGTCTAGCATACCACTTGATCCTACAGAGCTATCTAGTGCTAATACAGTGTTAGAATCTGTTACTACTGTGGTCGGTGGAGTGAATGTTGCTGAGTAACGGTGTATTTTACTAATTCTAATGTTGGCAAGTTGCCCAACAAAATTTTGGCTAATTGGGCTAGTACCGTCAAATGTTCTATCACCAATAATTATATTTTGTGAACTATTAGTAAATGTGCTACTACCACCATCATTACGTGTTAATGTCTGGGAAACTCCATCGATATAGGCCGTAACGGTAGATCCGTCTTTTTGTACAGCCACATGATGCCATGCGCCTGGTGTTGGTTGATAAAATTGTATTTGTGCATTACTTACATTTATAAAACCAGCATTGTGCCATATATCTAAACCACTAAAAACACTTTGTGCTATAACTCCGCGGTACGCATTATTGCCGGCATCTGGAAGTTTTTCCCACCATTCAATGCACCAATCATCCACTAGAATCCAATCTGTAGTCGTACCGGTTACTTGAACAAAACTTCCGGTGCCATCGAATCCAAGACTAGTTCCAGACGTTAGTGTTACTGGACCACCGCCAGATGCAAACCCGTTCAAGGTTACTCCGGCGTTTATAGTTACGCCTGCGTTTATTACTAGTCCCGTCATTAGTATGTACCGCCGTCCAAGTCAGCCCAAACTGGTAAACCATCCTGCAACTGTAGCGTCTGCCCGTTAGTACCAGCAGTTAGTTTGCTCAGTGTGTTTGAGGCACTTGCGTATAACAAGTCACCTTTAGCATAAGTAGATTGTCCAGTACCACCGTAAGCGTAAGTTACTACATTGCCCTGCCAAGTACCAGTTCCAATAGTACCTAGTGTAGTGATTGTGTTTTGTCCAACATAGTTTGTGCTAATGTCAATAGCGTTAGCACTTACGCTAATCCTATCAGTAGTACCAACTACATCAAGTACACCACTGGTGTATGTTAAACCATTACCTGCTACTGAACTTGCTAGCTGTACGTTATCCCCGGAGATTTCAATACCGTTAGCAACGTTAACTGATAATGTGTTACCAGTTTTAGCTAACCCATCGCCTGCTGTAATCTGTCCTGCACCACTGAACTGTACAAATGTTAATGCAGTTGTATCTAGTGTAATAGCACCGTCTGTGGTTAATACCCATCCGCTGTCAGCGTTAACTGTACCTTGTTCAACAAATGCAAACATGCCGCTAGTGACTTCGCCTGCTGGACTATTATCTGCATCAGTTGCTCTGGTCCATGCACCGCTGGCAACAACGTAAATACCGTTTTCGCTTGCAGTATCTTGATTCTTAACTAGAACACGATTACCAACTGCCAGTGCAACACCGTCAACTGTTTGTGTATTAGTTAGGGTAATATTGCCTGTTGTTGCCGCACGTACTGAATCTTTAACATCTAATCCTGAACGAGTAGCATCGACATAGGCTTTAGTTGCCGCGTCTTGTGCGCTAGTTGGATCAGCCAGGTTGGTAATTCTAGCACTGCTAACATTAATCGTACCAGTACCATTTGGATCAAATACAATATCACCATCTGTGTTAGTACTGCTGATTGTATTGCCAGTTACACGAATATTATTAACATCGACTTGTGTTAGCCCTGCAAGTGTAGTTGAACTTGAACCTAGGCTAATGTCAGTTGTACCAACTGTTACTTTGCTGTTGGCCAATCTAGCGTTGGCAATGGCAGTAAAGCCAGCGCCAATACTACCGCTTGTTAATGTGCCAACAGTAACAATGTCACTCGAACCAGCTTTTGGTGCCGCACCTACTGAACTGTAGTCGATAGTCTTTGCGGCTGATCCGTTATATGTGGCATTTAGTGCTACGCCACCACTATCACTAAATGTTAGCGAGTTAGCAACTTGATCTGCTGTACCTGCTGTGCTAGCCTTACCACTAATGTTAACTGCTAGGCTAGATGTAGTACCACTAGCATCACCTAGTGTAACTTGTGTAGTACCAATGTAGATAGTGCTATTAGCTAACTGTGCATTACTAACACCAGCTGACTTGATAGTTACATCACCAGCTGTTACTGTGAAGCTAGCTGTGTTAAATGACGCAACACCCAGTGTTGAACTTGTTGCAGTGGCTACGCTAAAGTCTAACTTGCCGTTTGGATCGTCATAGGTAACGCTGATGTTACTTTCACTGTTGGAGCTAACCATTGCTCCAATGATATCTTGTATTCTTTCTTCTTTAACTGTAACAGCACCAGTGGTAACTGTAAAGTCTGTTGAGTCAAAACTAGCAACACCAAGCACTGAACTAGTTGCTGTGGCTACACTGATTGCTACTTGGTTATTTGTAACTGCTGTGCTAATCGCACCAGAGCCTGCAAATGTTAAGGTATCAGTTAATAATGCTACTGTATCTGTTGCAGTACCGTCACTGATAGATAATGATGTGCTAACTGTGGTCCATGCTAGTACTGAACTGGCAGCGTTACCGACCCACGATAATACTTGTCCTGCTGTACCGCTTGTATTTGGTATTGTAAACTTAGGTAATACCAGCTGTCCCGTAGCATCAAATACCAAGTTGTCAGTACCGTTGTTAAGTGTAACGTTGCCTGTTCCACCACTTGCACTAATGCTTGTAATACCAGTTAGTGCTGAATCTAAGTTAATAGTTTGTGCTGTGCCGCCGTTGTAAGTTGTACCTGCACTGCTTAGATTTAAGTTAGTACCTACAGTTAAGTCTGCTAGATTGTCGCCTAAGCTGATATTACTGATAGTACTGTTAGCCAACATAGTGTTAGTGACAGACCCTGAGTCGCCTGTGCCAACTAATGTACCAGTAGTTGTTGGTAGGGTGAATGTAGTTGTTCCAGCAACGGCTTGGGCCTGTAATACTGATGTTCCACTTGTAGATCCATCAAATGTTACGCTTAATAAGCCTGCTAGTGTGTCATTGTCTCCGCTAGCATCGCCTAATGTTAGAAGTGTACTTCCAAGATATGTAGTTGAGTTTGCCAGTTGAGTATTTGAAATACCACCAGATTTAACATCAACATCACCAATAATACCAACACTAAATGTATCACTATCAAATGTTGCAACACCAGTTACGCTAGTAGTAGCAAAACGTGCTTTAGTTTCTACTACATAATGTGTGCTAGATTTTGATAGTGCTGTTGTGATTGCACCAGCATCGCCGCGGAATTCTATATCATCTGTTAATAAGTTGAGAGTAGCATCAGTACCAGTATCACCTGTATGTGTTCCTGCTTTTAAACTTAGTGTGCTTGCCGCTGCCGCCCAGCTTGTTGAGCCATCTGTGTTGGCTGTGAGTACATAACCCGTTGTGCCTGTTCTTGAAGCAGGTAGTGTAAAACTACTAGCACCTGTATTAATCTGTACCTTACCAGTACCGTTAGCTGATAATATTACATTTAAGTCACCACTAGTAGTACTTAGAGTATTACCGTTTAGTGATAAATCATCAACTAGAAGTTCGTCTAACTTTTTATTACCGTCAACTATTAATGCAGAGCTAGCTGTAAGTATACCACGTTCGTGATCTAGTAGGTCTGTAAAATACTTACCACCAATAACAATAACGTCATTGGCATTACCCGTGCCGCCGTTAACACCGTTAGCACCGATGAATAACCTGTCGCCACCATTGCTAGTTGGGTTACCGCTAGCAGTCAAATAGCTATAGGCTAACTCACCCAGTTTTAACGATGCTGGTGCGCCACTAGTACCTGATCGTTTAATCTTTATAATATTTGCATCATTAGCCATTTAGACCGCTCCGTTTGTTAGAAAAATCCGCCATCCATTTCATCGGATCTTAAATTTCTTATTGTATCCCATCGCTGATTACTAGCATTATAAATCAACAATGCACCATCATTTAATTCTGCACCGCCTGCTGTAGAGTTGACGTCTGGGATATCTACTACAGTATTTATTCCGGCCCCTTTACTTACGCTTATCGCGCCAGAACCGTCAATACTGATGTTTGCACCAGCTTTTACTACACCTAAAACACTAGTTGTTGCCGTAGGAACACTGATAGTTCCGTCGGGCGCAAGATTGATGTTACTGCCTATTTTTACAACACCTGCTACTTGGGCGCTGGCAATGTCGCCTGCATTACCTTTTTCGCCTTTTTCACCTCGATCGCCCCTGTCACCCTTGGGACCAAGTACATAACCAGCATCGATTGTAGTTAAGTCGGATCTTGTGATTATTAAATGACCAAACTGATTAACTGTGGCTGTGGTCACGCTTACGCCGGTATCACCTTTATTGCCAGTGTTGCCTTTATCACCTTTTGGGCCAACAATAGGGCCAATATCGTTCCAAGCTGTTTCTGTCAAGTTCCAGAACCATAGACTACCATCTTGGTGTGTTAGTCCGTCACCTGTAGTTACAATCCAACCATGGCCTGCGTATAGGTTAGGATCTAAGGGAGTTGGTGGTAAATCAGCGATTGTAGGCTTTGTGCCCTGAAGGGTTACACTGACACCCTGTGCGCCGGTATCACCTTTATTGCCAGTGTCACCTTTATCGCCTTTGTCTCCAGTAAACCCGCGGTCTCCTCGATCGCCCTTGTCACCAGTAAAACCTCGATCGCCCTTGACGCCTTGAATACCTTGTAGGCTAGCTAGCCATTCTTGTTGTGTGCCGTCAAATCCGTTTTGTCTAGCTATTTCGTAGGCGCTGAGTCCATTGGCACCGAGGTTAGTCTGTAGATAATCGATAGCTGATGTAATACCGCCAAGGTCTGTAACAAATGTATCAAAGTTACCGTTGATCTTACGGAAGGCTTCGCGAACAGTATCGCCATCTCTAGCATTGGGTGTACCAAGATTGATTGTTTCGATTGTCACTATATGCTCCTACTTGTTATCATACATAGTTCGATGAGTGTGATGCATAGGCAGTGGCTATTTGACTATCAATTTGTATATAATCCCATGCTTCTATCCTGCCTACTTGAATTGTAGCAAGACCTTCTGCTAAAGTATAGCGATTAAACAAGGTTATACTAAGAGGTGTATCTGTTTGATTTATCAAAGTCACATACTGCCAAACATTAGTGTTGTTTGCTACAGTGTACCAGTCGCTGGTGTCTGCTGGAGCTCCGTTAATGGACATCAATGTCCATCCTTCATATCCGCCGCTATAGAAATATCCGGTACCTAAACCAAAATTAGGGCCAACTCTCTCACGAGAATCAAGCAAATACCGAGAATTGTTCTGCACGTCTATTATTTTAATCCACATGCCAATAGTCTTTACATGCTTAACAGGTAGATACACCGCAGAGGTTTGGGTGTCAATAAGAGTTATTGTTCCACCCTGTGCTAGTGAACTGGTAAATGCTCCCACTACGGTGGCCGAGGTACTACCCTCGTCTGTATCGTTTGGAATACTGGTGCCGCCGTTAGTAGCAATGTAGTTTGGATTCAAACTAATAACTTTGTTGCTTGACGGTACGGGTGGGGTTTGACTTGTATCGTTGACTACAACCCCAGGGAATACTGCTAAAATGTCGTTGCTAGTTGTACTAACTTTGCTAACACAGGCGCCATAAGTTTGTTGAGCATTTTGTGTAGTATTATTAGCATCAACAGTAATAGTAAAAGATCCTCGATTTTTTACAATAGTAAAAGTCCCACCAACGGCAGTAAATCTTCCAATGTCTATATTAAAACGATTCCTTGCTTGCCAATATAATGTTGTACCGTCAGGTATACCCCAAGTCACTACATTGAATGTTGCTGTGGCACCTTCGTCAATGCTAGTTGGACCTGTGATAGTCGCCGACTCTACAGGATTAAATCCCGGGCCAGCTGGATTGTAGAATAGTAAGCCGCTGAAGTCTGAAGTCTTTGCTGTCATAGTCCGTACCTTGTTTTAGTTCTATTGTATTCAGCAGTAACTTCTAATTGTGTAAGTTCTCTATCATAGGCTATAGCTCCGCCTATTTTACCAGTAATAGGAAATTGATAGTCGCGAGAGTGACCTAATTCAAATATAGCATCTCCTGACCATTGTGTTCCTGTTATGTTGGTATTGGTTCCCACTAAGGCGCCGTTTAGATACAATGAAGAAGTTGTAGAGTTTGTAGCAAATGTTACAAGTGTCCAGTTGTTGAAATAAGAACCGTAACTTACTTCTATATCATAGGTTGTGCCGCTGTCTACTCTGGCTTCTGTCCCGCCTTGTATCACTACAAAGTAGAAATTAAAGTCATTACCTCTCCAACCACCTACTTGTTGGATAAATCCTCCTTGAGAATCAAGATTGACCCAAATACTAAAAGTAGCGTTAGGTGCCAAATCCCTAATGCCAAAGCCACTTTCACTGCCAGCTATATCAATAAACTTTGTGTCGTCTCCAGGAAATACAAAACATCCCCCAGCGTCACTGCTCCAATTAATTCCACCATGCAAAGTAGCGTTACGGGCGTGAGTTGAACTATCTGACCAGGTAGTACCCGATGTGTAAGTACTGGCATCTAATTCAAAAAGAATAGATAAACTAGGAGGCGGAGTGTAATCATCACTCCAACTAATACTAAATGAATTTAGGCCAGTAGCATTACCATATTGTACACGAATAGGATAGTATTGACCTGCTGTTAATGATATTGGATCACTTGCTGTTTCGCCTAACCCACTCCAAGTCCATATGTCGGCATTGACTGTTGTGTAATTTGTTATAGCTTTATTGCCAATCCAGAAATAACTTTCGTCATCGCTGGTAATATAAAATGTATAGTTAGCAGTATGCGGTGCTCTAAAGTATCCTATCCATTGGAAGCTAACCAAGTCCACACCTATGTCTGGTTTAGAAAAATCTGTTACCTGTATGCTTTCAACTGGTGTTTGAGTGTCGAACCAGTTAGGTGAGTTAGTCTGTTGGCCGTTTCCGCCAGCAAATTCAACATCCCCAAAGTATCCGTTGTATTGTGAACGCCATAATCCACTTAATATATTAGGAGTAGCCTTCCAAGGACGGCCTTGCACTAGCCCACCCACGTTAGGATTGTTAACAATGCCATCGCCACTGTACTTTGTAGGTAGTAAGTCTAGATCGTAGTAACGTAAGTCACGATAACCTTGTGTTCCAACTAGCTGACGCTTAGTCTGTGCTAATTCTAGTTTAGCAACTTGTCGTAGTTCTTTAGTTGCCAGTGTTGATATGCCGTTAGCTGCCATTATTTTAATCCTCTGTCAATATTTAGCTTAAATATCTTTATGAAACCTGTATTGATGATACATGAGATTACAGATGCAATTTTTAACTTGCCCTTAGCTGATTATCTGCTGACTTTTGACGATGGGACTCAAGATCACTGGCAGTATTTTAAGCAAGTGCAGGCTGTTCCTACAGAAAAGATTTATTTTATTATTACTAATCGCATTGGCACAGAAGGTTATCTTAGCCTAGAACAGATTAAACAGATGAGTTTAGACCCTATGGTTACCGTTGGTGGACATAGTCACAATCACATTAGGTTAAACTCATTTGATACACTAGCTGAAAAACTAGCACATATTAAACAAGATACTGAAAGTGCCCTAGTTTGGTTTAAAGAATATCTAGGGCACACACCCAATGCATTTTGTTTGCCCTATAACGAAGATGTTGGCGATGTGTATGCTATTTGGCTTCGAAGTAAAGGGATCAGCAAGATCTATGCAGGTGAAAGGATAGTGTGTGAGCATCTACTTTCCTAATACGCCCGCTACTTTTATACATGTGCCGAGAACCGGCGGTACTAGTTTTAAAAATTGGCTAGTGACTAATAATATTGATCATCGAACAGTAGCACAGCCTGCATGGGAACCGCAAAATGTTAATGTTGCACCTGATCGCAACTATATTAATCAACTGCATCCAAATTTAGGAACAGTTTTTACATTTGTTAGGAATCCTTTTGACCGTTTAATTAGTCTTTATCATTATATGGGACAATGGGCCGAAAATCGATTAACAGAAAATAAACAAAAACTAGCCGCAAGAGTTCCTTTTGTTAAAACATTTCCCTATCAAAGTGATAATTTTATAACTGCAATACACGACGATATGCGTCTAGTTGAATATTACAATCTAGGATTCAACTATTGGATCAATCATGTATTTTACAATAGGCGAGACATATATGATAAAACAGGACAGGGAACTAGACACATCATTGATCACTTTTGGCGGGGTGAAACACAGCTGAGTTGGTTCAACGGCCAATTACCCAATATTGTGATCAAAACAGAACAGCTTGGGGAACAGTTTGATGCTATACAACAGTTGCTCAAATGTAATGTGCCGCTGCCTGTTGATAATGTTAGCAGGCACTTGGATTACAGAGAATATTATTCTACTAAGACTAGGCAGCTGGTAGAAGCTGTCTATCAGGAAGACTTAGCCGCGTTTGAATACAAGTTTTAATGCTTCTGCATTATTGTATCCAACTTGATATCCTCTATATTTCAATAGTGTAAGCATTGCTTCTACGCTACGAGCATCAGGAAACTCATATGTTTCTGTAGCATATCCGCTTAGAGCACCTGTTTTAAGTTTAACAATGTCATCAGCTAGTTCAACAAATATATTTGGTTCAAACGAAGGTTGTATTTGTGAGAAAGTCCAATCTGTGCTAGATGGAACTTCAAAGAAGTATAATTCCTTTACTGTGCTATTGGGTTTGGGTCTACAAGCAACTAGAGCCGCTTCTGCTAGAATCCTATGATCTCTATTCATATCACTGATATTATGTGTATACACAGCATCGGGTTTTTCTAAATCAAATAGCCGTGTTACAAACTCAGATGTTTCCTTAATGTCCAATGTTAGATCAGCATTAGACCATATCCGCCATTTGGCTCCTGCCGCTTCACAGTTGAATATAAAACGATCACATCGGGCATTGCCTACATCTTCTGCGCCAGGGCGTTCTCCATTACACATGCAGAATACATGAACATCGTGTCCTTCACGGGCAAGTTTAACTATTGTGCCGTAAGGACCGTAGGCTTCGTCGTCTGGATGTGCTATTAGAAAAACTACTTTCATGCCAATACCCAGTCCATTCCTAATTTTTTATACAGCAACTCAGCAACCATAAAATCTTCTTCGTCGTCAATGTCTATGCTTTCAATCTTGTTTAACACAGTGAAATAAGGTTTATCGCCTACTATGTTACCTGTAGCGGCTAGGGTTGCAGTCTTAATAATACCCACAGCCCAGTTTAATGATACAATGTTAGGTAGTTCTTGACTGCGAGGAGTTTTATTACGGTCATAGTTGAGGGACTTGCCCTCTTGCCATAAAAACTTCTTTTCAGGACTGACTGACACAACACTATCTATATTAGGATAGTCTGTTTTAATCTTGTCAACAGCCGCCTGTAGGGTTGATAATTTTAATAGTGGCTGAACAACTTCTGAGTTTATCATAAACTCAGCAGGACATGCCTCTGCTAAATTTTTATAAAATAAATCGTTAGATATTTCTCCTGCGTAATAAGGATCTCTATGATGTATCCGTACTCCGTGTGACTCTGCAATCTCAATACATCGTTCACAATCAGTACTAACGATAATATCAGCTAATCCTTTTAGCTGTTTTAACATGGTTAGTCTAATATCCAATAGAGTAGTGTCAGCAAACGGTTTTGAGTTTTTTGAAGGTACTCGTTTAGATCCTTTTCTTACGGGCACCATTGCAATAATATTCATTTTATTTCCTTTTCTGCATCCATAAACATTGCAGATACAGTGTCCATAAAACCACCATAATCATTAATATCATATTCTTTAGCGTTTAGATAATTTTTGTTTCCTAGTATTCCAATAACCATATCTTTATTTTTTAAAACATAACTATTAGATAAATGTTTATCAACATAAATTCCGTAAGCGAGATCTAATCTACCAAACATTTTATCAACAATATTTGGAAATTTAAGATAGGGTTTTACAACTCTATCGTAAAATTTACCCTCTACAATAATATGTTGTACGTTGTTTTTAAATAGTTCAGCACTAGGAAATTCTATATCAATTGTTTTATCTAATCCCTGCACACGAATATCTGCCAACACATACTCCCAGGGAATGGGTGATACTATTTTAGTAGGTAACCACATTTCTTTTGAAGTTTGTTGTGCTCGTATAGCTCTGCCCAAATATCGGTGATTTCCTAATTCAATTTTTAATTGTTTTGTTTCTTCAATGTTCCATAAAAACAACGGATCATACATTTCGTGTATATAAAAATAAAATATTCCGTTTAGTCCTGCCCAGGACAAAGTTTTGTATACATTACTAGGGTTCATAAAATGAGATAGTAATGTATATTCGTTATACCATCCTAATGACCTATTACGTAAACTTGCAAGTACTTCTGCATTGTATATGTAAATCATAACATATCTTTGATAATATCATCAAGTGAATGTTTTGGCTGATAGTTAACAGCATTTCTAATTTTATCTAAATTAGGTACTCTATACATAACATCTTCATATTCTTTTGAAAATGCCTGATCATAGGCAACATGTTTAATTATAGATGTAGATCCAGTTAGTGCAATCACTCGAGCGGCCAATTGATTCATAGTAACAGGACTGTCATTGCCGATGTTAAACAATTCTCCTGTTACTTCACTTACTTTGACCAAGGCAGTGATAGCATCGTTGATATGGCAAAAACTTCTAACCTGTTCTCCAGTACCGTGAACTACAATGTCTTCACCGTTCTTTGCACTATGAATCATTTTTGGTAAGACCATGCCGTAGTCTGCTAATTGTCCTGGTCCAGTAACATTAAAGAATCGAACAATAGTATAAGGAAATGAGCTAGCACGTATCATAAACTCACTCATTAGTTTACTAGTAGCATAAGCCCATCTTAGTTTACTTGATGGTCCAATTCCACTAGCATCATCTTCTTTAAATGTAGGGCCGTTACCGTAGACTTCGGATGTACTGCTAAAAATTACAGGCTTCTTGGCACGGTCTAACAGAGGAATAATTTTATTCACTAGAGCAACATTGTTGTAGACAGTTAACTTAGGTTCTTTATCTCCGTATTCTACACCAACTGAACTGGCCAGATGATAGATTCTATGTTGTCTTGCACAAATTTTTAAAAACTCGTTGTCATCTATAGTGCTTAGGTCTGCTTCTATAAATTCAAATAGGTTTTTGTATTCAGCAAAGTCTTCTAAATTAATTCTAGCAGTCTTAAGGTTATCAATAATAGTGACACGGTTCTGTCTTGTTTTAAGTAGAGCGTGTACTAGATTCTGGCCTATGAAGCCCGCGCCGCCCAGAATTAAAATGTTCATAAATTTCCCCTAATGTTATTTCTTCTGTGTTTATCTCTGTGAGATTGATTAATGCTTCAACTACGTCATCTATGTGTGCTATATAATGCATCTTGTTAGGATCTGTAGGTTTGTATGCACGACCGTCTATACATCTCTTAATAAACATGTCATCATGCATCCCTGGACCATATACACTAGGTATTCTGTAGTTTTTATAATCATGTCCGCTGAATTCAATATATGTTTCCATACAGCGTTTTGCTATATTATAACATCCTTGAGCTGTAGATACAAGATCCGTTGCACCTTTTGTGGAAGAATTGACAAACAAAGCACTAGGACATATTGCCAAAGCCTGTCGAGTAGCATCTATTATAGTATCCATAACTAAAATTGGGTCTGCTGTTATTATTTCAGACCTGCTTGGGCAAGCCAAATGATATACTCTATCACAGTCCACTTGCCTAAAGTCACGGCCTATTGGATAAACCACATGTCCACAGCGAGTTAGGGCTTCAACTAGATGTTGCCCAATAAATCCCGAGTAACCAGTGACTGCTATTTTTTCCATACTTCACCGTCCCAGCCCAATCGAACAAATGTCGCCCCAGGTTTACTTAATGCTGTAGCAATAGACTCTATAAACGTACTACAGTCAGGAGGATCAATTAGCGGAATATCTAATGCCTGCATTAACTGCCAATCATCGTTAACTAAATGTCCTCTACCACAGATGCTGTAACATCCGTTATGGCCTGCATTGACAAATATGATACTGCCGTAGTTCTCTGCCCAACCTTTGATATTAAGTTTAATTTGTTCGTAGGCTTTGTAAATTACGAAACCAGCTACTCCGTAGATAATTACTTTTTTGCCTTGGCTTGCTAATCCTGCGGCAATATTAACCATGTTAGGTTCTTGTACGCCACAGTTGATTATTTTGTAGTTGCCCTCTGTCCACTTCCACATGTCAGCATGTAAAAAGTAAATTTCTTTGGAAGAGTCTTCTAGGAATTTATGTAGAGTAGCCCGCATTTTTTAACCATTCTCTGTATGTGATGCCTTTCCTTACCTTAAGGATTGACTCAGCTGTTATTTTTAATTCTCGATCTTCTGCACCTAATCCGCTTAGAATGTAGTGCCAACTACGTGCAGGAAAAATATGATTCTTTCTGTGTTTTTCTATTTCTAGTTGTTTAAAAGAGTCCCAGTATTCATTAGTCTTGTTAGAAAACCGATAATATGCGGCAATGAAATCAGTTACAGCATCAAACTCTCTATTGTATTCTGAGTTGTAATATTCTTCAGTGATTTCATTATGTATTAATCTGTCTAATAGTTTAATACCAAACGATGTTAGGTATAGTCCTGTTGCTTCTAAAGGCTCAATAAAGAAACTGCTGAGCCCAACGGAATATATTGTTTTGTTATCTTGATGTCTAATGTGGTTAATGTTACGCCCTGTTATCATAGGCACGTTACCGATCTTGTTTTGATCGATCTTATAATTAACTTTGCTTTCTACAAAGTCGATAAATTCTTGTCGAACATCATATTGATCGTCATGTATGTAACCAAATGTAACTACATTTTTTAATGGAGTGTTCCATATCCATCCGTGGCTTGCGGCAGTTAGTGTAGTATAAGCAACCTGTTGTGTGTCGATGTCACTGTACTGTGCTCGATAGACAAAGGCACGATTGTTAGGTATTATATGTTTAATACTCTTAAAGTTATCAGGTTGACCTTTGTTAATTAACACTTTGGCAAAACCTGTACAATCTACAATATGATCATCCGCTATTTCACTTGCGTCACTAATCGATGTACGTTGTATTGTGAGATTAGCAAACTCTCTAAATTTTACATCTAACCAAGCGGCTAATTCTCGAACATCAAAGTTAACAGCAAGATCACTATAGTTATTCAATATGTTAGGATCAAGTTTGTCATTCTGCATCATCCATTCTATCTCAACTGACTCTTTGTCAGTTAGTCCAAAAGGGTGATAGAAGTATTGGCCAGTGTCTGCCCAACCTTCAAAACGTGCGCCAATCTTTAAACTGCCGTTAATATCCTGTAGAATATCTTTTACACTTACACCTAGGTCAGCTAAAAAATTAGTAACATCTGGTACCGTTGCTTCGCCTACGCCAATAGGTTTATTGTCTTGTGGATAGATCCATGTAATATCAATCTCAGGGTGTTTCTTGCAGAAATATAAGACTGTCAGATAGCCTGAAGTTCCGCCACCAACGACTGTAATTCTTTTTCGTCCTGTATTTTCCGGTAATGCCATTTTTTAATATCCTTTTCTATACTGCTAACTCCGTGTCCTTTTTGTGTATGAAAAACAAATACATTAGGAACTGTAGTAACTGCATTTTTATATGCAGTCTTAATTTTCATTTTATCATGCCCATCTACTTCTTGAACAAACCAGCTATATTCTTTAAAAAATTGTATTGTAGGTTTAATTTTTAACACATCACTAATAGAGCCAGTGACCTGTGCATTATTGTAGTCAATAGTTAAAAATATATTTTTAATATTATGATGTCCAATAAATTGGATTGCTTCTAATGTATTACCCATCTGTAGTGCGGCATCGCTGATATTAACCCATACTCGCTTGTTGGTAGTCATTGCAATACCAATAGCAACTCCCAAAGCATTGCCCATTGTTTCTTCACTATAGTCTACAAACTCAATCTCGTCATGCTTGACTCCAATGTTAAGTCCTTCAATAGTTTTAAGATAACCCAACTTACGCCATATAAGATAATATGCTTGGCTACCAAAAGGTTTACCTAATACTATTTTGTCATTGGGTGTAACAATCTGTTCACTGAATAACACATCAACATAGTCAAGCATACTCATTGCACTTGGAATATGAGAAAGTCCTTGTTTAAAAGAATAAGCTAATAATTCTTGTTTCATAATTTACTAGATAATTTGTGGTAAACATCTGCACCTTTAAATGATACTTCAAACGGCAATACAATTCTTAGTGTATCTGTAGTGTTAGGATAGGTTCCGTGATTTAGCCAAGCAGGAAAAATAATAAGGTCTCCAGATTGTACTGCTACAGATTGATACTTGTTATCGTATCTACGATTATCACTTATTGGTTGCATTTCAATTAAGTCAGTGTTAGGATCTACAAAATAAATGTCCCCCATGCCAGGTTCCATTTGTAGATAAAATACTCCTGTTAACCACATTGGAGAATGGTTATGTATAGAGGCATAACCTCCTTTTGGATACTGGTTAGCCCATAAGTGACATATTCCAGGTCGCCATTCAGTAGAGTAATCAAGTTGTTTCCAATATTCTTCAATTGATTGATTTATAAAATCTACAACTGGTTTAAACACAGGGTCTTTGTGCAGATCACTAACAGCATCATGTATTCCTCTTGCACCATTTTCCAAGTTGCCTTTTTTGTACTCCGGGTATTTTGCAAGATATTCTGTGGTACGAGCTAATATAGCGTCCCTATTATAATCGCCACTAATAGTTGTCTTATACAACTGTGTTGGAAATAGATTAATTATTGTCATTTGGTTTAGTCCTTGAAAGATAAAAGTCGCCGCCACAATAATCCCACTTGCATCGTGTTCCAGTTTTATATAGCACTGACATTTTACTAAGTGCTATTGGATCAGTTATTAGATTAGTATATGGAATTTCTGGGAACTTTCTTATGTATCCTGTCATATGTATTCCGCAATTAAACACATTACCGTCGCCGTTAATAGTTATAGTTTCTGTTCCTGCCGCGCACTGCCAGTTTAAACAATTTACCCCGTCTTTGAATAGATCATTTGTACTGTAGATTTTGCCATCTATATTATAAGACTGTTCTGTCTTATTATGTTTTTTATAAAACTCTAAATGTTGTTTGTCAGTTTCTTCATTATATGCATAGGCATATCCAAAGCGATAGACCATTTCCGAATTGATGATATTGTTATATGTCAAAAACTCTTCTACGTGATTATAAAACTCCGGTAGATACTCTTGAGGGATAAACTCAAGCATTACATCAAAATTGTGTATTTGATAGTTAGTGTCTACTAAATGTTTCCAATTTTTTAAAAAGGCTTTTAGTTTATAGCTTCGATTTCTTAATTCTAAATAATGAAAAGTAACATCCAACTGGTCACAATACTCTAAGATTGCTTTTAATCTATCAACTGATACAGTTAAATTAGTCTGCATCTCGTTGTAGGCAATTATACCAGTTTCTTTGCTTTTTTCTTTAATATACTTTAGTACATCTACAACTCTAGGGTGACGAGTTGCTTCGCCGCCGTGATAATAAAAAACTACACTTTTAAATCTATGTTTTTGAAAAAATTCAAATAATCGATCGAGGCTTGCTGTAATATCTGAATAGGAATAATGTTTTCCTCCGTTCCAGTGGCAGTAACTGCAATGAAGATCGCAGGCTTCGGTGATTCTAAATGTCACTTGGTAATTGACATCTTTGCCGCCACTTTTATTCAAATTGATAGCTTCGTATACATCTGTTGGTTGTATACTGCCTGCTGTTTGTAAGTAAGTGTTACCTATAATCTTAATTGGGATCATAGTTGATTATACACTCTTTTATTATAAAATACAAGATTTTGAGGTACAAAACAAATCTGTCCTGCAAGTTTTTGTACTAGCCAAATACCACTAAATCCGTTGATGTTGTTTGGAACAAAGTTAAGTTTAGTTGTTAATTTTTGTAGAATTGGTAAAGTTTTAACTGTAAAAGTTGAGCGGATATGTAGCTCGTCAATTTTGTTTATTTGTCCATTATAGTATTTGCGCTTGACATTGGTGTTAGCTTGTTCAATCGTTAAATTTTCATAGATTTGATAAAGGTCGCCGTCTTTATTTAAAAATACACCCTCAGCAACCAATGCATCAAACAATTCTCTAACATCATCTAAACTGATAGGTTCAAAATTTTCATTGTATATAAAATTCTTATGATAATCTAATAAATCATATAAGTTAAATGCTTCTTCTGATTGTATCATTAATTGTTGAAAGTCTGTATTAGAGATCCAATCTTGATAGATTTCATGTAGGAACTTATCCAGATTATGATTAGGAAGTTTACTCCATTCTAATCTATGATACATGCCTTTATGAAAACAGTTGAGATGGTAATGCCATTCAATAATATCAATCCAACCATTGCCGTCTTTATGCAGTAGAGTTTCGCAGGGCATGTCAAAAAACGGAGTATTTCTTTCAACAAAAGAAAAACTGATGTCTTGATCCTTTTGGCAACGAGGGTTGACTTGAAAACTTGGATGCCTAGTTAATAAATTAATTTCACGCTGGTTCCTAATATTGTTTATAAAAGTTACAATATTTTTAAATTCTGTACTCTGTAGATACTCTACTGTGTTAACGTTATACAACTGCATGATGGCGTTCTTTTACATATCTAAATAATTCTACAAAATATTGATCGTCTTTCATCTCTCTGCCAGTGATTTTAAAACTTTGTACACCAAGGCCCATTAGTTTATTAAGATGCTCTTCATCAATATCCATACAGTTATATTTGCTAGGAATATCCGGATTGAATTTTGGAAGCCAACATTCTTCTACTTCTACACTATACGGCCTGCCCGCGGTATTTTCATCTGCGATAGCTTTAAAATGTTCGTCAAAATATTTACATCCCCATACGCAAGTATCGTTGACCATTACTTCCCATTTGGTTCGATCAAGTTCAACTGCTCGAGGATCAAAAATGTGTTCAAATCTAGGAACTATCCAATCATACTTGCTTTCTAAATCTTTATAAAAAGCAATATCGCTGTCTTGTAAGGGAATGTTTAATAGACCCATTCCTGTAATACTGAATATTAATTTGTACTTGGGAAAGTTTTTTCGAATATAAGCTCTAAGTTCGTCATTAATTAATATGATACAGTTTCCTTCTTTATGAAATTTCTCAAGGAGGTGATTACCTGTTTCATCATCTAAGTTAATCTTATGATTGGTCATAGTAAGGGCAATTTTTATTCCCTTACTGTAATAATAATTAATTAGGCCATCAGTGTATCCGATGTCTCTATTAATTCGTCCGCCATTCCATCTACATTTGTTTATACCGTCATAGACAACAAGCTCGGCTGTTCCGTTATATTGACCTAAAAATTTTATCAGTGCTATTGATCTAGAAAATGCACCTGCTAGTAAGTATCTCATGTTTTAATTTTCCTAGTTATAACGTTTGTTTCAACGTACTCCATAATCAATTGTTTTTTAAAAAAATAAACGCTTTCTGCTTTTGATAAATTAGTATTTTTTAAACTTGATTGCAATCGATCAAACATAAAATTAATAATTTGTTCTTCTTCATTAGCGGTAAGATTCACATGTTTAATAATGTTAAAAGCTATTGCTAAATCACTTTTATGATGTGTTTCTTTGTCTATTATATATTTTTTAAAATCTGATACAATCTTATCTTTCTTTTTTGGATTATATAATGTTCTATAATTTAACATCATTTCTTTTAATGTATGCCTACCTAAATGCATGTCTACTACACGTCTATTCAGCTTGATATATGCCAATACTGTGTTAGCAGATTGATTGGTAGTTGTTTGATAATATGCTATCAAACGTTTTTGTATGTCTACATCAGGAAACATTTATCGTGCTCGCATATGCCATTATGTTTTACTCTATAGCAACAGTTATAAAGTTCTAAGTTTGGCCCATATAAAAAATAAGTTCCATTGTACAAACAAGGTTTGCCTCTAGGGCTAAACTTATCATTTAACCAAACAATAGACCTTTGTTCGCCTTGTCTTACAATATCTTCAAAGTTAATAAATTTAGAATAGGGAGAATTTAATCGTAGGTTAGTATATTCTTTTAGTATATCATTTGACTTGCCATCACCAAAGTCAGTAATTGGTGTTAGGAACAAATGATCACACTCTACAAGTTCTTTGACTTTAAAATAATATTGTATAGCTTCTTTGCCTGTATACATTACATCAATTACTCGTATATTTGCTTGTGTTTTAAATAACTCATCTAACTGGTCTAATCTAACTTCTGTAGGATGTATAGATATTTGTATGGTAAATTTTTCAGTGATTCTTTTCATTACAGCTACTGATTTTTTACTAAAGTTTGTTTGTATTACAAACGGTACTGAAAATTCATTAAAGCATTCAATAATAAATTCGATGTGCGGATGTATAAATGGTTCTCCACCAAATACAAATATTTCAACTCCGGGGTATGTTTCTCCTAAATCTTTAATAAACGCCCTAATAATATCTTTGTCCATAACTACATTCAAAGTCTGGTCAAGGTTAGTACAATAGAAACAACTGTAATTACATTTTAAAGTTATTTCCCATTCTACTTTCATTTTTTAACCTTTAACTGTTTTAATAGCCCGTCGCAGTTACATTGTTTATGAGGACAAGTAATAGGGACAGTTTTTTCTAATCGTTTAAAGAAATCAGGATCTTTTAATAAACTTATGCCGCCTAGTTCATTCATGCAGAACTGTACTACATTGCCACGAACATCAACTTCGTAGTTATTGTTATAACAATCCCAACCGTAAAAGTCAGTTAGCTTTTGGCTGTAGACTTCATAGTCATTGAACACATCGTCATCGTACTGAAGATCTCTTTCAAAGTCTTTTAGGAAGCTAAAATATTCCCAAAAGTCTTTTCGGTAGTTAAACAACTTGTCCATTTTGTTGCCGTATAAGAAATGCGGATGTACTTTCAGTCCTGGTATGTTGGCACAAATATCAAACATTTCTTTGATCAGCGGCCAATACTGTTTGCCGTGGTGCAGTATTACATTTATTTTGCAAGGGTATCCTCGACTGATCATCAGTTTCATATTGTCAACAAATCGATCTCTGTTTGTGCAATCTGCCGGATGATAACTAAAAAGAAATGCTACTTTATCGTAGTGAGGATGGCTAGTAAAGTCTTTCTCGGCATTGGTAACAACATATACCCATTTAAACTTTTCTAATTTAGATATTTCATCAAGCACATAATAATAGTGCGGGCCAAGGGTGGGTTCGCCACCTAACAGTCCCAAATTGAACGGCAAGCTACTTCTATTAAGTGCTTCAATTACTCCGTCAATAGTTTCTTTGCTTGATAGTTTACCCCATTCTTTACCGTAGGTATTCCTAGCATAACAATAGGTACAGTTAAGCTGACAAATGGTAAGAGTATCCCAATGCACATTGATGTGATCAGGATCTTGTTGTACGTGGTGTTGTACCGAATATTTCATAGTTTTCCAAAAAGTTTAGGGATTTCGTTATATTTACCCTGCTGATTGACTCAGGAAAAGAAATATTGTCTCTACCGTCAGTAGTTTGATAAAAGAATACTTTATTCAAAGTATGTATAGTTTTAGCTTTTGAGGCCGCGTGTAGTGTTAATCTAATATCATTGTGTATGTTACTATCCATTGGAAAATCAAAATCTTCTATATGACTACGTTTGTATATGTGCTGAGATAGTTGTAGATTTTCAGTGTTAAGATTAGCTATAAACTGTTGGCTATTCATGTGTGCATCTTTGTACATGGTCATGCTGATTAGTATATCAGTTGTTTTATAAGTAGGGTAATAGTTACCTGTAATTAAATCTGCATCCAAATTGATTGATAGGAAATCTTTAGTCAAATAGTCATCATCTTCTAGATAATAAACATATTCTCCTTGTGCTAACTCTAATAAAAATTTATATATTTCACATAGACTGTTTGGATTATGGTAATAGTATTTTACCTGTGGATGAACAATTTCTTCAATATCACAACTGTCATTGTTGACAAGAATTTCTATGTCTGGAGTTATTTGATCTAATACACTTTCTAAGCAACGGTTAAATAATTTTGGACGATTGTGTGTTAGTATTAGTATAGACAGTTTCATTTGAAATGATCTTTTCTAAAGAAAGTAACTTCTTTGATCTTTTCTCCGTCAACTGGATAAACTGGAGTACCTGCTATTTCATTTTCAATGCCATCGCATATATAAAAATACTTGCATTTTAAACAACTCAACTCTTTTCTATAAAATCTATTCCTATGACTGGCACATTGTTTATGAGCAAACGCTAGTTTTTCTTCTTCTGAATAAGTTTTTGTAGTGTCTATGTCGGGATCAAACTCGTCTGTTAACATTGCCCTATTCCAGTCCCACGGATCATAAATGTGCTGATACTGATCGCACACATACTTCTCATAGCCTTCCATATAACAGTAAGGCACAAATCGAACATTAATCACTATTTTTTTATTCAAACGATCTATACACCGTTTTATTTGTTCAGTCATGTCTGCATAGGTGACATTTTCTTTTTCAATCCTGACGCCTTCCCAATAATTTAGTGTGATAAAGTTTACTTCTAAGGGATTAAGTTCATTGATTAGATCAGCATATTCATTGGCCAACTGGAAATAATTTTTGTAATAGACAGTAGAATTAATTCTAACAACGATGCCTAATTCTTTGGCATTTTTAATAGCTTGGACTATTCTGTTAAAAGATCCCTTGCGGCGTGTGATTGTGTCGTGCGCTTCACTAGTAGCACCGTGCAGACTAAACAGTATTTCTTTCAAGCCGTGGTCTTGACTTTCTTTTAAAAATTCTATATTACTAAAACGGCCGCCGTGGCTAAGACAACTAACATGCTCAAAGTTTTCATTGCAATAGTCTAATATTCTAAACCAATCTGGACTAACAGAGCTTTCGCCGCCGCTTAGATCTACTTCGGTAATGCCGTAATCTCTAAGATAGTCTGCTCGCTCTTTGACTACTTCAAACGGAGTTTTTACATCCAGAAGATCTGTATAATAGCAAAACTCACAGTCATAGTTGCAAAATGTACCTGTGTTAAGTTTGGCTCGATTACATTGCGGTGTAATTGTATCCATCACGATGCCCTGAACGCTCATTTCATTAAGGGCGTTATTTCTTGGACGGGGAATTATTGTTTGACTCATAGACATCTATTTACGTATTTGATGAAGGGGTCATTATCTTTTAACAACAGCGTTTCTACTCCGGCTTCTATTCCTCGTTGTCTTGCTAAAATTCCAGGATCTAAATAGTCAATTTCGTAAATGATATCTTTACCAAATGCCGCACACTCAACCATAAATCTAGGACTGCAATCTACTTTGGTCACTGGAGTATAAATGTATGTGTCAAACTTTTCAAATAAATTGTCAACTGGCACAACTTCAATTGATACTTGATTAGATTTTAAACTTTGATATCGTTCTGGAATATCTGTTATTATAAGATAATGGTCAAATGTGTGTTTAGCAATATACCCTGCAACTTCATCAACAGGTCTTGCTTTACATCTATTCATCATATAAAACATAGCTGTATTAGTTTTAACTGTCTTAGGTTTATGATACCTATCCCATAGTAATTTTTTATTATAGTCGATTACTTCAATGTTTAAATGCTCGTATCGTTCAGGGTACATTGAAAAATCTTGAAGTAGATGAGTACGTTTAATAGACTTATTGTTAGAAAAGAAATCTAGTTCTCCGTCGTAGCATCTTAATAAAAATACATTGTCTGCGTAAATGGTACAGCCATTGACTCGAGGTGAACCGTCAACTATGCAAAAATTGTTGGCTAATATAATTTTAGGGTGTGTAAACACTATTATATTTGCTGTTAGGTCTGCAACTTCTTCTTGATTAAAATTATACTTTGAAGTTAGTAGTCCTATTACTAGACTAATATCTGTACCGTCTAATAAAGCTATAGCCGCATTAATACCGTTGCGTCTACACATAAAACAGTATTCAATCATTTCAAATACATGGCCGGTGACTCCGTGTACTGTTTCAAATGATGTGGCAAACACTAGATCGTATTGTTTGGTATTAAGTATGGTTGTCATTTAAAATTTCCTCGTAAGTTAGACTAGTGTAGCCTAACTCACTAAAAATATTTTGAGGTAGTTTTGGTATTATTTCTGCTATCATATCATCACGACCGTTTGGCCATGTTTCATTAAATCGCAAGTATGCTTGATTAAATTTATCAAGATCTTCATCGGTTAATTTATATTGTGGGATTAGTTCTGTGTACTCTTTCACAGTTAACCATTGGTTGTATGATTTATAAAAATCTGTTAGATTAATCAATTGACCAAATACTCTAATTGATTGAGAGGCTATCATATCTTCAAACTTGATAGTTCGAACATAGTTCTTTAAATTAATTTGTTGTAGTATAGACGAATTGAATCGTTTCTTAAACAACTTTAATCCCATATTAGTATTATAAGGGGCTAAAGAATCATATGCTATTGTATCTAAAACATATGCTGTAGATGGGTGTCTAGTTATGTTAACTACTTCGGTATTGGGTATATCGTTCCTAGCCATATCACAAAATATCTTAGAAAAACTTCCGCAAATTACATGGTATGGATGACTTCTGTTATGATAGTCTTTTAAAAACTTAGCGTAATTACCGCCTTCAGGAAATCGCACTTGACTTTCTACACCAAAATCAAATGGTAATGCTCTGAACAACATTCTATAATTAAATTGTTCAGCAAGATCTAATTGATTTTGATAAAAAGAATCTAAGGTGAGTTGATCACTAGTTAGATTGTTTAGTGCTGAATGTATTATGGCCGATAAGTTTGTTTTTTTAAAAGTTTCAGCACAACTTAAAATAACAAGCATTATGTTTTATTCTGTTATCTCTTCAATAGTCAATGAATCATAACCTAATGCATCAAACAGATTTTCTGGCATTTTTTCAACATATAGTGTTTTAAGCTCATCCAAAGATATTGGGTCAGCTCTAAAAGCATTATTTAAACTTGCATCTTCTTCAGTCAGTTCAGCACTTTTTCCAGACGCAAAGTTTTGAAACTCTGCATTGAACGCATCTAATGTTTCTTCTGATACAATTTTTAGAGGAATTACGTTGTCTTTTTCCCATGCTGTCAACCAATCAAGATATGGTGTATACCCAAACGGCACTTCAATGTCAACTCCGTTAAGTCTAAATTTTCCTTCGCGAATAATGTCTTCAAATTTAAGGGTAATAACATCTGAAGATTTTGATAAAATGACAGCGTTAACTAACGACTGTCTTAATTTTGTTGCATCTATTTCAGGAGTTATGTCTTTCTCAGGATTTGCATAATAATCTGCACTTTTTTCATGTAGTAAACAGCATACAGACGGATTACGTATTATGTTTAATGCAATTACATTTTCTGCGCCAATGTCATTTTTAATTCTGTCAATAAATCCTTTAGAAAAAATGCCAGTGATAACATGTGTAGAACCTATTCTATTTCTATAGTTTTCTAAAACATCGTTGTAGGTATGGGGATGTAGAAGTGTTGGGATATTTGGATCAGCAGTTTCTAAAAAAGTCAAAGTGTCTCTTAGACCAAGATCATAGGCTATATTAATAAACATACCGTAAAAGTGATTATCTCGGCCCCCATCTAAAAATAATTTATCGCTTAACTCTATAATTTTTTCAAACGTTGCATTGCCTTCTGGGTCAATTACTCCGTCATTATCTAGATCAACTAATAACTCGTTAGTTGCTGGCTGCTCGCCGTGAGCCATGCAGTAAACTATTTTCCCGTTAGCATCTGTAACTTTAAATGGTTCAACGCTGAAATCAACATCGTACCCGTCAATAGTGAACTTATTTAAAGTCGAAACTATTTTCCTTGCAAAAAATTTCTTGTGTATGGTTTCTACACCACTTAAAATTACTAACATATTATCTCCTTAGATAGTCTTCTACTATCTTATTTACAGCATTTTCGTCGTTTTGATCAGGCAGTAATTGCAATTTTTTGATAATTTCCTGGTACTCTGCTTTATTAGCCTCGATAGCTTTAATATCATCTTTTAAAGAAATATATCTTTCAAGGTCTGTAATTAAAGATTCGTCGCCTGCTTCAATTATTTTGATATAACACTCTTCTTTGTTATCATCGGTGATAAAAATCCCTTTGTTGGCAAACTTATTATTAAGCAACATAAAAGAAACAAAATCTATTAATTTAAAAATTAATAAATCGTCTCCTAGGATTCCGCGAGCTTTAGTTTTAACTGCCTTGGCTGCTTTGCCCGCATAAGTGCTAGCTGGAATACCTTCAACTTCTTTATATTCACTTAGTTCTTTCATTTTTTAACCTTTCAATTTCCTCAGATAATTCTTGTACTGCTTTGATCAATGGAAAAATTAACTGATGCGGATTGGCAACAATAAAGTAACCGTCCTTGTCTTTTTCCAAAATAGTGTATTTTTCTATTGGCCAAATCTCGTTTATATTCTGTGCCATACAGCTCATAGTTTTACGTACAGTATCACCTTTTGTGCTGTCTGTGTATATATGCTCTGCGGGTCGAAGCTGTTTTATTTTTTCTAAACTCATTATATGTATTCTATGTTAGTTTTAACTTGTTCATCACTATAATTGCAGTTACAGGTACATGCATAGTTACAATTACAGGTGCAGTAGTTGCAGTTACAGGTGCAGTAGTTGCAGTTACAGGTGCAGGCTGCACCAGCATTATTAATTGTTCTAATTAATGTGTTAATATTCAACGATGATATTTGATCTCCCTTAGAGAATGATACCCCAAATGATGGCGCCGCAGTTTGTGGGTAAGTTACTACTTCTGGTTGTACCAAAGGACCGTATATAGGGAGTCTAAAGCGGCCGGGCGTATATCCAATGATTGGGCCTCTTCCATCGCTACTGTTAGTTCCCTGTCCTGCGCCATTATATGCTTGTGTTGCCGCCGGTCCAGCTACTTGTACTACATTAATAATATCTTGTACCCGTGAGCCATAAATTCTTCCGCTAAAATATCCACCTGGTATCTGTATTGCCGATTGACCGCGCCGTGTTCGTTCCGATACAGCATTATTGGCAATCTCTATTAATTTGTTTTCTCGCATCAAATCAGTGGATGCTACTTCGGCTATATTATAACCTACAGCGTTACTAGAATTAGTGCCGTATACTGATGTAGTTAGTCCTGATATCGTAGGTAACGACATTTACATGTACTCCACCTCTGCCTTCACTCTTTCATCACTATAGTTGCAGTTACAGGTACAGCCATAGTTACAGTTACAGGTGCAATAGTTACAGTTACAGGTGCAATAGTTACAGTTACAAGTACAAACGGCTTTAGCCGCATTAATTCCACTAATTAATTCGTTTATATGACTAGCACTAATAGTTGATCCAACTAAACTCGAAAATGATACATAAAAATTTGGTGCGCCTTGCTGATAGTAGTAAACAATTTCTGGAGCCGGTAATGACGCATAGACTACATCGTATCTAATCAGATTACCATAATTGTCATATACTGGTGTACGACCTCCAGTATCGTAATAGCCGTTAGAGCTGTTATATCCTTGCCATGCTCCGTTATATGCTTGTGTTTGAGCAGGTCCTGCTACTGATGCTACTGTAATAACGTCTTGAAGACGTGAAGCTGAAATTGTTCCTGAATAATATCCTGGAGGAATAGTAATATTGGCTTGGCCTCTACGAACTCGCTCAGCGATTGCCTCTTCTGCTATAACACGGATGTGCGATCCACTTATTAACATTCCAGCACCAACATAGCCGCCAATAGGCGATACAGCGTTTGATGCATTATATCCGTATGGGCTTGCTGTTAAGGATGCCATTTACATGTACTCCACTTCTGCCTTAACTCTTTCGTCACTGTAATTGCAGTTACAGGTACAGCCATAGTTACAATTACAGGTGCAATAGTTGCAGTTGCAAGTGCAGTAGTTGCAGTTACAAGTACATACATTGCCAGCATTATTAATTGTTCTAATTAATGTATTGATATTCAACGATGATATTTGATCACCCTTAGAGAATGATACCCCAACCGATGGTGCGGCTGCTTTTGGGTAAGTTACTGCGGTTGGATCGGCTACTGCTGAATATACTGGATTGTTAATAGGATTTCCATAATTATCATATGTTACATTATTACCAGTTTGATAATATCCCCAGGGAGAATTAGTTCCCTGCCCTGTACCGTTATATGCTTGTTCATTATCGGGTCCGGATACTTGTAATACATTAACAATATCTTGAACTCTTGAACCATAAATTTGTCCACTAAAATATCCACCTGGTATCTGTATTGCTGATCCGCCTCGGCGTGTTCGTTCCAATACTGCCTTGTTTGCTATATCTAGTAATTTGTTTTCTCGCATCAAATCAGTAGATGCTACTTCGGCTATATTATAACTGACTGTTTTACCGGTAGTAGTGCCGTATACAGATGACATAATTCCATTTTGCGCTCGGTACGCTGGATTTCCGTTAGGAGCATGACTACCGCCCGAGGCGAATGCCCTAATTGGAAAACTTGGTAATGCCATTTATATGTACTCCACTTGACTTTTAAGTTGTTCATCACTGTAGTTGCAATTACAAGTACATGAGTAGTTGCAGTTGCAGGTGCAATAGTTGCAGTTGCAGGTGCAATAGTTGCAGTTACAAGTACATGTGTTACCAGCGGCATTAATTTCATTAATCAATGCATTAACAATAGCACTGGTTATTTTTGCACCTTTTACAAAATCAGATGCTCCGCTTGGTGCAGGCAGTTGACTGAATGTGGTCACTGCTGGCGGATTGCCGCTATTGGATCCGCCGCCATAGTTGGTATTGTATGCTTGAGTTTCTGCAGGGCCTGTAACTTCTACATTTGTTTTTATTTCTTGAATTTTACTAGCATATAACTTTCCAGTAAAATAATCTGTTGGGATATTAACTGACGACTTACCACGTCTCACTCTTTCTGCATTGGCTTTTAGTGCTATATTATAAAATATAGCACCAGATGTTTTGTTAGTATTATTAACAGGTGTAAGCCCGTGTGTTACAGCATCAGAAGCATCCGTGCCATATATGTCTTTTACTATGCCCGCCGCTAATGTTGGTAACGTCATCGCTCCTATCTCCTTAAATTGCTTTTGACAAAAAGTCTAAATCTTCTTTGGCTTTAGCTTGTGCTAGAAACTTATCATAGTCGTCAAGATTCTCCGCCGATGTAATAAAATCTAAAGTGTTTTTATCAACTTCTTTATCAGGCATCTCTTGATTCTCATTCATTTCTTTGATAATTTGCATAACTAGATCATGTAATGAAATACCTAAAATTGACGTAACCATTTCTATCTGTTTAGAAATATCAAGAGTGTTAGCAGGTTCAGTCTGTTCAGATAATTCTTTAATAATGTTCATAGATAGGATGAAGCCATCTAACATAATTGTAGAAACGCCCGGATCATCCTCAACTTCCATAAGTTTGATAATCTCTAGAATCTTTTCTAATTTTTCATTTATAGTCATCTGTGTCATTTTATTTCTTTGTCCTTAAAATCATGAAATTTTGGAGAGTTTTCGTAATTTCCATAGGTTGTTACGTTACCCTCGTTAGTAAAATATGTCTTTAACTCTTTGCGTTCACCGCATCCACTGCACATGTCGCAAAATAATTCGCATACAGGCACAGATACTGCTTTATTTATCCAGTCATTTCTTAGCTGATTTTTAATCTCAGATAGCTTCTCAATATCCTTAGGTGATAGGGTATCCCAAGCTACACTAGTAATCATACGCTCTGGATTAAACGTTTTGATTAACTTAGTCATATCCTTATACACATAGTTTATGTTAAACTTATGAATAGTATAACGCATACGATATCTAAACTTATTTTTTACTAAATTAGTAAACACTTCAATCATGCTCTTTGTACTATCTGTACCATTATGAAACACTCGATCTTTGTTACCAACTCCGTCAAAACTAACGTCGATAGATAACAGCCCTTTTTTATAAAAGAAGTTGTTCATAGTTTCATCTATGAAGTTTTGACTTAGGTATTTGATACCGTTAGTGGTCATGTTAAAATGTACATTACGTTTTTTACTAAAAGCATAGTCCATAGCAAAGCAAACATTCTCCCATTCAAGTGTAGGCTCGCCGCCAAATAATACAATTAGTGTTTGGCTTTTAGGATCTTCTCGAGCAAGGATAGCATCAACGTGTTTGACAATGTCTTCTTTGGTTAATATTTGTGGCGGTCGGCCTGGCAAGTCTTCATAGCAATAGGTACAGGCCAAATTACACTTGTTAGTAAAATATAGAACATTAACAGCCGATCCTGCAGGTGCAGGTTTGTCTGTTTTATCTCCTACATAAAATTCACTAACAATAGGTATCATTGGATAATCATCTCATGTGAATTTTTATATCGGTTGTCTTGCGGACGACTCTTGGCTTCTCTAATAATATGACTCATACTAGATAGAAATTGTCCGTAGTCAAACTTATAGTCATAGAGGTGACCTCTATTAAGATCATCGTATCCAACATACTGACTATCAACTTTAGCTTTGCCCTTGCGAGCTTCTTCAATTTGCAATGATAATTCGTCTACAGATAATACACGGTCTGAAACATGCTCTACCGGAGCCATTTCAACTTTAACTGGGATCTTTAATATGCTTTTCATTAGTTTCTACACTCCACGCCTTCATTCTCTACACCAACATTTTGTAAGTAGTGTAGTATTAAATCTTGGAATACTGGGACATCTTTACATTCTTCTACAACACGCATGGCCTGCTCATTAGTGATATGAAAGATTTCGCAGATACTGTCTAAGGGCTTGTTGCCGTTGGTAACTTGACTGTATGTACATCCTGCATTACAAACTTGTTTTAATTGGCAAGGCTCGCACTTGTCAAAGTTCTGTGGGTTGAATATGTCTTGATAGTACTTGAAGTCATAGTCACTGTCCATCTTCATAATCTTCTTAGATGCAAATCGAGCACAAGGATAAAACTCACCACTGCTCATTAATACTCCGCCGTGCGTTCCGGCAAAGCAACCAAACGGGCGTTTACCTTTGACCAATCCGTACAAGATGTCTAAGATAGATAAACGTAGGAATCCAACTGAACAAGGTATTCCTGCTTTTAGTTTAGCAATATAACAATCGGTTAGTCTAATTAGTTCTCTACGATACTCATGCAGGTCATCTTCTGTCCATACATCATCACGTACAATAGAAAAGTCTGGATGTTCAATTCCCCAACTTAACAAGAACTCAAAGTTCTCTGTCATGTCTTTGGTATTGCCGGGCCATATCATTACCTTACAACCGTTAGTTAAATCTGTAATGATATCCTTCTTGTGATTATACATGTCAAGGATGCCGTCAAACAATTCTCCAGTTTCTGGGTTAGTGTTTTCTAACAAAGGTAATAACGGACGAGTAGTATTAGAACTCATGCCGTCAAATGACCAACTGACTCCGACTCCGTGTTCTTTTAGATATTTGGCTTTATCAGCATCAATCATTGTTAGATTAGTAATAATGTTAATGCCTTTGCACTTAGGGTCTGCTGTTAGCTTTGGTACAGCGTAGGTGATTAAATCCCAATTAAGTAACGGCTCTCCACCAAAGAAGCTAACGTGAAACTCGCTGTCGTTGCTACGCTTCATTAGATTATAAAGCTCGGGCATCGCATTATCAAAAGTCTCAGGTTCCATCCATGTGGGACGGTTGGCCACGTAACAATATGGACACCCAAGGTTACATTTTTCTGTTACTGATATCTCTAGTGTAAACATATTAGACTGTACATTGCTCCGCTTTGATAATAATAGTTGGCTTCTTGTATGACTTTAGAGCTGTACGTAATGCATGGTGTACAATCTCGTTAGACTTGAATACCTTACACACTTGCCAGTTAGCAGTATGATCACTCCACTTTTCTAAGTAAGTGTCTTTCTCTGATTTTTCATATGTAGCCGCATTACACTTCATACAGAACTGTGCATCACAACTCATACAATCAAGTGGTTGATTCTTTAGTGCATCTCTATACATTGCTGTTTTCTCTGCAATCAACGCATCAATGTCCGGCGCCTTAAGAATATTACCCATTACGTGTGCATGACTTTCTTTGTACATACAACCATGGCATGGACTAATGTCGCCGTTGAGGTCCACTGACACATAGTTAATACCACTAGCACATAGGGCACGACTTTGTGTGAACCAACCAAACTTTTCTGGAGGCAGTTTGTTTAGATAAATGTACTTGGCAATCTTGGCTAGCCCTTCGTTGAGCACTGCCAGTCTAGGCATGAACTCTTCCTCAGTCAAATGACTGTACATATCTGGTGTTGGAAAATAGTTTTCGTCTAGGGTAATAACATCTAAGAAAGCTTCGTAGATTAGATGAAAGTGTTCAGCAGTTAATACTGATTTCATTTTAACTGCTAGACCAGCTTGCTTGGCTGCAAGATAATTTGATTTAACCAAACTGCTACTTGGGTTGCCTGTCTTGTCAATGCGTGTGATATCGTTAACTGGTTTGCCGTCATAGCTAACCTGTATTTTAAGTCTGCCTGGCATGGATTGATGGAAACGTACTAGCTCTTTCATATACTTCTTTAGATAAACACCGTTGGTATAAAAGAAAAAGTTATAGTTAGGATTGTCAATATACTTTTCCATCACACCGCGACAGAATTCCCAATTAACAAAAGGTTCGCCACCCCAAAAGTAAATGTCTCGTTTAGGGTCACTAAACTTGCTCATAAACTCTTCAATATTTTCTAGAGTCACGGAAGTGTTTTCTTCAAATTGCGTACTGAGTCCGCATTCAAATCCTTCTGAGCAATAGGTACATGCTAGATTGCAAGTACTAGTTACGTTTAGGTCAATTACCATTATCTTTCCTTAATGTTTCTATATTTGTTATTCAACTCTATCACTTTGGTTAAAAGTGGTAGCTCGTATGTGCTAGCCAGTGCTTTGGTATCTTTTGGTAAACACGGTCCGCCGAATCCTCTTTCTCCGTCTGTGCCGGGTACTTGATAATGATTCGACCCCATCCACGGGTGTTTGGCTAATATTGCAGTTGCATTTGTCCAATCTGCACCCATTTGTTCAGCAACATCGTACATACCGTTCATAAATATCACCTTCAAAGCATAAAAGCTATTCATAGTGTATTTAACCATACAGGCCGTGGGGATGTCAACTAAAAAAGCATTAGTAGTGTCTACTGTAGAGTATTTGCGATAAATGTCTAAGACCTGTGGTGCTTTATTTCCGCCTATAACAACATAGGGCGGGTTTACAAAGTCCTCTAGGCTGGTAGCCCTAGAAAGAAACTCAGGATTGTATACTACATCAAATACTTCTAAGTATTGCGGTAATATTGTGCTTTTGACTACAGTTATACCTGTATACTGTGCATTTTTAATATTGGTAAGAACTTGTTTAAGTACAGCATAGTTTGTTTCATCTGTTGGTGTAGGTACACATACAAAGATAGCTTCTGGATTTGCGGCTACTACGTCTTTAACTGTAGTTGTGTTGTACTGTGGGTCTGAAATAATACAGGTTGTTTTAGAGAACCCGTATTCTACGGCCTTGCCCACCATGCCGTATCCTATAATTCCGATCATATTATTTTTATCCTATGTGTAAGTCTACAGTAAATTTAGAAGGTTGTCAAATATTTTGACTAGGCGAATATTTAGTGTAAATAAACTACTATGATTAATAAACAACCATTTACAGAATTACTTACAACACTCAAGACCAGCGGCAAATATCGTGTATTCAACGATATCCTAAGAGAGAACGGTAAGTTCCCTCAGGCCATTTGGTATGGACCATATAATATTAAAACAATAACCAATTGGTGTTCTAATGACTATCTAGGCATGGGACAACATAAAGTTGTACTAGATGCTATGCATACTGCCCTGGACATGACTGGTGCAGGATCAGGCGGTACTCGTAACATTGCCGGAACCAGTCATTATCACGTAGCATTAGAAATGGAATTGGCCAAACTACATAACAAGGCCTCTGCCTTGTTATTCTCAAGTGCCTATGTTGCTAACGAATGGACATTTATTGCTCTAGCAAAGATTATTCCAAACATACATTACATCAGTGATGCTAACAATCATAACTCAATGATTGTAGGGATACAACATAGCCGTGCGGCTAAGAGTGTATTCCGTCATAATGATATGGAAGATCTAGAAGATAAACTAAAAGAAGCAGTAGCATTGGGTCACATGCCTTGCATTGCTTTTGAATCAGTTTATTCAATGGATGGTGATGTGGGATTGATCAAAGAGATCTGTGATCTAGCAGACAAATATGAAGCAATGACCTACATTGATGAAGTACATGCAGTTGGCCTGTACGGAGATCATGGAGGAGGCAAGCTAGAACAGATGGGCTTACAACATCGAGTTGACATAGTTAACGGTACCCTGGGAAAGGCGTTTGGAGTGCAGGGCGGATACATTGCCGCTGATGCAGATGTTGTTGATGCTATTCGTAGCGTTGCAGCCGGCTTTATCTTTACTACATCGATGTCGCCTGTTACTTGTGCAGGAGCATTAGCCGCCGTCAAGTATCTTAAAGATCACAATGAACTACGTGTAGAGCATCAAGACCGTGCTCGTAAATTAAAATATCGATTGGACAAAGTAGGCTTGCCTGTGATGTCGTGTAGTACCACTCATATTGTGCCTGTGCTAGTCGGTGATGCTAAAAAGTGCAAGGCCATTAGCGATGCTTTGCTAAATGACTACAACATCTATGTACAGCCAATCAATTATCCTACAGTAGATGTGGGAACGGAGCGGTTGCGCTTTGCACCTACTCCGTTACATGATGATGGAATGATTGAAGACTTAATCGAAGCTCTTAAAACTCTGTTTTAAAAACTGTTATTGAACCAGCCGACCTTTTTACCGTCGGCTATTCTTTTGTTGTAGGCTTCTATGCTACCTGGCCAACGCCATGCCCATACTGCAACAAAGAACATGAATATGCCTGTGTAAAGAATACCGCGAGTAGGTACATTGGTAAAGAACATAATGCCAAGGCTACTTGACATCATAGCTAACATAAAGAACTTCATTTTAGTAGGGAACACACGTTTCTCGTTCCAGTTGGTTAGGAAAGGTCCAAAAATCTTGTGATTGTATAGCCATCGATGCATACGTTCGTTGCCCTTGCTAAAGCAATAGGCGGCGAATACAACAAAACAGCTATAGGGTATGCCGGGTGTGATAAGCCCGACATACGCCATTCCCAAACTTAAAAATCCAAGTACGTTCCAAAAGAGTTTTTTCATACACTATTTAATGTATGGCATCCATGCTTCGTGTCGGATTTGGAAAGGCATGTGCTTACGCTTGTTCACAAGTTCCCAGTATTCTGGCTTGTGAGGTCGTGTTTTTGGTTTGATCTTCTTGTTAGCACCTTTGCCTGCATTACATGGACCGCAGGCTGTGGTACAGTTTTCAAAAGTACTCTTACCGCCGTGGCTAACCGGTAGCACATGGTCAAGTGTGCAGTGCTTCTTTTCTAAGTTGTCGCCGCAGTACTGACATACATAACCGTCACGAAGGAATACGTTACTCTTGGAGAAACGAATAGAAGTCTTTGGCTTCATGTAGTCAGTCAGCATCATAATACTAGGTACTGGTGTTTCCCAAGTGGCTGAATGGACTATCCAATTGTCGTGCCACTCCAGTACTCGAGCCTTGTCAAGTACCATGTATTTGATTGCATCCTGCCATGTTAGCGTACTCAAAGGTAACCAAGAAACAGGTTGTGCGTCGGAATTTAATAGTAAAGTATCTGCCATGTTAAAACTCAAATTAAGTTATACTATATTTAACTAGTATACACTCAAACCCTGTAACAGTCAAGTGATATTTAGGATATTGTGAAGTAGCTTTGGACCATAGTGGCCGCGGCTGAGTCTATTGATCGTTTCCAAATTGTTTCTGGATCCTTGCCAAATACAATGGATTCGTCTGCGGTGTCTGCTGTCAGCCAGGAGTTCTTTTTGTTCCAGGGTGCTTTGCCGGTAATCTCCCCTTCAAGCTGTGCTGGGGTCCAAACACTCATGCCCAAATACAAGCGCCAACGTCTAGGACGATCACCGGAACATATTCTATTAAGCATGGTTCGATCTGAACTGACTCGATAACCACTACCAATTTGCATAGTGTTGCCACATGCCCAATCATCGGTGTGTAGCATAACGAGTGCGGCCGGATTGACTGGACCACCTGTGAACAAGACATCCGGGCCAAGAAACTCTAGGTCATGATGGCTAGCAAGCTCACTGAGAGCGCGGTCTGAAGGTTTGTTTAGCACAAGGCCAACAATGGCATTTGGGTTCTGTTCGTATAGAAAAACTACCGTCTTTCCCCAAAATTCATCTTCTTGTGCCGGAGGTGCGACGAGAAGTGTACCGATCATGTTAACTCCAATCGGGCAATGGCCCACCGTAGCGTTTGCCTTTGATCTTCTTGCCGCCAACTGTTTCGCGGTGCTTGCCAATCTTATGGCTTTTCTTACCGTCGCGGGCTCTTAGACCTTGGCTTTTACAGCTGGCTAAATTGCTAGCACCTAGATCGTCATCGGAACGTTGGCTCACGCACAAAGCTCTGGATGCCTTTTCGTCTAGGTCTGCATCAAAGTTTTCTATTAGATCTTTTATTTTCATACTATCTATATTTATCCGCGGGGTTAATGTTATCTTCGGCATAATCGGGTCCTAACTTAAATGTCAGTGCCTTTCTAGTACCTTTGGTTGTGTTTATAACAACCTCTCCACTTTTTTCATGAAACTCAATTTTGGTAATTTTAGCTAGATCGTCATGCGGTCCAACTACAATTTCCTGCCCTAATTCCAAATTAATGGATACGCTACGCAGGGTCATGATCTTCTCCTTTGGATAAGTTGACTACAACTGTATTTATTTTTGGATTGGATCTGGTTGACAAAACACTGCGTAGACTGTATAATACTAACATCGACAACAACTTAGAGCTACCTACAATGCGTCCAATATTAATTATAGCAGTACTTTTGATATCTGGCTGTGCTAACACAGAATGGCTAGGTAAGACTGCACGAAGTGGTTATATGGATTACGATCCTTGTTTCAAATGCGGAGAGAAATGGGAACAGATTCCTCCGCAACGCTTTGATGCTCAAATCCGTTATGCTAGAGGAGAACGCTGGTGATAGCTCTTAAAGAAACTACAGATTGGGGCAACGCTAAGGCTCCCAATCACACATACCTATTAGACGGCAACAATTTGATTGCTTATATCAAGCAAGGCGAGTCTAAGCCGTTCTATTTCAAGAATCCAATTAAAGGTTTTGATAAACGTGGTCGTAAGTTTGATACACTTAAATCAAATCCGTTTAAAACATTTGAAGTTAAGAGCTCAATCGTTCGAGTAACCGGCAGTAAAGGTGCAGTCTACGAAGTAGACACTGACACAAACACCTGTACATGTCCTGGTTATACATTTAGAGGTAGTTGTAAACACATAAAGGAGTTAGCATGAATAAATGGGTATACAGAATATTGATGTCTGTGTTAGGCTTAATGATTGCCACACAGATATATGTCTTGGCGACTACTACACCGCCTGCCAAACAATGTCTATTAGGTATTGTAATGGTGCCGGACAAAGGTGGAGACATGTATGTGCAACAAGGACTGTGGCCCACATATTGTGTGCCTATAGATAAGGACTAATATGGATATGGATCAAGCGGCGGTATTTTTGGCCGGAAGCATTTTGACAGCATTGGGTTTCATTGTAGTGATTGCGGCTGTTGTTGCAATCAATAATATTTTGCACAAATATTGGAAACCTGTACGTATTTTTACATCGGATAGTTGGATGTTGAATGCACCAAGTCGGTATGTGACTGCCGATGAAATCAACCAAATGAATGACCCAAAAAACGTTGACAAGAAAGTCTAACGACATTATAATAGCACTATTATCAACATAGAAAACCTACTATGAGCGGATGGAATACTATACAGCGACTTCGAAACATTGAAGCTCAAATAGATAAACTTGGTTTCAAGTTTGCTAAGAGCAAGCACGGTGATTGGACAGACGATCACGGTGCCCTGAGCCTAGTGCCAAAGGATGTTGATAGCTTGCCAATCTACAGTCGCGATGCTGAACTGTTTGTTGGTAGCTTAGAACGTCTTGAAGATTGGTTGGCTGGTGTACGCTGGGCACGTGAGTACGATATGTTGTTGCGTCTCAGTGACGATGACAAACGCAATAAGGCTGAACAAAAACAACGCAACAGAAATCTCATGCAGTCTATCAAAGAAGGCAAAATGATCACAGGAACTGAACAATGAACGAAGAAAAGAAAGCACTTAAACTTGAGTTTGCTCCGGGCTGTTTTGACGGCTTTGAAGGCACACAAGAAGAACTAGACGATCTCATGAGTGAGATACAACGTATGTTTGACTCCGGTGAGATGGAAGCGAATGCAACGCCGGTTGATATTGACGAGTTGATTAAAGAAGAACCCGAGTATGCATTACGGTTAATGCAGTCTCTTAATGACGAAGAAACCAAAAGGAATCTACAATGATTAAACTTAAACAAATTTTATCAATAGCAATTTTAGTGATGTGCATTTTTCAAGTATTTGCTACTTGGGAAACTTCTGCAAATGCAGGATGGTTAGTGGCCTTGATTGGCTGGATTGAAGTTACTTTTTATCAACATAAAGAAGGATTAGTACAATGATTACAATGAAAGAATGGATGGAATTGGTTGACTATAAGATCACCGAAGGTGACTCTTATGGTTGGCAATGTTACGGCCCTAATGCTTACCAGTTGAGTAGTTGGAATGGGCTTCACGACAAAGGCGGCTGGAGTTTTAATATTGTGTTCTCAACTAAGACGCACAAGGTCTACGAAGTAACAGTATGCGACTACACCAATCGTCGTGCTTATCGTATGATTGCAGAAAATAAACTAGACAAGCATCGTAAAGAAGCAGAAGCTCATGCAGTTAATATGAACGAGGCATGGGATGACGTGGACTATGTGGATTTGGAAGTTGATGACGACTTTATTCAAAAGTGTTTGGCTATTAAAGATGGTGACACCTATGATACTCGTGTGCAAGTGCCATTAGATTTGCCTAACGATATGATGTTTGAAATGATGAGAATGGCGCACGAGCGTGACATTACTCTCAATCAAATGGTTGAAGAAATACTTAAACAAGTAATTGCACAAACAGAAAGCGGTGAGCTTGATGAAGAAGATTTTCTATGAGAAGAAGGGTCGTAGGTACGTACCTGTAGCAGAGTACGACAACGATTTTTTAGATAGTTTTCCCAAGGGTAATCATTTGGTTATGAGTTACCCTGGTGGCACTAGTCGTAGGTTCAATATCGATCCCAACTATGCGGCTATGATCGCCGCAGGTCGTGTTGCTGAAGATGCTATCTGCCGGGCTATTAGTAAAGCCAGCGAACTACGTCCTAAGAGTACACCTATTACTCCAGGACAAAAGAAGGCTTGGGAAAAACTAGCCAAAGAGTTTGGCGATGATCTTTGCACTCTACATGGACTTAGTGTACATGACTGTGCCGAAGCTGGAGTCAAAGCTATGATGGAAGAAGCTGACAAGTTGTTAGCCAATCCTAGTGTTCGTAAAGCCTACGAACGGTTTATCTTGATTGCACAATTAACGAAAGAAAACAATGTACAAAACGATTTATACTGAAGTTGAAGTGGATGTGGACCTTAGCGACTTTGACACAGATGATCTGTTAGAAGAACTAGAGTCACGAGGAGAACTTCCAACTGAAGGCGGCAACTCTAAAGAGCTGTTAGAAGCTATTTGGTTAAAGCGTCGAGTGGGTCGCACTGATTATCAAACTGAGTTAGATCAACTTATCTACGCAGGACTAGGAAAGATTATATGATATTCGATTGGTTTAAAAAGCCCGACTACTCCAACGTAGTTAAGTTTACAGAACAGATAAAAGTTCCTAGTATGCCGTATGTTGAGCCGCCAACCAAGGAACCAGAAACTTATTATAGTATCGGTGTGACTAGCGATAATCGTATCAATATTAGAATAGGCTATTCTATGTTGACTATGAATGAAAAAGGTATTCGAAATCTAATTGAACAACTTGAAGTATTTGCAGACCAACTACCAAAAGAGGAAGAAGATGAGCAAAGCTAAACATAAACCCTATCAATGGATTGACGGCGAAACTGCGGATCGTATTACCAGTCTTAACTTAAAAGACTATCGTGCGTATCTCAAGAAAGAACTTAAACAGTGGAAGAAGAATCCCAAGAGTGAAAGCAATCCAGACGGTTATTGGATGCATCCTGAAGATGTGGGTCTCAACATACAGACCATTGCGGCATTGGATTTAATCATCAGCCACTTTCCAGAAACATCGGACGAAATCAAATGACTGAAAAATGTATAGTGTGTGACAAACCTGCCGACTGGGTTCGTTGCACCCAGTTTGCTGGAGATCATCCATATTGCAAGGAACATGCAATATTAGAAAAAGATTTTAACGAAAATGATTCTTATGCATTTTGGTCAGAGGTAAAGGATGAGTAGCCTAGCAGAATACTTTGCACTACACCGTCCTAAACCCAAGTATGCGTTTGGTGATAGAGTCGAAGGCACATACAAAGGTATTCCATTTGTGGGGTCTGCTTACACTGACAATCAGCGTAATGAACTAGAAGGCTCTATGGTAAGTATACATTTGGATTTGCCTATGAAAGTTGGCACAGAATATTTGAACTATATACGGGTCAAGTATAAAGATATCAAGGGAGTTAGAACATGCACCAAAGATTAAAACAATTTGTTGATCAAGCTACCTTTCACGGGGACCGTTATGCACTATCTGATGAATTTGCTGAACAGCTGACCACTTCAATTGTAGAAGAATGTTTGCGTATTCTATATCTTAATGGATACGACGATGCAGTTGATTGTTTACGAAGGGAATTAACAGATGAATGACAAGATAAACTTGTTGATGAAACAAGCAGACTATCCTGCACCAGAGATTGCTTTACGTGCTCAAAAGCTAGCTAGGATGATTGTGTTTGAGTGCGTAAAGATTGCCGTGTTCAAAGGTGATACGGCAACAGCAAAAGCAATTAAAGAAGAATTTAACATAGAGGAATAACATGTCAGCATACATGGCTTATTTTGATACACTGGGATTTGAATGGATCTTTGATATTACCGACTACGAAAAGAAAAAGTTCTGGGCGGCATTGAAAGGCAATGATAAAGTTGACATGCCTATCCCTCGTTATGCTATACTACGAGCACAGGCTAATCCGCAACGCTTTCCGGAGATATGGGCATTTGAAAGTGACATATCGCGAGACGAGCTAGAAGAATATGCTAGAGAAAATCCACAGGTGTTAGCCGATGCTATACGTAATTGTGGTCAGAATGTTTTTAAGACGCACAAGCCCGAAACTGTTATTAATTAAATGATGCATGGGAGACAGATGGGTAAATCACACGTTGCTGATATACTTAAATCCTTCTACGACAGAATGGGATTAAAACCTAAAATCAAATGGCAACGCCTACCTGGACTCAAACTACAAGCCTATACAGATGAAATATCTGCCCGTGGCGACCTTGAACGTGGAATCAACGAGTCAGATATGGATCCTGTACAAGCATGGACTACCGAATGTAATTGTGGAACACGCATGAGTTTTAATGTGTGGAAGTTTAAGAATGAAAAGCAGATCACTATGTTTTTAATTAGGTGGAGTTCTTGACTATACTACCAGAAGATATTATGGCAACAGAACAACGCAAACAATACTGGGGGGCGCTTCATGCTGTTCGTAAAGAATACACGTTAGATGTAGGAGATAATGCAGGTATGGTTAAATCTACATTTCCTCATTGGATGGAAGACAAATACGGAATCAAGATGGGCTTAGATGGCGCTGGTAACTACACACAAGAATATTCAGTCAGCAATCCCAAACGATTTCTACTCTTTCGAATAAAGTATATGAAATGAATATAGAAGAGGAAATGATCAATCGGGCCGGCAATCAAATGGCACAGGATATCGACCGTGAAGTACTATGGGGTATGCTTGAAGGCATGGGGTGGTGTCGTGTTATGATACCCACTATGGGAGATGCTTATAAGGCTGTGGATATTATTACATGGCTAGAAGACAACTGCAAGAAAGCCTACGAACGTAATGGCCGTGATTTTATATTTGAAGATAGCAGAGATGCTAACTGGTTTATTTTAAGATGGGGAACTGTATGATTAAGAAAACACTTGTTGCGATAGCAGTCGCATTATCAACGTCGGTATTTGCACAAGCATATCCCGACAAACCAATTGAACTAATTGTGCCTTATCCAGCAGGTGGTGGCACAGATGTATTGGCCAGAACATTTGCAAAGAATCTGCAAAAACAACTGACCAAAGGCATACTTGTAGTCAACAAGACAGGAGCGCAAGGTACTATTGGATTAAACTATCTAATCAGCCAGAAGCCAGACGGGTATACATTGTTGGTGGTAGGCACTGATCTAGTGTTAGGGCCACATGTGGGTACTACTACACATACCTACAGAGATGTAACACCATTAGCCATGATCAATGCAGATCCTATGGTTATCTTTGTTCGTGCAGACGGTGCGTTCAATACAGTTGATGATCTAGTGGCCAGTGCTAAAAAGAATCCAGGAGTTATATCTATTGGTACATCGGGACTGATGGGTGAGTTGAATACCAGCACATTTGAAAACAAAACTAACATCAAGTTTAATCGTATTCCGTATCCAGGAACTGCTCCTGAGATAGTAGCAGTACTAGGCGGACAAATTGATGCTGGAGTTACCACTACCGCAGAAGTATCGGCTTTTGTTGCCGCAGGTAAAATAAAGATATTACATACCATAACTGATCGAAAGATCTACAGAGGTATTGTTGCTCCAAAAGACCTGGCGCCTGAACTAGTTGATCGATTACGAACATCCATTGCTCTTGTGATCAAAGATCCAGAGTTCCAAGATGCATTAAAGAAACTCAATATGGAGATGGTCTATTTAAACGATCAAGAGTTTACCAAATTTCTAGCAGTAGAAGATCAAGTATATCAGAAAGTATTTAAAAAATGACCAGTCTAAATGCAGGGCAGACAAATAGTCAGGCATTCAAACGTACATTCGATGATATTGTTTCTAGACCTATAGAAGACCTAGTGTTCAGTGAAGGCACAGTCTACGGTGCTAGATATTACACCGTAGAGCCTATTGGAGGCAACTGGCCCGAAATGGAACTATGGTGCTATGAAACATTCAAAGATACAGGACCTATTTGGGGAGAAAAGGCACCTGAACCAGCCATGCGTTGGTACGCTAACAATCGCAAGTTTTGGTTCAGTACAGAACAGGACCGCAACTGGTTTGTGTTAAGGTGGAGCTCATGAAAAATAACTATGATTACCGCCATGTCAAACAAAGATACAGTGATGAAGACTTTGAGTATTTTATCTCCAAGTTTGAATGCCGCGTGGAAGACAGCCGCGAGTACAATCAATATGTGAGACCAGCACCTTACTACCGTGATGTTTGCTCCAGTGACGATTGGCGAATGGAAACCAAGATCATACCCATGAAAGCCATACACTTGACTTCGGACAATCTAGCAAAGTTAGTGGCAGAGCAGGAACACATGCAACAGCTTAGTGCAGATGCTGAATATGGCAAAAAGTGCTGGGAACATGAACGCAGAGATAGCCTAGTAAGAAATAAGAATCCAGCAGTAGAAAAGGCCTACCAAAAGTACCTAATGCTGTTGGAATTATGTCGAGAAGGTTGACAGAGTCTGTAATCTGTGTTACAATTAACACATAATTAACTTCTAGGCAAGACCATGATTGAAGAAGACGATGACGACATTACCAGTACCCAAGCAGGTATCAATAGTGTACTAGCCAATATCAACACGCCCATGAGTGGCAACCCCAACAACGAGCCCAAAATGATCACCTGTAAGGTGGGCCCGTTTAATCTTCCCGGATTGATTGTGGACTATAATCAGTACACAGCCGAAGAGATTACCGAAATGGAGGTCTGGGGTTCGGCCAATGGTGGACAGAAAATGAGTGATAAACTTTGGAGCTTTCGCAAGGAAGCCAAACGTGATTGGTTTATCCTACGTTGGACCTAATGGCTCATAAATATTGAAACGGAGCAGAATATGGATATTTGGGAACTAGTCAGTTTAGTGGCCTTGTGCTATGCCAGTTATAAACTAGGGCAATGGTCAGTGGTTATACCTATTGTTAGAGGTATTCGTCGTGAAATTGCCGCGGGCCGTATTGATATTACAAATATTATAGATGATGACGATGACCCAGATGAAATGAAAATTCGATTAGAACGTCATGAAAACATGTATTTTGCCTATGCACTAGACGGAGACTTTCTAGCACAGGGCCGTTCATTTAGCGAGCTATTTGATCGATTCCATGCACGTTTTCCCCTGCAGAGTTTTAACATACAAAAGAATACAGAATTAACTGACACGGAGAGGAGTCAGATGGTGTCAGCATTAGAAGAATTAGCCAAAAGGATGAATATCAAATGAAGATCACACAAGGCTCACGCTGGTTAAGCCATGAGCATAAAAAGTTTATAGCCATATCCGATGAAATTGAATTGGATGACGGAGTTTGGGTCTACTATCGTGAAGAATCAGCTCACGAAAGTCCCCGTGAATATAGCTGTTTCAAAGACAGCTTTTTAGCAAGGTTTTCACTAGATGCCAACCAAGGATAAAACATTCAGAGTATGGCTCCAGGACATGTGGTTTAGCCATTTGGACGAATTGGACGCTTGGAATTTACCCAGACCAGACTATACTTCTGAAGTTTACTTTAGACGCTTTCGCTGGTGGCTTCGCAATGAATATAGGCGACAGCAGGCATGATGCTGAGTGAGATTGTGGCAGTGGGTGATCCCAAGTATTTGGCCCTAGATGATTGGGGTCAGGACCAGTGGCGCTATATAGCCCTGGGCAACCCAGAGGGTGTGCATACTGCCACAGTAGTATTTGATCCTGAATCCACAGAAGTCTATGCCTTGGAGATATTTGATCTTAGCGACAACGTCACATGGGTTTGGATCAAGCAGGGCCTAACCTTGGATATTCCGGGCTCACGTATTCAAGCAGATCAAGCACTACAAAGCCTAGCCTACCTATTAAAGGCCACCAATGACCCTACCTGATGAACGCTATCGTGCTGTCAAATGGGCCCGTGAGTTCATGTACGAGCTCATGGATCCAAAAAAGACTCCGGGTATACCCTCTGTTGTACGCAGTCAAGCTCGTAGTGTGCTTCGCCACTATCCATCTGACTACGATATGATGCAGGCGGCAGAAGCTAGCCCGGACGTGTTCCAACAACAGATGGAACCAGTTACCCGCTTGTTTAGAACCTACGAGGAAAACAAAAAGAAAAATGACGCAACATGATCTAGAAGAATTTCTCTCAGCCTTTGACGGGCTTACCTTGGCCGCACTGGCCGCGGGCTTTACACCCTCTAGCCTAGCTGGCGCAGTTCTGGCCCGTGTACAACACCTATACCTAGCTGATGGCTCCGCTGACATAGAAGGCCTGATCCGACTACTGCAATACAGCATAGACAACCTGGAGAACAGGCCCAAGTGGACAATTGAGTAAATACTCACATGGGAGACTACTATGTCAATAATTTCAGCCAGCGAAGCGGGTTCATTAACTCTAACAGCAGAATCACCTGCTAGTGAAGATCTAGACGTCAAGTACAGTCTATTCAGCACAGTGGTTCGAAATGCAGTGGCCGCGGGCTCTTGGACCACACGTATGAGCGTGAGCCTACGCAACGCTGATGAGTTCAAAGCATGGGCCAACACCCTGGGCTATGCCATGTTGGTGGACAACAGCAATGAAAGTTTGGCCACCAACATAGACGGGCTAGTGGGCGAAACACTGGCTCGTTTTCTAGTCAGCTGGCGCAAGATCAGCGCATTTGCTCTTAGAGATCGATTGAGCATACACGAGGGTGATCAACTGGCCTTTGACATAACCACACAGGGATACTTGCCCGGGGACGTGATCTATTGGACCAATACAGGCACTACCCGTGCAGAAGACTATGGCATAGGGCCCGCAATAGCCCGTCCACAGGGTGCATGGCTAACTGTTAAATCAGCAGAGGCTTGGGCTCTAGACAATGCCGCAATGGCTAGACTGTTGACCCTACTGGCCCGAGCACAGGGCAATCAACCATTAGTCGCTAGATACACACGTCAAGTGGCCCAACTCAAACAAAAGCTAGAGTATGAAGCCGGACTACGAATAACTGAGTACAATGATGCTGTGAGTCAATACGAGGGTGCGCTGACGCTGACCACACAAGCACCGTCAACAGATGTGGTAACCACTATCAATCTCTTGGTATTCCGCGACAAGGGCATAGAAGCCGCTGTGGGCATCTCAGAAACAGATGAAACACTGGTAATCAAACTGTGGGCTGATGCGGCTTGTACACAGCTATTGTATACTAGCTCAACATACACAGTGGTCAACGAAGTTTAAACCACTACCAAATAGTCTGCCCAACGTAGTAGCAATAGATCCACATACTTGTTGGGCTCACAGTCTATCTTACAGGTATAGTAGTGATCACCCACGTCAATGTAACGCCCTGAGCTAAAGTAAATGCCATGCTTTTCATGCTGCCAACAGTACCACATGATGCGATCTATCTCAGGAGTGTCTGTGGCTAATGTTACAACGATACGCATACTAATCCTATAAGCAAACCCAAGCCAAATGCCACAATGGATAGCCATAACAAAGCCAGCACATACAACAAGTGATTGTCAACAATATAGTATAGTAGCTTCATGTAATTATTTACTCAGTTTGGACACGATCACAGAGTCCTGACAAAGCCGCGAAGCGGTAGCGGTCGCAAAAATTTTAGTTGAATAAATACTAACATTAAAGGAGTCCATACAATGGCCATAATATATACAGTAGAAGCCTACAGCGCCTCACTACATCAAACAGTTCGTCAGTTCGATTTGACCAATGTAGTAGACGAACAGCTGACTCGAGAACAAGCAGAACAGTTGGCACAACAGTTTGCTGACCTACAGAACAGAAACTTTTATATGCATGCCTGCGATTGGCAACCTAAAGTCATACAACAAGATGTGGGCATACACACAGTTGATGGCTATATCAAACAATAAGGCCCCGCTGTGCAATATTACATATTAACACAAAACCCACGTCTAAGTGAAGTCTTCGATTGGCTGAAAGCACACAGTATCGCCATAGACATACACTTGAATCGCTCACGCTTTACAATAGAAGTAGACTCAGTGGTCTATACAGAGTTCTGTTTGCGCTTTGCTGACTGTTGTTATCTTGTAGATCCCCATTTAGATTTGGCTACTGGCTTGCCCTTACTAGACTCAGAATGTTAAACACGCTAGAGTTAACTATATAACCCCACTGGCCCCGCTGTGCTGATTGCAGTAAGAGAGCTGTAGACAGCATATACCACAACTGGCCCCGCTGTATGGTTTTACGGTGGGGCTCTCTTTTTGGCTAGAATATCTATACGCACAAGGGCCTCTACTGTAGACTACTTTGTTAGCACAATATCCGGCCGGCCCCCATTGGTGTGCGTATGCGTAGGCTAGAATTGGTGGCGGAATGGAAAAAGTATTTGGACTATGCCTGTCTTCGGTACCGACCGGTCAAGAATTATTTTACTCTAGAACCGGTAGTGACCGCTTTAGATTTCACTGTTTTCATTGGTTTCGGTAGTGACCGGTCTGAGCTCTAGTCGATGAAAACCGGTACGTACCGGTATAATAAGTACCATTTCGGTAGTGACCGGTTGCGAGATAACCCCTTATTATACTAGACCGGTGTCTACCGGTTGTATTAATCCTTGATAATTCACACGGGTGTAACCGTGTACTCCGACGATTACTACAGTGTCTAGTACTGTATATACAGAGATCTCTAGTGCTAATATATAATAGCCATTGAGCCTCTTTAATAATAAAAATTTACTTTGTTATAGGGTAAAAATTTACTATGATATTCCGTTTAGACTATCCGTTATTATTATGTGCATAAGTCTGTGTATAACATGTGGATAACCAGCCGGGGAG
>Ga0114967_10000104_pt1 | contig 67561 bp, 52 predicted proteins | sample M_130628_MF_Meta_FD_92639 | JGI IMG/M metagenome (GOLD analysis project Ga0114967, IMG submission 92639) | Freshwater microbial communities from Lake Montjoie, Canada to study carbon cycling - M_130628_MF_MetaG | ecosystem: Environmental > Aquatic > Freshwater > Lake | place: Lake Montjoie... | reverse complement strand
CGAGGTAGGCATCGGCGCGACTGAGAATGAGGGGCGGCTTGCCCAGCACTTTCAGGGCGGCATTGGCTCCGGCGAGAAGGCCCTGACCTGCGGCTTCCTCGTAACCAGAAGTGCCGTTGATTTGACCAGCGAAATACAGGCCCGGAAGCAGGCGAGTTTCGAGGGTGTGATGCAGCTGGGTGGGCGGACAAAAGTCGTATTCCACTGCGTAACCGGGCCGGAGAATCACGGCTTTTTCGAGGCCGGGCACGGTGTGAATAAAGGCGTATTGAACTTCGAGCGGAAGGGAAGTGGAGATGCCGTTGACGTAGAATTCCTCGGTGTGGCGGCCTTCGGGTTCGAGGTAAAGCTGGTGACGTTCCTTGTCGGCGAATTTGACGACCTTGTCCTCGATGGAAGGGCAATAGCGGGGACCAACGCCTGCGATGCGCCCGGAATAAAGAGGGGACTGGTGGAGGTTGGAGCGGATGATGTCGTGGGTGGCGGCGTGGGTGTAGGTGCTCCAACAAGGCATTTGTTCCACGTGGAACACGCCGTTTTCCCATCGGTTCAACGTGAAAATATCATCCCGCCCGCCGTTGATGCGCTCAGGCAGACTGCTAAAAGGCTGCGCCACCTCATCGCCAGGCTGCAGCTCACACTTTCCAAAATCGATGCTCCGACCGTTGAGCCGGCAAGGCGTCCCCGTCTTAAAACGCCCCACCTCAAACCCGAGTTCCACGAGGCTGTCGCTTAGCGTGGAGGCCGCATCCCCCAGTCTCCCGCCCACCGCATTCTGCAACCCGACATGCAGCAAACCACGCATGAACGTTCCAGTCGTCACCACCACCGACCTCGCTAAAATTCGCATCCCAAGCGTCGTCTCCACCCCGCACGCCCCGTTTTCGTCCCGCAAAATCCGCACCGCATTTCCCTGGCAAAGCGTCAAATTCGCGGCCCGCTCCAACTCCGCTTTCGCCCGAAACTGATACGCCTTCTTGTCGCACTGCGCCCGAGGCGAGCGCACGCTGGGCCCTTTTCTCGCGTTGAGCATCCGAAACTGAATGCCCGTCGCGTCCGTGTTGAGTCCCATGAACCCACCCAGCGCGTCAATCTCCCGAACAATTTGCCCCTTCGCCTGTCCGCCGATAGCCGGGTTGCAGGACATCTGCCCGATGGAATCCAAGTTCTGGGTCAGCATGAGCGTAGAGCAACCCAATCGCGCCGCCGCCAAGGCCGCCTCGATCCCCGCGTGGCCGGCGCCAAGAACCACCACATCGTATTGGAGAGGGAGCGTGTACATGAAGCAGGAATCTTAACACGCGGAGCCTTCCTGCCAAGACCTGCGATTTATCGGTGGCCCGGCTTTTCAGCTGCCACGCTTTGATTCCCAGCACGCACCGCGACGAAAGTCGTGTTCGGCCCAACCTTGTCCGAGCCCGCTTTTGAGGCGTGCCGTCCTGTCAGCGAAACCGCACCGACGACTGCGCATTCGGTCTGGGCGGTCTGGACCTGAATGTTCCACGTGGAACAACGGAGTGGGGGCCCGAACTCACCGAATCCACAGCCAGTCGCCCCGAAAACCGTCGCTCCTCCGCTATAGCTACCCTCCGGGAACAAGAAGCACCCCTTTAAGGGCCATTTCCGGCGTTTTAGCCCTATTCGGGGCGCTTTTGAGCCAGAATCCGAGCCATCCTGCCTTCAATCTTCCAAATCACCCGGGCATGAGTCCTCGCCTCGAGGACGACAAGGGAGCGGAGTCCCGTCGCGCTCCGGTCCAAATCAAAGCATCGGTGCGAGAGAATTGTTCCACGTGGAACATCCACACTCAAATCCTGCTCACGCGTCAACCCTGCTCATGCGCTCCTCAACCCGACTCACACGCGTTAGCACCCACACCAGTCCTAGCACCAAAAGCAGCACCAGCACCGGCAACAGTCCCACTTGCAACTCCGGACCCGCCCACGGCCACCATTCCCTCGCCCGGTCCGCCCCCTTCGAAAACAACCCCTTCACCAAGACCAACCCGCCGTGCAACCCAATGCTCATCCAAAGCGACCCCGTCCTGCGCGCAGCCAAACCCAGCAAAAGTCCAAACACAAGGAGCGTCCCAAACCCGCCCAGCAATAACAACGGCTGTGCAAACTGATGAAACAGGTGGGGCAGCAACGCGAATCCCGACCACCAAAACACCTCGCCCACCACTAGCGACGGATCCGGTTTGAGAAAATGTACCGCCGCAAACAGCCCGCTCGTCACCCACAACGCCCGCCCCTCGCGCCCCACTCCCATCCCGCGCTCCACCAACCCGCCCAACACTCCCCGAAACACACTTTCCTCCAACACCCCCACCACCACCGCTGATGCCAGCACCGCCCCAACCTCCTTCCACGAAACCTCGCCTTTCCACACATACGCACCCGCCCACAAATACACGCCCGCCAGAACCGCCATCGCACCCGCCCCCAACGCCACACCCAACGCCAATCGCCGAGCCCAATGCGCATCCCTCGCAAACAACGGCGGCCGCCAACCCCGCAGGCCCAACGCCCCCACGAACGGCTTGAGCAACACCAACGCTGCAACCAGTGCGCTTCGGTTAAAATACTTCTGAAAACCAAACTTTTGCAGCACCAGCAAAAACCCCATGCCCATTACCAAGTGCGCCGCCCACCAAAGCGGCGGTGCCAATAAGGCCCCCAGCACCAGTACACCGCACACATACGTTATAATTTTGCCCGCTTCCTTCACCGGGCAGATGCTCTCACAACGTTTTGCGCAAGCAACACCGTTTCCCGTGGAAACCTCAGCGCAACCGAGGCAACCTGTTCCCATGCGAAACGTCCATGTCTGGAAATCCGTTACCGAAGACGGCGAAAAACGAGAGGCCCGAGCCGAACGCTTTGGCGGCCGCTGGAAGTTCCAGGCCAAATTGAAAAGCGAGTCCGTCTGGACTTATTACGCCGAAGCGCCCCTCGAAGACCTCATCGAGTTGCGCGACATCGTCTGGCGCAAGTACCAACGCAAACGCCTTCCCTTCGACGACGTCGCCAGTCTCGACCGCATGCTCGAGGCCCGCGGCCACAAAATCGAGCCCGAGGACGACGCGCCCTCCACCGAACCGCAAGACACGCCATAACGTCTCGCGAAAACTCCACAGCTCAGGTTGCCTCGCCAGACTTCCGCGCCACTGTTATCGCTTAAAAGACGTTCAACATCCCCGACTGCACCGCCGCAATAGTCCGCACCGCCGCAGCCGCAGCTCGCACGTTGTGAACGCGAAAAAGGTGCGCGCCCCGCAGCATTCCCGCGACAATGCACGCCACGGTTCCCGCGTCGCGCTCCGCTGGGTTCGCCAAACCGAGCACGTCGCCAATCACAGTCTTGCGCGAGACCGGCAAAAGAATGGGCCGCTCAAACTGGTGCAGCCTCTCTAGCTGCGCGTAAATGTGCAAATTGTCGTCCTTCTGTTTTGCAAAATCGATCCCGGGATCCAGCACCACCGCGTCCCTCGGCAAACCAGCGGCATCCGCCATTGCGAGCTTCTCCGCGAAGAACTGCTCCAGCGCCCCCATCACATCCCCATAGCCCACATGCGTGTGCGCGACCTTCGGCTGCCCCACGCTGTGCATGATCAAAAGCGCAGCCCCAAATTCCGCGCAGATCCGCGCGTTCTCACCGTCCGGTAACGCGCCGATGTCGTTCAACAAATCGCCCCCGACCGCGAGCACCCTGCGCGCCACCTCCGGCCGCCACGTGTTGATGGAAAGCCACTCCGCATGGCCCGCCTCCCGCCAAAGCTCAATGAACGCACAAAGCCGCTCCGCCTCTTCCTCGACGCTCACAGGCCCCCGGTTCGTACGTGCGCTTTCTGCGCCGACATCGATAAGATCCGCTCCCTCCGCAAGCAGACGTTCCGCATGAAGCAGCGCCTGAGACGCATTCGCGATGCCATCCCCGGAAAACGAATCCTCCGACAAATTAACAATCCCCATCACTAAAGGCCGTTTCTCAAACTCCAGCACCCGCCCCCGAGCCCGTAACACCGTCCCGCTCCCGCCACTCATAACTGTACCTCCGGCAACGCCACCGCCACCCTACGTTTTCCTTCAAAACGCACCACCTCGCTGTACCCAACCTCCCGCAACAACCGCACCGCCTCCCCAAATCCCGCGCCCAACTCCTCCACCGCATGCGCGTCGGAATTGATCAGCACCGGCACACCGGCCTCCCGCGCTAGCGCCAAAAAACCGTGCGCCGGATACAACTCGCGACAGTCTTTACGCAACCCGGCCGTATTCACTTCATAAGCCAGTCCTGTATCTACAAGCGCTTGCACACAAGGCTCATAAAACCGCCGCAAATCACCTTTCGGCCGGAATCCAAACTTCTTGGGCAAATCCGGATGCCCTACAAAATCAAACCATCCCGAGCGAATACACCGCTCATACTGTTTCCAATACGCGCTCCAAATCAACTCGGGATCCTCCTCCCGATAACGACTTAAATACTTGGGATTATCCACCTCCACACCCCCGGGGAGGTAGTGCACACTGCCAATCCAAAAGTCCCACGGCACAAGCGTTTGCAGAGTTTCCCACCAAGGCTCACTCCCGTCCAGATAGTCCATTTCGAGCCCTAGACGGATGGGCAAATTTGGAAACGCAGCCCGCGCATCCTCAACAGCGGCAACGTACTGTGGCAGCTCTTCGCGCAGCATCCGCCAATCGTCGAAGGGTTCGTCCATCGGGTTGTGATCCGCAAACCCCAGCTCCGCAAGCCCCAGCTCCGTCGCCCGCCGCGCAAATTCCAGCGGCCAGCCCTGCGCATGTCGGCAAAGCGGTGTGTGTACGTGATAATCTGTCAGTCCAGAAAGCGGCATAGGAATGTGTCAGTCACCCAAATCAAGAACTGGCAGACACTCAGCATGCAAATGGTTTTGTGTGATCAGCGCGAGCAGCGATTTCATCGACCATTCATCGACCGCCCCGATCAGCATACGTTGAACGTCACGCACACCCGGGTCGTTTGACCGGCGCGCAATGACCAAAGATGGCTCAGCAAGGCGCATTCGGGCAACTTCTAGTTTTAAGATTAGCAACCCTTCCGCAATAGTAAACCGCGCCATCCCTCTGCCGCAAACGGAGAGAAAACACCGCCTTGCGCCCTATGCAAAGGCCTCTACGAGCTTGAGGACAAGAGTGATACGCCCAGCGACAAAAATGTGGAGCTTTTATGCGCGTCGTACCCAAGAAAGGCTAACGTGCAACGCGAGGCGACCCCCAAACCTTTCACTTTTAAGAGAACGTTCACTTTATCACTTATGTTAAAAACATATTTCGCGGTGAAAATTGCTTGCATATACAGCATGCCGCTGAGAAACCCTACCACCTTGCAAGTTGGCAATTACACCACACCCCGTGCTCACCTCTTTTCTCCGCCGATTCCTCCCGCTGGCTGCCTTTTCAGCCGGATCCCTCTCAGTTCCAACGCTCTGCAACGGCCAAGCCAATCTACAACAAGCGGGGATTCCTGAAAGCGTAGTCATCTCAGATTACCAAGCACTTATACAAGAAGTATCCTATCAGGGACTTCCAGACATTCTCACCAATAAGCAGTCCACGGACACAAAACAAGGTGTCGCGCTGCTAGTCGCGCGAACCCAACTCAGGGATGTACCGGAGGAGCTTCTCCAAAAACTTTCTGAGCAGCTCGCCTCCAACAGCCGCAACCCGATTCTGAAGCTCGTCACTCTGGCAGATCTCAATGCCGATTCCACGGAAGCTCGCCGCGGGGGGGCTCGGGAGGGAAGTGTTTTGGACTTTTCTAACAACCAAACAGCTCTCAACGAGGCAGTTGCACGTGGAATTGCAATGGTTCTTTTTGTGGATCTCACACATTTCAACGCCAAAGCGGCAACCGTTCCCGGAGCCGAAGGCGTCATTCTTCTGAACGCCCGAGCCTCGCTCACATTACTAAACGCGGCCGATGGAGTTCGAATTAAGAGCGTAGATCGTGATGTGAAAACGAGGGGATTTGACGAACGTAATCTAACAGACAAAGCGTTTGATTTGCTCGCCAAAGATCTTTCAACCGAGGCAACACGTTGGAAATTGCCGGAACTGCAGATCAAGTTCATCCAGCTCGAGGTGCATGCGAAAATTGATGGCATCCAGTTTCCGATGATGGATATCGACAACACTGGCGAAATCCAGGTGAAGGAAGTTCCTGTCTTCGCAGAAGGTGCCTCAGTCGAAGTAGACGGCCTCCTGAAAGGTCAAGCGCCATGCCGCATTGATGTAACACCCGGCACCCACCGCCTCAAAGTCTACCGAGACGGCACGAAACCTTTCGAAGCCACCGTACAAGTAAGCGCCAGCAACCGTTTCGACGCCCTTTTAGTCCCGACCCCTGAGGCGCGCCGCCAGTTCGATGCACAGTTGGCGAAATTTGAGACCGTGAAAACCATGGCACTCAACCGCAACGTCTCTTTAGAGCGGGAAGGCGTCCGCACAGAAGGGATGCGAGTGAACAACGAAAATGCTCGCACGCAGGGCAAGGCCGTCGCGGACGTCATACAAAGCCGAGCCGATGTCGCGCGCTCAGACGCAGACGCTCGCAGCAGAATAGCGACAGGGAAAGTGGCCGTACTTCAGAGCCAAGCTGACACCAGGAGAACCCGAACCGATGCAGAGGCAGATGTCGCTCGTTCGGATGCAAATTCTCGCAGCAAAATAGCGACCGGGAAAACCGCAGTACTTCAGAGTGACGCTGACACTCAGAGAACTCGAACGGATGCAGAAGCCGATGCACTCCGCACCTCCTCCACCGCCAATGCCGAGGTCGCACGCACCGACGCCAACTCCCGAGCAACCGTGGCAGGTGGAGAGGCGGCGGTGTTACGCGCGACAGCCAACAATGCGGCTCTGGTTTCCAAGGTACAGAGGGATGCTCTTAAATCCCAAGTAGATGCAATGAAGTCCTTCGCGGAAAACCTCGCTGGGCTGGGCTACAAACTTGCCTACCGCGGAGACCGCTAATCCCAGAAATAAACCACTCCCATGATTCGCTTCGGATATTTCGCTATTATCACCGCACTCTTGGCGGGTTCACTCTCCAAGGCCTCGGCACAAGACGGGCCCGCCGTCCAAGTCATGCGCGTGGATAAATTCGAGCTGGCACCTGGGATAGTCACGCCGGAAATCGCCAGAAGGTTTCAAGCCGCACCGGACGCTGTGGCGAGTCGCATTAAAGGTGCCGTGCTAGCTACTCTCAGCCAAGAACTCTCGAGTTCAAAACTTCTTAGCTTAGCAGTCCGGGACGAGTCCTTAAAACGCCTCACCGAGGAGTGGAAAATAAGCGAGCAACTCGGAAGCGGCAAAAGTGAAGACGCACTTGCCGGCGCAACCGTTGATGACGCCAATTACTTGGCCTACGCAAAAATTGAAGACTTCGTCGCAGATTACCGTTCAATGGTTAACGGCGCAGGCGCGGCTGCTAAATGGAAGCTTCGAATCACAATTTCCTTGGAAATCACTACGCGAAAGACAGGCACAAAGAAGGTGATCAAAGAAGATTTCGAAGACGCAGGCACTGGAATAGTCAGCTCCGCACGGGTCGGGCTGCCGGATTTCGATTCGGGCAAAGTGAGGGCACTGGCGGACGGAGTGGCTAAAAAACTGGGGATGCGCGTTTTGGACATCTATTGTCCCCCTCGCGTCATCCAAGTGCGCGGGACAATGTTCATTGTTGATCGAGGTCGCGCGGCCGGGATGAAAGAAGGTCAAATCGTCGAACTTACAGACCGCGCGGACGATGAGTTCGGGACAGACGCTGGCTTCCCATTGGGAAAAGCGAGGGTCAAGACTGTCAAAGAGGAAACGTGCGTTTTGGAACTCGTTTCTGCAGCTGGAGCAGAGGAACTCGCCAAAGACAAAACCAAACTCACCATCACGCGCCCTCTTGATTCTCCCGCCTTTGCCAACGAACCCCCAGAAAGTCCGAAATCCAAAAAACGTTAATCCCCACCTCAAATCCAATTTATGAAATCCTTGTCCCAAAATTCGGAAAATCGACCTCTCACCCGTTCTGTAGCGACGCTTCTCGCTGTGGTAGTGGCAGTCGGACTTTCAGCCTGCGGAACCAATGCAGGACTCAAAAGCGCCCAGCAACAATATCGGGCTGGTAATTTCAAAGGTGCGCTGGCAGCCATCCGATCTGAATCTCAAAAACAAAAAGACGATAGCAAAGACGCTCCTATCATACGGTTAGAACACGCCTCTATCGCCTTTACTGCTGGAGAAAAACAGGAGGCATTGGAGACTTTCAAGCTAGCCGATCAGGCTATCGAACTACGCGACCAAAAACCTGTAGTGCAAGTCAGTAAGGAAGCGGCTGCACTCCTGAGTAATTTGAATTCGATGCCTTACAACACCAGCCCCAGCGAGCGGGTGATGGGTGCCTCCATGATGGCCGTCAGTTTTGCAGCGAACGGTGAACTAGAAAAGGCTCGCTCGGCGGTCAAGTTGGCAAAAAATCGGCAGAAGGATACTTTCGCTAAGTACGAGGCCCAGATTGAACGCGAACGCAAGAGCGTCAGTGAAGCCATGGCGGCAAAGCCCGAGCTCAAAGTGGAACTCAAGCCGGAAAAAGTCGATGCGCAGGTGAGTCAACTCATGGACTCTGCGACCCGATTTCTGCCCTACGCCGGATTGTCCGTCCCTTACTCCGAGGTACTCGCAGGTATTTTGCTCGGCGCAGGTGCCAATCCAGATACCAACCAAAGCCGTGCGAGTTTCGCGCACGCAGTGGCTGCCAACCCCGAAAACCAGCAGTTGAAGAAAGCAGCGGTTTCCACATTAACTGGAACCACCCACATTCTGATCGAAGAAGGCGTCGCTCCAGCGCTAGGGGAGGTCAAAGTAACCCTCCCCCTCATGATCAACGGAAACTTAGTCATGTTCTCCGCCGCCTTCCCTACCTTCCAACCCCAACCGTTGCTCAACGGCGCGGCTTCGCTCCAAGTAAATGGGTCTGCGGTAAGTGCTGAATCCATCTGCGACTTCGACCGTATCGCCGCCGGTGAATACAAAAAGAAGCTTCCCGCAACTGTAGCCCGCACCGTGGCAGCCTCTTCTCTGAAGTCGGTGCTATCGTACGTCACGCAGCAAGCTGCAAAACAACAGAGCAACGGACTCGGTAGCATCGCTATGCTTGCTGGCGCGGTATACAACGTGGCCAGCGCTCAAGCTGATGAGCGCATCTGGGCAACGCTCCCCAAAACCGTTCGTTACGCCGTGGTGCCGACTCCAGCAAACGGAGAAATCAAAATCAACGGACAGTCCATTCCACTCCCCAAAGACGGCTCTACCAAGCTGGTGATTGCTCGGTGCGTGAATGGCGTTGTTTCCTCGCAAACCGTGGGTTTGTAAACAAGCTTACGAGCTAATTATGAACGGACGTCTCTCCCAACTCGTGTTGTTGGCCTGCCTGCTTTCCTGCGCTGCGTGTTCTACATCGAACACGGTGAGGCGCACTGTAGGCGGAGTGGGAGAGCGTCCGCTCTTAGATGTTAGCGTTCGCTCACTTCCAGGCTGCCCTGTAAAACCTGCCAGGAAATTTCTGGTCATGGAACGTATGAATTCCCAAGGGCTAGTCGACGTCCAAGTTGCCGTCGCAAACCCCTCCCCAAGCGCGAAGAAGTTCCGTTACAGTTGGCAGTGGATGGGACCAGACGCGCTAAGCACAACCGATCCCGCTCGTGAGGTTTGGCGCACAGGCTTTATAGAGGGGAACGACACCGCCACACTATCCTCTACCTCCACTGTTCCAGACCCTTCGTCTGTCATGCTACGCATTTCACCCTCTCCTTAAATGAAATCCAACTATCCCCAACTCCTACTAGCCATTGGCTCTCTCGCACTGACCTCTTGCGGCACCGCACCCACCCGCGTCAGCACGTCTCAACTCCGCTCCACCATGGGACTCGATCCCAAGGACGTAGCCGATGTGTCCGCCGAAATGGCGGAATCCCTCCTGTCAGCAAACATCTTGCGCAATAAAGGTGCAGACGGACGTTCTATCGTTGCAATTTCGACGTTCCGCAACAACACCGCGCTTTACGACTTCGATCCCAACCTGATGTTTAACCGCGTCAAAGTGACGCTCAACAAAACGGGCGTTGCTTACTGCTACGTCACCAACGACGCCTATGTATCACAGCACCGCTCGGCCATCGCGGCCAGCAATGCACACACCGCTCAGGAAAATGAACTGAGAGAGTTCTCCGGTAGTTCAGAGCGCAAATCCATGCAGTCCTCCGGACCACGTCCGCAGTACTCCTTAACATTGGAGCTTATTGAAGATCACGCAAGACTCGGACGTACCACACAGAAGGCCTACCAGATTCATATGACGTTGAATCAGATCGGGCAAGGCCTCTCAATTTGGGAGGATTTAAGAGACATCGCCAAGGTAGGCACCCGCGGTTCGGTTGGATTGTAACAGGCACCGCAGGTAACACAGCCCTTCTCGTTCAGTCCGACTTCTGTGCAAGACAGAAGTCGGACTTTCTTTATGTATGCGGTTAAACAAACTTAGCCCTAGCCGCTATCCAGTTTGCGCAGCAGGCCTTGTTAAAGCGGTAATCCAACGAACCGCGGAGCATCGGCGTGGCGAACTCTGTGGAACCAACACCTCACACAGTCGCTGCATCCTCCTCGACGCTGTGCTCGGCGGCCAGCGCGTCCCAGCGCAGCGTCGCCTCCGCAATCTGCCGCTGCACCTCGCCAAGCTCGCGGTTTAGCTGCGCAGCAATCGAGCTGTTCGGCGCAACGTCGGAGCCATCCAACGCCGTGATAATCTCACGCTGCCTCGCCTCAAGTCGCACCACTTCGCTCTCCGCCGCTAACAACGCTTTCTCCCGCTCGCGCGCTACTTTCGCACGCGCCGCACGCTCGGCGGATTCACGTTTCCGAAGCTCTCGAATTTCCTTCATCCCCAGCCCTGCGCCAGGTTGAGGTGCAGTTGCAACCGCCGTGGGACGGTGATCGCTAAGCCCTTCTCCCGCAGTCAATGCTGCGCGAGCTGACAGGGCTTTCGTCTTCTCTAAGTAATAATCGTAACCGCCAGCATACGGGGTGAGCTTGCCCGCGGAAATGTGCAGGACACTCGTCGCAATCGCGCGGATAAAATGGACGTCGTGCGAGATAAAAATGAGCGTCCCATCGTACTGTTTGAGCGCCCCGATGAGCGCGTCAATGGACGCCATATCCAAGTGCGTCGTGGGCTCATCCATCAACAGGAGATTCGGCGGATCTAACAATAGCTTGATCAAACCCAACCGCGTTTTCTCCCCGCCGCTCAGTACGGACACCGATTTGAAAACATCGTCACCGCGAAACAAAAACGCACCGCAGAGAGAACGTGCCATCTGCTCGGAAACGCCCGCTGGGTTGGACTCCAGCGCTGATTCCAGCACCGTGGAATTCGCCTTTAACATCTCCTGACGATGCTGCGCAAAGTAACCTGAGCGCACCTGATATCCGAGCTCCAGGCTACCAGCCTGAACAGGCAACACGCCCGCCAGCAATTTTAGCAACGTCGATTTCCCTGCCCCGTTGGGCCCCACCAACACCGTGCGCTGACCGCGCTCCGCCATAAAATCCAACCCCTTGTAAACCACCAGTTCGCCGTAAGCGTGGTCCACTCCCTTGAGAGTCACCACCTTTTGTCCAGAACGTTGAGGTTGAGGAAATCTAAACTGGCCCACGACCTTCTCTGCAGCATCAGGGGCATCGATCTTCTCCATCCGATCAATCTGCTTAAGCTTGCTCTGGGCCTGTGAGGCCTTGCTGGCCTTCGCCCTGAAGCGGTCCGCAAATGCTTGTAGTGAAGCAATTTCCTTCTGCTGATTTTTATAGGCCGCGAGATGTTGATCAGCCCGCGCATCCTTTTGCACCAAGTAGGATTCGTAATTGCCCCGGTACCGATGGAGCCGGCTACGACTCAATTCCACGATGGAATCTACGAGCAGATTTAGAAATTCGCGGTCATGCGAAATCACGAGTACCGCCCCGCGATACGTCCGAAGATGCTCTTGAAACCAGCCGAGCGATTCGAGATCGAGATGGTTCGTCGGTTCGTCCAGAAGCAAAAGATCAGGCTCCTGCACCAGCAGCCGCGCCAAGTGTGCGCGCATAATCCAGCCGCCACTCAGTGTGCGAGCCGGTCGGTCAAAATCGGCATCCCTGAAGGCGAGCCCTTTCAGAATCTGCTTGGCCCGCGCCTCGACCCGCCAACCGTTTTCATCCGCGAAAACTTCCATCGCAGCATGATGCTCCTCCGAATCCTCCGAGGTTGTCGAAAGCGTCCTGTGTGCCTGCGCCAACGCAGGTGTCACCGCACAAGCTAGATGCAACACGCTTTCGTCTCCGGCGGGCGCGGTTTCCTGCGGCAAAAAGCCGTAGTTCGCACCGCGTTCCCACGACACGGTTCCTGAATCCGGCGGTTCACTCCCGAGGATGACGGAAAGAAGCGTGGACTTCCCAGCCCCATTTGGACCAACCAACCCGATGCGGTCCCCTCGGTTTAGTTGGAGGGATGCCTCATCAAACAGGACGCGGCCGCCAAAGGATTTCGAAACTTGAGAAAGCGTTAACATGACAATTTTAGTGGGCGGGAGCGTGTTACGATGCCTCTATTTCCGCCACAAGGCCATCCAATGCGCCAAGCTGCTCGAAAATTTTGAGCAGTCGGGGCAACGCGACCGGAATGAATTCAAGAAAGTGCAGACGTCCCTTATGGTGTCCCAAGAAGCCGTATGCACCGAGCGCTTGCATCAAACGCTGCGCCGCACACAGCAAATAAGTGCGCTCGAAATCCGCACTTAACGCGGCTCCTGCAGCCGTCGCTGCGTTCACATAAAAAGAGAGTAGTGCGTTGCGCTCGTCCTCGGTGAGGGCGACATAGGGATCCAGAAGCAAAGACGCTAAGTCATACTGAGGCAACCCAAAGCGCATTCCTTGAAAGTCGATCAGACAAGGCGCTCCGTTTTGAATGATAATGTTTTGCGACTGAAAATCTCGGTGCACCAGACACCGGGGCAAGGCCGCTAATTCCTCGGCAACCAACCGCAGCCGCTCACGCCAAGGCGCAAGACGATCCTCAGCCATCCGCAAATGTCCGATGAGACACTGATTGAAAAAATAATCCTGCTCCCATTGGTACAGCGCCGCGTCAAACGGCGGCTGCAGTCCGAGAGCCGCCACCTCCGCAGCGGCCCGCTGCGCCGCACCGTGCAGACGAACCGCCTCTAGCAGCACCGCCTCGTACAAGCGCTTGCGAATCTCCCACGCCTCGGCCCGGTACGCCCACAAATCTTGCTCGCCCAAATCCTCCATCCAAATCAGTCCCGCCTCAGGCTCGTGCACGAACATCTCCGGAACTCGCACTCCCGCATTTTTCAAAAACGACGCGATCTCCACGTAATGCCGGTTTTCTTCCCGCTGCATTCCGTACTGCACAAAAATCTTTGTCCCTCGTTCTCCATGGAGCCGATAAAACTTCCGATCCGAGCCGCCCTTTTCCAAAGGCTCAGGACGCAAGGCTTCTCCGACGTCCTCAGGGAAGCGCGCGCGCGTGAGAGCGGCGATGTGATCGAGTGTATGGAAAGCGGTTTCTGTCACAGGTCTGCGTCTAAATGTTGTCCAGAAACCAAAGCGTTCCCAGTAACTATGCAACGCTGCAGTTTAGAATTAGCTGCGATGGTCGCGCCGGGCCAGACCACGCAATCCTCAAGCACGCTTCCAGATCCAATCCTTGCGCCAGATCCAACAGCCGTAGCTCCAAGGAGTTCCACCCCGTCTCCCAACGATGCGCCCGGATCACACCACGGTGCCCCGCCGTTTTGCGCCAGCGCCACGTGCACCGCTAAAATCTGTTCGCGTGTTCCCAAGTCCCACCATTGCCCCTCGTCCAATACCACCCCTCCTAGTTTCGCTCCCTCGCGAATCATGTCCAAAAACACCGGCACCACACCCAACTTCACTCCCGCTGGGATTCGTTTCAAAAACGCTGGCTCCACCAAGTACACACCCGTGAATAAAAACTCCGGGACACGCTCCGGATGCAAACGGCGCCCAAGATCCAACACACGTCCGGTAGCGGGATCGAAGTTTACCTGCAAGGGACCGTCCTTCGAACGAAGCACCAGGGTCACTTCGTTTTGTGCAGCACAATGCGCGGTCCAAGCTTTTTCGAGGGGAAGATCCGTAAGAATATCGCCGTTATAAACCCAAAAAGGGGCATCTTGTGGTAGCAACTCTTCGGCGTGTTTCAGTCCCCCGGCCGTCTCCAGCACCTCCGGCTGCTCATGACTAAAATGCAGCGGGGATCCGTTCCATTCACCGGTTGGAAAAGCCGCCTCATAAGCCTGAGCGCGCCAATGCGTGTTCACAACGAAGCGGTTTGCTCCAGCCCGTTGCAAGTGCTCAAAAGCCCTTGTGATCAGCGGCGCATTGCACACCGGCAACAGCGGCTTGGGGAGACGTTGAGTGAGCGCCTTGAGTCGCGTGCCGAGGCCGGCACCGAGAACGAAAGCTGAAAGTGGGGCGGGGCGCATGGGGTGAAGGCAGAACAAGACCAATAACGCGGAGCCCTTCTTTTGCAAGCCAACGCCCCGCGTTATCCCAGCGTCGGCGACGGATTCTCAATGCCCGGACGCGCAAAGGCATTCCTCAAACGAGACACTGCGCCTCCTCCATACACGCGTCACAGAGGTCATTTTTCCCTCGCCAAAAACCACCAAGGCGTTACAGTTCCCCATTCAGATAGTTCAGGGCGCGGTTAGCTCAGCGGTAGAGCGCTTGCTTCACACGCAAGAAGTCGCAGGTTCAAACCCTGCACCGCGCACCATCTCTATCAACCTCCCTCCGGCAGCGATATTCCCGCTGCCAGCCGGCCAAGCCAGAACGTCAGGATGCGCGCATGAGTCGCCCGCAAATCCCGTCGGAGCTGACTCGTTTTTCCGCTCCCACCCGCATCCGTTGTGCGCCACAATTCAGGCGCTATGAATTTAATCGACGGAAAAGCCATCGCCCAAAAAATCCTTTCCGAGCTACGCGCTGAGATCACAGAACTCGGAGCGCAGGGCTTCCGGCCCGGCCTCGCCGTTGTTTTGGTCGGTGAGGATCCGGCTTCCCAAGCCTACGTCCGCTCGAAGGACAGAACGTGCCATGAATTGGGAATGCATTCGGTGAAGTTCGAGCTTCCCGCCTCCACCAGTCAGGCCGAGTTGATAACGCTCATTCACCAGCTCAATCAGGACCCTGCAATTCACGGTATTCTGGTCCAATCCCCGCCCCCCGCACACATTAACGAGGCCACCGTCATTCAGGCGATCGACCCGCGTAAAGACGTCGACGGCTTACATCCCGTCAACGTCGCCAAGGTTGCGCTGGGAGATCCCTCCGCGTTTGTGCCTTGCACCCCGTTGGGTTGCCAACGGCTTCTTGTGGAATCAAACGTGCAAACCGCCGGGGCGAACGTGGTGATCCTAGGCCGCTCAATGATCGTTGGTAAACCCCTAGCCTTGTTATTAATGCAAAAGGGTCCGGGCGGCGATGCCACGGTTACCGTCGCACATTCTCGCTCACGCGACCTTCCCGCAATCTGTCGTAACGCAGACATCCTTATTGCCGCCATTGGTCGCCCCGAATTTGTGACGGCAGACTTTGTACGCGAGGGCGCGGTGGTGATCGATGTTGGCATCAACCGAATTGCCGACGCTACAAAATCTAGCGGAAGCAGACTCGTAGGCGACGTAGCCTTCGCCGAAGTCGCGCCGAAATGTCGCCTCATCACGCCTGTCCCTGGCGGCGTCGGCCCGATGACCATCGCGATGCTCATGCGCAATACGGTCCAAGCCTGCCGCGGATTCCACACCGTAGCGTAAATCAAGACCGCCCTCTCACTACCCCATGCGTGCCTTTCTCTACTCGGCGTCCGCGAACCTCTCTCTATTTTTCGGTGCCTTGAGCGCCATCTCCCTCGCCGCATCAGATGCCAATCCGAGTGGCGCACCCGAGCATCCGAGTTCCGTTAAAAAGCAAAACTTGGACTGGCCGACTTATCTCGGCGGCAAAGAACGAAATCTCTATTCTCCTCTCCAGCAGATAAATCGAGAGAATGTTTCAAAGTTGAAAGTCGCCTGGACCTATGAGACAGGAGACAAGGGGGATTATCAATCGAACAACTTAATCATTGCTGGGGTTCTCTACACCGCCACACCCGCACGCAAAGTTGTCGCCCTCGACGCCGCCACAGGTCGTGAACTCTGGAAGTGGGATCCCGTTACAGAAAGGCCTGAGGGCGCAAAACCCCGGCAGCGCGGACTCGTGTTTTGGCAAAGTGAGGACGCCACCGAATCGCGCATCTTCACCGCCGCTGGTAACTACCTTTACGCGCTGGATGCGAAGACGGGGCAGCCGATCCGTAGCTTCGGTAAAAGCGGCGCCATCCATCTCGGAAGCGGACTGGACGTGGAAGGAACGCCGGGAGTCGGGCTCAACACGCCAGGAGTTCTCTACAAGGATTCGTTGATCATCGGCGGACTCGGTGGCCCCGGCGCAGTTCGTGCGCTAGATGTCCGCACCGGCGAACGCCGTTGGATTTTTCACCTCATTCCGCAACCTGGAGACGTCGGCTACGACACCTGGCCAGAAGGCACAACCAAAACAGCGACAGGACTTATGCCTTGGTCTGGGCAGTCACTCGACGAAAAACGGGGCATTGTTTACGTCGCCACCAAAACAGCGGAGCCCGACTTCTACGGCGGAGAGCGGCACGGGATGAATTTGTTTGCGAACTGCCTTGTGGCACTCGACGCCGCGACCGGAAAGAGGCTCTGGCATTACCAGCTCGTGCATCACGATTTGCTCGACAAAGACTTGCCTTGCGCGCCTGTTCTTTTGACGGTGAACCACGATGGCAAACGCGTCGATGCCGTTGCTCAAGGGACAAAGCACGGGCTCTTATTTGTGTTCAACCGGGTGACTGGCGAGCCCCTTTGGCCCATCGAAGAAAGGCCCGTTCCACAGTCTCTTCTTCGCGGCGAGCAGGCTTGGCCAACCCAACCCTTCCCGACAAAACCAGCGCCGCTGATGCGCCAGCACTACGGCGAGGAGGACACGTCCACCATCTCTCCCGAAGCGCACGCGCTCACGCTTGATCGCATTCGAAGCTCACCCAACTTCGGGCCGTTTCCAGCGCCTAGCATCAACGAAACGATCATGTTCCCCGGCTTTGATGGAGGCATGGAATGGGGCGGCGGAGCAGCTGATCCCGATGGGGTTTATTATGTAAACGTCAACGAGATCCCTTGGATTCTACAAATGGTCGAGACGCGTAAAGCAGACGGAAGTCCCTTGGCTCGTGGCGAAAGCGATTACCTGATCCATTGCGGCGGCTGCCACGGACTCGACCGCGCGGGAAATGCTCTCGGCGGTTTCCCAACGCTCATCGATATAGGCCTACGGCGGACTCGCGAACAAATCGCTCAAATTACAAAACAAGGAGCCGGCCGTATGCCAGCTTTCGACCGCATTCCAGATGCCCAGCGCGAGGCACTTCTCGACTATGTTTTGGGTGTGACGCCTCCCCAGACAACGGCGCGTCCCGATGAAGCGGCACCGGCAGCGCCGGCAAAAAAAACTCCTCCGTACGCTTTCGGAGGCTTCCGTCGTTGGGTCGATCTGGAGGGTTATCCCGCCATTAAACCGCCGTGGGGAACCTTAAATGCGGTGGACTTAAACACCGGAGAAATCAAATGGAAGGTGCCCTTGGGCGAGTACCAAAAACTCAAGGCACGCGGCATCCCTGCCACAGGAACTGAAAATTACGGAGGCCCAGTGGTGACCGCGAGCGGTCTGATCTTTATCGCGGCGACTGCCGATGAAACGATCCGCGCCTTCGATAAGAAAACGGGGGCCGTTCTGTGGGAGGCTCCCCTACCTTTTGGAGGAAACGCCACCCCAAGCGTTTACATGGTCAACGGTCGCCAGTATTTGGTGATTTCGGCTGGAGGAGGAAAGTCCGGACGCCCTTCTGGCGGGAGTTTGGTGGCATTCGCCCTCCCTGAGGGGGATACGAAACCCTAGCTCACAATAAAGCCCTTCCATCCATCGTCTTCCGCACGACTACCACAGACGGTTCTCTCCACGTAAAAACTACAAACCATTTCTCCCGCGCTTCCAGTTTGCGAAGTCGACTGCGGGCGCCCATGATCGCGCGCCTCCACCATCCATCTCATCCACCCATGTCCGTCCTCGTCGTTGGTTCCATCGCCCTTGATACAGTCAAAACTCCGCTTCATGAACACGCCGATTTGCTAGGTGGTTCGGCGAGTTACGCAGCCGTCGCGGCCAGTTTCTTTTCGCCCGTTAAACTCGTCGGAGTCGTCGGCACAGACTTCCCAGCGGAGCACCTCTCCTTTTTACAAGGACGCAACATCGACCTCGCCGGATTGCAACACGCCGAGGGAAAGACATTTCGCTGGTCCGGGGAATACATGCTGGACATGAATACGCGGGAAACTCGTTCTGTGGATCTTAATGTTTTCGAGCATTTTACGCCGACACTTCCCGCCTCCTTCACAGACACGCCCTTCGTACTCCTCGCCAACATCGCGCCCTCTCTTCAGGGCCATGTGCTCGACCAAATAAGCCGCGCCCAATTCGTCATCGCAGACACGATGGACCTTTGGATCAATATCGCTCGCCCCGATCTCGAGGCGCTCCTCAAACGCGTGGACATGCTCATCCTCAACGATGGAGAAGCCCGCCAGCTCACCGGAGAACATAACCTAATTTCGGCCGGCCACCATATCCGCGCAATGGGCCCGCGTTACGTCGCTCTCAAAAAAGGCGAACACGGTTGCCTTCTCTTTGGACCAGACGGCGAATTCTTTTCCTGCGCGGCGTTTCCTTTGGAAAACCTCCACGACCCCACTGGAGCGGGGGACACCTTTGCAGGCGGGTTGGCGGGCTATCTCGCTGCTCATACGACGGGCCCGATTACGTTTGCACAACTCAAACATGCGGTCGTCAACGGCAGCGTGCTGGCAAGCTTTAACGTCGAAGCCTTTAGTCTAGAGCGTCTTCGTACACTTCAACCAGACGACATCCAACACCGCTACGAGGCGTTCCGTCTGCTCAGCCAATTCGAACTCAACCGGTGAGTACCGTCCTGCGGGTTCTCAGATACTTGCGCCGTTACCCGGGCTATGCCGCGGGCACGATAGGATGCGCGCTGCTTTCCACGGCGCTCGTCATCGTTTTTCCAAAGGTCACGCAACTCATCATCGATGAAATCCGCGCCGGACGCGGAGAGCGAATCTGGTCTTTGGTGGGTTGGGCCGTAGCGGCCTTTATTGCCCGAGACGCGTTGAACGCGATCCGAATTATCCTCAATAACACCTTCGAACAAAAAGTCATATTTGACCTTCGAAGCGACCTGTACCGCCATATCCAACTCCTGCCTCTGCGTTGGTTCGACAACCGCGCGACCGGCGACGTCATGACGCGCGTGATGGAGGATGTGAATTCCGTGGAGCGCGTTCTCATAGACGGCGTGGAACAGGGCTCCGTCGCAGTGCTCCAAGTGTTCATTGTCACCGGCATGCTTTTCTCTTATCACGCGGCACTTACGTGTTGGGCGCTTACGCCCGTCCCGCTGCTCGCAGGAGGTGCGCTCGCTTACACGCTTACAGCAAAGCTTCGTTACCGCGGGCAGCGCAAGGCCTCGTCCGCCATGAACTCGCTGCTCCACGATAACCTCGCCGGCATTCGCCAAATCAAAACGTACGTGCGCGAGGACGAACAACTTGCTCGGTTCAATGACGCCAGCCGCCTCCTGCAACGCGCCACCCTCGTGGTCATGCGCGTCTGGGCCGTCTACAACCCCACCATGTCTTTCCTCGCCTCACTCGGGGTGACGCTCGTGATCGCCTTTGGCGCACAGGCTGTTCTGCGGGGCGAAATGAGCGTCGGCGATCTCACCGGCTTCCTTTTACTCACGGGATTTTTGTACGAACCCATCGGCCGCCTCCATCAACTTAACCAAATCCTCCAAGCGGGACGCGCAGCAGGAGAACGTGTTTTTGAAATTCTCGACGAACCTGCGGAACCCTCGGACACCCTTCAAAGCAATCTGATCCTCCCACTTAAAGGAGAGGTCCGCTTTCAAAACGTCAGCTTTTCATACCGTCCAGAAATACCTGTTCTCGAGGATATAACGCTCCACGCTGAGGCGGGTCAGACGCTCGCACTCGTGGGCGAAACCGGAGCTGGAAAATCTACGTTGGTGCAATTGCTCATCCGTTTTTACGAGTTGACTGAAGGCGAAGTATTGCTCGATGGCCAACCGCTTCGGCAGCTTCCACGTGCGGCCCTTCGCCATGCGGTGGGATTGGTGACGCAAGAAAGTTTCCTTTTCAATGGCACGCTACGCGAGAATCTACTCCTAGGAAAAGCCTCGGCAACCGAAGCCGAATTGTTCGCGGCACTCGAAGCAGCGAACGCCGCAGCCTTCGTAAACCGCCTGCCAGAGCGGCTCGACACGCTAGTCGGCGAGCGCGGTGTGAAATTAAGCGTCGGCGAAAAACAGCGCGTCGCCATTGCTCGAATGTTGTTGAAGGACCCACCCATTCTTATTTTGGACGAGGCCACCGCCAGCGTCGATACCGAGACGGAGCGTCAAATCCAACAAGCGCTCGAGCGGCTCATGCAACACCGCACGTGCTTCGTCATCGCCCATCGTCTCTCCACGGTGCGCCACGCCGACCAGATTCTCGTGCTCGAACGCGGCCGCATTGTGGAGCGCGGCGTCCATGCTTCGCTTCTCGAACTCAACGGCATTTACGCCAAACTGTGCCGCAATAGTGATTTGCGATGACGTCGTCCCTTCAGCACGTGGACTTTCTCGTGGTCGGTGGCGGCGCTGCCGGTTATTTCGGTGCCATCACCGCAGCCCAAGCGCGCCCCGGCTCTCGCATTCTCATCGCTGAGCGCGGTAACCAGCCGCTCGCCAAGGTTCGTATCTCCGGGGGAGGACGCTGCAACGTCACCCACGCTTGTTTCGAAACGCGCCCTCTTTCCACCCGCTATCCACGAGGCGCCCGCGCACTGCTCTCCGCCTTCTCCCGGTTCCAACCCACGGACACCGTCCAATGGTTTGAGCAACGCGGCGTGCCCCTCAAAACTGAACCTGACGGGCGCATGTTCCCAACCACAGACGACTCGGAAACCGTCATTGCCTGTCTTGAGCGCGAAGCTCGGAACGCCGGTGTGGAACTTCGCTTGCGATGCAGTATCGAGGCGCTTCGTCCCGATCCTCAGGGTGGCTGGCTCGCGGACATTGCAGGCTCTAATCCCACAGTCATCCATGCACAACGCGTACTGTTGGCCACAGGTGGTTGGCGCTCTGGACCGCTTGCTACTATCCTTGAAACACTTGGTCACGAAATACTTCCGCCAGTGCCGTCACTCTTCACTTTCCACGTGGATGAGCGCTGGGTCCGTGAACTTGCCGGCCTCGCCGTGCCGCAGGTAGAGGTGAGCGTACCCGGAACAAATTTGCGCGAGACTGGGCCAGTGCTTTTCACACATTGGGGACTGAGCGGCCCCGCCATTCTGCGGCTTTCCGCTTGGGGCGCTCGCGAACTGGCGCAGGTAGATTATCGATTTGCGGTGCGGCTGAAATGGGTGCCCAGCGAGTCTGCGGAACACGTCGCTTCCCAATTTCAAAAGATGAGGGAAAACCACCCAGGGAAGGCGGTAGAAAATACGCCCATGTTTCAACTCCCGGCCCGACTCTGGGAACAACTCGTGCAACAAGCAGGAATTGAGACGGGCGAACGTTGGAACCAATTACCCCGTGCGAAGGCTCAGGAATTAGGCGCCTTGCTCCTTCATAGCGAATTAGCGGTGACTGGAAAAAGCATGCACAAAGACGAGTTTGTGACTTGCGGTGGGATCAGTTTAAAACAGGTCGACTTCAAAACTATGGAAAGCCGCGTCTCTCCCGGCCTGCATTTTGCCGGAGAAGTTCTTGATGTAGATGGCATTACAGGCGGCTTCAACTTTCAAGCTGCTTGGACAACCGGTTGGCTCGCGGGCAACGCCATGGCGAGGCTCGCTCTTCCTGCGTAGTCCCAGTCGTGCCAACGCCGAGTTGCACCGCAGCACAGCCGCGCGTACCATTCGGCTATGCCAAAACCACGCCGCGAAGTCATGGCCGATGCGCACGCCATTGCCGAGGTTCGAGCCGTGTACGCGGACCTCGCCCAGCGTCCGCTCGAGCGCGATTGCCTGCGCCGCACCGAATGTTGCCAATTCAAGCTTACCGGAAAAACACCGTACCTTACCGCGGGCGAAGCGCTGATAGGAGCCAACGCTCTACGAGCCACCGGCAAACACCGGCTTCCAGAAAAAAAAGATGGCTCGTGTCCGATGCTCACACCCGAGACTGGACTGTGCATGATATATGAAGATCGCCCGTTTGGCTGCCGATCCCATTTTTGCGCGGCAGCAGGCGGACCGTACACCCGACGCGAGGTGGTCGACTTGGTGCGCCGTCTCGAAGACGTGGACCATGCGATGGGTGGCTGCGGACCTCAAACGCTTCCTGCAGCGATGAAAAGCGCCTTGGAACGCCCCCGCTTTTCTAACGGGGTAAGTGCTACGGCCTCACCACGTTCACGCGGCCGGTGATTCCAGAAATCAACACTGCTGCCAAATCCTTTTCGTTCTGGACCAATTTTCCCTCCACCGTCCGACCCAGACCAAAAAGTAAATACTGTTCCGGCAACGGCAGCGCACCGGCCGAACCTGTCTCCAGCAAAGCCTCTCCGCGCGGGGTGAACAGAACCAATTTATCAAACGTCATTTTTCCGGTTCCACCCGCTCCGCCCCATTCCAAAGTGGTAGAACTCGCCGCCGTCGCCGACATGTCCACCGCAGTGTCTGGCACTGCCCCGGCAACGACGGAAGGTAGCTCCGCTTTTTTCACCAAACCCACCCCTTCGATTCTCTGGAGAGCGGAGGTTGGAATGATGCTTTTTGAATCTGTCGGCACACGGCTCTCTCCCTTGGTGGCTCGAAAAGTCATCACCCACAACTCGTCCTGGCCACTCGTCGTTGGCTTGGACTTCGGCACGGCGGCCACGCCCGTCCAATAATACGAGTTCTGAGTAATGGCATCCATCCGAGCGCTTTCCAAAATGCCGGACAATGCACCGATAGCCTGTTCCACTTTTTTCCCTTTGAGCACTCCCACAATCGATGGAGCCGCAAATCCCAAAATCATGGCGATGATACCCATCACCACCATAAGTTCCGTCAGCGAGAAGCCACGGCGGTTTCCTGAAAGTGGGGGGAGCGCACGCATAAAAAGTTTCTGGGGAACGTTTTGTGAAGGAATACTTGAGGGATATTTCAACGGGCTACCTCTGCTATCACTCCCAGCTTAAACATCCGGCCCACTCGGAATCATCACCCATTCACGCCGCTCAGTAAAGCTTCCGCATGTTACTGGGCAGGATGTTTAGTTCCGCGCGATACTTCGCCACGGTGCGGCGCGCTATGGGGATTCCCCTTGCCAAAAGTGTCTCCACTATCTCCTTGTCGCTTAATGGACTGCGATGATTTTCGTTTTGAACTAGCTCCGCAATTTCACCTTTGACGCTGGTGTTGGACATTTCACCGCCATCGGAGGTTTGATAGCCGGGCGTGAAAAAATATTTCATGTCAAAAACACCATGGGGTGTTGCCATGTATTTACCTGAAATCGCACGACTTACAGTTGTTTCATGCACCCCAACTGCTTCTGCCACCTGTACCATCGTCATGGGCCGCAACGCGCTCGCCCCTGACGACATGAACTCGCCCTGTCGTTTCACAATCTCCACTGCGATGTTTGAAATCGTCTGCTGCCGTTGATGGATGCTCTTGATTAAAAACTTACCACTACGGATTTTGTCTCTTATGTAATCCTTTACCTCACTGCCACTTCCTTCCTGAGACATCAGATCTTTGTAGGTGTTCGAAATGCGAAGATGCGGGATTTGATCGCCGTTCAATGCAACCACCCAGTCGCCGCTGCTATATTCAACCACGACATCTGGCAGCACGTAGTTGTTTGGATCTGCTGTAAAAATCTGGCCGGGCTTGGGATCCAACGTGGCAATGAAGTTCGCCGCCCGTTGCACCTGTTCAGGCGTTGTAGAAAGACGCCGGGCCATTTCTGGGAAGCGTCTTTTACCAAGATCGTCGAGAAAGCGATCCACAACGCGCCACTCCAGAGAGTTTTCCTTCCCTAGTCGTTTGAGTTGAATGAGCAGGCAATCCCGCAAATCCCTCGCGCCAACACCAACGGGATGAAACATCTGCACTATCTCCAAAACCCTTTCCACATCCTCCAATTCTACGCCGCTCGTGAGCGCTATTTCTTCAGTGGACGCCTGTAAAAAGCCCGCGTCATCGATGTTGCCGATCAGCAACTCCGCGACCTTGCGGTCGGTGTCCGCGAGATCATTCGTCCCGATTTGCTCCAGCAAATGCTGCTGCAACGTTTCCTCACGAACCAACGAATCAAAAAAGAATTGGCGCCGCTCCTCATCCTCCGAAGAACGCCCCGAGTAACTACTGCTCTGGGCCATGTAATCCCGCCACTCCTCGTCCAGCTTCGCCAGACGCTCGAATTCCTCCTGAAACTCATCGTGTTCCCGCTTTCGATCCTCGAGAGAAAGTTCCAGCGATTCCTCCTCCAAGGTGGGATTCGTCTGAATCTCCTGCTGGATCAGGTTGCGCAATTCCAACACGGGCGCCTGCAGAATAATCAGGCTTTGTTGGAGTTGCGGCGCAAGAACCTGCGTTTGGGCGAGGCTCTGCGTTTGCGATAGACTGGGCATGAAAGCAGCTTTAGCCGAGTACCGAAATTTCGCAAGCAAACAGCGGGCCAATCGTAGATTAAAAATTAAGATTTTATTTGAACCTCAAACATACCTGTGAAGGCCCAAACGGTCCCGACAACAAAATCCCTAACCTCGGTAAAATCCCTAACCCCGGTAACGCAAAAGCCAAGCCGTGCGCAGTGCCCGCAGACCGCTGGCGCACATCCTTGCGCACTGAAATTTAAGATTCTCCTTGCGTCCTCAGCGTGGAAGGTACAACCTCACACCTCACCAATCGCGGGGTGGAGCAGCCTGGTAGCTCGTCAGGCTCATAACCTGAAGGTCGTAGGTTCAAATCCTACCCCCGCAACCACTTTAACACAGCGTGTTAAAGTCATCTGGTAGTCTTCCGATAGTCTTTCGGCTCAACAAATTAGCCAAGATCAGACGGCGGCCTGAGGTTTAAACCGGTGTAGGAGTTGCCCCTCAACCGCTAAGCGCGTTCCTGCACCGATTTGCAGCTCTTTTCAGAGTGCCCATTACTCTGTTGGCTTACCCCTCCTTGTCTCTTTACACTGCCCCCTTTAACGCACACCCCATGATGACCAGCACCCAGATCCGTCAGTCTTTCCTCGATTTCTTCCGCGAGAAAAAACACACCCTCGTCGCCTCGTCGAGCCTGCTGCCCGATTCGCCTAACCTGCTGTTCACCAATGCCGGGATGAATCAATTCGTTCCCATCTTCCTCGGCCGCAAAGCCCCTGATGTCTCACGCTGGGCAAATGCAATTCCCGCTTTGGACTCGCGCGCCGCTGACACCCAGAAATGTATCCGCGCCGGTGGTAAACATAATGACCTCGAAGACGTCGGGTTAGACACCTACCACCACACCTTCTTCGAGATGCTTGGAAATTGGTCCTTCGGCGATTATTTCAAAAAAGAAGCCATCGAATGGGCGTGGGAACTCATCGTGGGTCGCTGGAAATTCCCTCCGCAACGCCTCTACGCCACAATCTACCAACCCGATGCGTCTCTCGGCGATCCTGCGAGCCGCGATCAAGAGGCCTGGGACATCTGGGCGGCCCTCTTTCGCAGTGTGGATCTCGATCCCAACGTCCACATTGTTAACGGCAACAAAAAGGACAACTTTTGGATGATGGGCGACACTGGCCCCTGCGGCCCCTGTTCCGAATTGCACGTTGATTTAACCCCAGCCGGCGACACTCGTGGCGCGCTGGTTAATATGGGTTCCAGCGATTGTATTGAAATTTGGAACCTTGTTTTTATTCAATTTAACGCCAATCCAGATGGCACATTCTCTCCGCTCCCAGCGCAACACGTAGACACCGGAATGGGCTTTGAGCGTGTATGTTCCATCATCCAAGGGACTCGCGACTTCTCTGATTTCGCGAACGCCTCCATTTCAAATTACGATACGGATGTATTTCGCCCCATCTTTGATGAATTGGAAAAGCTGTGCGGCAAAAAATACGAGAGCACTTTACCCAAAAAGAATGCCGCCGGCCAATTCGCCGCGAGCACGCCCCAAGAACATTTAGACGTCGCTTTCCGTGTCATCGCCGACCACATCCGCACACTTTCCTTCGCGATCGCTGACAATATCCAACCCGGCAATACGGACCGTCATTACGTGCTACGTCGTATTTTGCGTAGAGCCATCCGCTACGGACGCATTTTGGGATTCCGTGAGCCATTCTTTTATAAACTCGTCGCAGTTCTCTCGCGAACCATGGGCGACGTATTTCCGGAACTGCGTACTCGCCAGGCTTTTGTCGAACAAGTTCTCAAACGAGAAGAGGAGGCATTCAACCGTACGTTAGACCGCGGTATCTCCCTGTTTTCGGAAGAACTCACACGGCTAAACACTCTGGGTTCCCAAGAAGTTTCCGGAGAATTCGCGTTCCAACTCTATGATACCTCCGGCTTCCCTCTCGATCTGACGGAATTAATGGCTCGTGAGCGCGGCTTCACAGTCGATCATTCGGGCTTTGAACTCCTCATGGACCAACAGCGTGCAAGGGCACGCGCCGCGCAAAAGAAGGAAATCATTGAATTGTCTCAGATTGAAACCCTTCAACCCACGCATTTCGTAGGGTATGATACGCTACAAACTCAGGCCAAGGTGCTGGAGGTCGTTTCGGTCTCGAATAAAACCGCCGTTATTTTGGATACCACAGCCTCCTATGCTGAGCTTGGCGGACAGGTTGGTGATTTCGGTCTCATAGAAGTGGGCGCGGAGGTTTGGAACATTAATCAGACTGCAAAAAATGGAGGCGTTTGGTTGCATTTTATCAGTGATGACTCCGCCCCAGCAGTCGGTCAGGAAGTTCAAGTGACGGTTGATCAAACACGGCGAAGGTCTGTAGAGCGCCATCACTCGGCCACGCATCTATTGCATTGGGCGTTACACGAAGTCGTGTCTAAAGATGCGTCTCAGAAGGGTTCTTTTGTTGGTCCGGACAAGTTAACCTTCGATTTCTCCAGTGCGGCTCTTTCTTCGGAACAAGTTTCACAGATTGAGACATTGGTGAATGAAAGAATTTTGGAAAACGCAGGCGTATTCAGTTCGGAAGTTCCCTACGCAGAGGTAAAAAAGCATCCAGATATTCTCCAGTTTTTTGGCGACAAATACGGTGATCTCGTACGCGTCGTACAAATCGGCGGCGACGTTACGGCTTTCAACGGTTATTCGATGGAACTATGCGGCGGAACACATACACGTGCCACGGGTGAGATTGGGCTCTTTCGCATCGTGTCTGAGGGTGCAGTCGCAGCGGGAATACGCAGGATCGAGGCCATCGCAGGCCGAGCAGCGTATCAGCATACTGTGACGGAGGCGCATCGCTTGGAGAATTTGGCTCAGAAATTGGGCACTCCGCTTGTCGACTTGGAGCGTAAGGTTGAGGCGATGCTCTCGCAAACGCGCGACTTGGAACGGCGCCTGAAGGCTGCTCAACAACGACAAGCAGCTCTCAAAGCGCAAGAATTATTGGCGCATCAAGAAACACTTGAGGGCACTCCATTCTTAGCGGCTAACTTAACAGACGTTTCAGGTGATGATTTGCAATCGCTTGCAGACGCATTAAAAACAACGTTCTCAGGCGTCGTTTTCCTCGTTGGTTCACAAGAAGGGAATGTTTCAATGGTTTCCACGGTTTCTCCCCCATTTACTAGCAAGTTTGCCGCTGGTAAATTAGTGCAACTGGCGGCGCCTTTAGTGGAAGGTAAAGGAGGCGGACGTCCAGATGCTGCGAGAGGAGCCGGGAAGCATGTTCAAGGGATTCCAGCTGCCATCGCCGCGATACGTGCAGCCATCGGTGGCTAGCCTGAACTACGCATTCGAATGAACCCTCTTGAGCAACGAATTGAGTATAAGTTTCGCAATCCCTTGTTACTAGCGGAAGCGTTGACGCATCCTAGTCTTGGCTATGAAACCCAACGTCATCATTTTGATAATCAACGTTTAGAGTTTCTCGGGGACGCCGTTCTTCAACTTATTTTTACTGAGTTTCTTTTCGACGCTTATCCGGGTCTCCCAGAGGGTGATCTCACTAAACTTCGCGCCCGTCTGGTTTCTCGCGAAGGTTTGAAAATTAACGCAGAAGCATTAGATCTTGGCAAATATCTGATGCTTGGTCGCGGGGAAGAAGCAACGGGTGGAAGAACACGCGCGTCTTCATTAGCGGATGCTTATGAAGCGCTCATTGGTGCCCTCTACTTAGATTCCGATTACGTTACGGTCCGTCGGATTGTTCTGACAGATTCCCGCGAGCGCTTAGAAAACTTGTCGCTAGAAGACATGAGTGCGAACCCTAAGGGACGCCTTCAAGAAATTCTCCAAGCGATTACTCCCATTAGCCCTGTTTATGAAATCGTGGAACAATCGGGCCCTGAACATATGAAAGAGTTTGTCTCACGCATTGTTTGGAATGGTCGGGAATTAGCTCGAGGACAAGGGCGGAGCAAAAAAGACGCGGAAGTTCATGCAGCTCGCGCCGCCATTGACACAGCTGCTTGGGTCTCCGAAGTTCCCACGCCCCCAGACAGCTCCGGTACGGTGATAGCAACTTTGTCAAAAACTACCCAATAACTGCCCATAACTTCCAATAACTCCACTTGTTCTTATTTTCGGAGTTGTTATGCGACGTTTTTCACAACCTGTACGCTATTTCTTTTCTCACCTAACTCACTCTCCCTCAACGACGATCGCTCTTCGTCCTCTACTTATTAACACGCTGAAGAAGAAGAAGAATGACTTTAAATTTTCATCTCTTCTTCAGAAGCTGTGAACAGTTCATCTACTTCTTCTTCGCGCGTGCCTCTTTCAAGTTTCACTAAAGTTTCGATGTCACCTCCACTTCCTGTCATCTACCTAGATAACAACGCCACGACTCAGACTGATCCCGCCGTTGTAGAGGCCATGCTGCCCTACTTGACCTCTCGGTATGGAAATCCTTCCAGTCCCTATGCCCTGGGCAAAGAAAGTGCACGAGCCATCCAAGTCGCCCGTGAACAGGTCGCAGCGTTGTTAAAATGCGAGGCTGGTGAAATCATTTTCACTAGCAGTGGAACGGAATCTACAAACGCGGCGATCATGTCAGCGATAGCGGCAGATCCTGATCGAAAACATGTAGTGACAACGCGAGTGGAACATTCTGCGACACTGAAAACGTGTGAAGTACTTGCTAAACGTGGCTATGAAATCACTTGGCTTGGTGTGAACAGTCTGGGACAAGTAAATCCGGAGGAGGTTGAAAAAGCGCTTCGTTCAGATACGGCGTTATTGAGTGTAATGTGGGCTAACAACGAAACCGGAACGATCTTTCCGATTAAGGAGCTTGTAGAAATAGCGCAAAAAAAAGGCGTTTATTTCCATACAGATGCCGTTCAAGCGATAGGAAAAATTCCGATCGCGTTGGACAAACTAGGAATTCAATTTTTATCTTTATCAGGTCATAAATTACATTGTCCAAAAGGCGTAGGCGCCTTGTACGTCAATAAAAAGACACGATTCACTCCGTTTATGACTGGAGGAAGCCAGGAAAATAACCGAAGGGGCGGAACAGAAAATGTGGCATTGATTGTAGCTTTAGGAAAAGCTTGCGAATTAGCGAGGGAAAGAGCGGCCATAGAGAACGATAAAATATTACATATTCGAAACACGTTTGAATCTTCGCTCTTGTCATCGATTTCTGGCATTAAAATAAATGGAGATGTGCAGGATAGGCTTCCAAATACGACGAATCTTACTTTCCCGGGTGTAGATTCTGAAGCCTTACTGATGCTTTTGGATGACAAACAGATTTATTGTTCAGCAGGTTCTGCTTGTACGTCTGGATCTCATGCACCTTCGCACGTTTTAAAAGCGATGGGTATTACAGACACACAGGCGCGCGCGAGCCTTCGTTTTTCATTCTCGCATTTGAATACCGAGACTGAAATACATCAGGCTGTTGAACAAATCACAGTACTTGTAAAAAAGATTCAAACCAGTACGGTATAACCTAGGGATGTAATGCGTTGGATTTTCCCTAAGCCGGTTAATAGCGAGGTAACGAGTGCGCTTGAAAAAGCGCTGGAAATACACCCAGGCATTGCGTCATTATTAGTCCAACTAGGAGTGGATAACGTAGAAAAAGCGGTTGCGTTGTTACATCCTAAACTAAGCAGTTTGGCTGATCCATTTCTTTTACCAGACATGGACCGCGCTGTGTCTCGAATTTTAAAAGCGATTGATTCGGGGGAACAAATTCTACTTTACGGAGATTATGATGTCGACGGGGTAACATCAGTCACGCTTTTACACAGAGTGTTAGTAGAGTTCGGTGGGAAGGTGAGGAGTTTTCTCCCAAACCGTTTACGAAATGGATATGGCCTTTCAAAGAAAGGCTTGGAAGAAAGTTTTGAAGCAGGCAAACCAGATTTATTGATTACTCTAGACTGCGGAACCTCTTCAAAACAGGAAATTGCGGATGTTTATGCCATGGGGATCGAAGTGATAGTCATCGATCACCATGAATGTGCAACTGAGTTGCCCGAGTGCGTCGCGATAGTGAATCCAAAACGGGGGGATAATTTTGAATATCTATGCACAGTTGGGATCGCGTTTAAAGTAGCGCACGCGTTAGCAAAAATGCGACGTGACGTCCCTGTAGCATTGAAGGATTATTTAGATTTAGTGGCCCTCGGAACCATCGCTGATGTCGTGCCATTAATTGCTGAAAATCGTTTGTTTGTAATAAAGGGACTGGAACAAGCAGCGAATTCTAAATGGGCAGGGTTAAGAGCTTTAAACCGAGTGGCAGGTCTGTCCCAGACACTTAGAGGGCCGGATGTGAGTTTCAAAATTGCTCCGCGTATTAATGCGGCTGGCCGGCTGGAGTCCGCCGGAATTGCCTTGGAACTCATGTTATCGTCAGATGAAATAACCGTTCAAAAGTTAGTAGAACAATTAGAACAGTTAAATACACGGCGGCGAGAACTCGCAGAATTAGTATTTCAACAGGCTGAAGAAGCTGTGGCCGCTCAGTACGATACTGAAAAACATAAAGCAATCGTAGTGGGAGGTAAGAACTGGCACCCTGGCCTGATCGGAATTGTAGCGGCCAAGATGGTACAAAAATATCGTTGTCCAGTGATAGTGATTGGATTTGATGCGGACGGTATCGGTAAAGGAAGTGCGAGAGGCGTCGAAGGCTTTTCACTCGTGGATGCGTTGCGCCATTGTGACTCCTATCTACTGAAACACGGCGGCCACCATTTGGCGGCAGGGGTGACTTTGGAAGAAGGTAAGATGGAGGGGTTTCAAAAAGCGTTCGGCGAATATGCGATGAAGGCCTTCAGTCAAATATCGTCCGAGAGAGAGGTCGCGCCTGATATTCATTTGGAGCTGCGTGACGTCACCATGCACTTGGTGGAGGGCTACGAAGCCGTTGGACCTTTCGGGACAAATCATCCTGAGCCTCTTTTCTTACTAACAAAAGTGCACGCTGCCGGAGCTCCGACTATCATCAAGGAAAAGCACCGAAGCTTCACCTTCCGGCAGAATGGGACTACGGCCCGCGCCATTTGGTTTAACTCCGCTGACGAACCGCTACCCGCACCGCCATGGGACGTGGCTTTTACACTAGGCCGCAACGACTTCAGAGGGACATCTTCGCCCTCAATTTACGTTCAACATCTTCGTTCTGCCGCAGAGGCGTTTGAATAAGACTGGCTAAAAGTGGTTAAACAAGGGCGTCGTGACCATCTGTAGCGCCGAGCAAATCGATGATTAAGTTTCGATAGGCCTCGCCAGTTGGATCTTCTATCGGAGACATCGCCACCGGCTTCATAAAGCGAATGTGCACAGTTGAGAATGGCTTTGGGATCCGAAATTTGTCCCAACTTCGAGTGGCCCAATAAGACTCATAATCCACTTGAATGGTCATGATGGGTAACCCCGTTTTAGCCGCTAGATATAACAGACCAGGATTAAGCTGATAAACCGGCCCGCGTGGTCCATCCGGAGTGATCGCAACGTCTGAACCTTCCTTAATGGCCGCTTCCAACCGCCGAATCGCCGCGACGCCTTTGCGTGAACTAGAACCCAGAACGGAGCACATCCCAAAGTCCCCCACAAAGTCAGCCAACAATCGCCCATCTCGGCTTGGGCTAGTCAGTACCGTCACTTTTCGATGGCGGCGACAGATCCACTCAAAACACAGCGGCAAAATCAGAATACGATTATGCCAGATGCCTACCAACACGGGATGGGTGAACGCGGATTTTAGGTAGCCGGCTTCATCTGAAACCTTCCAGCGCAAAGTTCCCCCTAACAGCTTTAATATGATACTGCCTAAAACAGTGATGCAGCGATTGAGCACGGCTCGAGTCATTATTCCGATGTTTCTTTCCAACGGAACATGCCCGGAGAGGGCAAATTGAGCTGATCAAGTATACGGTCAACGACCGTGTCTGCTAGGGCTTCCACAGTGGCGGCGCCTCCGTAAAACGAGGGGCTGGCCGGCAAAACAATCGCTCCCGCCTCCATGACGCTGACCACATTGCGTGCGTGAATGAGGTTCCAGGGCATTTCGCGCGGTACAAGAAGCAGCTTGCGGCGCTCCTTTAAGAAAACGTCTGCCGCGCGCAAAATCGTCGAATCGCTGACTCCGGCTGCTATGCGGCCTAGGGTGCCCATCGAACAGGGGACGACGACCATGGCGTCAAAGCGTGCGGAACCGCTTACGAAGGGGACGTTCATTGTCTTATCATTGTGCTGATGAACGTTAGGATGCACCTCCAATTGTCCCAACTCCTCATGGACGACTTGTTTGGCGTAGGTGCTAAACACCAGATGAACCTCATGCTCCGAGGCGTCCACGCGTTGAAGGAGGCGCTGGAGATAAATGGCACCGCTGGCGCCGGTGGCTGCAAAGACAAGTTTCATTCGAAGAAACAGAAAAAACACAGCAAGGCGGCTTAGAGCCACCCTGCGGAATGCAGGCGGTGTGTGAGCTCGCCCTGTCTGGAAAGCAAGGGAGCGTATACCTCGCCATGTGTGTCTTTAGGAAGACAGCGCGTAGATAAATCCAGTAGCACCACCCGTGCGCACAGATCGCGGAACGTCACTGGTTTGCCGTGGGCGGCGTGCCAGGCGTAGGCCGCTTGAATGGCGGCTCCCAAGGCGGCTCCCTCGGCGCTTCTAAGACAAACCGTTGGCACACCGAAGACGTCTGCGCAAATCTGGCGCCACACCTTACTCTTGCTTCCCCCACCGGTGAGACGGATTTCCGTTGGCCTAATTCCTAACGCGCGAAAGCGGTTCAAACCATAAGCGAGCCCGAGCGTAACGCCCTCCATGACGGACCTCGTTATGTACGCTGGGGCCATGGTGGTGGTGGTCAGCCCGTGGAACATCGCGGTGCTCGACGGCAGGTTCGGGGTGCGTTCGCCATTGAGATAGGGCAGGAAAAGCAGACCTCCAGCACCAGCAGGACATGAGAGAATTTGTTTTTCCATCTCGTCGTGGCTCCAGCCGAATAGGTTGCGCGCTTGCTCCGTCGCCGAGGTCAAGTTCATCGAGCAGGACAGCGGCATCCATTTGTCGGTGGAATCGCAAAACGCCGCAATTTCTCCCTCAGGATCCACCGCTGGCTCCGCGGAATTCGCGAACACCGTGCCTGAAGTGCCGAGACTGACGGTCACGATTCCCGGTTGAACGTTACCCGTGCCGATTGCGCCCATCATATTGTCGCCACCACCGGCGGAAATAATAGGACTACGTTCTAATCCCCATTTCGTGCGCAAGTTGTCGCGAAGTAAACCGATGGCACGGCGAGAAGACGCCACGGCTGGCAGGGCGCCCGCGAGGTCCGCATCAATGAATTCAATCAGCGGCTCGCACCAAGTTCGGGTGCGAATGTCGAGCAGCCCTGTGCCAGAGGCGTCTCCAAATTCCATAGTTCGCTCGCCGGAAAGGTGGAAGTTGAGGTAATCGTGGGGAAGGAGAACCGTTTCAAGGGCGCGAAAGTGATGCGGCTCGTTCTGTTTGAGCCAAAGAATTTTAGGGGCGGTGTAGCCCGGTAGCATCGCATTGCCTGCAAGCTTAATGAGTTCGTCTGGCCCTCCAAACTCCGCATCAAACTCTCGGCACTGCTGCGTAGTGGAGGTGTCGCACCACAGTTTAGCCGGGCGAATGACGCGCCCCTGGGCGTCCAAGGGTACAAACCCATGTTGCTGGCCACTCACGCCGATGGCCGCGACTTCCTGTTTGCGCGTGCCCAATTCCTGAAGCAGTTGGGCGACGGTGTAATCCAAGGCATCCACCCATTCTTGGGGATCCTGTTCCATGTGACCCTGCGGCAAACCTTCTATCATGCCGTAACTCTTCTGAGCCGATGCCACCACGAGTCCTGTGGTTAAATCCACAGCAATGGCTTTTGTGGACTGCGTACCGCTGTCGATGCCTATCGCGATCATAAGTGTTATTAACTCAAACTGCCGGAAAATGCGCCGAATCTAATCACAAAGGCTGATCAGATTACAAAAGGAATGAACAGGGTTCCTTATGCGCCGCGCCTTCCAAACGCTATCTTTGACACCGCTCATCAGGTACGTACGATGAAATTATGATCACCCGTCTGCTCCACACCCGCTATCGTGTTGAAGATCTCGCGCGCACTGTTGATTTTTATACTAAGGTCCTCGGTTTGGAGGAGGTCTCGCGACACCGCTCTCCTCGGGGATCGGAACTGGTCTTTTTGAAGGCTCCTCTGAGTGAAGAGCTCATTGAGATTTGTCACTTTCCAGCGTCTGGTAAAGTTGTGGTCGGGCCAGACTTGACGCATTTGGCGTTCGAAGTTGCGGATCTAAGTCAGTTTGCAGCACATAGTGCCGCAATGGGTTATCCCTTGTCAGATGGTCCCACAAAGACATCTTCCGGCAGTCTTATCGCCTTCGTGGACGCTCCCGAGGGCTATGAGATCGAGCTAATTCAACGGACTGTTTCATAACTCGGCTTGCGGAAATCGGCCGCCTCAGGTGTTCTGCCAGCCATGCGGAAGACCAAAATTATTGCCACCCTCGGTCCTGCCACAGAGTCCGAAGAGGTCCTAAGAGAGCTAATTCACGCGGGGACAAACGTTTTCCGGTTGAATATGAGCCATGCAGCCCACGACTGGGTTCGCATGGTGGTCCCTCGGATCCGAGCACTCGCTGCTGAGGCCAAGCAGGTTATCGGCATCCTCATGGATACGCAGGGCCCCGCGATTCGCACCGGTGACTTGCCCGTAAAGCTCGACCTTAAGCCGCGCGATATTTTTGAGTTCACCGTTCGTGGTGCCAAAAATGAAGAAGCGTATTCCGTGGATGTGAATTACGACGGGTTGATCGACGACATTTCCGTGGGCGACACGGTGTTAGTGGACAACGGCGTCATCCACATGAAAGTGCTCTCGAAGTCAGGGCATCATATTAAATGCGAGGTTCTGACTGAGGGCGTTATGGGCTCGAGACGGCATATTAATTTGCCCGGTGTTAAAGTGAACTTGCCTCCTTTGACTGACAAAGATTTGGCCGATGTGGCTCTGGGTTGTGAGTTGGGGGTGGATTTCGTTGCACTCTCTTTTTGCAGGGAAGGTAGTGATGTGGAGCAACTTCGCGATGTTCTTGCCAGCCATGGCAGTAGTGCGCGTATAGTGGCTAAGATCGAAGACCAGATGGCCGTTAAAAATTTGGACGAAATTATTCGCGTCGCAAATGTGATTATGGTGGCTCGAGGTGACTTGGGAATTGAATGTCCGATGGAAGATCTTCCCATTATCCAGCGTCGTATCGTGAAGCGTTGCATACGGATGGGACGTCCTGTGATTGTCGCAACGCACATGCTCGAGTCCATGATCGGCAATCCAATTCCGACGCGTGCCGAAGTCACGGACGTGGCCAATGCCGTCTTCGAGCAGGCAGACGCCATCATGCTTTCCGGCGAGACCACCGTGGGGAAATACCCGGTGAAGTGCGTGGAGGTGTTGGACCGTGTCGCACGTCGTATCGAGCGGAGCGGCGGCGCTGGGTTTGCAGAGCAGGCGTTGCTTTCGGACGACCGGCAAAAGACGGTTCACGCCGCGGTAGTTTTAGCCAACTCGCTGCCGGGCTCGCGGTTGCTCGTCTTCACTCGCCGTGGGGTCATCGCAGATTTTGTCGCCAATCAGCGGCCCCTTCATGCGCCTATTTACGCGTTTGCGCCCACCGAAGCGGTCGCGGCGCGCCTTACGCTCAATCGGGGGACTGTTCCGCTTTACCTCCCTTTTGAAGCGCCCTCAGACCACTCCATTCCCGCTGCCGAAGCGATGCTGCTGGCCAAGGGCTTTGTGCAAGTGGGAGACCGTCTGGTGATCGTGACTGATGCGCCCGGGAAGGCAGCGCAGTTTGACGCGGTTCAGTTGCGCGTGGTGAATGGCTGATATCAGTACAGAGGTGATTTGGAACGTTACTTTCTTAAGGCGTCTTGTTTGCGGATGCGTTAGGATTGGGCCTCGAGGTTAGTATGAAAAAAGTGTTATTGTTGCTGGGGATAATGCTGGCGTTTGGTGCGTTAAAGGCGCCGGCGGAGCACGCTCTTTTGCTTCGTCAACGCGCACTCGGCTTTCAGATGGCGCGTCTGAATTTGAACGTGCGTGCTCAATTGGGGCAGATCGGTTTTGTGGCGGCGCTGAGTGGGTTTCGGGCACTGATGGCGGATATTTTGTGGATTCGCGCAGGGGTGGCTTTTGATCAGATGGCATGGCCACGGATGCAGTTGCTTTTGCATTCGGCAACTCAGTTGCAGCCAAAAGCGGAATTATTCTGGGAGATGGCACACTTCCATATGGCCTATGACGCCGCTATCGCTGTGCGCTCCGATGAAAAGCGGGAGCCTCTGGCAGCGCTGCGCCGCAAGGCAGAAGTGGAATATATGCACATAGGAGAGGTTTTTTTGAAAGAGGGTCTCACCTTTAATCCGGAAAGTTCGCGGCTTTGGGAGCGACTGGGAACCTTGTACGGCAACCGTCTTCACGATCACTCCGCTGCCGCAGAGGCATTTTTAAAGGCCTCACAGAAACCCAATGCCATGACGTATTTGCGCCGGTTTGTGGGGTATGAACTCGCACAAGTTCCGGGGCGCGAGCGCGAAGCTTATGAAGTATTGCGCAAGCTGTATCTCGAGGGTGATGCGCAGCGTCTTCCAAACCTCCTGCGTTACGTCTCGCAACTTGAGCAAAAATTGGCTGTTCCCACAGCAGAGCGGGTTTACATTCCCAGAACCGCTGACGAGCCTGCTCAACCGCAATTCAACCGTTAGCGCATCCTGTAGAACCTCCCCCCAACAACGCCCCGTTCACCTAGCCCCGTTCACCCCGCTCACTGGAGCAATATACAAGGCAACACCCCATCCTTTCATGCGCTACGCAATATTTGGCGATATTCATGCGAATCTCGAAGCTTTTCAGACGGTTTTGGAGGATGCTCGTACCCAAGGGGCCACGGATTTTGTCTGTTTAGGCGACATGGTCGGCTACAACGCGGATCCCATTGCCTGCCTAGAACTGGTACGCGATTTGCAGTGCCCAGTAGTCAAAGGCAATCACGACGAACAAGCCTCAGAAAACACCGAGCTCACTTACTTTAATCCCCTGGCTGCAAGGGCGATTCAGTGGACACGTGACCAGCTTTCGCCCGCTCATAAAGATTGGCTCCGCGCCCTGAAGTTTAGTCGTTTGGTGCGCAATTTCACCATCGTGCACGCCACCCTCGATTCCCCCTCTAGCTGGGGATACATCATTTCGGACTTGGATGCCTCTGCCAGCTTCAGCTATCAGCATACTCAATTGTGCTTCTATGGTCACACACACGTCCCGCGTGCCTTCGTGCGCGATATTCGTGTCAACGAACTACCCCCGGACTTGCTGAACATTGAACCGGGTAAAAAATATTTTATCAATGCAGGCTCTGTCGGCCAACCGCGTGATGAAGACTGGCGTGCCTCCTACGTGCTGTATTCCCCCGCCCAACAAACGGTGGAATGGCGCCGCCTAGAGTACGATATCTCGACTGCACAGGCTAAGATCATTGCCGCCGGTCTTCCAGAGCGTCTCGCCACCCGTCTCTCTGAAGGCCGGTGATCCTCTGGTGAATGCGCCGGATTTCAATATCCTAAATCGGTTTCCGATGCGGGCCGCCCCGGAGTCTGTCCTGATCCTCAAACCCAGCTCGCTCGGGGACGTTCTTCATACACTGCCCGCCGTCGCTGCGCTCAAACAACATTGGCCTAGCGCTCGGATCCGGTGGTTGGTGAATCCTGAATGGGCGCCGATGCTCGAAGGAAATCCGGTGGTGGACGAGGTGTTACACTTTCCTAGGCAGCAATTTCGAGGACTTTTTGGTCCGGTGCATCTGCTTCGTTGGGCCCGGCAGTTTGCTCCCAGTGGCGCCGCACCACTGGTCCTGGACTTCCAAGGACTTCTTCGCTCTGCGCTGATTGGTCGACTGTGCCGGACTGCGCACTTTTATGGACTTTCGGATGCCCGGGAGGGTGCCAGATTTTTTTATGATGCAGCCGCCCCGGTAGTCGGGAAGCAGCATGCGGTCGAACGTTATCTGGCCTTGGTTCAGATGGTGGGGGCACGTGTGGACAGCCCGCTACGTTGGCCTCTCCCGAAGACCAAGTTGCCTGTCGGCTTTGATTGCGCGTTGCCGTTTGTGGCGCTCCATCCGTTTTCACGCGGCCGAGGAAAGTCTCTCTCTGTCGCCGAGGTGCAGCAAATTTGTGAGGTGCTTGCCCCGAGGCGTGTGGTGTTAGTGGGGCGCTCGGAATTGGCGCTTCCAGTGATGGATAATCTGGATAATTGGCTGAACCGGACCTCGCTTTTGGAATTGTTGGCGCTTTTGGGATCCGCACAGTGGTGCGTTAGTGTTGATAGCGGGCCGATGCATATGGCCGCTGCGCTGTCGGCCCGAGTGCTTGCATTGCATACTTGGAGCGATCCGCAAAAAGTGGGCCCTTTCCCAAAAGAAGCATGGGTGTGGAAAAAGGGAGCGCTTTACCAACGCGGCTTCTCAGAAACGACCGTTTCGAGTGCCACTTTGCTCGAAGCAGTGGCATTTTGCGCCGCGTTATTTTCGCCCCAGTAACGGCGCGCTCCACAGGTATAGGCAGAAGAATGCTACTTGCGCACTATGCCATTTAGCCGCAAATCTCGCCCAATCCGCCGGTATTCGGGATTCATTAGTTCCACTTTCCCACATCCGCTTCCTCCAACCGCCACCTGACCCCCTCCACACAGCAGCGGTGCCATGTAAAAACAAACTTCGTCCACAAGGTTTGCCTCGAATAAAGCGCCTAGTATCTCTCCCCCGCCTTCTGCCAAAACGGACGTCACTTGATGCGTATTTCCAATTTCGTGGAGCACATCCGTTAAAGGTTTGTTGATGTAAACTAAGGTGCGATCTTTGTGGATATCGGTGAACACCTTAGAGTCCAAGGGTAACGGGCCACCGCCACGGCTTAACACCACTCGCCACGGTTGCGCTTTGTGCTCAGGCATAGTGACATCTCGGACGGTTAACGAGGGATCGTCGGCTCGCAAGGTTCCCGCTCCAATGAGCACCGCATCCGTAACAGCCCGCAAGCGATGGGCATCCTCACGTGCGGCCCGGCCCGTCAACCACTGCCCTTCTCCAGGCGGGCGAGTGATCCTTCCATCCAGCGAAAGCCCGGCTTTGGCTATCACCCAGGGAAGGCCGGTGGTGATCCATTTGAAAAATGCTCGGTTCAGGTGCGCGCAAGCTTCTCGGAGAACGCCCGTCTCTACTTCCACCCCACCCGCGCGAAGCCTTTCGAGTCCAATCCCAGCGTGCGCAGGATGCGGATCCACCACGCCCACCACCACTCGCCGGATGCCAGCGGCAAGGATCGCTTCGGTGCACGGAGGCGTCCGCCCGTGTGTGCAGCAGGGTTCGAGGGTCACGTAAAGCGTCGCGCCCTTTGCTAGGATCGGGTCTGGCAAGGCATTGAGCGCCTCAATCTCGGCATGCGGTCCCCCTGCTTTACGGTGCCATCCCCGAGCAATAATTCGCCCTTGGCGGACAATCACACAGCCAACGGTGGGGTTCGGACTGGTGTATCCGTAGCCCTTAAGCGCTTCTCGCAGAGCTGCCCGCATGAATCGAATGTCCTGCATATTCACAGAGTATCGGTGGAGGATGGCGGGGATCGAAAAAGTATTTTCACTTTGTGCAGACTTTTTTCCCGTTTGTTCCGTAGCCAACAGTGAGGGTTGTTTGACCGATCCCACGCAAGGTGGCGCTTGGAGCCGCTGAAAGCGGTGCAGCGATAAAGCGGCTTAGCGATGAAGCGGTTGTACCCTGAGGAAGCTTGAATCCGCAGCGCCGTGTTTCTGAGGTCCGCCGAGCTTCTGCGGCGGTATCCATCGGTCACACCTGCTCAGTAGCGCAGTAGCCCCGTCGGTTCGGTGCTTCCTTTGAGCCAAAGTTTTTCAAAAAAAGGAAAAGAAGGCACCCCCAGCAGCGCCAGTCAGAACCCCCTCACCGCCCAGAACTATCTTCGTCTGCAGCCAACCACAAAACCCAAACCTAAAGAAATCAAATCCTATGACCACGACAACCACACTCAAATCTGCCCAACAACCCACTACTTTCTGGCCCACGGCCACCTCTGGGGTCGGTGCTACTTCTCTCTCTAATCTATCTCAAATGTCTCCTCTGGATAAATTAGCCTCTCTCCGCCAAGACATGGATCGTCTTTGGGAGCTAACGTTTTCCGGCCGTGCCGGAGCCACCTTCGGAAACTTGGGGCAGACGGCACAAAATATCCAGTGGTGCCCCGCAGTGGATCTCTACGATGAGAGTGAGCGCCTTGTCGTAAAGGTCGAATTGCCTGGCATGACCCGCGAACAGATTCAAATCAACTATCAGGACGGAGTGCTGAGCATCTCTGGGGAACGTAAATCGGATTACGAACACGGCAAAGAACCCGATGCATACCGCTCGGAACGGGCCGTGGGTAAGTTTGCGCGGGATCTGGCGCTTCCAGTGCCGATCGAAGCTGAGCAAATCAACGCCACCTATAAAGATGGAGTTCTCGCCGTGCTTTTACCTAAAAGCGAGGACGCAAAGCCGCATAAGGTCGAAGTGAAAATCGCGTAGCCAGTGAGATTGCGCTCGGGAGATGCAGAGCCCCAGCTCCGCATTGAGAGGTCTCACTTATACCGTCTCTTTCAGTTTGATGGATGATTCAAAAGACCTCAGCACCTGGGAGCGCGGAGCCCCAGCTCCGCAATGCCTGTCTGAGCTTTTAGAGCGTCAAAGCGGAGCTGGGGCTCCGCGTTCCCGGGAGAGAAGGACCAGTTTTCTTCAAGATTTGGTATTAGAGGTCTAGCGGGGCGCAATCCAAGCAAGGACGCACAAGGTTAGCGAGTTAGCGGAGCTGGGGCTCCGCCTTCTTCAAGCCGCGTCGCTTAAAAGGGGATTGAGCGCGAGGAACATACAAAACGTTGCGAATGAGTCCGGTACTGAGTCGCAACAGTCTCAGGGGGATACGCTTTTCAGTCCTCGTGGAGTTCTTTAAGCTGCGGGCGCAGTTTTCAAAAACCAGTGTTTGAAAAAGTCCCGGAAAAAATCCCGCAAAGGGTTAAGGCGGCATTAAAACCACATTTGAAAAACCGAAAATGGGGTGCCAACGCTACAAGGCGCCTAAAAACAGCCACGTTTAGACACGCGGTCGCTAAGTAGGGTGAAAGAACTGCGGGACAGGCTTGGGCGCCTGTGGGGCGTGATGTCTTTGGAGCGCAATTTGACGTGCGAGCGGCGCATCAGCGCAACCCCATGGCCTGCCGCACACGGCTCATGGTGGGTAGAGCCACTGCGCGGGCGCGGGCGGCTCCGTTTTCGAGGATTGAATCCAGTGCGGTCGGGTCCGAAGCGAGCTCCGCCCGGCGGGCACGTAACGGGGCGAAGCGGGACCAGAGGGCGTCAAAGAGGCGCTTTTTAAAGTCGCCGTAGCCCACGCCGCCGGAGCGGAATTGGTCCTCCATGAGGGCCACGGCCGCAGGTTCGGCGCAGAGCTTGTAGAGGGCTAGGATGGAGGAGGAAGAGGGATCTTTGGGGGCTTCAACGGGCGAGGAATCTGTTACGATGCTCATGACCTTTTTACGCAGCATTTTTTCTTCTTCGAACAGGCCCAGAGTGTTGTTGTAACTCTTGCTCATCTTCTGTCCGTCGAGCCCGATGACGGTGGCGACCTCTGCTACGATGCTTGCTTCGGGAATTGTGAAAATCGGGCCGAAGGTGCGATTCGCCTTCTCTGCGAGGTCTCGGGTGACTTCCACGTGCTGTTTTTGGTCGCGTCCGACGGGAACAATGTTGCTGTTATAAAGGAGAATATCCGCCGCCATCAAAACGGGGTACGCAAACAGGCCGTGCGAGGGAACCTTGCCTTTGGTGAGGTGGTCCTTGTACGCGTGGCAGTTTTCAAGCATTGGCATGGGGGTGAGACATGTCAAAAGCCAAGCGAGTTCAGTGACTTCGGGCACGTCGCTTTGGCGAAAGAGTACGGCCTTGCTTGGATCCAAGCCACAGGCCAGAAAATCTAGGGCTACACTGCGAGAATATTCTCTCAGGAGCGCGGGGTCGTGCACTGTGGTGAGGGCGTGATAGTCGGCTATGAAGTAGAAAGCTTCGCCCTTGTCTTGCCATTCGATGCCGGGGCGCATCATTCCAAAGTAATTGCCAAGGTGGGGCCTCCCTGTGGGTTTGATGCCGGAGAGAATACGTGGAACTGCCATAAAAACTAAGCGTTCAATAAATTGTGCTCGTCGCCACCCAGAGCGGTTAGCAGAGGAACCAAACGCCTAGTGTGGCTTAGCCGCGGTTCCTTCCCCGCGCTAGCCAATTTCCTGCTGAGACGGGAGCGGTGCAAGGACTTCGGGCGGGATATGAGCGGCAAGTGCGGCGAGTTTGTTAAGACGCTTCTGGCGCTTTGCCAGTGCCTTATCGGCATAGCACTCTTTCGAAACGTGGCTTTGGGCCTTTGCGTTGCGTTCTGGCAAAAGGCCGCCAACCCAGCTCCCTCTGTCGTTTTGAGAAGGACTTGTAGGAATCTGCAATGGCAGTTTAGCAGGCGCGGGGTGGCGTCCATTGGATGGAGTTGAGGTAGGCAGCCGCGAAAGCCGCGGTCTGCAGCTAAGGGCGTCCCACCCCATGGTAAGTGAACCCCATGTCCCGCATCGTTTTCGGGTTGAGTAAATTGCGTCCGTCGAAAAGCAGGGGCGTGTGCATGGCGGCTTTTACTGCGGCAAAATCTTGTCGGGCAAATTCTTTCCACTCCGTCGCTAGTAAAAGCGCTTCTGCACCCTCTGCGGCTTCCAGCGGGGAATGGGCCAGCTTCAAGCTTGCAGGGAGCAACTTGTATTCGACGGCTTTTTCCATTCCCTTAGGGTCGTAAGCGGTCACTTGCGCGCCCTCTGCCACGAGTCGGTTGACCAACTCGATGGCGACGGAGTTGCGCACGTCGTCTGTGTCTGGCTTGAAAGTCAGGCCCCAGACAGCGATGCGTTTGTCACGCAGCACCCAGAGCGCGTCTTTAATTTTTTTTAGAAACACGTCAAGCTGCCCAGCGTTAATGCGCTCCACTTCCTGTAGCAGGCGGAAAGGCACCCCTAACTCCTCGGAAATGGCGATGAACGCCTTTACATCTTTTGGGAAACAGGAACCGCCGTAGCCCAACCCTGCGTTTAGAAAGTTGCGTCCGATGCGGCGATCCATCCCGATGCCGTCGGCAACCATTTCCACATCCGCCCCGCTGGCCTCGCAAATGGCTGAAACGGCGTTGATGTAGGAAATCTTGAGCGAGAGGAACGAATTGGCCGCGTGTTTAATCAGCTCGGCAGAACTAACATCTGTGACAAGGATGGGCACTTGAAAGGGCTCGTACATCCGTTTCATTAAATCCGTGGCCCTCTGAGATGCGGACCCCACCACGATGCGGTCGGGCTTCATCAAGTCTGGTACTGCGCACCCTTCTCTCAGGAACTCTGGATTGGAGACGACGTCGAACTCTGCGGTGGGGTTGTAGCGGCGAATCGTTGCATCGACTTTTTCGCCGGTCTTGACGGGCACGGTGGACTTGTCGACAACCACGCGATATTGGCCGGGCTTGAGAACGCCGGCGATTTCGCGGGCAACCCGCTCGATATAAGTCAGGTCAACACTTCCGTCAGCTTGAGGGGGCGTGGGGACAGCGATGAACACGATTTGGCTGTTATCGACGCCATCCTCAATGGAATGGGTAAAGCGCAGTCGACCGGCGGCCACGTTGCGAAGGACGAGCTCTTCGAGGCCCGGCTCGTAAATAGGAATTTGCCCGCGATGCAACATGTCAATTTTGCGAAGATCGTTATCCACGCAAATCACGGTGTGGCCCACTTCGGCGAAACACGCGCCTGAAACCAAACCAACGTAGCCCGAGCCAATAATGCAGAGATCCATAATTTGAAAAAAAGACAGCTACTCTAAATCGTGATGGACAGAGAAAATCAGCGGTTTTTGCTACTGCTAGAGGAGCTGGCGGCTTCTGGGTCAAAGTGAAGCGGAAGTTTAAACTTAGGAATGTCCTTTAAAGTGAGGGTCAGCAGGACAGCGACATCGTTTTTTGTGGCGTTTTCACGCAGAACCAGACTGAGAGAGGCGATCCAGGAGCGCAAATCGCGATCGAGGCTGTAGCGCTGATACTCTGCATTTTTGGTTACGAACTCGTAGTTTTCCTCAAAACCGACCGTCCAGTTGTCGCTCATGCGTAGCCGTGCTCCGCCGGTAACTAAGTTAGAGTTGTTGAAGTAGCGGTTTCCAGAAACGTAACGGTTACCCAGATTTACAGTAAGATCCCGAGTGAGTTGAACGTTAGAACTGGAGTTGAATTCAGAAAAGCCCTCGTCGACTACTGGCAGTTGGCTGTCTAGATCCACGCCTAGCCAAGGCAGCGGATTCCAACGCAGGCGGTTGGACAGGTTGGAATAAGCTCCCGCGTCGGCGGATACCGCAGCGCCATACTCGGGCTGTTTGATGCGCATATCCATGAAGGACTCAAGCTCCAGCCAGTTCAACGTTTCTTCATCTCGCCGAGTCTGTAGTCGGTTGCGCACTCCAAACCGCAGAATGTCCCAACTGGTTATGGAGTCGACGGAATTGAACTGAGGAAAGTCGATGGCAGGTAGTTTGGAAGAGGGATTAAGCGTATCGATTGGAAGTAGTTTAGTAGGATCGTCAGAGGCAGAGACCAGTGAAAGGTTCCCGAAGGGCTGGAAAATGTGGCGCAACCCGTCTAGACCCAAATTGCGATTTTCCACGGACTCGAAGTTGCGCGAAAGTTTGAAGGAAGCCTCTATTCCCAAGTTGCCCACGAAGCGGTCCAGAGCACCGCCTTTCCCGTAAAGCGGGTCACCCGGCGCGAGGCGTCCTTCGGTCAGGGAGGCGCTGTAGTGGGTGGCGCGTACGCCCACCTTGGGAACCACGGACAACCAACCGCCCCATGTTTGCGGGTAGGTTAACTGATGAAAACTGTCGAGCCGGACCGTGTCGTACGTGAAAAAGTCAAATGGCGTAGCAGTGTTGCCAGGATTCTCCTTGGCTTGTTTACGGCGCAATTTTGCTACAGTTGTTTCACCGTCGTAGAACACTTTGGATCCCAGAATGGGCTGTCGCTTCAAGTCCAGCGCCAGTGATGGAAGCGCGTCGTTGCTTTCGTAATCGTTGTTGAACTGCTTGCGCATTTCCAAAGTGAGAGTGTGGTTCTCCTCCAAGTGGGTGAGGGCGAAGACGCTTTCAGGGTTGGGATCGCGTTGTAGCTCGGAGGGCGAAAAATCCCGGTAGAAATTAATGTCGCTAAGCTTGTTAAAGTTGATCGTCGTGTAGACGGTTTCAGAGAGAAAGGAGCGATCTTGGATGGATACTCGGAATCGCTTCGGATCGATGGGATTTGTAGGCGATCCGAGTTCAGGAGGCTTGTTCCCCGGTGTTTGATCGTCGATGTAATAAGAACGCAAGCGTCCCCAAGAGCCGGTGGCTTTGTTGTCTTGCGCCAAATCCACTCCAAAACCGACACCCCGCTTAGACAGGTAATCCAGCCGCAATCCTCCAATCGTGTCGGCTGACACTGGAAATGCGAAGCGTGTCAGCAGGAAGGCGCCCCAGTTGCTGCGGGAACCTGGCGCTATGGAAAAACTTTGGTCACTGCTCGAGGGCTGGTAAAGGTAAGGCAGCCAGAACACCGGCGTGCGCCCCACGTAGACCATGACGTCTTCGTACTCTGTGTGGTTGTTACGAAAAATACGCACCTTTCGCGCTCGCAGATGGAACCCCGGGTCGCTACTGTTGTCGGTGGTAAAGAGGCCGCCCGATGCCTCAAATGTGTCTGGGCCGGTGGAGACAAGCGAATGCGCCTGCGCCATAAAGGGTCCTGCCGCTGTGCGAAACTCAGAGCCGGAGATACGCTTGGTATCAAGGTTGTAAATGGCTCTGTCGCCTGAAAAAATTTTGTCGCCGCGATAAATCCGGACATCTCCGGAGACCATCACATCCCGCGTTGTGGTGTCGCATTGAGCATAATCACAGTAAATCACTGTATCTCCTACCGCAATGACCACGTCGCCTTGGGCGATGGCGAGGTTGCCCTCACGGCTTGTCTGACGAGATTCAATTTGGAGAGGAGCATCACCCGCAAAAAGCTTCCCAGAGGCGGTCCGATCGGCGGGGGCGGCACTTGCACTGAAGCTTGCGCACAGGAATACCGAGCTCAGAAGCGCGAAAAACGCTCGGAAAGAGGCGGCAAAAAGGGGGTGACGAACAACCATGGTGCTTGCGAGGGAGCGAACCTTAACAAAGGTTTGTCATCTTTCCAGTCGCTTTCCATGCAATACAAGCCTTCAAGTTGAGTGATCGGCAGTTTAACAAACAAGAAGTCATGAACTGAATGATCTTTCGCTAGCTAAGTTCCGCGTTACGCCGCTCCAGCATCTTCTTAACCTCCCGGCAGTACCCCGCCATATCCTCCGCCTGCAAAATGCCGGAAACAATCACAACGCGCCGTGCCCCGGAGTCTAAAACGTGTTCCAAGTTTTCGCGTTTGACCCCGCCAATGCAAAAAATTGGAATGCTCACCGCCTCGTGTACTCGAGCGAGATCCTCCAGACCTATGGCGGGACGGCCGGGCTTGGTGGGGGTCGCGAATAAGGGACCGAAGCCGATATAATCAGCTCCTTGCGCAGCGGCTTCGGTCGCCTGAGCTAGTGTGTGCGTCGACTTTCCGATGAGTAAAAACGGGACGTCCCCCGAGAGAACCCGCCCCGCGCGCCACCGAGCGTCTGGTACCTCAAAGTCATCCTGTCCCACGTGCGCGCCCTGCGCTCCCACAGAAGGCACAAGCTGCGGGTGATCGTTAATCAGCAACGGAACCCCCGCCGCCTCAGTCAGGCTGATAATACGTCGTGCGAAGGATTCAACCTCCTCCTCTTGCGCATTTTTCGCGCGCAGTTGAATGGCGTCCACGCCGCCTTCCAGCATGGCGACCGTCACTGCTTCAATTTTAGACTCCTGCACATACCCCAAGTCTAGAATTCCATATAACAACGCATCGGCGATCGGCTTCATCACAGTATCTGAGCACAGAATTCTTCCATTGGGGAAGCGGAAGCTCAACGGAGTGCGTTGCATCAGCTCTCGTTTGATGGCAAAGTCGCAGGGTAGTTACCACTACGACCACCCGAGCACATGCAGCTTTTTATAAAACTATTGCGTCAGTTTGGACCGGCGGGTTGCGCGGTGGTCTTGGGTATCCTAGTCGGGCGGGCCTTGCGGGTTTCTCCTCAACCAGCAGCGCCGCCACACAAAGAGGCATTGGCAACGGTGACTTCTGAAATACCCCGTCCTTCCGAAATTGAACGCCCTCCGGATAACACCGACGCTTCGGTGGAAGCCGAGGTGGCCCGGTTATTGGGCGGAGCCTCCAGCGGGCGGGAACAGCGCACGGCCGCGGAAGTGATGGATTCCATTTCGTCGGCGAGCGGAGAGAAGAGCGATCTACGCCGGTTTCTTGCGATCTACGAAGCCGTGGGTGAATTAGGAAAAGATGCGCTAGGGGAAGCTTTGGAACGGGCGAAAAAGGAAAATAATGCAATCGCCATTCGCGCCCTGGAACGGCGCTGGGCGGAGATTGACCCGTTGGGAGCGGCTAAGGCGTTGGCGGACGGGAGCCTCAGTGGCTTGGGTGACGCTTTTTTCGGGGCGTGGGCCAAGTCCAATCCTGCAAGTGCGTTACAGTGGTACGCGGGGTTGGAGAACGGTGATATCAAAAACAATGCGCGCGCCTCGATTCTCGATCGGATTGCAAAAATGGATCCCGAGAAAGCGTTGGATTACGCTAATCAAATGCCGGCCGGCGCCGATCAAAAGCTCCTATACTCTCGCGCACTTACGGCCATCTGCGCCAAGGATCCGAGCGCGGCCTTTATCGCCGCCCAACGCCTTCCAGAAGGCGACAGTAGGAAAGCAGGACTGGATTCGGTGCTGACACAAATTGCGAATACGGATGTGGCTGAAGCTCAACGTCTTCTTGCGGGTCTGCCTCCAAATAGCATCACTACCGCAGGGGGTGCAATTGCTGGGAAGTTGGCGCGCGAGAATCCGCAGTCTGGCTTGGATTTTGCCTCCGCACTTCCAGACGGCCCCAGCCGCGAAGCCGCCTTCGCCGGAGTCGCCCGTGAGTGGGCCGGCCGGGATGTGGAGGCCGCCGCTAAATGGCTGGACACTATTCCCAAAGGCGCGGCGCGCGACTCCGCTATTGCCTCGTTCGCCAACCGCACCGCCCCTCGTGATCCGGAAGGTGCCACGCTCTGGGCTTCCACGTTGCCGCCCGGCACTCAGCGCAGCGCCGTCCTCTCCCAGACTATTGCTATCTGGCAGCGCACCAGTCCCGCGGCCGCTACGGATTGGATTGCCACCGCTCCCGGTCTTACCGCCGACGAACGCACGGCTCTTTCTCAAGTTCAACCCAGCCGTCCCGAATTCCGACGTGGTGAGCAAGCCCGCCGCCAGCGTGCCGGAAACTAGCCAAATCGGCTCTAGAAGCCATTTTGATTCGTTTTTTGGAGGAACAAACTTTTCTATTGGTAATGCGAAAAGCGGCCACTTCGGGGAAGGCGCGTGCTGGGGCCTTCACGCTTACCGCTTTCTTCCGGCGAAATTTGCCTCCATACTATCGCGATGCAGTCTGTTACTTTTCGCGTTCCTGCCACAACGGCGAACCTTGGCCCGGGCTATGATTGCCTCGGCATCGCTCTTGGGCTGGCCAATCGCGTCACTGTCACCCGTTTGTCTGTCGTTCAAGAAAAGCCTCCGGTTGGGTTTCATCCTGGCGACGCTATGGCGGCCGAAGCCGCCGAACGGTTTTTCCTGAGAAGTAGCCTCACGGAATTTCCCTTCACATGGAGCATCGAAGGCGAGGTCCCGCGTTCGCGTGGGTTGGGCAGCTCAGTGACCGTTCGCCTCGGATTGCTCGCAGGACTCAACGCTCTCGCGGATTCCCCTTTATCCCGACAAGACTTATTTGAACTTTGCGCCTCGCTTGAAGGACATCCCGACAACGCAGCACCCGCTGCTTTTGGTGGTTTTACAGTTGCCGGTGGGGAGGGAACGGTCCGGTTTGAAGTCCGACCAGAGCTAACTTTCGTGTTGCTCATTCCAGATTTTGAGGTCAGCACGCCGGCGGCACGCCAAGTCCTGCCCGCCCAGTTGGACCATGCAGCAGCGGTGATGAGTTGCGCTAATGCCTGCCGTATTACCGCAGCCTTCGCTTCGCAAAATTACGGACTGCTCCGCGGTGCCTTCGCAGACGGTTTGCATCAGCCTTTCCGCCGGTCTCTCATTCCATTTTTAACGGAAGTTATTGCCGCAGGCGAACGTGCTGGTGCCATTGGAGGATTTCTTTCAGGTTCCGGCTCGACGATTTGCTGCGTTACAGAAAGTGAACCCAAACAGGTCGCCGAAGCCATGTCAGCGGCCGCCACAGGCAAACATACAGTTTTAACAACGCATGCCGACAACGCAGGCGCTTCGCTGCTTTCTTCACAGTAGCGTGCTATTGTTTTCTCATCATGTCTTCTGAGCGGCTTGCAAACTTCGAACAGTTCGCCATCGACGTGATTCTCGAGCGACGCAAAGGGAAGCGCGCGAATTTGTTGCGGGCGGGGCTCTGGTTTTTAAGTGGAGCCTTTCGGGCTGTGGTGCAGGCGCGGCTCTGGCTGTATCGCACGCGGGTGCTCAAATCGACGAGCCCGGGCTGCCTCGTCATTTCTATTGGTAACCTGACTCTCGGGGGCACCGGTAAAACACCTGTCGTGGAATTGCTTGCGCGCAGTCTTCAGGATTCAGGAAGACGCGTGGCCATTCTCTCCCGGGGTTACAAGGCGAAGAAACCGCCCATGCTGAGGCGCTTGCAGCGTAAATGGTTGGGTATGGATTACCGCAAAACCCGTGTCGTTCATGACGGCGAGAGGCTGCTTCTCGATAGCAGCGTCGCTGGAGACGAACCGTTCATGCTCGCTCGCTCCTTGCGCAACGTTGTTGTCCTGGTCGATAAAAACCGTGTCCGCGCAGCGCTGAGTGCGGTGCGATCTTTTGGCTGTGACACGCTGCTTCTGGACGACGGCATGCAGTATGCGGCGCTGCGGCGGCGTATCGAAATTTGTCTGATCGACCGGCAGGCACCCTTTGGAAACGAGCACCTACTCCCGAGAGGAACCCTTCGCGAGCCCCCAGCGAATCTGCGTCGAGCGAGTTATATTTTCATCACTAAAAGCGAAGGAGCTGACAACACGGCCCTCATCCAGCGAATCCGCAGGTTTAATCAGACAGCCGGCATCATTGAGTGTACGCACAAGCCATTGCATCTTATTAATTTGTACAGCAAAGAGGAGCTTCCACTTAGCTGGCTAAAGGGCCGTCACATTGGCGCGCTCTCTGGGATTGCCCGACCTGAAAGCTTCGAGGACAAGCTCACTGACCTTGGAGCAGAACTTCACATTACGGCGAGGTTTGCCGATCATCATCGCTTTTCGCCAAAGGAGCTAAATCATTTTATCTCGCGGTGTGTGCGTCGCGATTTGGACGCCGTTGTGACCACGGAAAAGGACAGTGTTCGCTTTCCGCATCGTGCGCCAAGTTTGGATGTGCCGGTGCTTTTTTTGCGCGTGGAGATTGAAATCCTGCGAGGTCAGGATGTGTGGGAGAATTTAATGCGTCAGGTGTGCGCTCCTCCAGCGGTGCGCCTACCGGGGCTATTATTGGCGTAGACGATGGTCCGGCGGGTTCGGGCACTAAACAAAATGATTTAGAGCAGGTTGCGTAACTCTATCGAGAGGCGCGCCAGATAAAACGCGCAGTAGCCTCAGCAGTGGGCCGTCGCTCCCTTCTTGAAAAGGGCTTTCGAGGTGGATACGCACCCCTTAGGATATGCGGTTTCGTGGGTTATTATTTCTAGAGAATCTTATGCAACACCCTGTAGTTCTGATCGCCGTTTTAGCTTTTTTTGCCGGGAGTATTAACCTACGCACGCTTGCCCAAGACGTTCCCCATAAGGAATTAACTGCTTCAAATGCGGAGGCACTCCTTACCACGACTGCGGTTTTTGAGTTGTTTGAAAGCAAGTGCAACGATTGCCATGGAGCGCATTTAGCGCGGCCGAAGGGTAAATTCGGCTACGTTATGGACCTCAAACGAGTTGCGGAAAATGACGAGTACGTCGTGCGGGGCGACGCGACAAAATCTGAGCTTTTCCGATTGGTTAACGAAGATGAAATGCCCGGCAAGGAGGCGAAGTGCGGAGCGGCAACGACAGCCGAGAAAGTCGCGCTACGGGCGTGGATTCAACTCGGCGCGCCACACCAACTTCCAGATCAACTTTTGTCTCGGCAAGCGACTTTGCTTGAAGCACACCCCGCGACCGTAAAACAGACGAATAAAAACGAGTCGCTCGTTGAAAAAGCGATCGCATGGGTGGGCCGTTTTCATGCAGCCTCCACCCACTTTCCAATCGCGCTGCTTCTTGCCTCATTGCTCTCCGAGTCGCTTGCTTGGTGGACTCGCAAAGACACTTGGCTCACGTGCACACGCTTTCTATTAATCCTCGGCGGGAGCAGCGCGGTGGCGACGGCGACGCTGGGTTGGTGCAATGCCTATGCAGGAGTCTCGCAAGTTTACCAACTCCACAAATGGCTGGGTACGGCCACCGCCGCTTGGGCGCTCATGTGCGTGGGCGCCTCAGTTTTCTATGAATGTCGCGAAGGGACTCCCGAACGCTACCGGTTGCGCGGTGCGCTGTTTCTTGGAGCGGTGTTGGTCTCCGCAACTGGCTTTCTCGGCGGCGCGATTGTGTATGGACTCGATCACTACAATTGGTAACGCAGCCGGGCTTTCAGGTTGGATGACTTGGAATAGGAATTTAAAAGATAGCAGCGGTGTGCGTCTCTGTTCCGGTTTAATTTAGGCTTTCCTCTGTAATTTTTATGACACCCACGCGTGACCAAATCTCTCCCAATGATACATGGGATCTTTCCCCTCTTTTCTCCGAAGCAGCAGCCTGGCAACCGGCCTTTGAGGCGTTACAAGTCTCTTATCCTGAGTTCTCAAAGTACGCAGGTACCTTGGCGCAATCTGCCGCTCAACTTCGCGATGCTTTGGAATGCGACAAACAAATTGATCTCCAAATCGAGAGGTTGGGCCACTACGCCGGGCTGCGTGCCGCCGAGGATTCTTCCAATCCCGAGGCGCTCTCTCGCGAAGCGCAATTCGACAATTTGATGACCCGCATTTCCGAAGCGCGCTCTTTTTTCGGTCCCGAGATTCAAGCGATAGACGACTCCGTGTTCTTGAAGTTTCTCGCCTCGCCCGAACTTGCGGAATGGCAGATTCCCCTTGCTCGGTTGCGCCGGCTGAAGCCGCATACACTTTCGGGCGGGGAAGAGCGGCTGCTGGCGCTTGGCAACAGCGCTATCCGCGGCCACGGCGAGACGTTTTCGCAGCTCACCAACGTTGACATGCAATTCGGTTCCCTGCTCGACGAGCACGGCGCCTCCCGCGAGCTTACCCAGTCTTCCCTGAGCTCTTTTCTGGTGAAGCGCGACCGTGAAATTCGCAAGCAAGCCTTCCACCAATTTTACGCCCAGTTCGGTGCTCACCGCTACACGCTCGCCTCCACGCTGAGCTCTTCCATGCGCGCTGATGTTTTTCAAGCGCGAGCTCGGCATTACCCGAGCGCACGGGAAGCCGCTCTTTTTTACGACGACGTGCCCACCGCCGTTTACGACAATTTAATCTCCACGGTACACGCGCATCTGCCTGCGCTATTTCGTTATTACACACTGCGCAAAAAGACGTTGCAGCTCGACCAGATCCACGCTTACGACACCGCAGTTCCCATCGTTCCCAAAATCGAGACCCACGTCACCTTTGATCAGGCCGCCGATATGGTGCTCGCAGCGTTGCAACCTCTCGGCGATGGATATTGCAATACACTTGCTGACGGGCTTCGCTCCGGTCGCTGGTGTGACCGTTATGAAAACAAAGGAAAACGTTCCGGTGCGTTCTCCTCGGGTGGGTTCGAAGGGCCTCCCTACATTTTGATGAACTACAAGGAAGACGTTTTCTCCGACGTCTATACCCTTGCCCACGAAGCCGGGCATTCGATGCACACATGGTTCTCTACACGCAACCAGCCGTTCCAAACGTATCATTACCCGATCTTCCTTGCGGAGGTTGCTAGCACGTTCAACGAAGAGTTGCTCACGCATCACCTGCTTGAAACCACGACGGATCCGGCTATGCGGGCTTATTTGATCAACAGGCAAATCGATGATATTCGTGGCACGGTTTATCGGCAGACCATGTTCGCTGAGTTTGAGAAGCTCGCTCACGCAGCCGAGGAAGCCGGCGAAGCGCTCACGCTCGACTCCTTCCGCGAAATGTATCGTGGCTTGCTTCAGACTTATTTCGGGCCCGAATTCACTTTAGACGCCGAGCTGGATCTTGAATGTCTGCGTATTCCGCACTTCTACAACGCTTTCTACGTGTACAAGTACGCCACAGGAATGAGCGCCGCTGTCGCCCTTTCCGACAAAGTCTTGGCCGAGGGCGCGCCTGCTGTACAGCGATACATGGGTTTCCTAAAGAGCGGTGGCTCGGAATTCCCGCTCCCGACTTTACAAAAAGCTGGAGTTGATATGACTGCTCCGGAGCCCATCGAAAGAACATTGCAACTGTTTGCGCGTCGGGTGGAAGAGTTGGAGCAATTGCTCCCCGCCTTGCTGTGAGCACGCAATTAACTGCTCAACAGGAGCGTATTCTGACGGCGGTTCAGGGCTATCTTGAACTGGGAATGCCTAAAGAAGCGCTTCGGGAACTCGCCGGTTTATCGGAGGAGTTCCAGGAAGCCCCGGAGGCGATTGAGGCCCGCATCGTCGTGTTGTTGGCATTACGCCGCTGGAGTGCGGCTGCGACGCAGGCTCGGAAGTTGTGTCGGCTCTTGCCGCACTTCCCGACGGGCTTCATCCATCTGGCGTATTGTCAGCACGAGAAAGGCCACACCGGGCGAGCTCGGGAGACCCTGCTCAGCGGGCCTGCAGCGCTCAGAAAAGAGAGCACCTACTTTTACAACTTGGCGTGTTATGATGCTGTTCTTGGCGATCTTTCTTCTGCTCGGTTGAATCTCGCGCGCTGCATTCATCTGGATCGACGCTTTATCGAATTTGCCAAAAGCGACCCCGACCTCTCAGCGCTGCACAGCGAGTTGACCTGAGTGCCAGCCTCTCTTCGAGCAGCGCACTAAGCCGTGCGGCCGACTTGCTCCCCTTTCAATTTTCGGTAGAATTCTCGGTCTATGTCCAAGCCCGAAAAACACGAATTCCAAGCTGAAATCGCACAGCTCCTCGAAATCGTCATCCACTCGCTTTACACCGAGAAGGAAATCTTTATCCGCGAACTCATCTCCAACGCGGCCGACGCGAACGAGAAACTCCAATTCCTTCAGCAAACCGCTGGCAACGAAATATTTGAGCCAGAGCGGCCTCTAAGCATCCGTGTCGTCACCGATGCAGACGCCAAAACTGTGACCATCACAGATTCTGGTATTGGCATGACGCAGGCGGAGCTCGTCGAGAATCTCGGCACCATTGCACATTCCGGCTCCAAGGCGTTTCTAGAACAGATTAAACAGGCAAAGGGAGATGCTCGCCTTATCGGTCAGTTTGGAGTCGGATTTTACTCGGCCTTCATGGTCGCGGATACCGTCACGGTTTACACGCGGTCTTACCGGCCAGATGCGCAGGGCTGGAAGTGGACGAGTGACGGCAAGACGGGCTATGAAATTGAGCCCGCCGAGGATCTCGAACGCGGTACCAAAATTGTCCTGCACCTGCGCGACACCGAGTATTCTGAGGGCTACAAAGTGGAGTCCATCATCAAAAGGTACTCTAACTTTGTCTCCTTTTCCATCGAGCTTAATGGCAATCCAGTAAATACGATACAACCGCTCTGGACAAAAAATCGCTCCGAAATTAGCGAGGACGATTATACCGAGTTTTACAAGTACATCGGCCACGACACGGAAGCGCCCGAGTACCGGCTCCATTTCAATGCAGACGCGCCGCTTTCCATTAAGGCGATCCTCTTCGTCCCTGAGCGCTCCACGGAGTTAATCACGATGAGCCGACAGGAAGGTGAAGTGCATTTGTACTGCAAGCGGGTGTTGATCACCGCGAAGGCAAAAGGGCTTTTCCCGGATTGGCTACGCTTCCTCAAGGGCGTCGTGGACAGCGAAGATCTGCCGCTGAACATCTCGCGGGAGACGATGCAGGACAGCGCGCTTTTGCGCAAAATTAACGAAGTGCTTACCAAGCGAGTTCTTAAGTGGCTCGACGAGGAGGCGCAGTCGGATGCCGTGAAATACGCGAAGTTTTTCGCGCAACACGGACATTGTTTAAAAGAGGGCGTGGCAATGGACTGGGCCCATCGGGAGGCTATTGCGAAGCTGCTGCGCTTTAAGAGTTCGTTGACGGAAGGCGAATCTTTAACTTCTCTGGCAGAATATATTGCACGCATGCCAGAGGGGCAGAAGGAAATTTATTTCCTCCACGCGCCCGACCGCGAAGCTGCGGAGGCCAGCCCCGATTTTGAAGTCTTCCGCGCTAAAAACTGGGAAGTCCTTTTCCTAGAAGATCCGCGCGACGAATTTGTGCTCGAGCATTTGCATAGTTTCGATGGCAAGAATTTGGTGGCGACGGGCAAGGCGGACATCACGTTGGAGAGGCCGGTGGATCAGTCCAAGAGCCTGACCGAGGAACAGGCCAAGGAGCTCGCAGAATTCCTGAAGAAGGCGTTCGCTGAACGCGTATCAGACGTGCGCTCCAGCCAGCGCTTGGTGGGCAGTCCCGCGGCAGTGCGTGAACCCGAGGGCGCCATGAATGCGAGTATGCGTCGCATGATGAAGATGATGGGGCAGGAGGCGCCGGAGATGGCAGCGCCCAAGCCGGACTTTGAAATCAATCCGGACCATCCGGTGATCGTCGGCGTGGAACGTCTTCGCCATAAAGACGAGGCGTTAGCGACGCAAGTGGCTGCGCAGTTACTCGATAATGCGATGGTCGCTGCCGGGTTAATAGAAGATCCGAGGGCCGTCCTCGGCAGACTGAATCTACTCTTGGAGAAGCTGTTGCCGAACGTCGGCTAGTTGCAAAAAACCAGAGAACGCTGGGTTTATCCCCAGCGTTCTACGGGGTACGTCACCGGTAAGTTTCAAAATCAACTTCGCTCAATAAGTTGCGTCTGACCCGGAAAACGTGAGCAGTGCGCTCATCGGGATGCAGCTCGACGTAGTTGCGCGAACCGGTCCAGAGGTAGCGTTCGTCTGTGAGAAGGTCGTGTACTTGGTAAACTTCTTCTGGTGCGATGCGGAGGAGCTCCAAGGGCACGTGAACGAAGGCTCCTTGTGCATGCAGGGGATCCAGAGAAACCGCAATAAGCAGCAGATTATCCTGCGCTGCAGTAACTTTTGAAAAGAAAAGCACGCGTTCGTTTTCTGCACGGTGAAACGTCAGATTTCTAAACTGTTGTAGAGCACGGTTTTCCTTTCGGATCGTGTTGAGGCGGGTGAGAAACGCTTTGATATTTCCCGGCGCATTCCAGTCACGCGCCTTCCACTGGTACTTTTCGCTGTCCAAATATTCCTCTTTGCCGGGGAGCGCTGCGCCTTCACAAAGCTCAAAGCCCGAATAAATTCCGTACACTGGCGAAAGCGTGGCGGCGAGAACGGCTCGCTGTAGGAAGGCACCCCGACCTCCGTTTTGCAAAAGGGTAGGAAGAATATCGGGAGTGTTAGGCCATAGGTTAGGCCGGAAAAAATCCGCAGTGGCTGGCTCGCAAAGTTCAGAAAAATACTGGGTAAGTTCCTGCTTAGAATTCCGCCATGTGAAGTAGGTGTAGCTTTGCGTGAACCCAGCCTTTGCGAGAGCGAGCATCATTTTGGGCCGCGTAAAGGCTTCGGAGAGAAACAGTGTATCAGGATAGGTCTCCTGCACTTTTTCAATCATGAACTCCCACATTGCCAGCGGCTTAGTGTGTGGATTGTCGACCCGGAAAATGCGCACCCCGCGGTGCGCCCAGAACAAGACCACGTCCGTCAATTGCTGCCAGAGATGCCGCCAGTCCGCGTTGTGAAAGTTCAGGGGGTAAACGTCCTGATACTTTTTCGGCGGATTCTCCGCATACTTGATTGTTCCATCTGGGCGATGGAAAAACCAACCGGGATGCTCCGCCACCCAAGGATGATCCGGAGAACAGTTGATGGCAAAATCCAGCGCGACTTCCATGCCGCGCGCACGGATCTCGCTCACCAGCCAGTCGAAGTCTTCCAGCGTCCCAAGCTCGGGCGCTACGTCGCAATGCCCGCCTCCGTTGGGACAGTTTTGGTGCCGGTTACCGATCGCATACGGCACGCCGGGCTCTCCTGGCTCGCAGGTCACTGTGTTGTTTCGTCCCTTGCGCGCGGTCAGGCCGATCGGGTGAATCGGAGGGAAGTAAATCACGTTAAATCCCATGGCTTGAGCATCCTCCACACGTGGAAGGCAATCTCTGAACGTCGAGCCTTTGTCGCCGCGCCCTTCGGCAGAGCGTGGAAAAAACTCGTACCACGCCGAGTATAGGGCCTCTTTGCGATCGACGGTAACTTTTGGAAAATTCGGAACGGAGCGAGGAAAAGGAGGCGCTTCAACCAAGGGACGGATGGCGGGAGAATCCAGCCAGAATTCGGTGGACTCGGAGAGGTCGGGGTAGGTCGCCATCAGGGCCTCTAGCTCAGGAAGGTGCGCTAGCGCGTGGACTTCGACGGCGGAGCTCAGACGAATCTCTGCTGCGAGTTGAAGCAGCCGCGCGGCGTCGGGTCCGTGGTTGGCACGGCGTGCTGCAGCAGCCGCGCGATCGAGGAGTAAGGCGCCTTCTAAAATCTCGGTGCCGAGATCGGGTTGCGCCGCTTTGAATTTCAACTCGAACTCGTGTTGCCAAGTCCGGAAAGCGTCGCTCCATGCCTCAATGGTGTATTCGAAACGTGCGTTTTCGAAAAAGGCGGCTTCACCCTTCCAGCGGTCGTTTCCGTTTGGAATCGGCAACATCGGAGCATATTGCCAATCGGTGTCACCAATTTTGCGCCACTTCAGGCGGGCGGTGACGAGATCGTGTCCGTCTTTGAAAATATCGGCTTGGACCAGCAGCGTGTCGCCGACAATTCGTTTTAGAGGGTAGCGCCCTCCCTCATCAAGAGGCTCAAGATTTTCAATAGTGACCGTGGCGGGCCTGATCGTCATAGGTAGGGAGATGTTGCCTGTCTTACCCAGCTGGGCTAGCCCAATCTTAGGTAGATTTTATCCGAGTCTCCTTCCCTTTACCGATGGAGGCCCGTTCTCCAGCCTCTTAAATAATCTCCACAGGGCAGCTCGGGAGCGCTTTCAAAAAAATCTTTCCGTACGCCTTGCTCAATACTCTGGGATCTAGGAGAACCACGATGCCCTGATCGGACTTCGTACGCACTAATCGGCCTACGCCTTGGCGAAGCTTTAAGACGGCTTCGGGCAACGAATAACTCTGGAAGGCATCCCCGCCAGCGGCTTCTATCTGTTGCAGTCTTGCCTCGGTAAGTGGATGGTCTGGAACGGCAAAAGGTAGGCGTGTGATGATGACATTGCTCAGCGCCACGCCTGGGACGTCCACGCCGCTCCAGAAGCTTTCGGTTCCAAAGAGGACGTGTCGTTGGTCTTTCTTAAATTCTGCCACGAGCTGATGGCGAGGCATCCCTTCCCCCTGCACTAGAAGTTTGTAATCCAGCTCGTCCAACCGCTCGCGCATCCGCGAGGCGAGCGCTTGTAACGTCTTGTAACTCGTGAATAGCACGAACGCACGTCCCTGCGTCTCTCCGATGAAGTGCTCAATCCATTCCGCGAGCGCTGACTCATACGCCTCCGCCTCCCGGGGGTCAGGCACTTTGCGCACCACATACAACTTCATCTGCCGCTGGTAATCAAACGGGCTGCCAATCTGCAGTGCGTCGACCTCCCGCGCTCCGACGCGGTTACGAAAATACTCCAACGCCTCGCTGCCCACCGACAAGGTCGCGCTGGTCATCACGCAGGTACGCCCGGGACGAAACAGCAGCGCTCGCAAGAATGGCGCGACATCCACCGGCGCGGCGTTGAGCGAGTGCAAGGGCTGCGAGCGTCCGCTTTGCTCCACCCAGTAAACGTAGTTGTCAGATTCCAACTTCAGGAACGAACCCAGCGCCTCTCTTGCGTCGCGGATTCTGCGGCCTAAATCCTGTAACTCGCCTTTCAATACTTCATCCTCTTGTTCACGAAGGAGTTGTACTACACGAGTTTGAAGAGCCATCAGTGGCTCGCTTAACGTGTCCTCTACGTAGTCCGCTTCCCGTACTCGGATCTCCTTTTTCTTTTCACCAAAATCCGCCCGTTCCCCGATCCTTCCGAAAAACTCCTCCACGCGTTCCAAGAGGCTGGCAATTTCACGCACGGCGTCGGCTTGGCGGAGAACTTGGAACAGTCCCTTTTTGGTTTTGGGATTGTAGAGTCGTTGCAAAGCCTGCCGCAGTCCGTACTGAGAAACGCCGATGCCCATTTGACGAGCCGCAATTCCCTCGACCGTGTGGGCCTCGTCGAAGATCACAAAATCATTGCCGAACAGAAAGCCGGAGCTGTCGTCATCCCCTTCCGGTTGGCCGTCGAGACTTAAAAAAAACAGCGTGTGGTTGGTGACAACAACATCAGCCGCAAGCATCAACTTGCGCGCCTGTTGATAAAAACAACGCGGGTTGGAGCCGCACGTCTTAGCCGTACAAATGTGTGCTTCCGAGCAGACTTCCGCCCAAACGCGCGAGTCAGGCTCCACGACGAGATCGGAGAGCGTGCCATCGGTTGTGGTCTCGGCCCACACGCGAAGTCGCTCGAGTTCAGCGCGCTCGGGTGAGGTAAAAAGACCATCTGCCTGTGCGATGGCGCGCTGTAGACGCATCGGGCAGATGTAGTTGCCGCGACCCTTCCAGAGTACAACGGAGAATTCCTGCTGCAGCACTTTTTGTAAAACAGGCAAATCTTTACACACCAACTGCTCTTGTAAATTGATGGTGCAGGTGGAAATGACCGCCTTCTTCTTCTGTTCAAGTGCCCACAGCACCGAGGGTACAAGATAAGCCAGCGACTTCCCCACGCCCGTTCCGGCCTCCACTACCAAGTGCCTTTCGTTCTCTAAAGCGGCGGCCACCGCGCATGCCATGGTTTGCTGCTCTTCCCGGTACTCAAAGTTTTTCACCCGCCCCAATTCGCCCTCGACGCTAAAAAACGCGTGCACACGGTCGACAAAACCGGAGCCGGAGTTTTCAGAAAGGGAAATCATGGGTGGGATTTGAGTATACACTAAGCAGGGCAAAAGTGGACAAAAGCTTCCGCAAGAATCCGGAAATTGCAGGGAGTGGAAGGGCTCGGAAAACGGCAAGAGAGGATCGCCGTAGGAGGGGGATGAACGAATTGTCGCGACCTATTTTGCCGTCTTCGGGCGCGCCTGCTCATAGTAGCGGGCCATCCCTTCTGCGACACCGCTGGCGTACTCTGCCACGAGACTTGGAAGCCAATCGCCGTCCACGAGCTTAAGCCCCGTGTAGTCGCCCAGCTGCACCCGAGACCAAACGGGTGAACTGTTCATGACATACGGCTCCAAGAATAACGTCGGAGCACGGTAAAGTCTGGTCGCAAGTAAGTTGCGGGCATACAAATATGGGCTACCTCCGGCACGAACCGCGTTTTTAGAGAAATACGTGTAGGGCGGCAAGCCCGTCGCCTCTGCGAGGGTTTCCACGACAACCTCGCTCATGGGCAGTGCCTCTTCCGCCACGCGGCTGTACAATTGGGACAGCATGTCCGCTCGAATGTCATCTGATTCCAATTCCTTCGCCCCGTAACAGCCGTTCACCAAAGCGTGCAAATGGTTACGCGGCACAAAGACCGGCTTCTCCGGTTCACTCCATTCCTCTGCGTTGAAATGCAAACACACCACCACGTCGGGACGAATCTTCTCGTTCACTAATTTAGCGCGCGCGCGGATCTCACTGATTCGATAAAAATACAACTCGCTCAGCCGATTTAGTTTATCCGGATTATTAAGGGAAGGAATTTCCGCCGCCGCCGCTGGGAGCAGCGTCTTGGGCCGCTCTCGGGTGAGCGGGCGTGCATTTTTGCGCAACAACACAACGATGGCTCCGTACTTCTCCAGAGCTGATTTTACCTTGCGCGCAACCGCTAATGTGAGATCCCCCTCGGCCACCGGTGGAGTTTTTCCAAGTTGAAAAAAACGCTCTTCCATACGCGCCCATTCCCCGCCCAAATGGCCTGGATCAATCGCCACCCGGAGCCCATCCAGCGGCTTCCCCGCGGGCGCTGCTCCTAGTTCCGAAGCGCGGCGCCAGTACCGTTTATATCCAGACGCCCGGGCGGAACTCTCAGCGAACGGAACGTCCACCCAAGTGTCGCCGGTTGTGCGGATACGCGCCGCCGATTCCCCCACCTCGACCCATCCAGCGGAGGCACCCTCTGGAGCGTAAATGTGATCAAGGGCCTGAAGAAATTCTGCGCGCGAAAAGGAGCCCTTGCACCCTTCCAACCAACCCCAATCTGGCGCGGGAGCGAGCGGACTTGTTTTGGAGAATGCTGGGCTTGTAACGATGCAGCAGGCAAGTAGGAGATAGCGAAGCAGCGTAACCCTTGAGCGTTGGAACCTGAGAGAACGAAGCTGACGGGCTTCCCCGTTCCGCGGCGCTGCTTGAATCATTTTCATGGGCTAAACGGGGTTCCCAAAAATGGCGCCAAGAGGCTTATACGCGTTCTTCGCAGCGATGAGCGACACGCTCGATGTGGAGTGCAAAGCCAGTGGTTTCATCGATGTCAATGAGCGCACCCTGTAGCATCACCGGTCCCCGCGCCACGGGATAACTCACCGGAAGCCCGGTGAGAAAACGCTTTAATATCGGCTGGATCTCGCGACCCAATACGCTGTTAAGGGGACCGCACATTCCGGCGTCGCAAAGGAACGCGGTGCCGCCTGGGAAGATCTGTTCGTCAGCGGTTTGGGTGTGGGTGTGGGTGCCGACAACTGCTGAAACTCTGCCGTCCAAAAAGCGACCCATCGCAATTTTTTCGCTCGTGGTCTCAGCGTGGATGTCGACGAAAATCACGGAAGTTTCCTCGCGTATCCGGGCAACTTCCACATCCATGGCAAGAAAGGGATTTTCCAAAGGTGGCTGCATGAAGGTGCGGCCTTGGACATTAATAACCCCAACCTTTCCCTTTGCTGTTTCCAGGATTACCGAACCAAAACCGACGGTACCCGCTGGGTAGTTCAAAGGGCGCAGCAGACGCGGTTCAGTGGGTAAATACGGCAACAAATCTTTTTGGTCCCAGATATGGTCGCCGGTGGTGATCACCGCGACGCCCGCCCGCAAAAGATCGACGCTAATTTTGGGGCTAATCCCGCGCCCACCGGCGGAATTCTCCCCGTTGGCCACCACAAAATCGACCCCGCGTTCCTGCTTGAACCAAGGGATAGACTCAATGACGGCCCTACGACCGGGTTCCCCAACGATATCTCCAAGAAAAAGCAGCCTGAGCACCCCAGTGTGTTAGCGGCAACCCATTCCCAGTGGCGAGGGGATTTTACGTGGAAGCCGTAATCTTGGGTCTGATCCGACGGTTTTAGGTTTCCTGTGACAAGCGGGCACTAAAGCCGGTAAAGGCTTCAGCGCTCTGCGCCCCACTCAAAACGGATGGGTGGTGGTGTCGGGGGCAGTGGTTTGAGCTGGTCCGCTAATTCGTCTTCAGCCGTGGTTTGAGAGCGGGAATATTTCACCTTGGGGAGCGGAGGATGGAAATTCCAGCGGTTCGGAGCGGGGGCTGGAAGCGAAGGTTCGGCGGCGGCTGTTACCGTTTGCGGGAGTGGCTGAGATGGGGTTGGGGTCGGGACTGATTGGGCGGCCAACGGTGCAGGCTCCGGAAGGGGCGTCGCGATGGGAGCGGGCTCCGGAGGCGCTTCGTGCTTTGGATCTTCCACATGTGTGGGCTCCGAGGAGGGCAACGGCTCGGAAGCAGTAACGGCTCGGCGGACCTCAGGAAGTGGAGGCGGTTGGACGACTTGCGTAGTCTGCGCAGGAAGCACTTGGTTCAAACTGATTTCCACGGCTTCAAAAGCACTGGCTCGTTCAACGTCGGATTCTCGGGATCCCTTGAAGCTTTTGAAGTCCTCAAAAGTCTGGTGTGAGTCGAGCGGCTCGCCCGACGTTGAGCGACGTGCAGACAACTGAAGCCACACCATCGGAAGAAATAGTAGACCGTTGAGCGCGATAAGCGGGGCCACTGCACCCCAAGGCGCGAGGAACCCGCCATCGCGTCCGCCCATGAAAACCAAACAGGCGGCGCTACGTACAAACGCGTCACTGAAGGTCGGGACTGCGCCCGCCTGTGAAAGGACGAGGGCCCAAACGGCGACATGCAAAGCTGCGAGGACGATCAACCACCACAGCCAGACTAAGCGATCGGCCAAGCGTTGGCTGGGTCGGTTTGGTGCAAGCAACGCTCCTAAAGAAAGATTGGCCGTCAACAACAGCAAGCCGATGACAAAAACGTTGGCGGGATTCATGGGTGTATTTTCACAAAAAATCGCCCATCCCAGACGCTATGCAAGTACGAACCCGCGCTGAATGAAATGCCAACTCATAAAACGGACTTGCTCAGTCTCATTGCGCAATAAACCGAGCGTTAGTCGCGCTCGCCCTCAATACCCTTGGCAACGCACCTTTTTGGAGTGCCACCACTAGAGTGTGCTCACCGCCTGAGCTAAATGCTTGCGCCCCATTTTTTGCAGGTGCCCCATCCACCCAGAAAGCGTCAGCACCTTCCACTTGCAGCGCGACTGTTGCGGCCGCTCCCAAGCGAAACTTTGCCACCGCGTATACCTTTGCACCGGATTCGACAGCCAGCGGCATTTCGAGATGTTCGGGCAAGAGGCGCCCGTCGGTGAGCGTGTAGGCGGTCGGCGCCACGGTCAGGCTGCGCCCAGCGTGGGCGTCCTCGGCGTTTGAGGTGATACGCCAAGCCCTTGCGACGCCGCCGTTGCTTGCGTCAAACGCTCCTGGGCGCCCTACAGCACCCAAAAAAGCGAACACGTTGATTTTGTCTTCTTCGTTCAATCCATCCACAAGACCGGCAGGCATTAAAGAGCCTATGACTTCCGAGGTTTTGATTTTTGCTTTTGCCACCTCGAATTCCAGACCGCCCGGAATCCTGACCTTGATCGCGGCGCCGTTTTCTTCAAAAGGAATGCCCGTCACCGAGGTGCCGTCGTTGAGGCTGTAATTTACTCCGTGATATCCTTCCTTCACCTTCGCGCTAGGCGAGAGAACACTTTCAATCACGTAATCTAGAGGCGCACTGGCCCCCAAAGTTGACATGTCGGGCCCCAACTTGCCGCCGGCACCGCCGATGACGTGGCACTGCACGCAGTTTAATTTCGCGCTGTGGTAAAGACGCTCCCCTTTGAGTGCATCGCCGCGCTCTTGCACGAGTTTTGCCCACTCCTGCGGCGAGCGCTCTGCCGCTTTTGAACCCGCTTCGATCTTGCCACGCAACGCCTGTTCCAGACCGCCGTCGCGTCGCCCCAACTCGCGTGCCGCCCCAAGACCGCCTTCCAGCGCGGTAGCCGTAAGAGTCGCCTTCCACTCCTCAGCAGCTTTCACGGTGAAACCCAAATTTGCGGCAGCCAGAACGCGCCAAATCTGGAGGGCCTGCGACGCCTGCTGCACGTCCTTGAGCCAGGTTGCCGCCTCGCTTTTCGCATCTTGGGGACGCGTCCTTGCCAGGATTCCCAACGCTAAAAGACGTACCTCCACTGGGCGCTCAGGCGAGAGCAAAGCACGCGCTTCTTTCGCCGCCGCCTCACCTCCCATCAGTCGCAGCCCTTCACCCGCCGCGTTGCGCAGTGCAGCCGTAGTGCTCGCCGCAGCAGCACCGAGTTGCGGAGCAAGAGCGTCCAACTTCCAATATCCCGCCAAGGTCAGGGCAGGCCGCGCCACGCGACTTTCCTTGCTTAGGACGAATTCGCTCAGGCCCTTTAAATCGCCGACAGGACGCACTCCGCGCGCTGCCGCCTCCAGAAGTGCTTCCAAACCTTTGACTTTCACTTCTGGACGTTCGCTAGATTGCAAAAGCAAAGCCCATAATTTTCCCGCCTCCTCTGGACCACCCGCGTATCCAATGAGCTGTGTCCACGGCCCAGAACCGTCCACTGGGAGCGCGAAGTCTTTTAAAACAGTCGTCAAAGCCGCTCCGGCCCCCGGCACGTCCAGCGCCAATAATCTGTCCCGCAATTGCGTCTCGCGGCCTTTCCACGCCCAACGCCCGTCCACTAACGATGCCACCCAAAGGTTGCCGACCTCTCGCACGGACTGTTTCAGCGCAAAACTGAATTGCTCGTCTCCCGGTACTGGCGTCTCCGCTGCGCTCGCTACAAATTCCGCAGCTTCCGGACTGGAAATCCGAGCCAGCGCGCGCATTGCTTCGACTCGAACTCGAGGAGACGCATTTTTCACTAGCTCCCCCAAACGCTCTACGTTTCCGTTAGCCGCTCCCAGCGCCCCTCTCCAGCGCGCCTCCCACGCAGCCGTTGCGCCGTCCTGCGCCTGCAATCCCTTCACAGCAGCCTCCGGCCCCGCGGCTCCGGCGCGCACGAAAGCCGCTGCCAAGGCTGCCTCCTTCGTCCCCTTCGCCGCACGCCAAGCCTCCAGCGCGTCAACGCTGCCGCCGCGCAACCGCCGGCTTAATAGCTGCCGCGCTTGCTCTTGTTCCCAGCCGTTTCCCGACAATAAAGCCTCCATTAAGCTCGCTGTTTCGCGTCCGAACACCGGGGTCCAAGCCACTGGCTTCCCGTCTTTGTGCGCGATGCGCCAAATCCGGCCACTGACTTTGTCTCGGCGCGGATCGCGGAAATCGACTTCGCCGTGGTTGATCACGGGGTTGGTCCAATCTCCAACATAAAGCGCGCCGTCGGGTCCGAGTTTTACGTCGATGGGGCGAAAGCTTTGATCAGGCGTGCGCACCACATCGGGCTGGTCCGTGGTGGCATAGGCGCTTTTCGGAGAATCGGCTTTACTCAAATCGTTGATGGCGAAGCGCACGATGCGGTGAGCTCGGAAATCGTTAGTGATCGCATGCCCCTGCCAGGACGCTGGGAAAAGCGGACTGCGAATAATTTCCAGACTGCAAAACTTTGGATAACCGCTCCCGCTCACGCCAGGCATTACGCCTTTAGCGCCCTCTGACGGTGCGAACGTGGCGCCGGGAAAGGCCCAGCTCAGTCCGTTGCTTCCGGCGCCATCCGTGAGAAAGGACTGACCCTCTGCGTCGGTTTGATGGCCCCAATTATTGACGAGGCCCTTGG